>Ga0209748_1000563_pt1 | contig 19281 bp, 14 predicted proteins | sample BarGraIncu00421A_FD_185490 | JGI IMG/M metagenome (GOLD analysis project Ga0209748, IMG submission 185490) | Arctic peat soil microbial communities from Barrow, Alaska - Barrow Graham LP Incubations 004-21A (SPAdes) (version 2) | ecosystem: Environmental > Terrestrial > Soil > Wetlands > Peat... | reverse complement strand
GTGCCGTTCGTATACTGTCCCTCGCGCCCTCACCTGGGCCGCCCAGATGTGGGGCCATAGCTCAGCTGGGAGAGCGCTTGGCTGGCAGCCAAGAGGTCAGGGGTTCGATCCCCCTTGGCTCCACCAAAAGTCTCATAACCGAACCCTCGACAAAGATAGGTGCCGTTTGGCACTTTGACCGAGGGATCGGGATCGATTTAGCAAGAGGCCCACTCAACAGAGTGGGCCTCTTCGCATCCTTGGGTGTCTCCTCTAGTTGGCGGGCCGCTGATCGCACGCCGGGTCCGAGGAGCACGTCGAATGGCGGCGCCAGTTCGGGGTCGATGGTGGTGTCCGGTTTCACAACGATCCGCTCGAAGAAGTACTGGTTGAATGCCCGCTTGATACTGTCTGGGGCCGACTTGTAGGCAAGGCCGCAGTCTTCGGTGAGGTCGAGCGCCGAACGCAGGTCACGCTCAAGTTCGTCGAAGCGCACGTTGGCCGCGCCGAGTTGAGCCGTGATGTCGATCAGGCTGGTCGAGATGCGCTCCTGTTCGCGCTTCAGGAGCTCGACCGGGATCGCACCCTCGTAGTGGGCTTGCATCAGCTTGTCGCGCTGCCGTTCCAGCTTCTCGCGCTCACGATTGAGGTCCCCGATCTCGGCCTCTGCACCGGCTCTAGCCGAGTGAAGCTCCTCAACCAGCAGCTTCTCGACCATGCGCCGAAGGTCCGGGCCGAGTGACATATGGTCGTAGTGCGCCTCAACCTTGGCCTCGACGTCCTCGATCAGCACGGCTTTCTGCGTGCAACTTGCTCTCTCGCGCTGTCGGCCAAGGCAGACGAAGTAGGGGTAGACCTCGCCGCTCTTGGACTTCGTCATTGAGACTCCGAGCCGAGCGCCACACGTGCCGCAGTAGACGGTGCCCTTGAGGAAGTGGGGGTACTTGCGAGTCTTCTCTCCGGCCAGATGCGCCTGCATGGTGTCTTGGACGATCTGCCACGTCACCTCGTCGATCAGGGGCTCGTGCTTGCCTTGGTGGTATGCGCCCTGGAATCTGACCATGCCCTTGTAGTAGGGGTTCGCCAATACCTTGTTGAGCCTGTGCTTGTCGACCGGTTTAGACGGCACTCGCGGACTGGTGACCGTTGTGAGCCCGCGAGCCGAGAGATGCTCGGACAGAGTCGCGAGAGTCCACGCGCCGGTCGCGTACAGCCTGAAGGCTTCGCGGATCAGCGGTGCTCTATCTGGATCGAGGGTGACCGTCCTGACCTCGTTGCCATCGCTGTCGTTTGAGCGTGTGTTGCGGTAGCCGAGCGGCGCCTTGCTGACCGTGCCACCCTTGCGGACTTTCTGGCTCATGCCCTTGAGGACTTCATTGGCGAGGTTGCGCGAGTAGAACTCGGCGATCGACGACATGATGCCGTGTAGCAGCATCCCCGAGGGCGTCTCATCAATCGCCTCGGTGGTCGAGACGAGGCGGACATGCGCTTTGCCGAGTGCTCGACTGATCTCGACGTCGTCCTCGCGATTGCGGGCCAGACGATCGACCTTGTGGACTATGACGTAGTCGACTGAGTTCTCGGCCACATATTCGAGCATCCTCTGGAGCTCTGGGCGGTTGGCCGACTTCGCGGACGCGCCGCGATCGACGAACTCCTTGACGATGATGGCTCCGAGAGAAGCGGCCTTGTGGCGGTTGGCCTCGCGCTGCGCCGGAATCGAGAATCCCTCGGCTTCGCCGTCGCGGTAGGCCTGGTCTCGCGTTGAGACGCGAAGGTAAGAGACGGCTGCTCTCGGGACTAGGCTCTGGGCGAATGCGTCGACAAATGGCGCGCTCATGGTTGCTGCTGCTGGGTTCATGGACGTGGTTCCCTCGTTTACTTCATCCATGATGTAGCTCTGTTCGCGCGTTTCATCAAGGCCATTGTTGTCGGCACCCCCGTTGGGGTCCTGACCTGCGCTGTTGTAGTAATCGCTACGACTCATGGCCATTCTCCTGAGGCGCCATCCCCGTTTGCATCAAAGGCAGAAGATCGCCGAGCAGGCAGACGCCAAACAGGCCCGGACGGAGTCGTGACTCGCTGGCAATGCGTTGTTGTAGCGTCGACTTGCGCTCGGAGCTCAGGACAGCCCAGACCACGGCGGGGAACACGCCGAGTCTCTTCTGCTCTTCGCCGCTGCTCTGGTAAGCCACGTACCTGAAGCAGGTGCGAACGATTCGAGACGGTGGCTCGGTGTCGAGGTCGATCTCCAGGAACCAGTGGTCCTCAAAGTCTCCAGAGGCGGTCACGACCGCAAGATCAGGTTTGAGGCGGGCTACTCCGCCACCAGAGGCGCTGTAAGCCCTCCAGCAGTCCGGTTCGCGTTGCAGCTCGAGAACGGTGATGTCGCCGCGCCGCTCGGCCTCTGACAGCGTCAGGCAAACCTCTGCCACAGCCAGATTGTGCTCAAGGAAGGTCGGGGTCGGCTCATACTCGCGAACCCGTCGTGCGATTCGGTCGCCGCGATCCGTTGCTTCAAGCAAACGTTCACCGGCTGGAGCTAGGCTCCAGACGTGAGAGCTTGATCCGGCGCGTACCCCGCCGATGCGTCGTTTCAGGGCGTCGATCAGCTGGAGGTCGGCCAGTTTGGCCAGTGTCCTGTTCGCAGAGCGAACGGCGGCGGCTCGAGTCGGCTTGTTGAAGAAGAGCAGGCGGCGAATCTGACCTGATGTCAGGAATCGGTTCGTGGCAACCGACTTGAGGATGTCTAGGTCGCGATCAGTGAGGTTGGCTCGGATGCCTTCCAGCTGCCTGCGACCAATTCGAGGGCGGCTCATCGGGTCGCCCCCCGGATGGGATGAGAAGTCCACCAACGACAGTAGGGGATAGTCTCATCCCTTGTTGCGTCCCAGATGCGTGTCGACCTGCGCGTTCTTTTACTGTTTGTCGTCGCGACGGGTCGCTCGAAGGGACGTCTCATGACGATCTCCTGGGGCGACGGCCAACGGCCTCGATTGGGTCTTCATTCGGTTCGGATTCGGCCTTCAGCCCGATTGTCTTGATCACGTCGGCCTCGACTTGAGTGGCCGGGCGGCCGTAGTGTTCTGCGCTGGCGGCCTTCAGCTGAGCCGGGTCTGAGATGGCTGGACTGGCAGGCGTGGTCTGTCCCGATATCCAGCCAGTGGAATGCCCGTTGTTCATCAAGTGGGTGTAGACGCCGAAGCGCGGCAGCAGCATGAAGTCGGTCGCTTCCAGACTGGGAGCCTGAGCCGCCATGTCGTGGGCGTCTCCGGCGTTCAGACCAAAGACGATCTTGTTGCGAGCGTTGGCGTCGACCCCGGCTCTCAGAGCTGCTGGCAGTTGGTTGCGGTACTGATGCGCAAGGGTGAAGCCCACGCCGAGTCCACGCGACTGCGAGAGGGCATCCGCCAGATCGGTCGGCAGAGTCAGGTAGTCCTGAACCTCATCGATGAAGACGCTGACGATGTGGCGCCGCTCAGGCGGCAAGCTGGCTCTCGACAGGATCAACGGCCAGAGTTGAGCCACGACCAGTGAGCCGAGCAGGCGTGCTCCCTCCGAGCCGATCAGACCCTTGTTGAGCGAGACGAGAACGATCTTGCGTTGGGTGAAGAGGTCTCCCAGATCGAAGAGCGGCTCCGTTTGGCCGAGCACAGAGCGCAGGGCTGGCCTCAAGAGGAACTGGCGCAGCTTGTTCAAGACCGGTGCGATCGTCTGATCACGTTGTCCCGGCGACATCGCCTCAAAGGCGTTCCAGAATGGCTCGAGGCCGATGGGGTCCGAGACGTGCTTGGTCAACTTGTGGCGGAAGCGGGCGTCGGTCAGAAGCGAGGGCAGCCAGAGCAGTGTGGATTTCGGGGTCTGGGCCAGTGTCAGGAGCGCCCCGGTCAGGATGTCCTGGGTACGTGGTCCCCATGAGTCCGCATAGAGTTCTTTGAGGACTGCGAGAATGCCGTCGGCTATGAGAGCTGGGTTCTGACGCTTGCTGACTAGGGGGTTGAGGCCGACCGGACAAGGATCGGCCGGATCGATCACGACGACATCACGCTGACGCGACTCAGGGATACGGGCCAAGATCTCGGTAGTCAGATCACTCTTCGGATCGATGACGAGCACGCCGCGCCCGGCCTCAACGTCGGCCACGATGATATTGAGCATGGCGTTGGATTTGCCGGAGCCGGTTGGTCCGAGAAGCACGGTGTGCTGGAGAGAGTCTCGCGCAGAGATGCCTAGTTTGATCGAATTACCCGCTGCGCTACTAATGGCGAACGGCCGATCCGAGTCGCGCAAGCTCTCAGGCGGTGGCAGGACCTTAGGATGGACCCCTCCGATGCCCGGCAGGGTGCCTTCGCCGAGCGGCCAACCCATCAGGGAGACGAGTTCGGGCGCTGACAAGATGAGTGGCCAACGCCACGGGCCCTTGGCTTCCCACAGTGCTCGAGGTGCCTCAGGGGCCAGATGAAGTCGAGTCCCGGCTGCCTCGGTGACCTTCAGACTTGCGTACAGGCTGGTCAGAAGTTGGCGCTGGCGTCCGGCAGTCTCGGCCCTGACACCAAGGCGGATGACGGCCTTGAAGCCATGTGAACCGCTGCGGACCTTCATGCTTGCCTTGGTATCGGGCGAGGCCTGTCGGGCACCCGAGAGGAGTAGTTCGAGCCATGATGTTCGTGGGTCGGTCATTCGATCCGGCAACATCTGTGGCTGCACTCTGGGGCCGAGAACGACTTGAAGGATGACTTCTTCGTCGCCACGCTTGGCGCTCGCCAGACCGGCCAGCACTGAGCGAACCGCCGCCATGACCCGATCGGTCGATAGGCTGAGAGACGGATGGCTCAGTCGAACGCGGGCGGCGAGGTCGGGAGCCTTGCGGACGTGATCCGAACAGAAGCGTGTACCCTCGACCTGTGAGCTCAAGATCGCCGAGATGGCGTGAACCTTGTCCGGAGCGCAGCCTACTAGGTAGTAGACCTTCTTTCGATTGCCATGTACCTCCCAGACGACATGCCCGACCGTATGATCGGACGCCAGTCGACGGAGCAGTTCTAGAGCGGTGTCGGGTTCGAAAGGACGAGGCCACGCCACGCCTCGCCATACGAGTCCGCCGCTACGCGCACCCATCGTGGCCTCCGTCGTCGCTCTCGGCCTCATGCTGGGCCTGGGCGGCCACCTCTTGAGCGGCGCGGTGCAAGCGCAGTGCAAGGAAGGCCCGAGTCAACTTGCGATCATCGCCATGATCGTTGGACACGAACTCGAGCCCAAAGTCGCTGGACCCCTGCTGACTAGTTTGTCGTATCTTCGCGCATCCGCTCATGACGTCGAACATCCTTCCATGCTGGTTATGCTTACTGTTATGCGCTCGTTGGCTATTTCTGACAATGGCTTCACTAGCTGCGGAAATACCACCACCGAGCGAGCAGCCAGACGGCTAGGACGGCGCATCCCGCGATCGCAAGAACGACCCAGATCTGCTGTAGAATCCGCACGCTCAACCAGAGGGCCACGGTTGCCGCGAGGATGGTCAAGCTGGCGCGCCAGAGCTTCTGTACCAAGCCAGTAGGCCCGTCGGGCATTGTCAGTACCTCCGTTCATGACTTGGTCCTCGTCTCCGGCGAATCCGGCACCGGATAGCCGGGGATGTCGATATCCGAGGCGATCTCGTTTCCCCAAGCCTGCCAGCCGTGACGCTGGCGACGGGCGAAGAGCTCCAGATACGGACCGGGAGAGACGCGCTCGATGATGTCGTAGATCTCATCCGGTTTGACCGAATGGCCTTGTAGCGGCGCGAACATCCAGGTCGGTTGAGACTTGAACAGCACGGGTGCCTTGCCGCGCGTGCCGAACAGAACATGCTCGGTGGCATTGCGCAGGTAGTTGCCCAGCGTGAAGCGGGGCTTGACCCAAGTTAGTGGGCTGCGGGGCGTAAAGCCCCAAGCCTCCAGCACGTCATATCCTTGACGGAGGGTGGCGTTAGTTACGAAGAGCCAACAGTGGCTCGATTCCGGGTCCACCAGATCAGCGACCGGCATGGCCTTGATCTGGTCCAGTGTCATCAGGTTGTAGTGGCGCTGCGCACCGCGCGCGCCCTTTTGCTGCACGTCCCACGGCGGGTCAGCCATGATCGTGCGGTAGAGCTTCTTGCTCATGTGTAGCCTCCTTTCGTTATGACGGCGAGCAGAGCTAATAGCGGCCCGCCGTTTGCCTCCAGTCCACACCCAAGACGCGAGAAAGCCGAGAGCTGGCCACTCAACTAGTCCAAGCGATGCGACACCTACTGAACAGGGGCGGAGGCGCGGCCTGCGACCGCGCTAGACGTTGCTGTGCTATTCACAACGGCATTAGTCGTCGGCGCTGTTCAGCTCCTTGCGCTGTGCCTCAATCGCAGCCTGCATCATTGCCTGACAGGTATCGTGAGCGAGTGCGTTGATCTCCCGCGTGCGCCGCATGACGGCGGCCTGCTGGCGCACGCGCTGCTCCTGCTCGAATTTCCGCAGCCTCTGCATGGCGCGTTTCTGAGACCTCGACCGGAGCGCGTCAGCGCGGAGGGCCCTCCACCGGGCGACGAGGAGGACCAGAGCGACGATGATCAGGACCCACCAGATGGGATGCATCGTTACCACGCCATGATGGCTTTGGAGGCACCGATGCCGTACGCCATGCTCAGAGCCCGCAAGTTGTCCTCGGCCATAGGAGCCAGCTCGATCAGACTCTCATGGGTCACGCCAACCGTGGCGGCGCCCATCATGGCGGCCTGTGTAATCTGCGCCCGCCCCTCCTCGCGCTGACAGGCGATGATGGTGCGCTTGCACACCTGGCCAACTTCACGCCGTGTGTGACGCTGGACCGAGCGCGACATCTGGTCGAACGCCTGCATTGCCTGACCGTTGCCCTGCATCGCCAAACCTGTCTGATCCGACATGACGGCTCCTTTCCTCTGAAGAAGGCGTAGACGGCTGTTTGCCGCTGATCTGAGCCTAGGGCGGCGAGTTTGGGATGCTAGTGCAAAGGCGGCGCGAAAGTAGTTCAAAAGGGGGTGGCCGATTGTGCCTTCCGCATCCCGCGCTAGACTTGAAGAGACAATCCATCGCCAGCAGATCGGGATGCGTGCATGGCCAAGAAGGAGCATGAAAGCCCACTCCATGCGGCTCTCGACGACTTTGGGGCCGCCGAGAAGCAGCTCAGCGTCGCGCGCCTTGAACATCAAGAGAAGATCCTGATCGCGTTGTTTGGCGAGGAGGTCATGAGAGATCCGAGGAGGTGTCGGTCGGAGGCGCAGCGTGTTGAGCGTGCGATCCGTGCGATCATCGCCGACATCGCAGACCCAGTTGATCGTCGCGTCGCCCAAGCGGTTTTCGCTTCGGAGGAAGAGTTCTACGGCGAGATTGTCGAGCAGCGGAAGATCTGGGTGAATAAGAACGACAAGGGCTTCGATGACAACCAGTACAGGAAACGTCGGCCAGAGGTCATCAAGGACGTCGCAGCCGCGCTACCTCGCGCACTTGCTGTCGATGGCGACGTGTTTGATCCGACACCCTCTCCCAGAGCCCGTCGAGCAGCCAAGTTGCTGTTTCCGTACGTGCAGGAGGCGCTCTTGTGTGTCGAGATATACGACGCCTGCGTCCTGAGTGCTGATATCCACGGGGTGCGCGACGCCTTCCATAAGGCGACTCATGTGGTCCTAGCCTCTCGCAATGTCTCAAGTGATCTGGGCCTGTGGGCGCTTGCACATTGCCACAAGTACCTGACCGCTCTGGAGCGTGAGCGCTCAGGGCGCGACTTCTTGGGAGAGGACTTGCTCTCAATCAAGCTAATGTGGCCGACTCGGTTGAAGACTGTGTTCCGAGATAGTCAGGTGGATGAGATCGAACTAGCGCTACTCGAGGCCGAGAGTGACAAGCCCGTTCCCTTCGTCGACCAACTGCTTCGCAAACACACGGGCGAGATCATCTATGACCGATGGCTGGGGCTGCTCTCCGTATCCGAGCTGGATCCGTGTGGATCGCAGAGCAATCAGTTCCTGCCAACGCGCTACGACCGCGAGCAGTTGAACAGGCATCTTCTTGAGCTATGCGTACGGCTACAGGGGCTTTTCCCAGGGGACATTTGGTCCGCTTACGAGGCCAACACAAGCAAACGGATCCACGCTGCGGTCACCACCGACGCGGTTCTACTCGAATGCGGAGTGTTAGGCGAGAGCGACAAAGGGCGGACGATCAAGACCGCGCTGATTGAAGCGATGCGTGAGCGACCCGCCAGCCGCCTCTATGACGAGGCGGAGAAGCGGCGGCTAGCCGCGAAGGAGGGCCGAAGCACGTGAATATGCAGATTTGGCCCTGATATATACACGTGGTATTCTTAATACAGGTTTCAGCGCCGTCTTCTGACGCGTTGTCCGACCCACATTCACGCAGGTGCGAGGGGGAGTTTTGCGCATCGTGTCAGTGGCCGGACTTATCATTGGGGGGGAAAGCGCTGGGGGTCGCCGGGGATCTCATCCCGGACTAAGAAGATGGAGCGCAATTCATGGCCCGAGTAAGCAAAGCCAAACCAACAAAGACACTTGAACAGCGACTGTGGCAGGCCGCTGACGAACTGAGGGGGAATCAAGAGCCGTCCGAGTACAAGCACGTCGTGCTCGGTCTGGTCTTTCTAAAGTACATCTCAGACGCTTTCACATCACGGCGTGTGGAGCTCGAGGCGGAACTGTGCAACGAGGAGTCCGCTGACTACATTCCGAATGCCGAGAGGCGCACCAAGTTCCTTGAGCTTCGCGAGGAGTACACCGGACATAACGTCTTCTGGGTCCCGGAAGGTGCTCGTTGGGAGTATCTACAGAGCAAGGCCAAGCTTCCTGAGATTGGCCAGCTCATCGACCAGGCCATGGACCTGATCGAGAAGGAGAACCCGAGTGTTCGAGGCGTTCTGCCTCGGAACTACGGACGCGAGGAGCTCGACAAGACCCGACTCGGGAGTCTCGTCGATCTCATCGGGTCAATCGGATTCACAGAGACCGACGACCACGGTAGCGATGACGTACTCGGTCGCGTGTATGAGTACTTCTTGGGGCAGTTTGCTGGCAAGGAGACGGGCAAGGACGCTGGCGCGTTCTACACGCCGCGCTCGGTGGTACGCCTTCTTGTTGAAATGCTCGAGCCCTTCAAGGGCCGGGTCTACGACCCCGCATGCGGCTCCGGCGGCATGTTCGTGCAGTCCGCTGAGTTCGTGAAGGCGCACGGCGGCAAGACCGACGACATCTCAATCTATGGCCAAGAGTTCACTTCGACGACCTGGAAGCTCGCAAAGATGAACCTCGCACTACGTGGAATCGAAGCGGATCTGGGTGATCGAGCTGCGGATTCGTTCACGCAGGATCTGCACAAGGACTTGCGAGCAGACTTCGTGATCGCCAATCCGCCATTCAATGTTTCGAAGTGGTGGAATGCCAAGCTGGCCGATGACCCACGATGGAAGTACGGCACGCCGCCTGAGTCGAACGCGAACTTCGCTTGGGTTCAGCACTTCATCCATCACCTTGCGCCCAACGGCACGGCGGGCTTTGTACTCGCAAACGGATCGTTGTCAGCGAACGCCTCAGGGGAGGGCGAGATACGTCGAAGACTCGTTGAGGCAGACCTCGTGGACTGCATCGTGGCGCTGCCCGACAAGTTGTTCTTCAACACTCCAATCTCGGTGAGTCTGTGGTTCGTCGCGAAGAATAGGCATGGAAATGGTCATCGCAAGCGCGAGGGCGAAGTGTTGTTCATTGATGCTCGCAAGCTAGGGCGGATGGAGTCTCGTCGCCTCCGCGTGCTGGATAGCGAGGATGTCGCGAGGATTGCAGACACCTATCGATTGTGGCGACACCATGATGGTGGCCACGTGGACGTAGCCGGTTTCGCTAGGACTGTGAGCTTGGCGGAGATCTCTGCGCACAACTTTGTCATGTCTCCTGGCCGGTATGTTGGCGCCGAAGACATCGAGGTTGATGGCGAGCCGATTGAGGACAAGATCGCGCGTCTGACGACGGAGCTGTACGCCGAGTTCGACCGTGGTGGCGACCTTGAGGATGCTATCCGACGCCGCATGGAAGGCCTCCGTCGTGCCTGAGCGGTCTAGCGCTCTGTTTGGGGACTTGTATGCCATCCCGTCGAAGAATGGGTTGATGGCGCCATCTCGCGTTCGTGGCTCAGGGGTCGCGCTGATCAACATGCGTGAGGTCTTTGCGTACGACAGGATCGGGGACGCTCCGATGGAGCTCGCGCCGCTGCCCGAGAGGAGTTCTGCCGACTGGTTAGTGGAATCTGGCGACCTTCTCTTCGCGCGGCAGTCCCTGACATTTGCGGGTGCCGGCAAGTGTGTGCTGGTCGAATCAGCCGATCGACCACGAACGTTCGAGAGCCACATAATCAGAGTGCGGCTCGATGAGGAGGTCGCGTACTCCCCGTTCTTCTTCTACTACTTCAAGAGCTCGTTTGGTCGGACGAATATCGAGGGCATCGTTGAGCAGGTCGCAGCGGCGGGCATTCGGGCCTCAGACCTCGCGAAGTTGTTAGTACCTCTCCCGCCTCTTGCTGAGCAACGGGAAATCACTGCGACGCTGGTGGTGCTGGATGACAAGATTGAGTCGAATCGGCGCGCTCAAGAAGTCGGTCAACGACTATTGCGTGCCCTTGTCGACTCTGCGTTGCATGACGACTCAAGGGGCCGAGCGCGGCTCGATGAATACTGTGATCTCGTCAAGGACAGCGTGAGCGTCGACGAGTTTAGACCTTACGACAATTACATAGCGCTAGAGCACATGCCGCGTGGCTCTATCTTCTTGGGTGACTGGTCCGTCGTGGAGGGCATCGGGAGCAACAAGTCGCGATTCCAGTCAGGCGACGTTCTGTTTGGCAAACTGCGTCCATACTTCAAGAAGGTTGGAGTTGCGCCCGTCGGAGGCGTCTGCTCGACCGACATCTTGGTGCTCCGCCCCAAGTTTGACTTCGATCGGGCCCTGGTCGCCGTGGTTGCTTCTTCAGAAGCCTTGATCAACTCGCTCTCGGCCGCAGCGACGGGTACACGAATGCCGCGCGCGTCTTGGTCGGATCTTGCGGCATGGCCTCTTCCCTCACTGTCAACCGCCGAACGCGAACACCTCGGCGAGAAAACCTCACCACTCTTGGAGCGACTGACTCTTCTCACGTACGAATCAAAGAAGTTGACTGCGCTGCGCGACGCGCTCCTTCCCCAACTGCTCTCGGGCCGGTGGACTGTGTCGTCTGCAACGGCTGAGGCTGTGGGGGTTGCGGTATGAGCGTGGGCATTGACGAGAACGTGGTCGAAGAAGCTGCCCTCGACTACTTCCGCCAACTTGGCTACAAGACGATTTGGGGTCCCGGCATCGCTCCAGACGGTGACGCACCGGAACGCGCTGACTATGGCCAAGTCCTGCTGCGCGGACGACTCCGCGAAGCGCTTGAGCGCATCAATTCGGACTACGGACCGGACGTCATCGACAAGGCGGTCGTTGCCCTCGATCGGGCCGAGTCGCAGAATCCGCTGTCCGAAAACGAGCGCATCCACCGACTCATCACGCAGGGCATCCCGGTCGAACATCGAATCGAGGACGGCTCTATCCGCACCTCGCTTGCATGGGTGATTGACTTCGACCATCCGGAGAACAACGACTGGGTCGCCGTCAATCAGTTCACGATCATCGAGAACGGCAAGAATCGCCGACCAGATGTTGTCGTCTTCGTAAACGGTCTTCCGTTGGCGCTACTTGAATTGAAGAACCCCGGTTCCGAGAATGCGACTCTTCGCGGTGCTTGGAACCAGGTCCAAACGTACCGCAACGACATTCCTTCCGTATTCACGCCGAACGCAGTCGCCATCATCTCTGACGGGACTTCTGCGGCGATGGGTTCGTTTACCGCAGGCTGGGAGCACTATGCGCCGTGGAAGACGATCGACGGTCGCGAAGTGATCACTGATCGGCCCGCACTCGAGGTGCTCATCAAGGGTGTCTTCGACCAAACGCGCTTCTTGGACATCGTTCGGAACTTCGTCGTCTTCAGTGATGAGCCACACGGCCTTGTGAAGAGGGTTGCCAAGTACCACCAGTACTGGGCTGTGAACGCGGCCGTTGAGTCCACTATTGAGGCATCAGGACCCGACGGGGACCGTCGTGGTGGAGTTGTCTGGCACACACAGGGGTCAGGCAAGTCTATCGAGATGGTCCTGTACGCGGCGAAGATTATGCGGAACGAACGCATGGGCAACCCGACGCTTGTGTTCATCACAGACCGCAACGACCTCGACGATCAGCTGTTCGGTGAAGTCTTTGCCCCGGCGCGAATCCTTCCCGACAGGCCCGTTCAGGCCGAGTCTCGATCAGACCTCCGAACACTGCTCCGACGTTCTTCAGGCGGCATCGTCTTCACGACGCTTCAGAAGTTTGCACCCGAGCAGGGCGGGGATTCCAGCCCCGAGCTGACACAGCGACGCAACGTCGTAGTCATCGCGGATGAAGCGCACCGATCGCAGTATGGGTTCTCAGAGTCTCTCGCCGCGGATGGCACCCTCAAGTCAGGACTGGCCAAACACATGCGCGACGCTCTGCCTAACGCGACCTACCTTGGCTTCACTGGAACGCCGATCGAGTCCGCCGACAAGTCCACACGCTCGGTATTCGGCGACTACGTCGACATCTACGACCTGACGCGGGCGGTCGAGGACGGGGCGACCGTCAGGATCTTCTATGAGTCGCGCCTTGTTAAGGTCTCTTTGGACGCTGCCGACTCGGCGGCTCTCGATGCCCTAGCCGACGAAATTACTGAGCAAGTCGAGCAGAGTGACGCTGCAAGGGCAAAGTCACGCTGGGCACGCGTCGAGGCGATCGTTGGTGCCGAGGAGCGCCTCAACCTGATTGCGAAAGACATCGTCGATCACTGGGAGAAGCGAACAGCGGCTCTGCACGGCAAGGGCATGATCGTCGCCATGTCGCGCCGCATTGCGGTCGATCTCTACAACAAGATCGTCGCTCTGAGACCCGACTGGCACAGTGATGATCCCGCCAAGGGCAAGATCAAGGTCGTCATGACGGGCTCAGCCGCCGATCCGGCTGCGTATCAGCCACACATCTACAGCAAGGATGTGAAGCGAGACATCAAGGCCCGAGCCAAGAACGCAGATGATCCGCTGGAACTTGTCATCGTTCGAGACATGTGGCTGACCGGCTTTGACGCTCCGTCGATGCACACGATGTACGTCGACAAGCCGATGCAGGGTGCTGGCCTGATGCAGGCGATCGCTCGTGTGAACCGCACCTTCCATGACAAGCCGGGCGGCCTGATCGTCGACTACATCGGCATCGCCACCAACTTGCAGGAAGCCCTCGCTGAGTATTCACCAAGCGATCGCGACCAGGCGGGTGTGCCGATCGCCGAGATGGTAGCGATGATGCTCGAGAAGCACGACATCATCGAGTCGCTTCTTCATGGCTGCGAGTTCAATTCCTCACCAGATCTGTCGGCGTCTGAGCGCCTCGCTCAGCACGCGAAGGTGCTCGACTACGTCATGGCTGATCCGGACCGGACAGAGCGGTACCTCGATCAGGTGCTTGCGCTGGCCAAGGCGTTTGCACTCTGTGGCGCTCGCGATGAGGCGATCGCGATTCGCAACGATGTTCGTCTGTTCGCGGACGTGCGCGCGGCGATTATCAAGATCCAGAACCCGGACTCGGGCCGGGGTGGGTCCGGTGCGGTCGAGATCGACACCGCGATCAGCCAGCTCGTCAACGAAGCCGTTGCCGCAGATGAGGTCGTAGATATCTACAAGCTCGCTGGCATCGAGACCCCGGATCTGTCTGTTCTATCGAACGAGTTCTTGGACTCACTTGCAAACAGGGAACGACCGAACCTGCAGATGGGGCTGCTCCAGCGCCTCATTAACGACCAGATCCGCTCCGTCCAGCGGACCAATATTGTGCAGGCGCGCAAGTTCTCCGAGCAGCTCGACGAGGCTATTCGTCGCTACACGAACCGGGCACTCACGACGGCCGAGATCATCGCGGAGCTAGTGAAGCTGGCCAAAGAGATGCGCGACAGCGAGCACCGTCATGAGGAGCTTGGTCTGTCGGTTTCCGAGGCGGCGCTCTACGACGCGATCGCTCAGAACGAATCCGCCGTGCTGGAACTTGGTGACGAGACCCTCAAGAAGATCGCAGTCGAGCTTGTTGGAGCGGTTCGCTCTAGCGTGACCATCGACTGGAACCTCAAGGAATCGGTCAGAGCCGCAATGCGCGCCAAGATCCGCCGTCTGTTGGCCAAGTACGACTATCCACCCGACTACGAGGACAAGGCCGTCGATCTTGTGCTGGAGCAGGCTGAGCTGTTTGCTGCCGGGGAGGAAGTGACCGCATGAGGTTGGTCAGCGCTCATATCGTGGGATACGGGCGGCTTGTTGACGTCAAGGTGAACCTCGATAGCAAGGTGATTGCATTCGTCGGACCCAACGAGTCAGGCAAGACCACGTTTCTCAAGGCGCTTGCCTATCTGGATGAGACTCGCGCCCTCAGTAGAGTGGAACGCTCTCGGGGTGGGAACGTGGCCGACGATACGGCAGTCGTCACCGTCCGGTTTCAGCTTGATGACGACGATCGCCTTGCGCTGCAGCACCTGGATCTTCAAGAACTACCCCGTTCCATGGAGGTTAGTCGTCGAGCTGACGGGGGCGAGGCACTTGTCTCATTGGAGCCCTCAGCGTGCAAGGCGACCAAGCTGCTTGCGGTGGCGCTCCCAACTCTAGAGAAGGCAGTGGACCGTAAGACACTTCAGCAACTTGTCCTGTCGGACAGTGCCTTCGGCGATCCTGGTTCAGAGGGTGGTCGGGATTTCCGGCAGGAGCTAGGGGATCTTGTAGTCACTCTTAGGCAGATTGCCGACGGGGAGGGGCAGGATCACGATCAGCCGACGCTTGCCGCACGTGCGAATGAGCTGGTCCAGGCTCTAGTCTCTGATGCCAAAGCCGACAGGTTGCGAGGCGCACTCCGCAATGCCGCTGTTTGGCTGGAGCGAGAAGATCCGTCCGACGCAGCAGATCAGATTATCTGGAAGCGGACACCCGATTTCCTGACATTTGGAGACGCCGATCGAACCCTCCAGTCCGACTACGTGTTGGACGACAACCTACTTACCAACACCCCGCCAGCGCTGGCTAATCTGATCCGCATGGCCGAGCTTGACTTGGGCGCCACTGTCGCCGCTCACAGGGACGAAGACATATCTCGCCGCGAGTCGGCTCTGGACAGCGCCAATGACCGGCTGAAGGGTCTCTTCGCTGACGCGTGGAAGCAGGATTGCTTGAGCGTCAAGCTGATGATCGAGACCGATCTACTGAGGGTTTCGATCATCGAGCCCGGTAATTGCGTCACGGTCTTCGGCGAGCGCAGTGCCGGACTACAGATGTTCGTGGCCCTGGTGGCTTTCTTGGCGACCCGCAACAGCAAGACGCCGCCGGTCCTCTTGATCGACGAGGCGGAGAATCACCTTCATATCGATGCTCAGGCCGACTTGGTCAATATGTTCATTTCGCAGGACCAGGCCGCTAGAGTGATCTACACAACCCATTCACCGGCCTGCTTACCACCTGACCTGGGCGTCGGCATCCGCCCTGTCATTCGACTGCCGGGTAACCAACAGGCAAGCGAGATCAGGAACAGCTTCTGGAGTGGCGGCGCTGGGTACTCGCCACTGATGATTGCGATGGGAGCGGCTGCGGCTGCCTTCAGCAAGGCGAGATTCGTAGTGCTTGGAGAGGGCGCGACGGAGATGATCATGCTGCCGTCGCTATTGCGCAGTGCCACGGGTTTGGAAATCCTGCCATATCAGGTGGCGCCTGGGTTGTCCGAAGTGCCGAAGGACTTCTACAACTCTCTCGACCTCGAGGGCGCGAAGGTCGCCTATCTCCTCGACGCCGATGCTGGCGGGCACACCATCAAGACGAATCTGATCAAGAGCGGCGTCCCGGAAGATCACGTCGTGGTGCTCCCGGTGCCAGGCCTCGAGAATGTCCTGTCACCGGTCGATTACTCGGATGCCGTTTCTTCACTGCTTGCGGAGTGCAACAGAGGAGCAAATGTTCCGGCGCTGCCGAAGCTCAGAGCACCCAAGACCGGCTCGTGGGCTGCGCAGGTTCGCGCGTGGGCAGACGAGAACCGCCTTGCTATGCCGTCGAAAGTCGCTGTTGCGAGCAGAATCGTTGAGGCGCGCAAGGCAGTGCCAGCCCCGAAGTTCAAAGATGCCTTGATCGAAGTGCACAAGGCGCTCTTGAAGGCGTTGGGGGTCTAGGCAGTGAGCGCTATGAAGATCCCAGACCCGAAGCCACTTGCGCTGGTTTGGAACGCGCGGCGCGATTCCGATCTACTCGTGATGTGGGGGCTAGCGTGAACAAGCTGAATGTCGAGCTGGAGAATTGTTACGGGATTCGGGGGCTCAAAGCGCAGTTCGATTTCTCACAGCAGAGGGCATATGCGATCTACGCGCCGAACGGGTCGATGAAGTCCTCTCTCGCGCAGACGTTTAAGGACGTCGCAGACGCTGCGCCCTCCAGGGATCGAGTCTTCCCGGCACGAGTGTGCAAGCGGTCAATCACTGATGAGAGCGGCGCTGACTTGCCGCGGGGGAATGTCCTCGTGGTCCGTCCGTATGATGAGTTCTTCGGTCACACCGAGAAGACATCTACCTTGCTCGTTGACGCCAAGCTGCGAACCGAGTACGAGGCCCTTCACGCCGAGATTGACAAGTCCAAGGCGGCGCTCCTCAAGGCGCTCAAGGAGCAGTCTGGCTCAAAGAAGGACTTGGAGAGAGAGATTTCGTCTACGTTCACGAAGAGCGAGGACGAGTTCTTCGTGGCGTTGCTCCGAGTGAAAGATGAGTTGTCGGCTCAGGCAGACGCTCCCTTCGCCGACATCGTCTACGACAAGATCTTTGACGAGAAGGTTCTCGGTCTCCTTGGGACCAAGGACTTCAAAACGGCGATCGAGGGCTACGTCAAGAAGTACAACGAACTGCTGGCAGCCTCGACCTACTTCCGAAGGGGCACGTTCAACTACTACAACGCGGCCACCGTCGCAAAGAGCCTGGCTGACAACGGCTTCTTCGACGCCAAACATACGGTGAGGTTGAACGCCGACACCACTCTAGATATCACGAGCGAAAGTCAGCTCGAGGAACTCATTGCGAAAGAGAAGGAGGGCATCTCGAACGACGCGGATCTGAGGAAGAAGTTCGCGGAGATTGAGAAGCTGATAACGAAGAACGTGAATGTTCGGGACTTCTACGCCTATCTGTCCGAACACGAGGAGCTTCTTCCAGAGCTGGCGAACGTCGATGGCTTCAAGGAGAAGATCTGGAAGTCCTACCTCAAAGCGCGGATCGACCTCTATGAAGACGTGACAGACAAGTACAAGGCTGCCGAGAAGAGGAAGAAAGAGATCGAGCTGGAGGCCGCGGGCCAGCGGACGCAGTGGGAGCGGGTTATTGACATCTTCAACAGCCGCTTCTTCGTTCCCTTTAGGTTGATCGCCAAGAACAGAGTCTCGGTCATCCTGGGTGAAGAGGCGATGCTCAGTCTCGGATTCGTCTTCGAGGACGGAGGGGAGACGGCCGAGGTTGAGAAGAAGTCGCTGATGGAGGTCCTGAGCTCCGGAGAGAAGAAGGCGCTCTACATCCTCAACGTCATCTTTGAGATTGAAGCGCGGAAGAATGCCAACCAGGAGACCGTCTTCGTCATCGACGATATTGCTGACTCGTTCGACTACAAGAACAAGTACGCCATCATCCAGTACCTGAAGGACATCGCGGAAGAACCGAACTTCAACCAAATCATCCTCACGCACAACTTCGATTTCTTCCGGACGGTGAACAGCAGGTTCGTGCGTTACGACCACTGCCTTATGGCCCTCAAGAGCAGCACCGGTCTCACTCTTAATCAGGCGACGGGCATCCAGAACGTCTTTGTGAAGGATTGGAAGCTCAACTTCTTCACCGATCCGAAGAAACGGATCGCCTCCATCCCGTTCATACGGAACCTCATCGAGTACACCAAGGGAGATCAGGACCCGATCTTCATCAAGCTCACGTCACTGCTCCACTGGAAGGGTGACTCCGCTGGTATTACGCAAGCTGACTTGGACGCTGCCTACAACTCAGTATTCGCCGGGCAGGGCGCGTGGGCCGATGGCACCAGTTCGGTGATTGACAGCATTCATCAAGAGGCGAAACAGTGCCTCACGGCGGGCGACGGCATCAATTTCGAGAACAAGATCGTCTTGTCGATTGCAGTCCGAATCGGCGCAGAGCAATTCATGGTGGACAAGATCAATGATCCTGCGTTCGTGTCCGGAATTGCCGCAAGTCAGACCGCTGCTCTGCTCACCAAGTTTGAAGAGCTGCATGGTGGAGAGACGGAAGCGATAAAGACCCTCCAGTGCGTGTTGCTTATGACCCCGGAGAACATCCACCTGAATTCCTTCATGTATGAGCCAATCTTGGATATGTCCGATGAGCATTTGCGCAAGCTCTACAACGAAGTGCTGGCTCTGAAGTGACCAAGAAGCTTCACGCCGCGGCATCGAGTCGTCTGACCTACTGCTGCAGGCGCGCCGTGATGGACCAAACGGAATTAACGGAGGAGGTGTAGATATGCGCGAGATCAAATGCCCGAACTGCGGGAAGACGTTCAACCTTGACGAGGCCGGATACGCGGACATTCTTAGTCAGGTCCGCGATGAGGCTTTCGATAAGGCGCTGCTCGAGCGGTTGGCGCTTGCCGAGCAAGACAAGAAGACCGCCGTCGAGCTCGCGGAGATCAAGGTCGCCAGCGAGATGGAGAAGGAAGCCGCCAAGAGGGACGCCGAGATTGAGCGTCTGAAGGCGGAGCTCAAGTCGAGCGCGGAACTTGTCGAGGCCAAGGTCACGGGTCAACTGAAGGACGAGGCAGCCAAGAAGGACACTGAAATCGCTCGCCTGAAGGAAGAACTCAAGACTGCCGACGTTGCCAAGCAGTTGGCCCTCAAAGAGGCACTCGGTGATGTTGAGAAAGAACGAGACAGCCTCAAGCGTGACCTAGAGGTCAAAAACGTCGAACAGAAGTTGCGCGAGTCATCGCTCAAGGAGAAGTACGAAACACAGATCAAGGATCGCGACGATGCTATCGAACGCTTGAAGGACATGAAGGCCAAGCTATCGACCAAGATGGTTGGCGAGACCTTAGAGCAACACTGCGAGATCGAGTTCAACAAGATCCGAGCCACTGCCTTCC
>Ga0209748_1000562_pt1 | contig 19297 bp, 14 predicted proteins | sample BarGraIncu00421A_FD_185490 | JGI IMG/M metagenome (GOLD analysis project Ga0209748, IMG submission 185490) | Arctic peat soil microbial communities from Barrow, Alaska - Barrow Graham LP Incubations 004-21A (SPAdes) (version 2) | ecosystem: Environmental > Terrestrial > Soil > Wetlands > Peat... | reverse complement strand
CGCGCAGGTCGTGGCCGCCACCCGCCAGGCCAGCGGCGGTGACGCCATCGTCAAGGTCATCCTCGAGTGCGCGTATCTCGGTGGCGCCGCAGTCGTGACTCCCGCCTGCAGGGCTGCCGTCGAGGCCGGCGCGGACTTCGTGAAGACCTCCACGGGCTTCGGCCCCCATGGCGCCACGCTCGACGACGTACAGACCATGCGGGCCGCGGTCGGTCCGTCGATCGGCGTGAAAGCCGCCGGCGGCATCAGGACGCTCGAGGACGCGCTCGCGATGCTCGACGCAGGTGCCAGCCGGATCGGGGCATCCGCAGGTCTGGAGATCGTCGCCGAGTTCGTTCGCCTCGGATCCCGGGAACAGCGCGCCTAGCGCGCGGCAGATGCCCGCCTACCCGCTGCGCGCACTCGTGCTGCGCAAGACCAAGCTCGGAGAGACCGACCTGATCCTGACGCTGCTCGCAGCCGATGGGCGTCAGGTCCGCGCGGTGGCCAAGGGCGCCCGCAAGTCCAAGAGCCGCCTCGGCGCCCGCGTGGAACCGTTCTCCGTCCTCGACCTGCTGCTGCACACGGGACGCAATCTCGAGATCATCGCGGAGGCCGAGACCGTCGAGACCCACGATGCGTTGCGCGCGGACTACGACCGCACCCTGGCCGCCTCGGTGGTCGTCGACGTTCTCGACAAGGGGTCGATGGAGGGCCAGGCGGAACCGCAGTTCTTCGACATGGCCGTGGTCACGCTCGACGTTATGGAGTCCGCGCCGGTCGAGGCGCTGGAGGCGCTTGTCCTCGCGTTCCTGCTCAAGTCGCTCGCCATGCACGGCTACCGGCCGGCGCTCGACCGGTGTGCGGCGTGCGGAGCGGAGCCGACGGGGCCGCTGGCGTTCTCGGTGGAGTCCGGCGGTGTGTTGTGCGGCCGCTGTTCCGGCGATGGCTCAGGTGCCCGTCCGATCACCGGGGAGTCGCGGGAGGCGCTGCGCGCGATGCTTCGCTCGAAGATGGCCGACGTTCCCTCCATCGTGATGGCCCCCGGCGTGGCGTCGGACGTACGGTGGACGGTGCGGTCGTACACCGGCTTCCACATCCCGGCGCGCCTGCGCGCGCTCGACTACTACCTGACGCAGGGGCGGTGACCGCGCCGGTGGACCCCATCGTGGTCGACTCGTCGCTGCGGCCGGGTGACTACTTCCGGGTCGCCGTCGCGCTCGTCCTGCGCAACCCAGCAAGCCTCGCGCTCTTCGTGTCGGGCCCGCTGCTGTGGGGCGTCGGCGCGGCCGCCGGGTCGAACGTCGTCATCGACCTCGGCGAGCGCATGTCATGGCTCGTCATCCTGGTGCCGGCGTTCGCGGCGCTCGTCGGCTCCTTCTCGGCGTACCGCCCGGGCTCGTCGTCCCTCTACGAGAAGGTGCGCTGGACCTTCGGTGAGGACGGCATGGACATCGAGCAGCTGTCGAGGCGCGCTCGTGCCGAGTGGTCGGAGTTCCGCTCGTGGCGCGCGGCGGCGGGGTGCTACCTGCTTCACACAACCGCCCGCGACTACCTCGTCGTGGCGGCGCGTGACATTCCCGAACAGCGCCGCGGCGAGTTCGAGGCGCTGCTGACCGAGAAGCTCGGCATCAGGCGCGGCTGACCCCCTCGGGGCACGACCGCAGGGTCCGGGGCCCTCGCGGCTGCTGCTAGAATGGCCGATACGCGTGAGGTCATGCCCAGGGGAACACGAGGTCGGATCACCATGAAGCCGAAGTCATTCCAGGAGATCATCCTGACGCTGTCCGCCTACTGGGCGGAGCAGGGCTGCGCGGTCCTGCAGCCCTACGACACCGAGGTGGGAGCCGGGACCTCGCACCCCGCGACGCTATTGCGCGCGCTCGGCCCCGATGCCTGGCGCTGCGCCTACGTCCAGCCGTCACGCCGCCCCGCGGACGGCCGCTACGGCGAGAACCCGAACCGGCTCCAGCACTACTACCAGTTCCAGGTCCTGCTCAAGCCGAGCCCGGACGACGTGCTCGACCTCTACTTCGGTTCGCTGCGGGCGATCGGGATCGATCCCGCCGAACACGACATGCGCCTCGTCGAGGACGACTGGGAGAATCCGACGGTCGGAGCATGGGGCCTGGGCTGGGAGGTCTGGCTGAACGGGATGGAGTGCACCCAGTTCACCTACTTCCAGCAGGTGGGCGGCATCGAGTGCGACCCGATCCCCGCTGAGATCACCTACGGGCTCGAGCGTCTGGCGATGTACATCCAAGGGGTCGACTCGGTCTATGACATCACGTGGGTGGAGCGTCCCGACGGGACGAAGACGACCTACGGCGAGGTCTACCTGCGCAACGAGCGTGAACAGTCGGCGTACAACTTCGAGATCGCGGACACCGATCGTCTGCGCCGGCTGTTCGACGAGTACGAGGCCGAGTCGAAGCGGACCCTCGAGGCGGGAGCGGTGCTGCCCGCGTACGAGCAGGCGCTCAAGTGCAGCCATCTGTTCAACCTCCTCGACGCGCGTGGCGCCATCGCGGTGACGGAGCGGATGACGTTCATCATGCGCATCCGGACGCTTGCCAGGGGCGCGGCCGAGGCGTGGGCCGCAAGCGGTGGTGCCGCGGGCGGAGCCGTCCACGGCGCCTCCGCACCGATGGAAGGCGGTGCCCTGTGACCGCCTCTCGCGACCTCGTGTTCGAGATCGGCGTCGAGGAGATCCCCTCCGGCCCCCTGTATGCCGCGACCACCCAGCTGAAATCGCTCGCCGCCGTGGCGTTCAAGGACGCGCGCCTCGAGTGCGAGCAGATCGACGTGTTCGGCGCCCCGCGCCGGCTCGTCCTCGTCGTGCAGGGGCTGTCGGAGCGCCAGGACGACCTGGACATGCGCGCGAAGGGTCCAGCGCTGCGCGGCGCCTACAACGAGGACGGCACTCCGACCAAGGCCGCGCTCGGGTTCGCGCGCGGCAAGGGTGTCGACGTCGCAGACCTCGTTCGCGACACCGAGAACGGCGGAGAGTACGTCTACGCGGTCATCCGCGCGGACGGCCTCCCCGCGATGGATGTGCTGCCCGGGCTCCTGGCGCGTTTGGCGTCCGGCCTCGACTGGCCGAAGTCCCAGCGCTGGGGGACCGGCGACACCCGCTTCATCCGGCCGGTGCGCTGGCTTCTGGCTCTCTACGGCGCAGAGGTCGTCCCAGTCGTGTTCGCGGGCCTGACCGGCGGGCGGGTCACGTTCGGGCACCGCTTCCTGACGCCGGGACCGATCGAGGTCCCTGACGTGGGCGACTACTTCGAGGCGCTGCGGCGCGGCCGCGTGATGGTCGACGCCGAGATGCGAGCGAAGTACATCCGTGAGGGCATCGAGGCCGCGGCCTCGGGCGCGGGCGGCACGGCCGTCGTCCCGGAGAAGACCTTCGCCGAGGTCGTCAACCTTGTCGAGTCACCCTGCGTGGGCGTCGGGCGTTTCGACGAGGCCTTCCTGCGCGTCCCGAGGGAGATCCTCGAGACCGCGATGGAGTCACACCAGCGCTACTTCCCCGTGCAGGCGGCGGACGGAGCTCTCACCAACGCGTTCATCGTCGTCCACAACGGCGATCCCGACCGCACCGAAGCGATCGTCCACGGTCACGAGCGCGTGATCCGCGCGCGCCTGGCCGACGCCGCGTTCTTCTACGACGAGGACCTGAAGGTCGGGATGGAGTCGTGGGCCGAGCGGCTGGGAGCCGCCGTGTTCCAGGAGAAGCTGGGGAGCGTCGCGGAGAAGGTGTCGCGCCTCGAGCGGCTCACCGAGGCGCTGGCGACCATCAGCGGTGCTGCACCGGAGGAGGCGTCTCGTGCGCTGCGCGCGGCACACCTGTGCAAGTCCGATCTCGTCAGCCACGCGGTCGTGGAGTTCCCCTCGCTGCAGGGCGTGATGGGTCGCTACTACGCGCTGGCAGGCGGCGAGCACGAGCTCGTCGCCCAGGCGATCGTCGAGCACTACCGTCCGCGCTTCGCGGGCGACGAACTGCCCGCGAGCGTTCCTGGTCTGCTGGTGTCCACGGCGGACAAGCTCGACACGATCTGCGGCATCTTCGCGCTCGGGCAGGCGCCGACCGGGTCGGCCGACCCGTACGCGCTGCGGCGCTCCGCGATCGGCGTGCTCGCGATGATCATCGACGGCGGGTTGTGCCTGACCCTCGACGACGCCATCGCTGCGGCCCTCGACGGGTACCGTGGTGTCCTGGACTTCGACCTCGAGCAGACGGGCGCGGCCGTCAAGGCGTTCGCGCTCGGCAGGGTCGAGATCATGCTGCGCGACCGCGGACACGCCTTCGATACCGTCGAAGCGGTGCTCACTGTTGCCGCAGACGATCCGGCCGATGCCGCGCGACGGTGCGACGCGCTCACGGCCGCTCGCGCGACCGCGCCCATGGCCGACCTGACGACCGCCTACGCTCGCGCCCGCAATCTCGGCGACGCCACAATCGGCACCGCCTACGACCGCTCGATCATGGGCGCCTCGGAGACCGCGCTGGCCGACGCCATCGAGCGCTCCGAGTCGCTGGTGGCGGGATCCGTCGCTGCCGCCGACTGGGAGGGGGCGCTCGCGCGCCTCGCCGAACTGCGCGGCCCTATCGACGCGTTCTTCACGGACGTCCTGGTCATGGACCCCGACGACGCCGTCCGCACGAACCGGCTGCGCCTGCTCAACCGGTTCACCGCGCTGTTCGCCGGCGTCGCCGACTTCTCCCGCCTTCAGGGATGACGCTCCGATGACCCCGTATCCCGTCACGGTGCACGTGTTGTCGGACGCGCTCGGCGAGACGGGTGAGATGGTCGCGCGCGCCGCGGTCGCCCAGTTCTACCCGGGTGACTTCCGCATCGAGCGGCTCGAGAAGATCACCAGTCCGGAGCAGCTCCGTCGCACGGTCGAGGAGCACTGCGGCGAGCACTGCATCTTCCTCTACACGCTCGTGGACAAGCCGCTGCGCGAGGAGATGGAACGCCTGGCGGGGGAGAACGGGGTCCAGGCCGTCGACGTGCTCGGACCCTCGGTCGCCGTGCTGGGCGACGCGATCGGGCATCACCCTGCGGGCGAGGCAGGCGCGATGCACCGCACCGATGAGGAGTACTTCGACCGTATCGAGGCCACGGAGTTCGCCGTCATGCACGACGACGGGCGCCACCCGGAGGACCTGGGCGAGGCGGACGTGGTGCTCATCGGGGTGTCGCGCACGAGCAAGACCCCGCTGTCGATGTACCTGGCGTTCAAGGGCTACCGCGTCGCCAACGTCCCGCTCGCTCCCGGCATGGAGCCGCCCTCGCAGCTGTTCGAGCTCGATCCGCGCAGGATCTTCGGCCTGATCACCGACGCCAAGGTGCTGGTGGATATCCGCAGCGAGCGTATGCGTGAGATCGGCATGCTCGTTCCGCGCTACGCCGACCGCGAGGAGGTCGAGACCGAGTTGCAGGAGGCCCGGGCTCTCATGCGGAAGATCGGCTGCATCGTCATCCGTACGGACAACCGCGCGGTGGAGGAGTCCGCCCAGGAGATCCTGCGGTACCTCGAGGGAGCGCTCGAGGTCAGGGATTAGGTATCACGGGCCGCTGGAAGAGGCGGTTCTGCGGTCGTATAGGGGTGCGGTATCATGCACCTCGCCAGGCCCCGGCAAGCTGAGGAGAGGGACTTTGACGGACGCAAAGCGTGTCTACGCATTCGGTAAGGACGCCCACGGCGGAAACAACACCGAGGGCAACCGAGACATGAAGATGGTCCTGGGTGGCAAGGGCGCCAACCTTGCCGAGATGGCCAACATGGGCCTGCCCGTCCCTCCGGGGTTCACCATCAGCTGTCAGGCGTGCATGGAGTACTACAACTCCACCCCGCCGGCCCTTCCTCTGGGACTCGCCGAGGAGATCGACGCGTACGTCGCGGACCTCGAGAGCAAGATGGGCAAGACGCTGGGCGACCCGAGCGACCCACTGCTCGTCTCCGTGCGCAGCGGCTCGCCCTTCTCGATGCCGGGCATGATGGACACCGTGCTCAACCTCGGTCTGAACGATGTGTCGGTCCAGGGCCTGATCGCCCAGACGGACAACGAGCGCTTCGCCTGGGACAGCTACCGCCGCTTCATCCAGATGTTCTCCAAGGTGGTCCTCGACGCCAAGGGCGACCTGTTCGAGAACGCGCTCACCTCCAAGCGCCACGCTCGCAACGCCGCTACCGACGCCGATCTTGCGGCGGAGGACCTGCGCGACCTGGTCGCCGAGTTCAAGGAGATCGTCGCGGTCAACGTGAGCGCGGAGGAGTTCCCCGAGCTCGCGGATGGCGGCGGCCGTGTCGCGTTCCCGCAGGACGTCGCGCTCCAGCTGCGTCTGGCCATCGAGGCCGTGTTCCGCAGCTGGATGAACGACCGCGCCTGCGAGTACCGCAAGATGGAGCGCATCCCCGACGACCTGGGCACCGCGGTCAACGTGCAGTCGATGGTCTTCGGCAACAAGGGCGAGACCTCCGCCACGGGCGTCGCGTTCACGCGCAACCCCGCCGACGGGACGAACGAGTTCTACGGTGACTTCCTCACCAACGCGCAGGGTGAGGACGTCGTCGCCGGCATCCGTAACACGTCGGCGCTCGCCGACCTGCCCGCAGTGCTGCCGGAAGCCGGCGCCGAGCTGTGGAAGGTTCTGGCCACCCTGGAGTCCCACTACCGCGACATGTGCGATATCGAGTTCACGATCGAGCAGGGCAAGCTGTGGATGCTGCAGACGCGCGTCGGCAAGCGCACGGCGCGCGCCGCGCTCAAGGTCGCCATCGACATGGTCGAAGAGGGCCTCATCACCCGCGAGGAGGCCGTGTTGCGCATCGATCCCGCGCAACTCGACCAGCTCCTGCACCCGCAGTTCGACGCGAAGGCGCACTACGAGGTCGTGGCCAAGGGCCTCAACGCCTCCCCGGGCGCGGCGGTGGGCGAGGTCGTGTTCACCTCCGCCGATGCCGTGGAGGCCAGAGCGGCCGGCCGCAACGTCATCCTCGTCCGCTGGGAGACCACGCCGGACGACCTGCGCGGCATGATCGCGGCGCAGGGCATCCTCACCTCGCACGGCGGCAAGACGAGCCATGCGGCCGTCGTCGCACGCGGCATGGGCAAGCCGTGCGTGTGCGGAGCGGAGCGCCTCAAGATCGATGCGGAGAAGAAGCAGGCCGTCATCTCGGGCACGGACATCGTGCTCGGTGAGGGCGACATCATCTCGATCGACGGGACCACGGGCATCGTCGTCATGGGTGCCGTGCAGCTCGTCGAGCCGGAGGTCTCGGGCGACTTCGACACGATCCTCAGCTGGTCCGACGAATACCGCACCATGGGCGTCCGCGCCAACGCGGACACCCCCGAAGACGCGGTGCTCGGGCGCAGGTTCGGGGCCGAAGGCATCGGGCTATGCCGGACGGAGCACATGTTCCTCGGCGACCGGAAGCAGATCGTCCAGGACATGATCATCTCGGAGGACGAGGCCGGCCGTGCCACGCCGCTCGCCGAGCTGCTCAAGGTCCAGGTCGAGGACTACCTCGGCATCTTCGCGGCCATGGACGGTCTTCCCGTCACGGTCCGCCTGCTTGACCCGCCCCTCCACGAGTTCCTCGACTCGCCGCGCGATCTGGCGGTCGAGATCGCCCGCATGGAGTGCACCGGCGTCTCGCAGTCGGAGATCGCCCCCAAGCGCCGCCTGCTCGCCCTGGTCGACTCCATGAGCGAGATGAACCCGATGCTGGGTCTGCGCGGTTGCCGCCTGGGGATCATGTTCCCCGAGATCTACGGCATGCAGGTGCGCGCCATCGCGCTGGCCACATGTCAGCTCAAGGCACAGGGTCGCGACCCGCGTCCCGAGATCATGATCCCGCTCGTGTCGGTCGTCGCGGAACTCGAGACGCTGCGCGCCGAGTCCGAGTCGATCCTGGCGGAGGTGCAGGCGGCCGAGGGTTGCGCGCTGGACATCCCGATCGGGACGATGATCGAGCTGCCGCGCGCCGCCATCACCGCCGACGAGATCGCGAAGGTCGCCGACTTCTTCAGCTTCGGGACCAACGACCTTACGCAGACGACGTTCGGGTTCTCGCGCGACGACATCGAGTCGAAGTTCCTGCCTCGCTACCTCGAGCGCAAGATCCTGCTGCGCAACCCGTTCGAGACGGTGGATTCCGGCGTCGCGATGCTCGTGAAGATGGGCTGCGACTTGGGGCGCAAGACGAACCCTAAGATCAAGCTCGGCGTGTGCGGTGAGCACGGCGGAGACCCGGAGAGCGTGAAGATCTTCCACGCCGCCGGCCTGACCTACGTGTCCTGCTCGCCGTACCGCGTCCCGCTGGCCCGTCTCGCGGCGGCCCAGGCGGCGCTGAGCGAGAAGGCGACTGTCTCCGACAACCGATAGATACCGGGAGGGTCGGGCGCCGTCGTCGGCGCCCGACCCTCTGCGCAAGGCCCGGCCAGCGACAGGGGAGCCATGGTCGGCAGGACCCGCCTCTACCAGAAGACCGGTTCTCCGCTGATCTCAGGGAGCAGCCGTCGGCGCTCGACGCCCCCGTGGCTCGGGATCGCACTCGCGGTGGTGGCCGTGGCAGCGGCCGTGGCCGTGTATCTGACCTTCCTGCGCTAGATGGCCGCCCCCTCGGTCTCGCGCTCCCGCCAGCCTGACGTCGAGGCGCTTCGCGCGCTCGCCGCGGTGTCGGTCCTGATCGCGCACCTGCCGTGGTACCAGTACTTCCCGGACGGCGTATGGCCGTCAGCCCCGCACTGGCTCGCGTACCGCGCGCCAGTGCTCGGCATCGGGGGGCTTGCGGTCGTGGTGTTCCTGGTCATCAGCGGCGCGGGATTGTGCCGCCTTCTCGTGCTCAGGTCTCCGCGCTTCGTGCCGTACCTCCGGACCCGCATGGGCCGGCTCTTCGGCGTGTTCTGGGTGGTCGCCGTCCCGATCTCCGTGATCGCGTTCGCGAGCGGCTGGCAGCCGCTCTCCCAGCTCCGGAATGTCGCGCTCGTCCTTCTCGGCCTGGGGTTCGCGAGCAAGGCTTCGTGGGCCGCCCTCTACCCGTCGTGGTGGTACATGGCCATCGCGTGGCAGGTCGTGGTTGTTATGCCGTTGCTGGTTTGGGCGATGCGCAGGTGGCGCCCGGCGATCGCGCTGGTCGCGACCGTCGTCGTGGTCGTGGCGGGATGCTACCTGGTCCCGCTGCTCGGGATGACCTACGACGGCGAGAAGTCGCTCATCATCGGGCGGGTGCTGGAAGTCCTGGGTGGCGCCTTCGTCGCGCTCGAGCTCTGGCCGGAGGTCCGCGAGCGCCTGGGCGTCAGCCGTCGCGGCGCGGCGGCTCTGATCTTCGCGACGACCGCCGTCCTGGCCGGGATGTTCTTCGTCGGTCTCGGCGGTCGCTGGCTCTACCGCGCGGCGGGGCTGGCTCTCGTCGCGGCCGTCGCCTACGCGCGCCCGCTGGAGCGTCTGGGAGCGGCGCAGCTGTCCGGCTTCGCCGTCGCCGGCGGAGGAGCGTCGTTCGCGCTGTACTTGTTGCACGAGCCGGTGATGCTGGTGATCCGTCAGCTCACAGGGGCGCCCGGGCACATCTCGATGCTCGCCCTCGCCGCGATCGCGCTGGTCGTGGTCGTGCCGCTCGCGCTACTGTTCAACCGGGCCGTGGAGGCCTGGAACGCACGTGCGTCCGCGCGTGCGAACCCGCGCGTGAAAGGGGACGCCGCGTGAGCGTCATCACCCGGCTCGACATCGAAGCGGCGGAGCACACGACCCTGTGTGAGCGCGCCGCGTTCTCCGACCTGACGCGGGGACGGGAGCGTCCGCTCGCGCCCGACCTCTATCGCACCGAGTACCAGCGCGACCGCGACCGCATCATCCACAGCAAGGCGTTCCGTCGGCTGATGCACAAGACGCAGGTGTTCCTGTCGCCCGAGGGCGATCACTACCGGACGCGACTCACCCATACCCTTGAGGTCGCACAGATCGCCCGCAGCGTCGCTCGGGCGCTCCGCCTGAACGAGGACCTCACCGAGGCGATCGCGCTGGGACACGACCTCGGCCACACCCCTTTCGGGCATGTAGGCGAGGACGCCATCTCCGACTGCTACGCCGAGATCCGGGATCGCTACCCCCTGCTCCCCGCCGGCTACCACCACAACGTTCAGTCGCTTCGCGTCGTCGAGCGCCTCGAGTACGAGGGGACCGGGCTCAACCTCACCTGGGAGGTCCGCGACGGCATCCTCAACCACACGGGTGAGGGGATGCCGGCCACCCTCGAGGGCGGGATCGTGAGGATCGCCGACCGCATCGCCTACGTGAACCACGACATCGACGACGCGGTGCGTGGCGGCGTCCTGTCCGCCGACGCGCTGCCCGCGGGCCCGGTGGCGGTCCTCGGAGGCACGCACGGCGCCCGCATCCGGACGATGGTGCAGGACATGATCGCCGCTTCGGACGAGTCGGACACGATCGTGATGAGCGCGCCGGTCTGGGACGCGATGATGGAGCTGCGCGCTTTCCTCTTCGAGCACGTGTACCTGTCGAAGCGCGCGAAGGAGGAGGAGCCGAAGTCCGATGGTGTCGTGAAGGCCCTGTTCCGGTTCTACTTCGAGCATCCCGAGGCGATGCCGGAGGAGTTCCGCCCCGCGGCGCCCGAGGAGCTTCCGCAGCGGGTCACCGACTACATCGCCGGCATGACCGACCGCTACGCCATCGGGCGCTTCGAGGAGCTCTTCGTCCCGGCTTCGTGGAGGATGTAGCGAAGGCGTAGCGCGCGGCAGGATTTACGGATACCCTTACCGAATACTTGGGAGCCGACGCCGGGGCGGCGACGGCTGTCCGTCGGGGCATGGAGACATCGGACTATCCGGTAGCGCGACGAGGGAGCGAAGCAATGACATACGTGCTCGTGGCAATTCTGTGTTCGTTCGTGGGGTTGGGCACTGCGGCGTACTACGCCAACTGGGTGCTCAAGCAGGACGCAGGCTCGGCACTGATGCAGAAGATCTCGAAGCACATCCAGGACGGCGCACTGGCCTTCCTGACCCGCGAGTACCGCACCGTGGCGTTAGTCCTCGTCGCGGTCGCGATCGCGATGACGGTGTTCCTGCGCGCAAGCGGCGGCATCGTCATGGCGCTCGCGTATCTCGTCGGCGCGGTATTCTCGGCTTCGGCGGGGTTCATCGGCATGACGATCGCCACGCGTGCGAACTCCCGCACAACGCAGGCCGCGACCAAGAGCATGCCCAAGGCGCTCGAGGTCGCGTTCCGCGGCGGCGCCGTCATGGGCCTGACCGTCGCCGGTCTTGGCCTTTTGGGCGTGTCCCTCTGCTTCGTGGTCTTCCTGTTCGCGAGCGGCCTGGTCTCGGGCCTCGAGCTGGTCCCGGGCGCGGTGCTGTCCATCTTCGGCCTGAGCATCCCGGCTGCCACCGTCTTCTCCGACATCATCCCGGGCTTCGGCCTCGGAGCCTCCACGATCGCGCTCTTCGCGCGTGTCGGTGGCGGCATCTACACCAAGGCCGCTGACGTCGGCGCCGACCTGGTCGGCAAGGTCGAGGCCGGTATCCCCGAGGACGATCCCCGCAACCCCGCCGTGATCGCGGACAACGTCGGCGACAACGTCGGCGACGTCGCCGGCATGGGCGCGGACCTCTACGAGTCCTACGTCGGCGCCATCGTGGCTCCGCTGGCCCTCGGCTCGCTGCTCCTCGGCTTCCGTGGCGCTCTGCTGCCGCTGCTGATCGCGGCGGTCGGCATGATCTGCTCCGCAATCGCCACGCTGTTCGTGCGCGGCAAGGAAGGCGGCAACCCCGGCCGTGCGCTGTCACTCGGCACCTACGGCGCCGCCATCCTGACGCTCGCGGCATGCCTGCCGCTCGTCCTGTGGCTGGTTCCCGCCGGCACGGTGGGCGTCGCCAGCGGCAGCTCGGTGCTCAATCCGATCGGCTTCTTCATCGCCATCTTCGTCGGGCTCGCCGCAGGCATGGCCATCGGCCAGGCCTCGGAGATCTACACCTCCGACGCGTACTCCGCCGTCAAGAAGATCGCCGAGGCCGCCAAGACCGGCCCCGCGACCGTCATCCTGTCCGGTATCGCGACAGGCATGCAGTCGACCGCCGCGTCGATCGTCTTCCTCGTCATCGCGATGGGTGTCAGCTACGTCGCCGGCGAGTGGGCCATGCCTGCGGGCGGCGGCATCTTCGCCGTCGGTCTCTCGGCGATCGGCATGCTCGCGACCACCGGCATCGTCGTCGCCGTCGACGCCTACGGCCCGATCGCGGACAACGCGGGCGGCATCTCCGAGATGAGCCACCAGGGCCCCGAGGTCCGCGCCATCACGGACTCGCTGGACTCGGTCGGCAACACCACCGCCGCAATCGCGAAGGGCTTCGCCATCGCCTCGGCCGCGGTCACGGCGCTCGCGTACTTCCAGCTCTACGCCACGAAGGTCGGCCTCACCAGCATCGACATCCTCCAGAGCAACGTGATCATCGGTCTCTTCATCGGTGGCATGTTCCCGTTCCTGTTCTCCTCGCTGGCGATAAACGCCGTCGGTCGCGCCGCTCAGGCGATGATCGAGGAGGTCCGCCGTCAGTTCCGCGAGATCGTGGGCCTGCGTGAGGGCGTCGAGGGCGTCGAGGGTGAGTACAGCAAGTGCGTCGACATCGCCACGACCGCCGCGCTTCGCGAGATGATCCTGCCGGCGTCGCTCTCCTGCGCACTGCCGATCCTGGTCGGTCTCTACTCGAAGAGCATGCTCGGCGGCTTCCTCGCCGGCTCCCTGATCGTCGGGTTCCTGCTGGCCATCTTCATGGCCAATGCAGGTGGCGCGTGGGACAACGCGAAGAAGTACATCGAGGGTGGCGCCATGGGCGGCAAGGGCTCTGACGCCCATCACGCGGCTGTCGTCGGTGACACCGTCGGCGATCCCTTCAAGGACACCGCCGGCCCGTCGATGAACATCCTCATCAAGGTCATGTCTGTCATCGCCGTCGTCTTCGCCCCGCTGTTCACACGGATGTAGACGACGCTTCACGCGTTTCCCGCGCGTCTGCGCGGGCATGAATGACCGGTAGCGCGCGCACGCTCCCGGGGGCGACCAGCCCTCGGGAGCGTCGGCGCGTTTGCGCAGGGAAGGAGGTGGGCCATGGGTCGCATATCTGACGAGGACGTCGCGCGCGTTCGCGATGCGACCGACATCGTGGCCCTCATCTCAGAGACGACGCCTCTGCGCCAGAAGGGCCGCCTCTTCTGGGGGCTGTGCCCCTTCCACGGCGAGAAGACCGCGTCGTTCAAGGTCGATCCCGCGACCCAACTGTGGCACTGCTTCGGGTGCAGCCTGGGTGGCGACGCCTACGGCTTCGTGATGAAGACGCAGAACCTCGACTTCCCGGACGCGATCCGCCTGCTGGCCGACCGCGCGCGCATCGAGATCGTCGAAGAGGGTGGCGCGGGAGTGCCGATGGGTCGCAAGGAGCGACTCGTCGCGGCTTCGGGCGCAGCGGCGGAGTACTTCCACAAGCAGCTCGCATCCTCCAAGGACGCCAGCGCCGACACGGCCCGGAAGTACCTGGCCGGCCGCGGCTTCGGCTCGGACGTCGCCAAGCGCTGGACGCTCGGCTACGCGTCGGGCGGGCGGGGAGTGCTCGCCGCCTGGCTGGCCACTCAGGGCTTCACGCGCGAGGAGGCTGTCCAGGCGAACCTCGCGCTCATCGGCGACAAGGGCGAGACCAAGGACCGCTTCTTCAACCGGGTCATGTTCCCCATCGCCGACCTGCAGGGGCGCGTCATCGCCTTCGGCGGCCGCGTGATCGGCGACGGGCAACCGAAGTACCTCAACTCCTCGGACACGCCGATCTTCCACAAGTCCGCCAACATGTACGCCATCGACCGCGCGAAGAGCGCGATCGTATCGACGGGCACAGCGGTGGTGGTCGAGGGCTACACGGACGTCATCGCGCTGCACGAGGCGGGCATCACCAACGTGGTCGCCACACTGGGGACCGCACTGACGGCTCAGCACCTCAAGCTGCTCGGCCGGTTCGCCAAGCGGATCGTCTATCTGTTCGACGGCGACGCTGCCGGGATGCGCGCGGCCGACCGTGCCGCGGAGTTCCTCGACTTCTCGTCCACTCCGGAGGCGGGCGCCTCCCGCGTCGATCTCCTCGTGGCCGTGATGCCCGACGGTCTGGATCCCGCGGATCTTGTCGCGGCTCGAGGGGCTGACGCGATGAGCGCCGTCATCGACGGCGCTCATCCGCTCGTGCGCTTCGTGATCGACCGCCGCCTGGAAGCGCACGACCTCTCGAGCCCGGAGGGCCGCACGCGCGCCCTGGACGACGCGGCGGGCGTGATCGCAAGCCTGCGCGGCTCGATCCTGGCCCAGGACTACGCGAACTACGTTGCCGGACGGTTGCAGACCGACTACGCCACCGTCGCCGCGGTCGCCAAGCGCACCCGTCCCGCCTTCGACGGCCGCTCCGCCAAGGCGGCGGGGGAGGACACACCGAGCGCTCCGAAGCCGCTCGCAGCCCCTGTCGGCGCTCACGCGCGCATCGAGTCGGAGCTTGCGCGGCAGATCGCCGTTGCTCCGCAACTGCGCGAACAGGTACGGGATTTGCTATCCATCGATGGCGCACTGACGGACGCGGCGACCGCTGCCGTCGTACGTTCCATCGTGGAAGCCGGGGACGCCACCGGGCGGTCGTTGTACGAGGCCGTCGCGGCGCGCGACCGGGAGGCCGCGGATGCACTGTCCACCTACCTGGTCGACGCGCTCGACCCGGCGGTGGCCTTGGAGAGCTTCCCCGAGACGCTGGGGCGTCTCACCCAGTTCGCATTGAAGCGCGAGTTCATGCGATTGCAGTCCGAGATGGTTGCCGTGGAGAGTTCGAGGGATTCCGCGTTGTATGACGAACTGTTCCAAAGGGCGGCCGATGTGCAGCGCAGGCTTGCCGAGCTGCGCAGCGTGGATCCGGCCGACCGCTGATCGAACGATCCATCGTGAGGAGACTTGTGAGCGCCACACCCAAGAAGAACACCGCCGCCGAGGCTGAGGAGACCGTGAAGGTCCCGGCCACGCCCAAGAAGGCCGTCAAGACCGAGGCGGCGGCTGTCTCCGTTCCCGCCGCCAAGGCCGCTTCGAAGGCAACGGCGGCCAAGTCGGCGAAGGTCGCCGCCGGCGAGAAGGTCGCGCCCGAACTCGCTCTGCCCGCCGTGCTGACGCTGGTCAAGATCGGCAAGGTCAAGGGAAACCTGACGCAGGACGAGATCGACGGCGCGCTCGGCGACATCGAGCTGAGCGAGCACCAGGTCGAGAACGTCTACGCCCACTTCCTGAGGAGCGGGATCGAGATCGCCGACCCCTCCGTCGACGTGAGCCCGGATGACGCCGACATGATCATCGAGGGCGATGAGGTCTCGGCCGTCCTCGGTGGCGAAATCGTGCCCGAGGTCCACGCCGAGATGGCCGAGGTTCTCGCGCGTCCCGTGCCGCGCAAGGCCACGCGTGCGAAGAAGAAGCCTCGTCGCCGCAGCGAGAACGCCTCGCTTGCACCGCTGACGTCGGATCCGGTCCGGATGTACCTCAAGGAGATCGGCAAGGTACCGCTGCTGACGGCGGCGCAGGAGGTCAGCCTCGCGAAGCGCATCGAGGCCGGCCTGATCGCCGCCGCCGAGATCGAGGACGCCGAAGAGGCCGGTACGAAGCTCGATCGCGCCACCGCACGCGCCCTGCAGCGCACCGAGGCCGACGGGCTCAACGCCAAGCGTGCGCTGGTCGAGGCCAACCTGCGTCTCGTCGTCTCCATCGCCAAGCGCTACGTCGGACGCGGCATGTTGTTCCTGGATCTCATCCAGGAGGGCAACCTCGGCCTGATACGTGCTGTAGAGAAGTTCGATTACGACAAGGGCTTCAAGTTCTCGACCTACGCCACGTGGTGGATCCGCCAGGCGATCACCCGCGCCATCGCCGACCAGGCACGCACCATCCGCATCCCGGTGCACATGGTCGAGACGATCAACAAGCTCATCCGCGTCCAGCGCGGCCTGCTCCAGGAACTCGGGCGGGAACCAACGCCGGACGAGATCGGCGGACAGATGGAGATGACGGCCGAGCGCGTGCGCGAGATCCTCAAGATCTCACAGGAACCGGTCTCGCTCGAGACGCCGATCGGTGAGGAAGAGGACAGTCAGCTCGGCGACTTCATCGAGGACTCCGACGCGGTCGCCCCTCCCGATGCGGCCAACGAGACGATGCTGGCGGAGCACCTGCGCCGCGTGCTCGACTCGCTGTCTGAGCGCGAGCGGAAGGTCATCGAGCTGCGGTTCGGGCTTGTCGACGGTCATCCGCGTACACTGGAGGAGGTCGGACGCGAGTTCGGAGTCACCCGCGAGCGCATCCGGCAGATCGAGAGCAAGACCCTGTGCAAGCTGCGGCACCCCAGCCGCTCCAGCAAGCTGAAGGACTACCTGGAGTAGCCGCGGTTCAGGCACGATCGTCGCCCATCTTCGCAAGGCCCCCGCACGCGCGGGGGCCTTGGCGTCGGTTCGGCTCGCAGGCGGGCCGGCCGCATCACAGTCCCTGCACCCATCGATTCGGAGGCGTCAATTGCCCTCAGTGAAAGCCAAGTCCGCCCGCGTCGCAGCTTCGGTCGCGGCATCAGCATCGCTCGCTCCCGACCCGGTCCGCCAGTACCTCAAGGAGATCGGTCGCGTGCCGCTGCTCAACGCGCGCCAGGAGGTCGACCTCGCCAAGAAGGTCGAGGCCGGCGTTGCCGCGCTGGCGGCCATGGAGGCGGCGACCGCAGAGGGCCGGACCCTCGAGCCGACAGAGCTCAAGCGACTGCGCCGGATCGAGGCGATCGGCACCGGTGCGCGGAAGCACATGATCTCCGCCAACCTCCGGCTCGTCGTATCGATCGCCCGCAAGCACGCGAACCGCGGCCTGCCGCTGCTCGATCTCATCCAGGAGGGAAGCCTGGGCCTGATCCGCGCGGTCGAGAAGTTCGACTACACGAAGGGGTTCAAGTTCTCGACCTATGCGACGTGGTGGATCCGGCAGGCGGTCTCGCGGGCCATCGCCGATCATGGGCGCACCATCCGCATCCCGGTCCACATGGTCGAGACGATCAACAAGGTCGCCCGCATACAGCGCGCGCTCGTCCAGGAGCTCGGTCACGAGCCGTCGGACGAGGAGATCGGTGAGGCTGCTGAGATGTCCGCGGAGCGCGTCCGCGAGATCCTGGGGCTCTCGCAGACCACCGCGAGCCTGGACAGTCCGATCGGCGACGACGGCGACGCGCGGCTCGGGGACTTCCTCGAGGACCACGACGCGATCGCTCCGCCGGAGGCCGCAGGGGTCAACGCGATGCGCGAGCAGATGGCCGCCATGCTCAATACGCTCCCGGAGCGTGAGCGGAGGGTCATGGAGCTGAGGTTCGGCCTGGCCGACGGACGTGCGCGGACCCTCGAGGAGGTCGGGCGCGAGTTCGGTGTCACCCGTGAGCGCATCCGGCAGATCGAGAGCAAGACGCTGATCAAGCTCCGTCACCCCAGCCGGTCCGGCAAACTCAAGGACTACCTGGAGTAGCGCGGCGACGGGTCACCGACATGAACACGAAGACGGGCCCCGCGAAGATGCGGGGCCCGTCGTGTGATGTCTGGCTCCTCGGGCAGGACTCGAACCTGCAACATTTCGGTTAACAGCCGAACGCTCTACCATTGAGCTACCGAGGAATGTGGTGCGCGTGCGCGCGGCGTGCACACGAGTTGCGATTATAGGCAGAGCCGGCGAGCCGCGCAACACGCGGAAGTGGACGTTCGCGCGGGCGTTCGCGCGGGGTTGGTCTTCGGGGCCCTGTAGTAGACTATCGCGGTGCTATCGGGCCCGTAGCTCAATGGTGGAGCAGGGGACTCATAATCCCTTGGTTGCAGGTTCGAATCCTGCCGGGCCCACCAACAGACCTCTACCGGAGGCACCCACGAACCGATCGCAGAGACGCAGTGCTCGTGAGGGCGGCCAGCAGACCCGGGCCGAACGTCACGGTCGCGCGCGGGCACGCGCAAAGGCGTTGATGCCGTTGCTGGCAGGCTTCGCGGTGCTCGTTCTTGCGGCTGCGTTCGGTCTCATCTGGGCGCTGAGCGCACGCGCTCCCGCTGCCGTCGTCGCCTCCGAGCCGGACGCCGCCGTGGCGGCCTCCCTCGGCTCCTCGGCGGACGGCACAGCGAGTGTGGTCTCGACCACAGGCGTGGGTTTGGCCATCGAGGTGCCGAGAGTGTTGGGCAAGTCGGTCCAGGTCGCGGAGGCGCTGATCACCGCGGCGGGCCTGACGGTCCAGACGCGGGTGAGCGATGTGGACGGCTTCGGCGGCGCCCCGGACGCCGTCCTCGTGCAGTCGCCCACCGCCGGGGCCAAGGTGCAGTCGGGCTCGGTCGTCATGCTCACCTACCAGCCTCAGATCGGGCTGAGCCCGAGCGGACGCAGGTTCGTGGTCGCGGTCGACGCGGGTCACCAGGCCAGACCGGACCTCACGCTCGAGCCGATCGGGCCCGGCTCATCCGCGCTCAAGGCCAAGGTCTCGGCGGGCGCCACGGGGCTGGCCAGCGGCGAGCAGGAGTCGGTAGCGTCGCTACAGATCGCTCTGCGGGTGCGGGACGCCCTCAAGGCGTTCGGCATCGACGTAGTGATGGTCCGGACCGCCGACGACGTCAACATCTCGAACTCCGAGCGGGCCCGCATCGGCAACCGCGCTGCCGCCGACCTGGTCGTTCGCGTCCACCAGAGCTCCTCGACGGACGGGTCTCTTGAAGGCATCACGAGCTTCTACCCCTCGGGAAACGCTTGGACGACACCCATCGAGGCGCGAAGCAAGGCCGCGGCCACTCTTCTCGAGGACGCGCTCGTGAAGATGACCGGCGCCAAACGCCGCGCCGTCACCGGCCGCGGCGACCTGTCCGGATTCAACTACTCGACCGTGCCTGTCGTCATGGTCGAGTGCGGCTACCTGTCGAATCGCGCTGAAGACGCCAGGATGGCGACCACGAAGTACCGGACCACGCTCGGGAACGGCGTCACGGCCGGCGTCATCGCGTACCTGCGCTCTCTCTAGCGGGAGCGGTCGCCGAACGAGGGTATTCGCTCCGGCGGCATCTTGTGGGTACAATACCGCTTGCGCTTCACGCCCTTCACGGGCGCGGCGCCGTACGGGCGATTAGCTCAGGGGGAGAGCGCTTCCTTCACACGGAAGAAGTCGTAGGTTCAAATCCTACATCGCCCACCATGTATCTACGGGCAGGTCGGGCAGTCCAACAGGGCATCCGACCTGCCC
>Ga0209748_1000561_pt1 | contig 19309 bp, 17 predicted proteins | sample BarGraIncu00421A_FD_185490 | JGI IMG/M metagenome (GOLD analysis project Ga0209748, IMG submission 185490) | Arctic peat soil microbial communities from Barrow, Alaska - Barrow Graham LP Incubations 004-21A (SPAdes) (version 2) | ecosystem: Environmental > Terrestrial > Soil > Wetlands > Peat... | reverse complement strand
CCAAAGCCCGCAGTAGAAGCGATAAACGAGTACTTTTTCGCATACGCAGGCAACTATGGAAGGGGCGCACATCGTCTTGCCCGGGAGACAACCGAGCACTACGAAAACAGCCGCGAAACCGTGGCTAACTTTTTTTCGTGCGAACCTGCAAACGTCATCTTTACTAAGAACACGACGGAAAGCATCAACATCGTCGCGCTTGGGCTAGAATGGGCGACTGGAGACCGCATCATTACGTCAACGATTGAACACCATTCCAACTACCTGCCGTGGGTTTCTCTCCGTACGCACGGGGTTATACTCGACGTGGTTCAATCGAATCAAGAAGGTATAATCGATCCCGCTCGCATTGATGCGACTATTACTGACAGAACTAAGCTGATCACTCTCTCTCACGTGTCAAACGTCTTTGGCTCCGTACAAGACATAAACCGCGTCATAAAGATTGGACAGAGCAATGGCATACCTGTGTTGATTGACGCAGCACAGTCCGCTGGCCACCTTCATTTGTCCACAAAAGATTTACGTTGCGACTTTCTGGCTGTGCCTGGGCACAAGGGGCTGCTTGGTCCGCAAGGGACGGGTATCCTGATCCTGCAAGATCCTGAGGGGCTACGACCGATTATGTTGGGCGGCGGTGCGGTTGAATGGGTGCGCGGTTGCGAATACGAACTGCTTGAACCCCCTGCCCGTTTCGAAGCGGGGACCCCAAATATACCAGGCATTATCGGCCTTGGGCGATCAGTCGAATACGTGAACACGCTTGGCGTTTCGAATATCGAAAAACACGTTGCGAATCTAGCTCGGGTCGCCGCCCAAAAACTCTCTGAAATCGACAATGTGACGGTCTATGGGCCAAAGGACCGCGCGGGAGTAGTCCCCTTCAATATCGGACAGCTGAACCCACACGACGTCTCAATGATCCTCGATGAGACCAGTTCGATTTGCACAAGAAGCGGTTACCACTGTGCGATGCCCGCCTTGGAGTCTCTCGGCATCAATGGAACCGTACGGGCATCATTCGGGGCGTACAATACGGCTGAAGAGATCGAAACGTTAGTTGAATCGGTGCGTCAGATAGCGACCTCTTTTGTTTAGTCCTGTGCTCGCAGTTCAAGGCTGAAATCTAACCACGGCGACGAGTGAGTCAGGTAACCGAGAGATAAAACGTCAACTCCTGTAGCAGCGTACTCCTCGACGTTTTCAGGCTTGATACCACCAGACGCCTCAAGCAACACGTTATCGCGTAGACCGAGCTCCTTTAATTTGTTGATCGCCGCAGTGATTTCATCAACACCCATGTTGTCGAGCATGATGATGTCTGCTCCAAGCCGTGCTGCTTTAACGCACTGGTCGACGGACTCGACTTCGACCTCCACTTTCTTTGTGAAGAACGCTTTCTTCTGCAAAGCCTCTTCCATAGAGATCACTTGCAGGTGGTTGTCCTTAAACAGATAAGACTCCGAGAGTGTATAGCGGTGCGGGTCGCCTCCGCCGATCGCGACGGCCTTTTTCTCATAAAGACGGAAGCCCGGCGTCGTCTTGCGGCTCGCGGCGATCGTTACGCCGCCAGCGGCTTGCACACAACGGCGCGTAGCTGTGGCGATCCCGCTCATACTGCTCAGGAAGTTAAGGGCAACCCGTTCAGTGACGAGAATATCCCTGACGCGCCCTGCGATATGCACAATCGTATCTTCTTTTTTGATTGCGTCTCCGTCACAGCAGAGTGGCGCCGTAATAAGATTATAGTAGGCGAAAATGCTTTCTGCCTCTGACAACCCCGCTACGATTCCGTCTTCGTGCGTAACGATGTCGGCAGACCCGTCGATGTCAGGAAGGAGGGCGGTCGTTATGTCGCCAAATCCTTTATCCTCAGCTAAAAATCTCTCAATGTCGCGTGAATTCAAAGGATCACCATACGCTTTTCTATCTTAACTATCTTAAAGGATTTCAACATGATCATTGGAATCGTTGGATGTGGCGCTATAGGAAGCGAAATTTGTCGCGCGTTAAGCGCTGACAGCTTCGATGGTGAACTGCTATTGATGGATAGACACCTTGATCGTGCACAACATCTGGCAGATGTGAGCGCCACCGCGACTGCTGTCGTATCGTTGGAACAGATCATTGACGGCTCCGATCTCATCGTTGAATGTGCTTCCGTCCAAGCAGCGCGCGATATCGCACTCAGCGTGTTAACCAAGGGCAAAGATCTGATGATACTCAGTGTCGGTGCGCTAGTTGACGCTGACTTTCGTCAAAGGGCATACACAGCGGCGCGCGCAAACAAGTGCTGCTTATACATCCCTTCAGGCGCTATTGGGGGCATTGATGCACTTCTTGCGGCATCGCAGGCAGCAATCAATCGGGTGACGCTCACGACAACCAAACCCTCTAAGGGTCTTGAAACCGCGCCGTATGTGTTAAACAATGACGTGAATTTGACCCGCCCTGGCCTTATATTCGAAGGAACGGCCGACGAGGCGATTGTAGGGTTTCCGCAGAACATCAACGTCTCGGCTACGCTTGCTTTGGCGGGAGTTGGATTCGAGAAAACGATCGTTCGCATCGCGGTCGATCCAACATACACTCGTAACGTGCACGTAGTGGACGTTGAAGGGGAGTTTGGAACGTTTACTGCTCGATTTGAAAACGTTCCGACCGAAAACGAGCGCACGAGCAAACTCGCCGCATACTCGGCGGTTGCGACTCTTAAGAGAATCATCGATCCGGTTAAGCTTGGAACGTGAGAGTCCATTCAGATCGAAGGAAAACTTGGTGTGCCAGGCTTATGCGAGCACGAATCTACACGTATATTAGTGAGATACGACCTGCGAACTGCCTCATGGCAGCATTTGCCGCGCTTATCGGCATCTTAGTAAGCAAAACGGCGTTCTCTTTCGGGGTCATCGGCCCTGGCGTTCTAGTGTTTGTCGCTGTATTTCTCGTAGCCGCAGGCGGGAACGTTATTAACGATTACTTTGACGTTGCGATTGATAAGGTCAATAAGCCTCGCCGCGCCCTCCCAAGCGGACGGATCACACAGAGGGACGCCCTGCTCTACGCGATTACGCTTATGTTTTTCGGCGTTGCAGTCGCTCTGTTTATAAACCCTATATGTCTTGGGCTCGCAACGTTGAACGCTGCACTCCTTGTAATTTATTCATGGAAGCTGAAGCGATCGCCTCTTGTTGGCAACCTGCTCGTTGGCTACCTGACAGGGTCAGTCTTTCTTTTCGGAGGGGCAGCGGTCTCTTCAGTTTTTCTTCCGGGAATGCTCTTTTTGAGCGCGATGTTGGCGATCACGTCGCGCGAAATCGTTAAAGACGTCGAGGATCTCCTAGGAGATACGCAAGCTGGCGCGTCGACACTGCCCATCCGTTATGGGGTCGCTCCTTCTCTCGCGGTGGCGACGTTTTTTATGCTTGCTGCCGTTGCTATCAGTCCACTTCCTTACGCCATTTCAATTCTAGGCCCCGCGTACCTAGGAATCATCGTATTGGCTGATTCGATTCTGCTATATGGCGCATTGTTGTCCTGGAGAGCCCCTTCAAGAGCATCAGCTATCATTAAGTACGGAATGTTCGTCGTTTTACTCGCTTACATTATTGGTGGAATCTGAGCAAAAAGGGGACCAAAAAGGCTAATAGCCCCGCTTGGAGACGCCTACTGGGCAACCCGCGAGAACGCGTTAGTAATAGTGAATTCGCAGTAAATTAAGTATTTTAAAGTGTCAAACCGAGGTCGCCACTTTTGACCATAGCTGTAAGCACCGCTTGGCCGAACGAAATCCCTCCATCCCCTCTAGGCACTTTCGTGTTCGTAAAGAGTGCGAACCCGTGCGCGTCGCACTCCTCGTCTACGGTCTTGACGATCGCTTTATTGTAAGCGACGCCTCCCGATAATCCGATGTTCTTTATTCCCGCCGATTCTGCTGCTTCTATAGCTATCGTTGCGATGCCTCGTGCAAGAGTGGCTTGGGCGGAAGCGGCAATGTTCTTAACGCTTTTGCGCTCCTCTTTCGCGTGGAGCACCTCGGCAAGCAATGTGCGCGTGTCCAAGACCTGTCGTCTTTGGTAGGTCGCTATATCGAGGGGAAGGGCAATGTCCGGATGCCCGTAGTGTGCTATCCCCTCCAACGTCATAGCGGGCTCTCCATCATACGTCCTTTTTTGGCATACGCCTAATGCTGAGGAAACTGCGTCGAGCACTCGCCCGGTGCTTGAGGTCAACGGCACGTTAACCATCCGTTCAATTTGCTCCACAAGAATCGACGATTCGAGTTCACTCAGACCTAACGAAGTGAGCGTCGACGTAAGCTTACGGACTTCGCAAATGCTGTGAAGGATGCCGGCGACCATTCGTATGGGGTATCTAGTTGCTAAATCCCCGCCTGGCATTGGCACGGGAATGAGGCTGCCAATCCGTTCAAGAGTCGGTGAAAACACCTCCCCGCCCCAGATGGTGCCGTCCCACCCGTAACCTATGCCATCAATAGCGATGCCTATGAGGTCCCTTGGAGCTCCTTCGCCAAAGAGCGATGCAATATGCGCTTGGTGGTGCTGAACGGCATACGTGTCCCCGAGTTCGGCAGCTAAGCGCGTTGAACGCAACGTCGGATGATAGTCATGCGCGATAACGCTCACGTCGACACCGCTCATGGAGACGAGGTTGTGGACTGAGGCTTCAAGGTAATCGAAGGTCTTCGGCTTGTTGATGTTGCCCACGTGTTGGCTTACGTAGCACCGTCCGTCTTTATAGGTCGTCACCGTCGCGTTCATCTCAGCCCCCAGTGCGAGGATGTTCTTATCGTACTGAACGGGTACTGAGAAAGAGGTTGGGGCATAGCCGCGCGACATCCTAATAAACGCTGGCTGGTCGAGCACCCTCATAACCGAGTCGTCACAGCGGTTGACGATACGCCGATCGTGCAGTAAGAAGAAATCTGCTTTTTGATTTAAGCTCGCAAGTGCGTCGTCGTTGGCAATAATCATCGGTTCGCCCGGCGTATTTGCACTCGTCATAATAAGCGGTTGATCTACTATGTCAAAGAGAAGGTGGTGCAGGCCGCTGTATGGCAGCATCACACCTATGTTGTGTAGATTGGAGACCTCCTCGAACGCACTCGCATCGCGTTTGTCGAGTACCATGATAGGCCGTTTGATGGACGTGAGATGGAAGCGCTCCACTTCATTCACGTGAAGATAATCCTCTACCCACGCCTCACTCGGCGCCATAATCGCTAGGGGTTGTGTCAGTCTCCCTAGACGCCGTTTGAGTTTAACGGCGGAATCGAAGATGCACGCGAGATGAAATCCGCCAATCCCCTTTACTGCAAGAACGTGGCCTGCAAGTAGCAGTCGTCCGGCAGTGCGGATTGGCTCATCCAAGCGTTTGAAATCCGCATCGAGCAGCGCAAGAGTCGGGCCGCAGCGTTCACATGCGATGGTTTGAGCGTGATGCCGTCGGTCTTGTGGGTTGCTGTACTCCTGTTCACATTCAGAGCACATTGGAAAGTCAACCATTGAGGTGGTCTCACGATCATATGGGAGTCGCTCAGTGACGGTGAATCGTGGCCCGCAGTTGACGCAAGAGGTGGCCCAATACTCTTCGTACCTGCTGCTCTCTCTCAAATCGCGGAGACAGTCGTCACAGATGGCTACATCTGGTGACGTGAAGCCAAATTCACCTTCACCGCTCGAAGCAATTGAAAAATCGGTGTATCCACGGAGGCGGTGCCATTCAACGTAAACGTCGTCGATGCGCGATATAGGCGGACCTTGTTTGAGAAACGCTATCAATCGAACGATATCGGCGTGTGATCCCTCGACGTCGACGTCAACGTGCGCGCCGAGGTTCTTGACGTAGCCAGTCAGATGCAGCTCAACGGCGTGCTTGTACACGAAAGGTCGAAAGCCGACCCCTTGTACAACGCCCTTCACGCGGATTTTCGCTCTTGAGCGTTTATTGGCTCGTGGTCTCATCGAAATCAAATTGATGTGATTTGTCTTGCATTCTATAAGCGCGTTCCTAACTAATGTCTATTCCGGAGTTCAAAAAGGTTTAATAACCTTAGAAGCCTTCTACAATAGGAGGTAGTCACATGAACAACAGGACCCGCATAGTCAATGACCCTGCTGATTTGGTCCCGCTCTTGCAAGTTTTTAAGTCTGACTCTCATAAGCGGGTGTTTAGCTCATTACTTAATGGGTGGAGAACTGAGGACGAGCTTAAAGAGATGTGCCAGGAAGATATCTTCTGTAGCCTCGATATGCTCAAGAAAACCGGTCTTGTCGAGAGCAAGTGGCGGATGCCTAAGCCCGGGCATAATCCGCAGATAGAGTACCACACCTGCTACTCGAAGCTTCGCGCCGACTTTCAATGTTCCATCGCTGACCTCTGTGACCTTATTCGGATATCGATTACTGATGATGAGGCCCTTCGCGATGTCGCAGATGCGATGGAATGCGAGGTAAAAAATGGCAACTGTTCCGTGCAAAACCTTTCGCGCACGTTGAATCAGAGTCCGACCTTCCTTAGGGGTATCGCCAAGCGATCGCAACATCTCGTGGTTAAGGGTCATCGATTTGAGCTGTCAAAGATATAATCTTTTTTTGCACCGATGAAGAAAGGAAAGAGCACCAAGATGCAGGTGCTTGTAGAAGTAGCTGCGCTTCAACCCAAAATCAGGCAAACAGAAATTGCCGACCGGGTCGGAGTGACTCCTCAAGCGGTCTCTGAGTATCTTAAGGAGCTTGTAACGGACGGCTCCGTGAAGTTCAATAGGCGCGGACAATACGAGGTCACCAAGGCGGGCATTGAGCTTATCATCGAATGGACCAACGAGCTTCACAATTACATTCGATATGTAACGGAGGACATCGTTGGAAAGGTGACCGTTTGGACGGCTATTGCTGAAGAAGACGTCGGCAGCGGAACGAAAGTCGGACTAAGGATGCGCGACGGAATTCTACACGCGTTTCATTCCAATAGCAAGGCATCGCGTGCTTACGGGACGACGATAGGTGATGCGCGCAAGGGGGATGACGTTGGAGTGGAGCATTTAAGTGGGATCATCCCAATGGATCGAGTCCATGTTACGATCGCCGTGGTTCCCCGAGTTCAACGCGGTGGGTCATCAGCCGTGAACCTCGAAGCGCTTAAACAGGTAGCGGCAAATAAGCCCGTGGCAGTTCTGGGCTTAGAAGCGCTCGTCTCCGTAAAAAAGGTTGGTATATCCCCGCTGATCCAATACGCAGCTGCAGAAGGCGTTATTGAAGCTGCTTTTCGGGGGCTCTCAACGGTCGTAGTCGCAGTCGATGAGGCAGTGCCACCACTGATCGCTGAGCTCCTATCCCGCGATATTTCCTACGAATCGGTCGATCTCAGTACAGGAAACCAGTAGATGCCTCATTTGATCGCCCACGCGCAGCGCTCTAACATTAGGCTATTTTCAGCCGAGCCCGCGCAATGTGTATTAGACGCAACGTTGACGCTCGGTGAAACCTCCAAGGGTCCGAGGCCTAAGCGATTTATGGTTATCCAAGGCGGGAAAGAGCTTCCTAAAAGACCAGCTGAGGTCGTGGGGATTTTGCGGCAGCACAACGTGACGCTCGCGGAGCGTGACCACTCCACGCCACGCGAGCAGAAGGCATTTCAGGACCTAATCGCTCTGTTCGAAGCGTACCAGATTTCATACGACCGAGTACACGTCTGTGGGTTTTGCATCGGAAAGCGACGATACAAGCCAGTCAACGCCAATTTTGTTCGCCACGAAGGGGAGCGCATCTGTATGGACTGCGCTCAAACCGAACTGCGACGAGAGCTAAGTTTTCGAGGGTTTGTGCGTTATAACCACTTCTATACGCTTCTTAACAAAGTACGCGACCTTGACCGTGTGATTCGTTTTCTCGATTCTGGGGTCGATCCTGATTTGACGCGATATGACGTGCTTTCAAAACAAGCCGAGAGCTACCAAAGCGTTGCAATCGACGAGCTCAGCGTAGATAATAGGCTCAAGCTGCTGCTAAAGCAGCGTCTGTCAAAGCTGCTTCCCGTCCAATCAATGGCAGTCGAGCGAGGGCTTTTCAAGGGCAAGGACCTGCTCGTAGTCTCTGCAACAGCGACAGGAAAAACGCTCATTGGAGAGCTCGCAGGCGTTAACAATGCGCTCAGCGGTAAGGGAAAGCTTTTATTCGTCGTTCCACTTGTCGCTCTTGCAAATCAGAAGTATAGTGAGTTTGACGAGCGCTACCGTGACCTTGGCCTAAGCACAAGCATTAGGATCGGCAGCAGCAGGATTCGGACTCGAGACTGGGTGCGAGCAGAGCCCGACTATTCAGCCGATATTCTCGTGGGAACGTACGAGGGTATCGATCAGGTGCTTCGAACGAATAACGCTGAGCTCCTCGGCGAGATCGCAACAATCGTCGTCGATGAGGTGCACATGCTGGAAGACGAAGAGCGCGGAAGTCGCCTTGACGGGCTTATTTCTCGGCTAAAGGCACTAGCTCCGAGATCACAACGCATATACCTTTCAGCAACTGTTGGCAACCCTCACGCGCTCGCCCATGAGCTCAGCGCGGATCTCGTCGAATACGAAGAGCGGCCAGTACCCATTGAGCGTCACCTCGTTTTCGCTCATGAGCATGAGAAGCTGCCAATCATTAACAAGCTCGTCAGATATGAGATCAAAAGAACCTCGAGCAAGGGTTACAAAGGCCAGTCGATCGTTTTTACAAATTCCCGGGCGCGCTGTCACAGAATATCGAAAGCGTTGTTAGCAAAAAGCGCCCCTTATCACGGGGGCCTCGCTTATGCCGAACGAAAGAAGGTCGAAACGAATTTTGCCAATGGCGGTATAGACGTCGTTGTCACTACTGCGGCGCTCGGGGCAGGCGTTGATTTTCCCGCGTCGCAAGTCGTATTTGAATCCTTGGCGATGGGCATCGACTGGCTCACCGTGCAAGAGTTCCACCAAATGCTCGGTCGAGCAGGGCGGCCAGATTATCACGACATCGGTAAGGTGGTGCTGCTCGCTGAACCCGATAAGAAATTTAGGGGGTCAGAGACAGAGGATCAAGTTGCGATCAAGTTGCTCTCAAACCCGATTGAGGGCGTCGAAATAGCTTATGATGATGACCAGCAAGCGGAACAGACCCTCGCAAACCTGACCTTTGGTCAGTCAGTTACGATGCTGGCCCCGTATGACGCTAAAGTTCATCTTCACAGGCTCAAACGTTTAGGCTTTGTTTCTGATGACGGTCAGGCGACAAAGCTCGGAAATGTCGTTTCCGGTGATTTCCTAGCCATAGATGAAGCGGTTCAAATTGTTGAATCCGTGAAGAAAGGACAACCGCCGATTGATACCGTGCTTAAACTGCACGTTTTTACCGCAGTGTACCTCAATGAAGTTCAGCGAATGGCGCAAGCGCTTGGCGTTAACATGTCACCTAACGTTTTCAGTGGTGGAAATCTTGAGATGTTCTTCTCCGGAAGTGGCGATGAGCTCACGCATCTCGACCAGAAAGCGCTTGAAAGTGTCATCGCTTTTTCAATCGCCTTTGTCGATTGCGATTGCAAAGACTCGCCATTTTGTGGATGCCCTGAGCGGAGCTTCTCGAAGTGGATGATAGAACAGCGTTTAAGCGGACATGATCCCGCCGACATAGTTGAACAGATGTCCGGTTTTGGGGTTCATGCGTATTCTGGCGACGTACTCAACTATCTTGATCAAGCCGTGCGTTTGATGGAGTCTATAGAGGCAATGGCAACGATTTTGCTAAAAAATGATGTTGCACGTCAAGCGCTTCAGATCAAACTACAGCTTGAAGGGTAGGCGTTAAGTGGTATACTCGGCGTTGATGCGCACGTAGTCATCCGTGAGATCACAACCCCACGCCGTGGCTGAGGCCACTCCGACACCTAAATCAATTTGAATTAAGATCTCAGCGCTCTTCATTATCGCTGCAAGCGCGTCTTCTTCAAATTTATCAGCTGAATCAGTGCGTATGAGCCCATTTTGGAGCAACGCTATGGGGGGACGTTTTCCGCTTGATAACGACAACGAGAGAAGTGAGGGATCAACAAACGCTTCAGAATAGCCGACGGCCGCAATTATCCTACCCCAGTTTGGATCAGCGCCAAAAAGCGCAGTTTTTACAAGGGGTGACCGTACGACCGCCTTGGCCGCCTTCACCGCATCATCTCGATTTTGTGCCCCGGTAACGGTGACTTCCATCATCTTTGTGGCGCCTTCGCCATCGCTCGCGATCATTTTTGCAAGTGCAATACACACGTAGTTCAGCGCGTCTTGAAACTTACTTATTTCAATCGTTTTAGGGCTCTTGCCTGTCGCAATGAGAAGGACGCTGTCGTTTGTGCTCGTGTCTCCGTCGACAACGACCATGTTGAAGCTTATGTCGACAGCTTGCTTGAGGCATTTTTGCAAAACGTCAGCGCTGAGCTGCGCGTCCGTGTAAACGAAGGCAAGCATCGTGCATAGCTTCGGTTCGATCATTCCAGCACCCTTTGCTATGCCGCCTATTCTAACATCGCTGACTTCGACAGCAATATGCTTCGGCACAGAATCGGTCGTCATTATTGCGCGGGCTGCTGCAAGACTGCCCTCTGCTGAGTCAGTTAACGTTAACAGAAGGGTTTCAATCCTTGAATTGATCCAATCTTTATTAAGTGGAGTCCCTATGACGCCTGTTGACGCAACAGCAACTTGCGTATCGCGAATGTGCAACCGTTGCGCGAGCGATTTAGCGACGCTTTTAGCATCGTTCACACCTTCTGGTCCGGTAAAAGCGTTCGCGCTTCCGCTGTTTGCGACGATTGCGAGGATTTCGTTGCTCTGTTTGAGGTGCTCACGCGTGACGATGACGGGGGCTGCAGTGACTTTGTTGGTGGTAAACACGCCAGCCGCTTGTCCGCCGCCAGTGATGAGCGCAACGCCGTTTCTGCCATCCTTGATACCGGAGGCTTTGACCCCGCGCACCGCGCAGATTCCTCCTTCAACGATGCGCATTAGCTGCTCTCAGCAATCCCTTTTATTATATCGCCGCGCGTGACGATTCCGATCAATTTATCGTCTTTGTCAACGACAGGAAGTCGATTGATCTTGTGTCTTATCATGTGCTCGGTGGCAGTTTCGATATCAGCGTCAGCGCTGATCGTGTAAACGGACTTTGTCATAACGCGATCCACCTTCCACTCGCCGACATCTTCAGTCATAGAGTCTCTCAGTTCCAGGCGCTCAATTATTTCGCGCACCGGAACCTCGATGATTTCGAGCGGGCTAGGCAGCCAGTAGCCGGTGTGTTCGGGAATTTCAAGCAGGGACAGTATGTCGTTTTCCGTTACGATGCCGACAAGGTCACTGTCAGTCACAACTGGTACACCGCTTACGTTGTTCTCCCTTAGCAGCTTAATACACTCGCGCACGGTCGTGTCGGGCGTCACTGTAATGACGTTTGGATTCATGACGTCTTTAACTTTCATTGCTACCTCAAAGCGATAAAGCAGGAGTCCAGAGCCCCGTTGTTTCGTCGAGGCCGAACATAAGATTCATGTTCTGAATAGCTTGGCCTGATGCGCCCTTCACCATGTTGTCGATGGCAGAGACGACAACGACGCGGTTCGAAGCGACGTCTCGTTCAATGAAGAGGTCACAGAAATTGGTGCCTCGGACCGATCCGAGTGAGGGCACGTTGAACCGAATGAATGGGCAGTCGGCGTAAAATTCGTCATAGAGCGATCGAGTTCGATCATCATCTAGTTCGACATTCGCAAAGATGTGAGCGGTTGTAAGAATACCTCGCATGGCCGGAATAACGTGAGGGGTAAAGTTCACGGTTCCGGCTCCCAGTCGCGCAAGCTCCTGCACTATTTCGGCTTTGTGCCGGTGATTTGTCAGTTGGTAAGGTACAACGTTCTCAGCCAAGTTAGGGTAGTGCGACGTCGCAGTCGGAGCAGCCCCAGCGCCTGAAATGCCGGACTTTGAGTCAAACACGATGTGATCTGCGAATCCTGCTTTGACCAGAGGCGCTGCTGCCAAGATAGCGCCCGTAGGATAGCATCCCGGATTGGCACACAAGTTCGTGTGCGCTACTTCGAGGTGCAGCTCAGGCAGACCATAGACGGCGTCCCTAGGGTCGGTATGGGGGCCGTACACCGACTCGTAACGTGGGCCGAGTCGATAATCAGCGCTGAGATCGATTATCCGCACCTCATCGATGAGATCAGGTACAAGTCCCATAGCGGCGCCATGTGGAACGGCGAGAAAGACAACATCTGCTGCTTTGGCAACCGATTTCGCGTCAGCGTTTACAAACCGCAGGTCATAAAATCCTTTTAGATGCCGGTGAACGTCAGCAACTTGGGTTCCGTCGAGGGCTCGCGAAGTGACTATTGTGACGTCGGCTTCTGGATGCTGAACGAGCAATCTCAGCAATTCCCCGCCTGTGTAGCCAGATCCGCCGATTATACCAACTCTAATCATTGATCCCCATTAGACTTGATCTAAGAAAGCCTTTTCGTCACCTTGGCGTGTCACGGGGCGGCGCCACGAAGAAGCTATAAGAAAAGTGAGGGTGGTTTGAGATAACTAAAAACATCACTTGCAAGCAGCCTACGCGACAAGCGTCGTGCTATGAGCGGTGGGCAGCGTTGAAAGAGTCTTCAGAACTAAGATACCGACTATTTCACACTCTTCTTAGCAGCAGGTACAAGACTCCGATTAGTAGCGTCGGAGCTCCTAATCCAAGAAAGGAGAACTCGTATACGGACTGCAAAGGCAAGCTTGCGGTGCCGTTTGTTTGAGCTGGCAGGGCTATCGCAGGTATTGTATTCTGGGATAATGCAGATGCTTCCGCTGACATAGCAGCTGCTTGTGCTAATACCGTTGAGGGCACTATGGGCGACAGCAGTGACGACGAGTACAGAAGGCATTTCTGCGATGTATTGGAAAGACTCGCGTTTTGTGTCAGCGGGATAGAGCAGTTTTCGAGCCCTCCGGAGGAGCTATTTTCCTTTTGTGTATCTGAGGTTGTTGATGCCGCCGCTACTGATTTGCTGGGCGCTAATGGGCTTGCTTTTGTTGTGTCACTCGACTGTGTGACTTTGGAGGTGTTAGACGGGTGAGCGTGTAGCTTGGCTTCAGAGGTGTCAGAAGTGTGAGCATTTAGAACTGCATCGGAAGAAGTTGGTGTAAGCGTCGGCGACGTCGACGGTGTAGCAGTTGGGCTGGCTGAAGGATTAGGTGGAGTTGGTGTTACACTGATGTTGGTGTCTGGTGTAGCCGTAGATGTCGCGTTCGAACTTGGCTCTAAAAGATTGTCTATAGCAGCTTTTAGCGTTTCGATGTCAAACGGGTGGGCGATTGAAACAACGATTTTTCCTGCTGGATCAATGACGTATACTGTTGGAATGCCGTTCGCACTAAACGAATTTTTAAGGCTGTCCCCGCCAGTTAAGATGGGCCACGAGATACCTGTAGAGTTGACATATGTGGAGTTAATAGCGTCTGCAGTAGCCCCGGTTGTCTCAACGCTTAGAAATTGAACTTTGGCATCACCGCTGCTGATGTTGTTATAAAGGGGCACTAAGACGTTTTTCGCACCAGACTGACAGTCGGTGCAGTTAACGCTAAAAAAGTCAAGCACGACGATACTTCCTTGATAATCGCTTAGCGAATGTTGGTTGTTTGACAGATCCGCAAGATGAAAATCGGGAGCATCATGTCCGCCAAATGAGCCAAATGAGGAAGCAAAAGAGGGTATAATCGCAAAAATAAGAAGCATTGACACGATTGCCGTCAGAGCGATATCGTGTTTCATAGGGAGTGATACTATTCTATGTTTTTATGCTTGTCGCTCTGTACCTATTTGCGAAAAAAGAGGGGGAAGCGGGAAACAGCCCGCTTTGACATTTACAGCAATTTCATTACTGTGTCTGCGATGTTCACTTGGCTCGGGCTCGTAAACGCTGTTGAAGGGTCTAGGAGTGAGAGCGGTCCGACATTAGTTGCGTCTTGCGGTGCGGACGCACCTTTATTTATCGTCATAACGTCGTTGTATTGGACGACTTTACAGGTGGGGCAATCTGTTGACGCTGTCACCACCTGAACAGATAGCGTGATGAGAGCAGCTCCTATCAGGATAGCCATCACCTTTTGCCTCGGTTCCAAAATATTACCTCCTGTGCCCCGTAGGGGCGCTATTGGTATTCGTTTCGCAGTCTCTTGAACACAATATAAATAGCTTGTCTTTTAGCTTCAGTATTTCCACTGGAGGAATTGGGGTAAGAAAAAGTTTCTTGGTCAGAACAAAGCTATCGCTCAGTAGACTAGCTTTATTAAACAAAAAAAGGAGGGGTTAAATGAATAACCCTCGTTACCGTCTTCTCAAGAACAGGTATATCGCGCCTACTAATAATGCCGGAGCACCAAGTCCGAGCAGTGAGAACTCTGGGACTGTTTGGGTTGCAGTGGTCGATGTTTGATTTGCTGTAACTACTTCAATCGTTGGCTGCTTAGCTGTCGTTACTGCTACAGCTTTGACCGCTGTCACTTGCTTTACCGGTGTAGGGGTTGCTTTTACTATTGCCACAGCTTGCTTTACCGGTGTAGGGGTTGCTTTTACTATTGCCACAGCTTGCTTTACCGGTGTAGGGGTTGCTGCTACAGCTTGTTTTACTGTTGTAGTACCTATAGCCGCTTTTATGGCAGTTGCGATCTGTGTTTGTGAAACGTCACCTACTAACCTAGCCGGCTGAGCTCCTGAAATAACTATTGTGGGCGTTCCTGAAACGCCATTTGCTTGCGCTATACCTTTGCCTTCTGGCGTGGTTACGTCATAAATGACCAGTGTTACGCCGGACTGTGCTGCAGCGCTTTGAACTCGAGGCTCAACTTGCTGGCAGACACCGCACAGAGGCGATGTGAACATGACTACTTGCACATTACTTGTTTGGGCCGATGCGACACCTGAAAATGCCATGAAAGAAACTAGTAACGCTATTATCGCTAATAAGCCAATTTTCTTTTTCATTTAATGTTGGCACCTCTTCGTGATGTTTGTCTTCCTTACGTATAGCCAATATTGTCGATTGATCTTATAAATAATGTTCGATCTTGATCTAAAGCGCAAATTAGCCATGAATATTACGGTGAGATAATAGGGAAAGAACTGCATTTTGAGGTCGGACGCTCAGACCGCGTCAGACCGCTTGAACAAGTAAAAAGCCGGAAAAAGTGGGACCAAGATCGAAACGACAAGCAAAATAACGTTCACTGCGTAACTCAGACCTGAAGTAAGTTTTGAGAAGTCCCCGGCAAGAGATTGTATAGCGACGTTGTGGCTGCCGGGATTGATCCACAGCAGTGTTTTTGCATATCCGGGAAACGCCGTGTAGGGGATATCTGATGTAGCGCTTAAGTTTAGGGCGCTTAAACCGAGTGCAACGCCGGCATAAGTAAAGATCAACAGCAGGATCCAGACAAAGACCGCGCCGAGCAACGAGTCGAGACTCGTCCGGGTCAGACTTGAGATCAGGAGTCCGATTGCGATAAACGACATGACGTACAGCAGCATCACGCCTATGGAGAGTAGTATATAGTCGATGTCACCCGAGCTCGGGAATTTTCGTGTGATAAGAGATAGTCCAACGCTTAGAACGAGTGTCGTAGCAACGAACAAGCCGCCTGCAGCGGCAAGATACGCGACGAACTTGCCGAAGAATATCGTGCTACGTCGTATAGGCCGCACGAGGAGCTGCACGAGCGTTCTTTCGGACCGCTCACGCGTGAGAGCGTCATATGACAACGCAAGCGCGAGTATAGTTAAGATGGCCTGACTATACGAAAACGCAACGCCAATTACGTAGTTTACCGGCTGCGTTGTTGGGTTGGGAGCCCCGCTTGTTGGCGAAATTGATCGAGTGAGATCGGTATTCCCATAATACGCGCCGATGAGTGCAAGCAGCACGAATATAGTTCCGAAGATGAGAAAGCGCTTTGTTCTTATAGCGGACTGGAATTCCTTTTGCGCGATCGTCAGAAACGCGTAAGTAGTTTCCGAAAACTCACTCAACGCTTTCTTCCCCCATCATTCGCACGTACGCCTCTTCGAGCGACGGCGCCTCGCGCAATGAGCGCAATCGGCCCCCTGCTCGCGTAATAACGTAGTTCACATCCTCGTTTATGCCTGGTCGGTAGTCGATGCTGATCTTGAACCGTTCGCACTCGATTGTTTTGACGCCTTTTACCGACTTAACGGCCTGTAGGACTCGTTCGTTCATGTTGACGAGGTCAGCTTCGAGATGTAGACTTTTTCCTCTAACGTTCTCTATGAAGCTCTTTGTCGTGATTGGCGCTGCAACGCGGCCGGATTTCATTGTCGCTACCACGTCACATATTTCAGCTATGGATCTGACGTTGTTTGTGGCGAGAAAGAGGGTAACGTCGTGGACGTTGAGTTCGTGAATGAGTGCCATTACGTCGCGCCTGCCCTGCGGGTCAAGTCCCGCACTTGGTTCATCGAGGATAAGCAACTCAGGCTCATTCAGCATCGCTGCGGCAATGCCAAGTCGCTTTCGGTCCCCGAGCGAATACGTTTGCACGCTGTCGGCTTCTTTGCCCTCCAGACCTGCCAAAATAAACAGTTTTGAGATTCTTTCATCGCGTTCTTCACGCACGCCTGAAAGATTGGCAAAAATTCTGAGATTCTTTTCAGCGGAGAAGTTGCCATAAAAGCCGGGGCGCTCGGGAACGTAGCCGATTTTACTTTGCACCTCGTGAAACTGCGTAGCGATTTCGCGATCGAATATCCTAATCGTTCCAGCAGTCGGTTTAGTGAAGTTGAGCAACATGTGGATAACGCTCGATTTCCCTGAGCCGATCGGCCCTAGAAGGCCAAAAGCAGCGCCTTGTTCTACTGTGAAACTCGCATTATCAACAGCGACGACGCCTTTCTTATAGCGCTTTGTCAGTTCAAGGACTTCTATCACTTTCATTGCTACCAACCGCTGCTGGCTGTTAATAGTGGAGAGTTAAATACTATTATATAAAATAGGCGTTTTGGCGTTCGATTCACTTTTTCGCCCTTTGCAGACCCGTATTTGCCAAGCATTCAATTGAAAGCACGAAGCAACCTAAGCGTACTTTTTGAATATCCGATCAACTTCTTTTGACGTAGGCGCTTCTTCATCGGTGTAGCGTGTTCGCAGATCGAGCTCGAAAAGGCGCAGCGACCGATCAATCTTGACTCTTACATACTCATCAATTTGCGCTGCGGGAACGTCGCCAAGGCTAGCTTGGAGCGACTTGAGCAGGGCTTCCTCACGTTCCTTGAGCTTCTTAATCTCCGTCTCGTACTCCTTTATGAGATCTAACAAGTCTTCTGCGACCTCCTCTTCGGCGTAATTTCTGTCTTCTATCATAGTCTGACGTATAAAGAGATTGATTTAAATCCTTTGGGTCAAATGCCGCAGTAGGCCGACCGCTGATCAGGTTCGTCTCGCGCACCTCCGATAATGTTTCGCGATGACAAGGCGCGCTTGCATACACGAGCATTGTTTTACCTTACAATCTAGGCCCGTGTAACGCGAATGACAAGTTCTTAAAATCATGTATAAATAGCATCGTTGACGAAGCGGTCATGCGTGGAGCGCTATTCTTATAACAAGTTCTCACTTACGAATATCCGGCCGCCCCGCGAGAGGCTGGGGTATCGAGGCCGAAGTAGGCGGTCGCTATGCGCCTTTTGAAGAGATCTTTGATAAGGCTCGAAGGGAAGATAACCCTCCTGCCCGAATCAGTCGACGACCTGTGGCATTTAAAACACCTCATCGAAAAGGGCGATCTCGTTTTTGCGTTGACTTTTCGTAAAGTTGAAAGTGCAACTGACAAATTGCGGCCGGAGAAGTTAGAGCGAAAGCCGATGCGGCTTGGGATTCGCGTCGATTCCGTAGAATTTCATCGGTTTGCCAACCGCCTACGAGTCAGCGGGACCATCGAGTCAGGCCAGGACGTCGGGTCACATCATACGTTGAGCGTCGAACCGTTGCGCGACGTCTCGATAATAAAGCAGTGGAGGCGCGATCAGCTTGATCGCATCGCCAAAGCGATTGAGGAATCAAATCGCCCCGAAATCGCACTTGTCACTGTGGAATCAGGCGAAGCACAGATTGGTGTGCTCCGGCAGTATGGTGTAGAGGAAGTTGCGAACATCACGCAAAGAGCAGGCAAGCTAGACGAGACTTCACAGGTTGATTTTTTTGCGCAAATATATGAGCAGTTGGTCCACGTGGCTGCGGAAGAATACGTTATCGCGGGTCCCGGATTTATTAAGGAAGATTTCGTTCGGTTCGCAACGCAGAAGGACAAGGATTTCCCAGACCGGATAGTCGTTGAGAATACGACCTCAGTTGGTATTTCTGGCTTTCAAGAAGCGCTTCGACGTGGCGCTGTGGACAGGCTCATTAAGGACGCACACCTAGTGCGTGAGACGCGTTTGATCGACGAACTACTTAAAGAGATTGCTATTGGCGGCAAAGCTGCCTATGGCATGGGCGAGGTCGTGAAGGCGCACGAGTGGGGGGCTATCGCTACGCTACTTATAGCTGATCAGACACTGCGCAATGAGCGAGAAAAAGGCGTGGGCGTCGACAAACTGTTGACTGCCGTTAACAGTTCGAACGGCCACGTCGTAGTTTTTAGCACCGATTTCGAGCCGGGCAAGCGATTAGAGAAGCTTGGAGGCATCGCTGCGCTTTTGCGCTTCAAATTGCAGGACAGCTAGCAAATCGAGCAAAGAGCTTACGAGGCCTGAGTCTCTCAGATTTTAACTCAGCTAGTACTCTTCGCACTTGAGCTGAAAATAAGCTCGGTCGTGGTCGCAAGCGGGACACTTCTCCGGGGGTTCTTCGCCGAAGTGCACATAGCCGCATTCTCTGCAGACCCATTCAACCTTCCGGTCTTTCTTGAAAAAGGTACCGGCTTCGACCTGCGCGAGCATTTTCTTGTAGTTCTCTGCGTGGTGTGCTTCAGCGACGCCAATAGCTCGTAACCGCTTAGCAACCTCGGGCAATCCTTCACTCTCGGCAACGTTGGCGAATTCAGGATACATTGTCATAGCTTCGTGAAGCTCGCCCTTGATCGCTGCTTTGAGATTCGCTGCTGTGCTGCCCAGCGATGTCGAAACGGTGGCGTCGATTTTAATTTCATCAATTTTTTCCGTTGCGCCTGCGTTAAGCGCGTGGATAAGTTTGGAAGTCCAACTCGCGTGCTCTCGTTCATTATCGGCCG
>Ga0209748_1000559_pt1 | contig 19348 bp, 19 predicted proteins | sample BarGraIncu00421A_FD_185490 | JGI IMG/M metagenome (GOLD analysis project Ga0209748, IMG submission 185490) | Arctic peat soil microbial communities from Barrow, Alaska - Barrow Graham LP Incubations 004-21A (SPAdes) (version 2) | ecosystem: Environmental > Terrestrial > Soil > Wetlands > Peat... | reverse complement strand
GCGCATCGACCGCCCGGGCGTGCTCGCGCTATACTCTCCGGCGCGTACACGCGGGCCCATAACTCAACGGGAGAGTGCCACCTTTGCAAGGTGGAGGTTGGGGGTTCGAATCCCCCTGGGTCCACCAAGCAAGACATAGCCCCCTACCTGCTGGAATGCAGATAGGGGGCTTTCTTGTATTACGTCCAATAACGCGATGACACCATTCTTTGACACCATTGTCCGCACAAGCCCGCCTACAGACACCACGTTCAAGGGCGCGAAATCCTATGAATGAGCCACGCTCTGCACACCGCTTGAAGGCTGTTCCGTCGGTAGGACTTTGCTCGCAACCATATCCTGGAACATGAGGGTCGCTCTTATCAAACGACTACGCCGAACCGAGATGTAGCGACCGCTGACGGTGCTGTCGCCCCAACCTGCGATAGCGTCACGAACCTTCTCGTTGCCTTCCACGGCATCTGCCCAGTAGGACAGAGAAGTGTGTCGAAGGTAATGAGGGTGGATGTGGTCGGTGATACCAGCCGCCCGAGCCATTCTGTCCAGGACTCCACGGAACTGCTTGGTGTCGAGAGGTCGTCCCCAGGGTGACGTGAATACGAGGTCGTTGGGATTGGGGTGCGGCGGGGTGTCGCCACGTTCGCGCTTCTGACGGGCAACCTTGCGTTCCCAATGGCGATACTGCGCTTCGCGGTGAGCGAGGAGGTCTTTCTTGAGGTCATCGGTCAGGTAGACATTCCTCATGCCTGCCTTGGTCTTGGTGCCCGTGGTCGTGTCCCCAGCCCGCTGCTGGCGAACCACAAAGAACGAGGAGCAGGGTGCGTCATCAAAGACCACGTCAATCCAGCGCAGCGAAAGCAGTTCGGTAATGCGTAGAGCAGTGAACAGTAGAGCCTTGAGGTGCACGCGGTAGTAGTCAGGGTGCCACACTCTCGCTTCTGTCCACGAGCCATCCTCAGTGGGAATGGCGGTGAAGAACTGGCGGATTTCGTTCAGCGTCAAGTACTTCTGATTGTTTGTCTGCCCCTGCCCATCGTAGCCAGGAACACCCAGCATCGGGTTCACCTCAATCGCACCGTTGCGCTCGGCGAAGTCGAATATCTTGTTGAGCAACGAATGCAACTTCGCCTTGGTGGTCTCGCCGAGGGTGCCCCAGTCCTTTGCGAAATACTCCTGGATATCGTCTTTGGTGACGCTGCCTACGGGTCGGTTCAAGAGTCGGTGTGGCTTCCGGACCACCTCGCCGTTCGCATTCTTCGTGCCTGCGAGGTGTGGTCGGAACACTTCCCCTTTGTTGCGGAGCGTGGAAGCCCTGTACGGCTTGCGCTTTCCGTTCCGAGTCCAGTACCCGTTCTGTTCGGCGTCTTGCCGCCACAGGCGTGCTACAGCCCCTACGGGCGTCATTTCATTGATAATCGCTGAGGCACTCTTGTTCGCTCTATCTCGTTTGGACTTCAAGAGTTGGGCAGCGACTCGAAGATTCTTGATGATGTCTTTTCGTGCGGTCGCCGCGCCGCCTGTCGTGGTTTTGATACCAGTCTTGGGATTGACGTACCACACGGTGATGAGGGGTTCTCCCGCCGTATTCAGTCCCCGCGAGCGCAGCCCGATTCCGCGTGGAAAGTCGTTGAGTTCACCATCGGATATGAGGTGGGGGACTGGTGAACGTCGAATGCCATCACGCGACATCTTCGTTCCACCCCCAAATCTCGTCGCCAGGGACTTCGCCCGGCAGACTACCATCGACTGCGGCGATGGGGTAGGACGTTGCTGCGGAGGACTCGACGGCGTTCTGCGAGAAGAAGGCGGTCATGCCTTCGATGTCGATGAGCCAGTCGCGTCCCGCCTTGATGGGGTGGCGGTCAATCTCGCGCCGCGCCATCTCATTGGCAGCCTTGCGGACGAACCAAGCCGAGCGCCGAAAGTGCGCTGCTGCCTCTTCCACGGTCGACCATGGGGTGGCGCTGCTCGGCGGGGTCGTACTCGTGCGACGTTCTTCGTTCGGTAAGTCAGACTCCATCGGTCATACCTCGCTCTTTGTCGTGCCTCCTTTCTAATCGCGTGTGTATGACCAAGAACCGAAAGAACGTGTAAGAACCTAGAGAGTCGCTTATGGCAGGGAGGCTACCTATGCAGCCATGATACCACACCCAGCCGTATATTGGTAGTATCCATATTCAGTTAGCGCGAGCATTCATGCATGTCAAGACCTACGGATATGCAAGATGACTCCCACATGGGACCTGAACCCCACCCATCTGTCATTCCCCCACGCCCTTAGTTGTTCTCGCTGCGCGGCGAGATTTGAAGGGACGACAGGAAGCAGTCGGCGCTGCGGAATCAGGTGAGTGTTTCAGAACGCTCTATTGCGCGTCTTCCGCCCAAGACACAGGCAAGGGCGCGAGTCTCTTGTTGAGGAAGTAGAACCCGTTCTTCGTAATGAGCGTGGGGGTTCTCTCGGGTTCTGACGGTGCAACTTCCTTCCTGGGGCGAAGGCTGAACATCTTCTTCACGCCCCGCTTCGCCCTTTGCCGAATCGTCTGGCGAGGATACGGCGCAACCACGCGGTAGTAGTCGGAATCCAAAGTCCTTGCCAGTTCGCGGGCAATGCCTTGAAGTTCCCACGCGGCATCTCGGAACAATCCGATGCGCTTGTGCAACGAATCGTCCATGAGTAGTTCGGGGTTGTCGTAGCGTGCCGTGGTGAGTTGGGTGAACATGTCGTCCAACTCGAAGTCTCGGCTGGAAATCGCCGACACAGCGATGCTCGGGTCTACTGGCATCATCCGCAGATAGCCTTTGGGCTGTGTTAACCAGGCGGTCTTCTGCTTGTGGGATTCGCGGGCTGGTTGGATTTCGTCAACGATGAAGGACTTCACCGCTTCAAGACCTCTGTGTTCTGCAATCAATGGCAGCAAGTCGTATTCACGCCAGCAGGCGCTAAGGCTGTCGGCGTAGGTGATGATTTCGGCAAGCAGGTCATTGAAGTGTTTGTCGCGCAATTGAAGCCGTAGACTCTCGCGCTGATGTTCCTGCGCTGCGCGGGAAGCGAAGAACCAACCGCCGACTGTTATCAGCCAGCCCACCATTGCGACTGCGAGAACGCTCCAACCATTCGCATTCATGCCGCACCTGGACTCTCTCACGAGGCTGCTGGTATCGAGAGACGGGCACGTTCCTCCAACGCGGGGTCTCGGTATCCAACAATCGCACATTTGGACTCGCGAGGGCGACTTCTACCGTCGCCGTCCAGCATTCCGCCACACCGTCTGCTCTCCTCGGTGCCCGGTAGCAATGACGACATCACCAAGGTGTGATGTCGCACCGATGGACTACGATGGAAACAGGCTGAACAACAATCGGGGGCGGTTCGTGGCTGACTTCATTGAGAACGACGGGCAGGCGCTCTCTGGTCGTCTGGAATTGAATTGGACGAACAAGCACAAGCGGCTCTTGGCGCACGAGGACGAGAGTTACGAATGGACGAATCCGTCTGACTATCGCGTCGCGGAGGTTCGCCTGCTTCACGATGTCGGCACCGTTGGCGAAGTCAATCCGAACAAGCAGCGTGCCGCCGACAATCTTCTCATCCGTGGCGACGCGCTCCATGTTCTGACCTCGCTAGAGCACACCCCTGAGTTCGCTCGTGAATACGCAGGCAAGGTGCGCCTCGTCTACATCGACCCACCGTTCAACACGGGTCAGATGTTCAACAACTACAACGATGCGCTGGAGCATTCGGTGTGGCTCACGATGTTCCGTGACCGACTGTTACAACTACGCCGTCTGATGTCCGAAGACGGTTCTATCTGGGTTCATCTTGATGACGTTGAGTCGCATCGTGCCCGTTGTGTGTTGGACGAGGTGTTCGGTGCTGAGAACTTTGTTGCGAACATCATCTGGCAGAAGTCACATACCAGAGAGAATCGCACCGATATCTCCACCACTCACGACAACATCATCGTCTACGCGGTGAACAGGGGGGTCTGGAAGTCCAAGCGAAACCTGCTTCCGTCGTCTGAAGACCAGATTGCCCGCTACTCGAATCCCGACAACGACCCTCGCGGTGTCTGGGCATCCCTTCCGCTACACGCGAAAGCAGAGGCAGGACGCAGAGCGAGCCAGTTCTACACAATCACCACGCCGTCAGGCAGGGCTGTCGACCCGCCCGCGGGTCGCTGCTGGCTCTATACCGCAGAGCGGCTCAAGGAAATGGTCGCGGACAACAGGGTGTGGTTTGGCGAGAGCGGGAATAACGCGCCACGCGGCAAGAAGTTCCTGTCTGAGGTGCAAACAGGTTTGGTGCCGACTTCCATCTGGCTCTATCAAGAAGTGGGCACAACAGGAACCGCCAAGGATGAACTGCTACGGCTGCTTCCCGAGCAAACGCCGTTCTCAACGCCGAAGCCTGAACGCTTGATGGAGCGCATCATCCAAGTCGCAACCAATGAAGGCGACATCGTTCTGGATTGCTTCGCTGGCTCAGGCACCACCGCGGCAGTTGCCCACAAGATGAACCGTCGATGGGTGACGAGTGAATGGTCGCGGGACAACACCGAGAACTACATACTGCCGCGACTCACCAAGGTTATTGAAGGCACCGACCTTGGTGGCATCACCGAGAGTCAGGGCTGGGAAGGCGGTGGTGGGTTCCGAGTTCTGGAAGTCGCGCCGTCCATGTTCGATGTGCAAGACGGTCGTATCGTTCTTGCGCCCTGGGCAACAGATGAAGCGCTTGCCGAAGCCGTCGCTGCACAGGCGGGTTTTGATTACACGCCCGAAGATGTGCCGTTCTGCGGTCGCAAGGGTAGGCAGCGCCTCGCGGTGATTGATGGTCTCGTCAATCCCGATGTCGCTGCTCTGCTTACTGCTTGGCTCGGGGACAACGAGGTGCTGGTGGTCTATGGCACCGCCGTCGACCCCGACACGCGGCAAGCGCTAACAACACTTCGTCGTGGTTCACAATGCCGCAAAGTTCCTCAGACGCTCTTGAACGCGTATCGCAGGGCGGCTTCTCGGGACACGATGTTCACCCCAGCGCCTTCCATGATGTCCGAAGGCGAGGGGAAGTAGCCGTGGACTTTGAGGACATTCTCGACTTGCCGACGCTGGACAACATCTCGGCGGCGCTAGAACTTCGACCACCGAACCGCGAAGCCGTAGAGACCATCGCTATGGAACTCGGACGGCACTATGACCTTGAGAAGAAGACCGAGTTGTTTGAGGGTGTCGTTGACAGCGCGACAGGTGTGGGAAAGACGTACATCTTCGCCGCCGCGCTGGAATATCTGGCGCAGGTTCGTGGGGTTCGAGACTTCGTTTTGATTGCCCCGAGCAAGACCATCCTTCAGAAGACGGTCGACCAGTTCACCGTAGGGAACCCGAAGTCCATCATCGGCGCTCTTCCTGCTCCGATTACTTTGGTGACTTCCGAGAACTTCGCCACGCCCACGATTGCTGCGGCGATGGAAGACGATGCGCTCGTGAAGTTGTATGTCTTCACAGTGCAGTCACTCATCAAGCCGACAAGTAAGTCAGGTCGTCGCACGCACGAGTTCCAAGAAGGATTGGGTTCGGGCTTTTACGAGAGGCTCAAGAGTGCTCCGTTCTTGACGGTCTTCGCCGATGAGCATCACGCCTACTACGGCGAGAAGTTCTCGGAAGCAGTCCGAGCGCTTGACCCATGGGCACTCATTGGACTGACCGCCACACCAAGTAAGAAGACACCCGAAGACCAGGTCATCTTCCGCTATCCGCTGGCTGCTGCCATCGCTGATAGATACGTGAAGACCCCCGTAATCGTCGGGCGCAAGGACGATAGGCACGACCCAACCACGAAGTTGATGGACGGCGTTGGATTGCTTGAGAGGAAGCGGGAAATCGCCGACTCATACGCCGATGCCCACGGCTTGCAGCGCATCAACTCAATCATGTTGGTGGTCGCCAGCACGGTAGATGAGGCAGAGGAATGGGCGGCAATCCTGCGCTCCGATGACTTCCTGCAAGGCGCATACACCAACGCCGTTCTGGTCGTTCACTCGGATGTGCCTGCTGATACCGAGGCAGAGGCAAAGGAACTTCGGCGGCTTGCCGATGTGGAAGACCCCGACTCACCCACGCGGGTCATCGTCTCCGTATCCATGCTGAAGGAAGGGTGGGACGTTAAGAACGTCTACGTCCTCTTGAGCACCCGTCCAATGCTCTCTGAGTTGCTTGCCGAACAGGTGCTTGGGCGAGGTCTGCGGTTGCCGTTCGGTGCCTACACGGGCATTCAACTGCTGGACACCCTCGAAGTCATCGCCCACGAGAAGTTCGAGGAACTGCTCAAGAAGAAGAACGGACTCAACGAGGACTTCGTGGACTATCGGACACGAGCCGTCCTGCGTCGTGATGCCAGCGGCAGGGCGGTTGTTACTCGTGTGCGCGAGACGGTGGACATCGGCGTAAGCGTTCCAGACCTGACAAAACCCTTTGTTCTGGGCACCCCTGCGATTGTTGAGCAGGGCACACGCGAGGCGGTGGCAACCACTGAGGCGAAGGACATGAAGGTTATCCTCACGCCGAAGCGCATCATCACTATCCCTCGCGTGTTGCCCATGAACATCAAGGCAGAGTTCTCGCTATCCGACATCACAGACCTCGAAGTATTCAGGGCGCTCGGACGGCGCATATCTGCCGACCCCGAAGGCGAACTGCGGCGAGTTGTTCTCGGCGTTCGTATTGATACCGACGAGAGTGGCTTCAAGCAGGTGGTGATGACCACCGAAGATGCCGCAGACAAGATATCCGCCTCAACGCTGACCATTCCACTGGACTCATCATCTTTCGGTTTGCGGGACATCATCCTGGCGCTTCCCATCGTGTCCGCTCGTGAGGACTCAACTGGTTCCCAAAGACGAGCATCCACGGCGATTGTGGAGGCTCTGGTTGAGGGACTTGGTGCAGATGCCGAGCGGCTGCTGTCGGCGTTCTTCACACGGGCGGCAGCCGAACTCGTCAACAAGGTGAACGAGGAATATCGACGGGTCGCACCGAAGCCGACCATGAGCGATGTAGTCAGGGTGGTTGAGTTCGGGGCGCAGCGTTCTTCGGCTCGCGCCACCAGCGGCGATAGATATGCGACCTTCTCAAAGGCAATCGCCTACGAGGGCTGGAATAGGTCGCTCTACTCATTGGAATGGTTCGACTCGTCCACCGAACGCGGGCTTGCCAACATCGTTGATGGTGACGACGCGATTGATTACTGGGTCAGGCTTCATGTGGGCGAACTCAGCATCATCTGGACATCCGAAGGTAGGCAATACAACGCCGACTTCATTGTTCGGGAGGTCTCGGGCGATGACTGGGTTGTGGAAGTAAAGGCGGATAGGGAAGTGAACACCGCCGAAGTCCAGAGCAAGCGGGATGCAGCCACGCGCTGGGTCGCCCGAGTGAACAATTCGGGCGAGTTCAAGAACAAATGGCACTACCTACTCGTCACCGAGGCTGATGTGCGGATGGCAACAGGTTCGTGGGCGGCACTTAGGAAGTTGGGCACATGAGACCCGCCTTGGCGCTGGCGTAGGAATGGCGAACCGACGGTACGAACATGCTCTCAGTGCTGTGGAGCAACTCAGAGATACCGTTCTAGAGGTCGCTCAATGCAGCACCTTCCACTTCGCCAAATATGGTGATATTCGGCTGGAACTTCTGAAGGATAGAGAGTTCGCACCGCTGGTTCCGCCGTTCGTTACGGGCAGTCGTAGTCATGACGACCTGAACGGCGAACTCGTGAGCGTTCCAGGCTCAGTAGAGTTCCGTCGCTGGTGGGTCTGCGAGCAATTCAAACCGCTTCTTGACTACATAGAGGCGAAGATTATCGGGAACGACACACCTCACGAAGAAGGCGTTGCCCTCAGCCTCTCTTCGCTATCAAGCGATGAAGTCACAGAACTTTGGGCGAAGGCTCTTGCCCGCTGCGAGTCCGACCCCGAAGGTGCAATCACCGCCGCCAGAAGTCTCATCGAGAGCGCGTGCAGGCACATCCTTGATGAGTTGGACGTGCCCTCCGATGACTCTGATGATGCCCCCACTCTCTACAAGAAGGTATCCAAGGAACTCAACCTTGCGCCTGACCAGCACGCCGAGGCGATATTCAAGCAGACACTCTCAGGCGCGTTCAGTGTGGTTAACGGATTGTCTGGGGTGGCGAACAAGTATGGCGACCGTCACGGAGCTGGAAGCGGCAGGCGAAGCAAGCCGTCGCCCCGACATGCACGGCTGGTGGTCAATGCGGCGGGGACTATCACAGCGTTCGTCGTGGACACCTGGGTAGAGCGGAAGAAGTAGGGGTTGACATGATTCTGGACGACAAGTCTTTCGATGGCATCAATGCGGACGACATCCTGAGCCTAATCCCAGGCATTCCCGAGGGGCATCGTCTGGACTACAAGCGGGACTTGCCCGCCGAGGGCGCTAAGGGCATCCGTGACTTCTTGGCAGACGTCTCTGCGTTGGCGAATACCGCTGGAGGGTTCCTTCTCTACGGGGTTGAGGAAGGGCGAGACGACAGCGACAAGACAGGGCTGCCGACTGGGGTTTGCGGCGTTGATGCGCCGAAGAACGAAGAGGTCTTCATAGCGGCGTGGCAGGGGCGCACAACGGATACCCAGTTGATTGAACCGCGCCTCATCCCTGCTCCACGGTTTCGCTTTATTGACTTTCCGGGTGGCAAGAAGGTCTTGATGGTATTCGTGCAGAAGAGCCTACTCGCCCCTCATTGGTGTCGCTACGAAGAGAAGGCTAGGAAGTTCTATATCCGCCATGAGTGCAACAACATGCTCATGGACATCGGCGAGGTGCGGCACGCGTTCGTTGAGGCAAGGCAGATACCCGAACGCGTTGACGACTTCCGACGACTTCGGGCAAGCCAGATTCTCGCAAACGAGGCACCCCTGCCTTTGGGGGATGGCTTCACGGTTGTTATTCATCTGCTGCCGCTCTCGTCCTTCGCGGCCGATGCGCCTTCTTTGGACACGATGATGCTCGCAGGGCGAACCGCGATGAGATGCCTTGGGCGCAACGCATACGCAAACCGTCCGAACTTTGACGGCATGCTGTTCAGCAATAGCAGTAACGAGGGAGTCGCCAGGTGCTACTCGCAGGTGTACCGCTACGGCGCAGTTGAGATTGTTCAAGCGCAATCAAGAGAACTTGAGAAGCAGCAGGTTGAATCCACCGGCGCGGCGTTCGTTCGCGCTCGGATGCTTGAACGCGACGTAATCGAGACCGTTACTGACTGGCTTGAGGTGCTCTCGGAACTCCAAGCACAGCCGCCTGTGTTCGTGTGCCTTTCACTACTTCGTGTGAAGAACATGGTGCTCGTCAGCGGTGACCGAGAAAGCCTGTACAAGGGTGACGTGGAGGACATTCCGCGCATAGACAAGGACATGCTGTTCATCGCCCCTGTGATTGCCGAGGCGTTGGTGGGGAATGTGGGCAGGCTGCTGAGGCCCGCGTTTGATGTTCTCTGGCAGGCGTCGGGAAGGGCGAAGAGTCTCTTTTACAATGCCGAGGGCGACCGTGTAGGGGACTAGCGGTGTGAAGCCAATCACGGAGACGGGACGGTGCGTCGACATGAACACAGGCGGATTCTCATGGAAGCGGCTGTTGGGCATCACGGCGTTGAAGGGTGACATCTCACGCGCCATCGGCATTCCGTTGACCAAGAGCGGTCGCCGACGCAAGTTGGGCGCGGAAATCTTGAAGTTGTTCAAGTAGTTTCGTCGTCGGATTCGGGGCATTCTGAGGGATGTTTACAGTCCCCGAAAGCGTAAACAGACCACCCACTTCCTGGTATATCGGGTTATACCGGGGTATATCACCGCAGTTGAGCCGCAGAAGTATTGACAAAAGTGCAGGTCGGGGCAGGAAAACATAACCACGCTCAACTTGTAAAGCAAACATACATTCGGTTCTAGACTGCGGGTCACTTTGTTATTGTTCTCGATGTCTACACCAGTTTCGGGGCGAGGTATTCACTCGCCGCCAAACCCATCACTTCACCAGAGGCTTAGCAGCCTTCTTGGATTCTGTTCTCTGTTCAGTTGCCATACTCGGCTGTCCGTTCGCACTGGCTGAAGTGCGCAGATGACGCTACAGTCCTGCTTCCGCATTCCTTCGGCGAATGGTGAGCGACGAGAACTCAGGCAGAAGAAGCGCTAAGCCTCTTGCTCGGTCAATACGAGCGCCTGACCACCTCCGACATCATTCCAGCCATAGCCGACAACAATCCTCTCGAACTCGCTAATCTCGTCTGTTCTATAGCGATGTGCGGCGATTTCGCTCAATGGTGGGGCAGCGTGACCGCAGTGAATCTCGCTCTCGGTGGTTTCTTGAACTTTCTGGGCGTGGAGCGCCTGACTGACCTTCGCAATCGACCGAGAAGTGAACTGAGCCAGGCTGCCTTGATATGCCTTCGTGCCGTCCCTGAGCGACGCGTCACCGAGTGCGTGAACGTCATTCGGCGGGTCATTCGGGTGACGGAATACCTGAATGGGGACTGGTCGACCGTTCGGAATCTCGGTGATGTGCAGGTTCGACGGATAGTCCGAGGTATCACTCAGGAACCGGTCGCCGCACTTATCATCATGCAGACGCTCGGTGCTGATGATGTGCGCCCGCTTCCGAGCGGCGGGGCGGCTTCGTGTGCAATGAAAATCGGGATGGTCGAAACCTGGGTGCCCGAGTACGCCAGCGGGGGTCATCGTGCTGTCCGAGAAGAAGCGCTGAAGGTGCTTCAAGGACTCTCACCTACGACGTATCTAGCACTTCATTGGTGGGGCGGTGGGGGTTCCGTCGGCTCTTCGGTTGGATGCCCAGAAGGTTGCAGTTGCTGTGGGGCGGCAACCTATTGCGATGCGCTCTGTAGGGGGCTGGTCTAGATGCTGACCATGACCACTGCTGAAAGAGAGCGGGCTATCGGCGACATTCTCGCTGGCTTGTTCTATTCCGAGATGGTGACACCGCCTTCGGAACGAACAGTCGGCAGTCGTGAGGAAGTCCACCGTCTCGTCTTCGGCATGATAAGCAACCGAATGACGCGGTACGAATTCGCTCTAGCCCTACCAGGTCTTCTCTGTGAACGATTGGAATACCACGACATCCTGGAGTGCTTGCTTGACCACACGGTTGAGCAGATAGCCGAAACCATCGCGGCACCGAAGGCTCTTCACCGCTATCCGATGCGTATCGCTACTTCTCTATGTGCTTCGGCTCGGCAGATAGAAAGCGACTGGAAATGCGATATCCGAACGATGTGGGCTGAGGACGAGTGCCTCGGACGCGACCTGGTGCTGAGGCTGATGACCCTTCATGGGGTGGGCGAGAAGATTTCGAACCTGATTGCGCGTTCTCTGATGCTCAATTTCGCCGGTGTGAAATGTTGGGACGGAATCGCCTCGCTGCGTCCGTCGCCAGACCGTCATGTGCTGCGAGTGTTCAATCGACTCGGTCTGATTGACGGCGAGGACGACATCAAGGGGCTATTCGCGGCTGCTGAGCGCTGCCGTCCATTCGAGAGCGTCGCCTGCGACGGTGCCTGGATTATTGGTCTGTCGTGGAAGTGCGGCACCTCGGATGTGGTGTGTGGAGGCAACGAAAGCGGGGAAGAGTGCCGGCTGCTTAGGCTCTGTCCTTCGGCTCGCTAGTTCATCAGTCGTGTCGTCAATGGCCGACGTATGTCGGCCATTGACTCGAACTGTAAAGGGATGCGATTCAACATTCAGGGATTGCGCGGCGCTTCTATCAGTAAGCGACCGAGTCAGCGACAGAGATACCCCCAGAAAGCCCCTGATTTAGGCCGTCTCCGCTGTCTACGGTCGCGGACGCCGAATTGCCCACAAGGGCGACCATCGCGGCGATTCATGTGCCTTCCTCGTTCCAGCGTCCGCCCACCCCATCCAATGCTATCCAAGGCGCGTGTATCATGTCGGGAGGCATGCGGGGGCGTGCAACGCACACAGTCGGGGGGCTTCATGCAGGTCGTCGCCAAGGTCACTTCAAGCGGCATGGAAATCGTCTACGACGCTGGCGCGTTCGCGGTCAATGGCGAGCGAATCACTGTGCAGCAGGTCATGGAATACGACAGTCTGGGCGCTCTGACTTGGGTCAGCGACGAGACGCGAGAATGGGCGCAAGACCTCGCCAACCCAGGCATACGCAGGGTAGTCGCAGCGCCTTCCGAGACAAGTCAACCTCGACGAGCGGGGTGGCTGCGCAAGACATTCAACAGCCCCGCCAAGATTGCGGTGGTCGCGGTGGGTCTTGTTATCGTCGTGGGACTTGTTCTGTCGGGGCTGAGTTCGCTCTCTCGCGATGCAGCCGAGTCCGCGCAGAAGGAGCAAGCACTCGCCGCGCAGAGGGAGCAGGAACTCGACTTCTATGCCACTGCTGCGAGGACTGCCAACGGAAACCTGTTCTTTCAGACGACCGCCGGGAACGTCGTCAAGGCGAAGGTGTTCGGACAGCCCTACGCGAGTGTCTATGAGAGCGCCCAGTATCGCGGGCAAGTCATCATCACGGTCGTGTTCCCCTCGGGTGACGCGGGCTATCAATACCTCTTTGACCCTACCGCCCCGACTAAGTCGCTGGGTGCTCGGAAGATAGCGCCGGGGCAAGTGGACGCGAGCCTGACCGACTGGAACGCAGAGATTGATGACCAGGGGCGACTGCTCGTGATTGGGCGTGAGGAAGAGTCGCTTCCCCAGTAGACGATACTGAGAGGGAACCATGCAGATTGCGACCATCACTTCTAGCGGCAAGTCCGTGACCCACGCCGAAGGTGTCTTTGCGGTCGACGGTGAGACGGTCGCTATCGGCAGCCTGATGGACTACGACCGTCTAGGTATGCTGACTTGGGCAAGCGATGAGACGCGAGAGTGGGCGCGGCAACTCGCTCATCCAACTGTGAGTGAGGTCGCGGCTGCCCCGCCAACGCCTTCCGCCAAGACCGGTGGCTGGCTGCGCAAGTCATTCAACAGTCCCGTCAAGATTGGCGCAGCCGTCGTGGGGTTGCTGGTGGTTGTCCTGCTGTTGCCCGCGCTGTTCTGGGCAGCACGCGACCTCATGCACCCCGTGACAGTTAGGGCAACGGGTCAACTTCCCGACATCACCGCTTTGTTCGGACAGACCGAGCGCGATGCGCAACGAATGCTCGGGGACGTGAACGAATTCAACACGTCGACAGATACGGGCACAGACGGGCACCCGACGACGACCCATTCCTTCGAGATGCTTGATGTTCCTTCAGCATGGCCTCCTGAGATGAACTCTGTGGTCCTCACCGTCGATGAGGTCACCGGTGAGGTATACCTCGTGACCGTCTATCTGAGCCTGCCTCTCGGGACGTACACGGACGTCACGGAACTCCTGAAAGGGCTGGGGTACAACGGGAAACTATCGGGAGAGGTTTCGCACAACGAGTTGACGGGGGGGCTGGAAGCGACCTGCTGGCTGTCGGACAGCGTTTCGCCGCTGTCCGTACTGGTGGGCGAAATGGCGTCAGTTCGCGGGCAGACTAACAAGTCCCTGTCGCTGACCGTCGACCTGTGTCGGGGATACACGGGGGAAACCGGGAGACCTCTGTCCGCCGCTGACCTTGCGTTCAGTCCGTCGGCAGCAGCCCCAGCGGTCGCCCCTGAAACCACGGCTTCCAGCCAACCCGAGCAGCCAGCGGCACCGAGCACTCCTACAAACGAACAGAACGCCGACGGCACTTCGAGCGCCGCGCTGAGCCAGAAGGCGATTGACTATGCCAAGGGGTTGGGCGGCAAGTCACACAAGGGCGAGACGCTCTATCTGATAATCGGAGCGGTCGTTTCGCCGGAGTCCTTTGCCCAGTTGAAACTCGACAACGCGGCGCCGGGTTTCGGCGACATGCAGTCGTACTTCATTGTGCAGAAGTCCGACAACTTCGGCGGGCTGGAGTCCGGGTCCTTCGTTGTGATTGAGGCATACCGGACTCGGGCTGACGCCGAAGACAACCTGGACTTCGCGAAACGGGGCTTCGAGGACGATAACAACACGCCCTACATCAAGAAGGTGACCGTCGAGACGGACGACCCGATACCCGTGAACTACGTAGACGTTGACCCGAAATGAAACCAGGACGGCGAGCGCACGACGGTGACCTCTTCTCGTTCTCACGTTCTTGCAGAAGTCCCATGGAAGGCGAGCCTCTTGTGACGGTCAAACGCCACGTTCTTTCCGACCAAGTGCTAGCGGCTGTTGAAATCAGAAACACCTTGGACGGATGGTCTGCTGCAAACGGCGTGCTTAGTTCACTTGCTCGAATGAAGTGGGAAGACGAGCACGAGGCGGTACTAGCCAAGGCTGCCGTGTTGAACCAGTTGTACTTCACGAACGTCATGGCGATATTCCGCATGGCAAAACGCATCGAGAGTCTTGCGAAGGATGGTGTTTTCGACAGGGACGACCCCGTGGAAGTCGTTGAGGCTATCGCTGCACTCGATGGTGAGAACTCCAAGAGGAAGCACTGGGTGTTTGCCTCGAAGTACGCCCACTTCTTCATAGACACCGACCGTTTTCCCATCTATGACCGTCTCGCCGCAGACATGGTGCTATTCCACACGGGCGAGCGGATGAACATCAGTGAACGTGAGAATCCTTATCGTTTGTTCTACGACCGATTCATCGAAGTTCGGGGAGCCTCAGGGCTTTCATCAAGAACATGTTCCGACATGGATGCCTATCTATGGCTCGCGGGCTGCTATCGCCTGTGGCTAAAGAAGGGCGAGAAGGCGGAGATTAACCGCGAGGTATTCGGCTATCTGGCTGACACGAAACGCGACGGGACGAGCAAGAAGGAAGTCCTGTTACGGCGACTCATTCCAGAAGACTACTTCGGTGATTTTGCCTAGCGCCCTCATCTGCACGCTGCTCCGAAATTGAATCGCCCATTCCAACACGTCCAGACAGCGACAATCGCACATGCCTCTACAAGGCGTTTTGGCGAAGTGATTCCTTGAGGTAGCGAGCGGAAATGACGAAACGCCCACGACGGTACCCTGGACAGCAAGTAGTTCTGACAAAGGCGACGAACGAACCAATCGTCAGACATTCCCCTGGGTTTCCCAGGCGCCGACGGCGGGGTGGTCAACTTTTCGGTGAACGAATCCCTGACTCGGAAAGCGGACGAACGAGCAATCGCACCGACATTCTCTGGCGGTCATCACAATTGACGGGTTCTTGGAACCCCAGTACGGCAGCCGAGAATACCCGTCTTCCTAAGTGATTCTCGGCGATATTGAGAAATGGGTGTCGGCGTAGGGGAACACCACATTTCGCGGCAATCCACTAGGGAAATCGCTTCAACTCGGCGGCGGCACCCCACGACTGCGGCGAAACATCAACGGGGGGCGACAGGTGGTGGTCAGGTCATTGTTATCCGACGTCTGACAGCAAGCGACTAACTGTCAAGAGAACCACGCGAAGGAAGAGAACGACCCGTTCATGGGGTCGCTCTCTTGTTGTCCGGTCAGTGGGCAGAATCGCGGGACGACCGCTCCAGGCTCGTCCACCATTCTTGCCAAACAGCAGACCACGGACTGATTGCCGCGAGGTTTCCGTCCGCATCAACGACACCGTAGGCGATGTAGCCGTCATATCGTCTGATGGCGAAAGCGGAAGACCCATTGCCTACGAGCGACAGCAAAGCCTCGATGCTGATGTCGGTCGGATACTTCTTACCTGCCGCGTCGACCGCCCAGCGGCGGTTCCTATCGAGTCGGGCTATCTCAACGATGGGGATGATGTCCGTCTCTTCCATCAGGTAGCGAAATGACATTCTTCTATTGGTTGCTTCACTACTTGTCGGGTCTAGGTGACGACCGGATACATCGGCTCTGGCTGCCACATCACGGCGAAGAAAGAAGGCGGAACCCAACAACCAAGGGATTCCCGACCTGGTGGTATCAACCGGCTCATCAACAACGATGTCGGTTTGATTGTCGGTGTCGTAGGTCGTGGGCACTAGTCCGATGACCACCCGATGATGGATGGCGACGGTGGTGGGTTCTTCGGTCATGGTATCTATCAGGTTCATACGCGAAAGGATAACAACGGATTATGACAACGCCAGTGAGTCGGTGTTGTTCTTCCTTTTGCTAAGCAATCTCTGGTGCAAAGCAACCAGACGGCGCATTGGTCAGAACAGCGGCAATATCACCAGAGAACAACACCGGTGGCGGCAAAATCAGCGGCGGAACAGAAATAGGTCAAGAACCCCTACTCGTCACGCTCTTCTTTGATGACTAAGAAGAGACCCGGTGCTCTTTGCGATATGACGAGATTAGTTGGCTATGAAGCGTCTGAAGCGGTGATGGTTCCCTGCGGCTGAAAGGTATGCCGTCAACAACGCCTTTGAATCTGACCTTCTGTATTGATGTTCCGGAACCATTCCGAATCTCATCACACAGAGCCGACGCTGGGCGTTAGCCAAGGCGGTGGCGGATACCAGATTGACCCTCTATGGCAGTCGTTCCGAGCCGAAGGAACGGATGTGACTGCCAGGTTATATATCAAAAGTTCTCTCTCTCACCTGCAAAGCAGGATGAGAGAACTGAACTATGTCTGACCAACACAAAATCAAAACCACACCAACGAATGGTTCGGGTCTTCAGAGCACTTTGGGTAGTTGGCTGCTGCAATATGGCAGTAATTTGCATTCCGGATTTCACTCGTTATGTTTTGAGTAGAGGCACCGCTCAAAGCGGCATAACGAGAGGCATGACAATGCTAGAGATTATCCAGTACGACCTGAACCCGACCGACGAAGACCAGCGACTTGAACTCAAGAACATTGTGCGCAATTACTGCAATCTGCGGAACGAGATGGCTGACCTCGTCCGGGCGAAAATCCCCGCCGATGAAGAACTGAAGATAGAGCGGGTGGGCGCGATTGTTGATGCCGCGTTCCGCAAGCGAGCGGGCGTTCCAACGAGATATATCAACCTCGGCAAGACTTCGGTTCTTTGGCACATGAAGAGGCACCGCGATATCTTCTTTGACCCTTCGTATTCGGTTGACCTGGACGCAGCCGTGGCAACCCCCGTGACCCTCGGCTCTCTCACCGACAAACAGAAGGAATACATGACCCTCAAGGCGTTCAACAGCAAGCCGAGGGAACGCCTGATGGTGCCTTGCTCATGGAAGGTCATGTCCCATATGACCCCATCGTCAAAGGTCGGCGGAGCGGTTCTCACCCACGACAACGGATACAACTGGAAGGTCTTCGTCACCGTTGAGGGGGATGACCTAGAAGAGTCCCTTGGCGATTTGGGCTAGGGGGGTCAGCAAGCCCTGCATGGAGCCGAACCAACCGCGCTCGCGTCCGACACAGTTCTGGTTGTCGCCGATTTGACTGCACGGAAACACCCCGTACTCTTCCTGGCTGTAGCCGAAGAAGAGGCGAGGTATGGAAGATGGACGACTCACAGACGGGGCACCAGGAGCAGGACGAACGCTCACCGATTGAACGTTATCTATCGCGTGTCGAGGTTGAGAGGTTATACACCCGAGCCGAGCACGGTGACGACTATGAGAATGGGAAGTCCCCGGGCTTCCTGCTCACTGTTCTTGCGGCTTCGCTGGGTGAGGTGGCGGATGCCATCATCGGCAATACCTATGGCGAGGACAGAATCGCCAACGCCGAGGCAGCCATGGAACAGATGATTGTCGTGGGCGGTGCGTGTGTGAGTCTCTATGAGTTGCTGGACAGACTGCTGCTTGAGTTCAAGTCTGCGAGCGGCGACAAGACCCGGTGATTTCCACCCCGCAGATGCGGTGGCTCGCGGGTCAGCCTCTTCCGATGAAACTGGCGGCGGTTGAACTGGTATGGCAGGGGAGAGCCGACAACATGATTCTCATTGCCGACCAACTCTGGGCTGCGGGCAAGAACCAAGAGGCGTTGGGCTTGGTGGTCATGTTCGCAAGTCGTGCCGCGTCAGCATATGAGCGAGTAGGGAAGTCCAGCGATTTCGCTCGGGTCGCTTCCGACCGCGTTCATGGGATTGCGAGCAGCGCCATATTGAAGACGGCTGTGGTTTCGCAGGTTGCTTCGGGGGTGTCGGACGGACTGGACACCGAAGCGCTGATACAAGTATGCGAATGCCTGGGCATCACGCCGCAGGTTGAAGGTAGGAGAGTCCCAACCAGCATGTGACGCGGTGGGTAGAGGCACCCTCACCAAATCCGCCCTAACAACCGTTCTCCGTTACAAATCCTGTAGGTATCGCGGAATTCGTATCCGCGTGAGGGTTCGCCGCTTTCCGCAAGGAATCACAACCTGTCCGAGATTATCGCCATGGGACATGGACGTCCTGGGAATCCGTTGAATCCGAGGCGTAGGTCGGGTGAAATCCCAGGTGGCTGCCTGCTGTTAATGGTGGTAGTCGTTCTAGCGTTTGTGATTCTCACCGGTGCGCACTAGATAACCACCATACCTGAGCCACCACGAGTGCCAATCATTGCGAAACATATAGCCACTGTGGTATATATATGTGTGTACGTCCTAGAAATCACCATAGATGAGGTGTCACATGGCTGACGATATCAAGGTTGAGTGGGGCGTTCCTCTCCCGCCGCTGACTCGCAGGAAGAAGCGTTCTAAGTACACGCCGTTCATTGAAGAATTCCTCCGGCGCGAAGAGACGACTGCTCGCATCAGTGTGATGGACATCAAGGCTCAGGCGGTTGCCGCTGGGCTGAAGACCGCCATCAATGGTCTTGGTGTTAGCGAGAAGGTGCATGTGTCCAACCGTAGTGTGGAAGGCGTTTGGCTGGTCAAGGCGGATGCCGAGGTAGAGAACCGAACCGCCCCACCGAAGTAGCCGCTAAGCAACCGAGTAGACGAGAGCGCCCCCATGACCACGGGGGCGCTCTTTTGTTGCCTGGACAGGGAAGACCAGCCCCTGTCAACGATATATGGAAAATAGTTTAAGCCTGTGACCAGGCAGAAGAGTAGTGCGCGATTGTACTATAAGGATAAGGATATACAAGTAGTCCTTCTTGTGCTAAGATACACCTATAAGGATACGGAGAACGTGATAGAAGCGACTGTAGGTAGTCTACGACTCCGTATCAAGGAAGACCGTATAGTAGAGAGGAACTACCATGCTTGCTGCAGAAGTGTTTGACCCGACCTGGTGGCACATCAGTGCAATTGCCACCGAAATCGGGACGACCGTCGAAGCGGTCAAAGAGGACATATTGCGGGGCGTGTACCGCAATCCCGACCGCATTGACGGAGAGTGGTTCGTGACGTTCGAGGAAGTCGAGCGCGTCTTCTTCG
>Ga0209748_1000557_pt1 | contig 19366 bp, 13 predicted proteins | sample BarGraIncu00421A_FD_185490 | JGI IMG/M metagenome (GOLD analysis project Ga0209748, IMG submission 185490) | Arctic peat soil microbial communities from Barrow, Alaska - Barrow Graham LP Incubations 004-21A (SPAdes) (version 2) | ecosystem: Environmental > Terrestrial > Soil > Wetlands > Peat... | reverse complement strand
TTATGCCCATCATATTACTGAAAATGTTGCTCCGCCCAACACGTACAGTTACGCACCTTATGTGTTTCAAACCCGCATATGGAATAAAAAATTCTATGCACATCCAATACTTCGATCTGAAGCATTGAAGGGTTATCTTATTCAAAACCCGGGTTGGTAACATGTTCAATTTTATAGTATAATCAATTAATATGAGAATTATGACATCCAAATATAACCGGAGCGTATTGCTGATCTTTCTGATCAGTCTATGCTTAAGTGTTTTTTCGAAAGCTCAGACACCTCCTCAGGATTCTGTTAAATTAAAACAGAATCCGCTGGTAAATATTGCATACGGAACCCAGCCGCAATGGATGGTGACAGGTGCAATCTCTACAATTAAGGGAATTGACATTCAGTCGCCTTTCACTTCTAATTTTCCGAGCAGGCTTTTTGGCAGACTGCCGGGGTTATCTGTTGTAACCGGAGGTGCAGAACCAGGCAATGAAAATACATCTGTTTACAGCCGGGGTATAAATACTTTTGGAGTAGGTATAACCCGTATGTTAATACTTGTTGACGGTATTGAATCAAATTATACAGATTTAACGTCTGAAGAAGTTGAATCTGTTACACTTCTTAAAGATGCTGCCTCTACCGCCATGTATGGCAGCAGGGGAGCAAATGGGGTTTTACTGGTTACGACCAAAAGAGGAGAAGAAGGCAAATTAAAAGTTGTCTTCAGCACCCAACATGGTTTCCAGACTCCCTTCAGGTTATCAAAGTATCTGGGTTCATACGATTATGCCAACCTCTATAATGAGGCCCTGGTAAATGATGGTAAATCTGCACTCTACACACCAGCTGACCTTGATTCATATCAGAAGGCAGATGACCCCTATTTTCATCCCGATGTTAACTGGACTGATCAGGTATTGCAAAAGGCTGCTTACATGTCAAATTATAACCTGAACTTTAGTGGTGGGGATAATACTGTCAAATATTTTGTACTATTGAATTATGTCGATCAGAACAATATGTACCAGAGAACTGGTAATCAGTCTCAATTTAGTATTAATGGAGGTTACAAGCGTATCAACTTTCGTACGAATATTGATATAAATATTACCAAAAGACTATCTGCATCATTGACACTGGGTGGCACAACTGTTGATAAAGCTAACCCTTATGCAAGTAACACCAATTCCCTTTTTACCTTAATGTCACAAATTCCGCCTAATGCATTTCCGGTACTTGCGCCAAATAGTGTTTTTGCAAGAAATTCGGTATATACAAATCCAGTCGGAAATATATTGAATTCAGGTTTTTACACTTCGAATGGCAGAACACTTCAAACGATACTAGGCCTTACAGAGCAGCTGGATATGCTTGCAAAAGGATTAAGTATTTCAGCACGGGCATCGTTCAATAGTTATTTTCTCAGCCAGTCCAATAAGTCCAGATCATACCTGGCTAATGCAATTTCGCAAGATGCGTCAGGAAATACCGTTTATACCAATTACGGACTAAATACCTCTCTGATCGGAAATGAAGGTTTATCAGACCAGAACAGGCATTTCACATTCCAGTCACTTTTGAATTACGATCGTGCTTTTGGAGTTCATACAGTCAGTGGAGTGCTCATGTATAATGCTGATGATTACACCAGAAGCGGCAATTATTTTCCCGCTAAACATAATAACATCAGTGGCCGGGCAACCTATGCATACAATCAGAAATATATAGGTGAATTCAATTTTTCCTATATGGGTTCGGCATTTTTCTCCCCAACCAAAAGATATGGATTTTTCCCGGCTGCGTCATTGGGATGGATAGTTTCAAATGAAGGATTTTTGAAAGACAATAAAAATATCAACTTTTTGAAAATCAAGGCCTCTTACGGTATAGTCGGAAATGATAGTATTGGAGGCGGATCTTTTATGTTTAACCAGTACTATCCATATGCCTCAAATTATTATTTTGGTACTGACAATTCATCCTTTAGCAGTATCACCCAGGGAAGTCCTGCAAATCCAAATGTTACATGGGAAAAAGAAAAATCTTACAATATCGGACTAGAAGCTACGGTTGCTAAAAATATTGATATCACATTTGATCTGTTTAACCGTAACAGATATGACATCCTTGTCCAACCGCTGGCCACAGATCCTGATTTCATGGGTTATACAAAGCCATACCTGAATCAGGGCAGGGCTAATAACAAAGGTTATGAAGCTACACTGCGCGTACATAACAATGATTCAAAAGCTCTTAAATTCTTTGTGGAAGCCAGCATATCATCTTACAAAAACAAGATTGTATATAATGCAGAAGCTCTCCAGCTAAATAGTTACCAATACAGGACTGGTCAGGCGATCAATCAGCCGTATGGCCTGATAGCAGCTGGATTCTTTAAGGATGCAGCCGATATCGCAGCAAGTCCAAAACAATTATTTACTGTTGTTCAACCGGGTGATGTTAAGTACATAGATCAGAACGGTGATGGCATAATTGATCAGAATGACCTTTCCCCTATCGGGAAAACAAATTTACCAAATCTGACTGCAGGCCTTCATGTTGGTCTTCAATATAAAGGTTTTGATTTTGACATGTTCTTACAAGGTGTAACCGACCGTACTGTCACATTTGACGGTTACTATTTTCAGGCTTTCCAGAATAACGGGAAAATTGGACCGATCGCCCTTAACAGATGGACCACTGCTACGGCTGCAACTGCTACATATCCAAGGTTATCCAGTATGAATAACGATAATAATTTTCGTTATTCAACATTATGGCAGCATGACGGCAGTTTTATCAAATTGCGTAGCATAGAACTTGGGTATACTCTTCCAAATTCAGTATCAAATGTTGTTTTAATAAAAAATGCAAGGATTTTCATTAACGGAACTAACCTCTTCTCCCTTGATCATATGAAAGGTTACAGAGATCCCGAAATTGCTGCATCTGTCTATCCGGCTTTTAAATCCTACAGTGTTGGAATAAGGGTTCAATTCAAGTAGTCTAACTTAAATTAAAACTTTACAGAATGAAAAAGAATATATATATACTTGGAGTAATCGCACTCTTACTTCTCAGTTCGTGTGAGAAACTGGACCAGGAAATCATTACCACACTGAGTCAACAGGAGGTAAATTCAATCTATTCCTACACACAGGACAGGGCGACTGCATTATATACGAGTCTTCCGAGCGGATTTGCCGAAATAGATGGAGCAATGAGTTCATCGGCCTCAGATGAGTCGGAATATACACTTGAGACTTCACAGGTTCAATGGTTTAACATAGGAAGCTGGAATCCGTTAGCGAACCCTGATAATGTCTGGGCGAAATATTACACTGCAGTCAGGAACTGTAATCTGTTCCTGGCAACCTCCGATAGTGTCAATCTGGATGTTTACAAACTTGATCCGGCTAGGCAGGAAGGATGGTTACTTAGGTTAGATCAGATAAAAACATGGAAATATGAGGCACGTTTTTTAAGGGCTTTCTATTATTTCGAACTGGTCAAACGCTATGGAGGAGTTCCGATCATTAAAACAGCTCTGAATTTAGGTAATAATGTTACTGCGATAAACCGAAATACTCTTCAGGAATGTGTTGATTTTATTACCTCAGAATGTGATTCCGCAGCTAAAGTACTTCCGGCAAAACATGCAGATGCCGATCTTGGTAATATAACCTCTGGCGCCGCACTGGCACTGAAAGCAAAGGTTTTGCTATATGAAGCTTCCGATCTATGGAACACTCCAACCTGGGCCGGAAGTTATGCACATCCCGAATATATTTCGCTTCCCTCAGGTGACAGGAATGCACGCTGGAAAGCTGCTGCTGATGCTGCACTGGCAGTAATCAATCTTCCTGGAACCAATTATGCTTTGTACACGAATTACAGAGACCTCTTTATTACAGCAGAAGGCTATCAGAACATGGAGCATATTTTAGTTACAAGGGCAGGAGCTAGCAATACTTTCGAAGCTGCAAATTATTCAGTTGGGTATGATCTCGGTAAAAGCGGAAATACACCAACCCAGAATCTGGTAGATGCCTATGAAGTTAAGGTTAATGAAACCACAGCAGTACCATTCGACTGGACCAATCCTGCTCATGCATCTAATCCATATGCAACTTCCGGTGCCACTGCACGCGACCCGCGTCTGTTCCTGAATGTAATTGTCAATAATACAACATACAAATCACGGACTGTTGAGCTATGGACTGGAGGAATAGATGGTGCAGGTAAGACTCTGGCTTCCAAAACGGGATATTATTTGAAAAAATATGTTGATGAGGACATAAATCTTCTCACTGGTACTACTAGTGCCCACACCTGGGATCTTATTAGACTTGCTGATGTTTATCTCTGGTATGCTGAAGCATTGAATGAATACAACCCGGGGGCTGCAGATATTGCAGAATATGTTAACTTCATACGCCAGAGAACCGGAATAGAAATGCCTGCTTTGCCTGCCGGCCTTACACAGTCTCAGATGCGTGATGCTATCAGGCACGAACGTCAGGTGGAACTTGCATTTGAAGGCCATCGCCTCTGGGATCTGCGCAGATGGATGCTGGCCCCATCTGTTCTGGGTGCCCCAATCAAAGGAGTACAAATTACCCAAACTGCTCCTTCTACATTTACTTATAATGTAATTACTGTGGAAAACAGGGTATTTGATCCAAAAATGTATTTTTATCCTATCCCTCAATTGGAGCTTAATAAGATGCCGGCATGGGTTCAAAATCCACTTTGGTAATAATTATTTATTCAAAAAATAAAAAAGTATGAAAAATATTCTCAATTATAGAATAAAACTGCTGATCGCATTTTTCGGGTCCGTTGTTCTGTTGTCTTCATGTGAGTACCAGAAAATTGCGGATGCTACATACCCTGATCCGGTAATTTATATGCCTGCTGCAACGAATGGAATTTTTACTATTGATAATGTTCCTCAGCGTGCTGAATTCCTTCCAACACCAGGCTATGCTTACAGGTTTAAGATGGATCTTGCGAACAATAAATTTATTGTTCCGCTGGGTGTCTATCGTTCCGGCCTGGACCACAGTGGGACAGTTACCGCAAATATTGCCGTAAACATGGATACGATCACCAACCTTCTTGCCATATCTCAGTTACCAGCTGAAACTGGCATTCTGCCCTCTTCCAAGTTTTCAGTTCCGGCTTCTGTTGATATTCCCAGCGGGGCAGTTTTTGGAGATTTCAATCTTTCGATCGATGTTAACTATCTTAAAAGCTTTGCTGATACAATATTTGCCTTGGGTGTCGGTATCACGTCGTCACAGCTTAAAGTTAATCCGTTGTATAAAACAACAATCTTAGTTCTTTACACAAAGATTCTTTTGCCAGAGGCAAATTTCAGCACTACAATTGATGCGACCAATCATTCAAAAGTTTCTTTCACGAATACCTCAACTTTTCAGATGAAAAATTTATGGAATTTCGGGGATGGGGCAACAGATACAGTGAAGGCTCCTGTTCATATTTATTCTACTACAGGAACTTACAATGTTACACTTACAGCAGTCGGAGTTCTTGGCTCTGTGAATCAATCTGTAAAGACCGTACCAGTTACAATTGTACCGTAGTATCAAAATGAGTATTAATTATCATTAGTAAATTTATACTGTATATGATCTGAATTTGTTCATTAAAATAAATAATTACCCAAATTGATTCAAGGTTTGTTTGTCATTAGGTCTCTATACAAACATTCTCGCTCAGGTAAGTCAGGTTAGTTAGTTTAGTTGAATATGGGTTATCCAGCGGGTGGCAGTCTGCCACCCGCTTCTTTATTATTCCATTTTGATTCTTACTTATGAAAAGACTTAATCTTTAAATAATAATTATTGACAAATACTAAAAATAAATTAAGTAATAGGAGGAAGTCTTTTATTTCTTGTCAGTACCCCGGAGAGTTGTTACTATTATGACCCCATTAGCTCCCCGCATCCCATAGGCGGCTGTTTCCGGACCTTTTAGAAGTTTGATGGTTTTAACATCATTTGGTAAAACATCATTAATCTGCTCAACAACTATTCGATCCACAACAAATAAGGCATCTGAGTTACCTCCAAATGTCGAAAGCCCCTGAACATATACCGAAGATCCTCTTACCACGACGTTGGATAATTCACCCCGGATCATTTCATAAATATTCGTATATGATGAAAATCTTCTGTTAATACCTGAAGTTTCACCTGATACGGCAATCTTTTTCTTCACTTTACTTTTTCGGCTAACAATCAAACTATCAGAATTCAGCACCACAGAATTTGATAATGTAAAATTTATTGTTGCCCTTCCTTTAATATTAGTTTTACTTACTATTTTCTGAGGCGAAACAACCATGATTTCTTTAGCATCCTGGTTTATATCTATTTTATAGAACCCCTGCTCGTTAGTTGTCGTCGAAGTTTTCTTATTGTCGATAAAGATGTTAGCACCTTTAACAGGTCTCTGAAGAGAATCTTTTACTTCTCCACTAACAGTGATCAACTTGTCATATTTTTGATCTGACACTATAAAGGATATTTCCACTGGTTTAACATTCCATCCGTCAACTCTTAGCAATGGTTTTTCACCATTCAGATTTTTTGCATCGAATTCAACCTGTAAAATCCGCTTTTCTTTGGGCATAAGTGAAATATAATTATCTTCCCAGAATACAGGTAATATCGGGTCTTTGGAAGTCAGCTTCAATATCTTTGGATTCACAGCAAACGCCAATACTTTACCTTGATTTTCAAGAGTAAATGTTAACCGGCATTTATTTCCTTCTTGTTGCAATTCTGATGAAGTAATATTAACTACTGCCATAGGAAGATTGTTCAGATCTGTAAAATCGGCCTTTTCATCCCCGTTAGTGCTTAACCAGTAAAAATTTGATGATACCAGTTCAGATCCATCATCTTTTAATTCGAGTTTAAGAAAATAAACCTTTGTAATATTTTTTGGTACTTCGATGGTCAGTATTTTTTTACTCTCATCTGCAGCGACACTTGCATCTATCATTTTAGACATGATTTCATTCAAATTGAAATCAAAGATTTTCACGGATGCTTTCAATCCTTCAAAATTCTTATAAAAACAATTCACAATTTTAATTGAATTATCATCATAACAATATTGGATATGTAGTGGTTCACAAGCATTTTTTGTCCCATAGAAAGCTCCGTTGGGCATTAAAAAATAATCGTACAATTGCCAATACAATTTTGGCCAGGCAGAATTGTACATCCAGTATATAATACCACTGGAACGATATTTGTTTCCGGCAAAGGCTTCGAACATAGCTTTTACGGCCTCATTCTGAAATACCTGTGATTTTGTACAATATTCTTCAATGCTGGCTGGTTTTCCATAGCGGGATTCAAGTGCTGCTCTGGCAACTGGATAAAACTGTTTGTGCAGGCGCATTTGCCAGGATTCGCTTATTGGCCACAAGTCCTTTTCGGGCATCATCCACTTCATCGTCTCAATTGGAGGCAATTGTTCACCCCCGGGTGCTGCTTCAGTATTGAACTCAAGCTTCGTATACCAGTAGGAAGGTGGAAAATAAGCATAGACCTTAGGGTATGGTCCCATTGTAAAACCTGTTATACCTGCTACACCACTAGGTTTTTCTGTAGCTGATGATTCATAAGGGCGGGTGCCGTCATTATCATCCAGCACCTTTATATATCTTTTTTCAATATCTATTGGAGGAAAATTATCACTTCCGTACAGCCACGTAAAAACTGAAGGGTGATTACGCAGATGAACAATTTGATCTTTCCAGCTAAGTTCTGCAATATCAGCCATCTGAGGTGTCCAAATATTCCATCGCTCCCACCCGCTGCAACAACACCAGCCAACCATCAGAAGAATGCCCTCTTCATCGCACCTTTCATACAGGTAGTCGGAACCTCTTGGAGCTTCCATCCTTAGAGTATTTAGATTCATGTGCTTTGCATACAATATGTCCGCATCAATCCGCTCATCAGATGGACGTAACATCAGGTCTTGTACGTAACCTCCACCTCTTATTACAATGTTTTTGCCGTTGATCTGAAAGACTTTTGTATGAGATTTGCCGAAATTGTTCATCCAGGAAGTAATTTCACGAATTCCAAAACGTACTATCTTTGTATCAGAAAGACTGCCTGATGCTTCAAAAGTAAGATTCAGATCATAGAGATTCTGTGGTCCTACGGAATGCGGCCACCACAAACGTGGATTGGCCATCACCAGTTGGGAATAAATTTCAGGAAGGAAACTCACCAGTTTAGTTTCTTTAGCATCGAGAGTCACCTCCTTAGAAAAAGTAATATTTTCAATTGTTCCCTTTAGTACACCTGATATTGGATTATTTTCTGCATTTCTCAATTCAGCAGTGACAGTTAATTTGGCCTGGTCGGTGGATGGCAAATTTAATTTTGTGACCACAAACGGGTTTTCAATTGTCACTGGACCAGATGTATGAACAGATACATCATACCATATACCCATTCCTCTGTCGGGAGGAGTCGGGTTCCAATCCACCCATGTGATAGTAAGATCAAATCCTTTGGGAGGAAATATTTCCAGGGCCAGGCAATTGTTTTCACCAGCATGTGCTTCCTTTGAAATGTCAAGGTCAAAGAGGCGATATGCGCCTATAATAGTTGTTGTGTCGGCAATAAGCCTGCCATTCAGCCATATATTTGCTTTGTAATTGATACTTTGAAATTGCAGCCAGATGTGCTTTCCTTTTAAATCCGAAGAAAGTTTGAACTCAGTACGGTACCACCAGGCAGACTTAAATGGACTGTCCCTAGGAATGTCTCCATTGAATTCATATTGTCCCTGGATTGCACCCGGCAGATTTTTAAAATTAGTTCCATAATATGGATCGGCATACACTTTGTTTTCAATTAAGGCAGCCATAACGGTTGTAGGAACAGAAGTGGGATACCACCCATTGGTCGTGAATCCAACTGTGGAAATTATTTTCCCGTCTGATCTGACCTCTTTGGAAGACTGAATTGCCCAGTTTTTTTTAAGCATAATCTTTCCGCTAAAGGGTACTTGTGAAACACATGGAAAAGAAAAGTAAGTCAATAATACAAAATAAATAAGGTAATTTTTTCTCATATAAAAGGTTATTAAGTATATTTATAACTTCATTTTGCAAATAGTAAAATTAGTAAAATAAATTGATGTTTTTTTCCAATGAAATCAATAAAACAAAATTCTATTCATCTTCTAAATTCCATTCCAGAAAATTCGAATAAGATATTTGATCATTATCCTTATTAAGTCAATCTAATTTATTAAGAAAAAATGAGTGGCACCCAATCATCATCCGGTTCAGTTCCGGGTTTAAAACGTGTTCTTGGACTTTCATCACTTGTTTTATACGGGATAATTCTAATTCAGCCTACAGCGCCAATGCCTCTGTTCGGAGCTGCTGCTGGTCTGGCTAAAGGACATGTGGTCACTACAATTCTAATTGGGATGTTGGCAATGCTATTCACCGCAATAAGTTATGGCCGTATGGCTAATGCTTATCCAAGCGCCGGTTCGGCATATACATATGTAAGCCGGGAAATCCATCCCGCTCTTGGATACTTTGTTGGCTGGGGTATGATCTTCGATTATGTTATGAATCCTATAATTTGCGTCATCTGGATCAGTAAAGCTGCCATGAATTTTATCCCTGAGATACCTTTCGCAGTTTATGCGATTGCCTTTACATTGCTTTTTACAGGAATGAACTTGCGAGGTATAGAATCCAGTTCCCGTACAAACAGTATCATCGCAACCGGTCTGGGAGTCATTATTGTACTATTCCTTGGTGCCGCTGTCCATTATCTCTTTCTGCATCCTCCGATTAACGCTGCTGGTTGGACGAGGCCATTTTACGATCCAAAAACTTTTTCGTTTTCTGCTGTCTCTGCCGGTGCTTCCCTTGCAGTACTTACATATATTGGTTTTGACGGTATTTCTACATTATCTGAAGAGGTTCACAACCCCAGGCGTAATATCCTTCTGGCTACTGTTCTTGTTTGTATCATTACCGGAGTACTGGCATCTATACAGGTTTATGCAGCTCAACTTGTTTGGCCCGGAACTACTTTTCCAGATCAGGATACAGCATTCTGTTATGTGGCTGGCAAGGCCGGTGGTCAATGGCTTTTCTTTACAGTCAACCTTGCCTTGCTGGTGGCAACGATAGGTTCCGGTGCAGGTGCTCACCTTGGGGCTGGTCGTCTTCTCTACAGTATGGGACGAGACCATGCAATACCCAATAAGTTCTTTGCTGCAATTAATCCGAGAACCCGCATACCATCAAATAATATTATTCTTGTTGGAGCAATAGTTCTCACCGGAGCATTCCTGCTTACCTATCCACTGGGCGCACAATTGTTAAACTTTGGCGCCCTGATTGCATTTATGGGAGTCAATGTTTCTTCATTTGTACGCTATTTTGTACGTGGTGAACGCAGGACGTTCAGCCACATTATTGTGCCACTTTTGGGATTCACAATATGTCTCTATTTATGGATCAGCCTTGGGTTTAAAGCCAAGATAGTAGGATTGTGCTGGCTTTCAACTGGCGTTCTTTACGGTGCCTACCAGACATCAGGGTACCGTAAACCCCTTCAGTTTGTAAGGTTTGAAAACAACGACGAAACTGAACCGGACAATATAAAAACAGATAATCAAAAAAATATAACTTAATAATTACTTGATACCTGATTTTACTGGAGTTTCCTCAATATTTAACAGTGAAGGCCAGGGATTAGGAACCTTCCTATCTGGAACAACTTTATCCCCGTTGCGAGTTAACGCTGTAATATTATCGTCAGGGAAGGTGCAGAATGAATCTGCAAGGTTAATTAAAGCGGGATCAGAAGGATCATATATTTTTTCACCATCTCATTCTGTGGAAGGAGATACCTCCCTGCCTACACAAGGAAGTCAAGCATAATCGTAGGAGCAATGGCAATAGAAGGTAACATCCATGACGGGAAGACCTTGCAGTGGTACTTATCCCACCGGGAACGGACGTTGTCATCACATCACCTTAACCGCAGCATGATGAACTACCACAACAGGAATTTTCCTTACCACTTTGTTCTGCTATTTTTCCGTAGGGATTTTCAGGAATAAGTACAAATTTTAAAGACGAGTAAGATTCAAAGATCGAGTTTTACTCATTTTTCATTTTGGCAGTAATCAAATTGGTTTTTGAGGCGGATTTATTTGTAGCATAAATTTCATCAGCTGATATATGGGTAATCTTGCCAAATAAGCTCCTTCCATAACTTATTGATTGTACAAGTCTTGTCCCCTCATTAAAAGCATTAAAACTTAAATACTCAATAAAGTTGATCCCATCAAACTGGATCATATTCACTTTGGCTCCTAACTCAACTGCCTTTACTTCTTTGCCCCTAACAATAGGCCTAATGCATGATTTAGAGATGCTTACTATTCTCTCCGGGACACTCTTTCCTGTTCTAAACATCTCTTGCTGTTGCTTGAGAACTTTACGAATGATTTTAATATTGGTGTAATATCTGGCAGGTAAATCAAGCTGCTGCTGGTACTGATTTTCTATTTCCTTGAGCAACACAAGTATCTTTTCCAATAAATAGAGCAAGCTCCTGGTGCGTTTAGCTGTATCCTTATATGTCTTCTTTCGCTTATGGCTATAGTTGTTATACTTGTTCCATTGTTCTTCATACTTATTTCGAGGCATTGTGGTTTTCAGGTATTTACATATATGCTTCAACTGTTTATATGACCATTCTGTGCTTTCCCACAGAAGTTTTACATTGGTTGGATAACGCATCGATGTCTCCTAACAGGTTGCATCTTCCAGCATGATATTGGGGTCTTTCAGATAAGGCTTCCAGTAATCTGCCAAAACACCCTGAAGTGCCTATCAACAATAGGTTTTTAGAGATGCCCTTAATAATTGATTAATTGTTGCTACACATGATCTATTATTTTACCAGTTTAATAATTAAAACACTACAAGTATTTTTCCAGGGAGATTTGAATTCTTTCCAGGCTGACCAGGGCGTCTTACCCTTTTCAATATATTCTCCCGTAAATGGATTGAACCAGGTTACTTCCTCCAGTCCGCTGGCAGGTTCTGGAACTATTGTGCTTATTGTTTCAGCTTCTGAGGGTACAAGAAAAAGGAATAAATCATCGCCGTTTGTCAGGGGAAATCCATTGGTTGAAAGATTGTTAAGCCCTTCCCTTCCATTGGTAGTTAATTTTGATCCAGGGGGAAAAAGAGTATTGAAATCGTACTCTGTGAAAAGGGCTCTCATGTGCTTATAATAATCAAAACGTGGGGGAGAAAATGCCTGTCCCTTTCTCAAAGGGTCATAAATCACAATATTCCATGAGGTATTTTGCCAGTAGTATGTAGAATAAACCCCGGCGAAGGCACACTCATAATTCCGGATCAGGCAGGTCTCAGGGTTGGTATAATTACCTTCGAAGGAACGGTAAGGTCCTTTTTCATATCCTCCATGCTCAATATTCATCACAGGTTTATCTCTGTATATTTTCCTGATTTCCTTCATTCCGGCAAGTATGTTTGAACGCCAGTTCTGAACTGAAATAAAGTCAATTTTATCAGGCTCCCTTGAGCAGTACTCATAATCATGTACTGTAATCAATCTGTGAAAATTATCACCTTTCCTTATACGGCTTATCCTTTCATTTATATATGGTATGTCGCAACGGCCATAGTCAAGTGCCTCCTTCGAAATATCCCAAATTACATTGGTAAATGCCTGGTACCTGCTGATAACGTAATCGAAATAAAGATTGTCTGCCCAAGTATTCATATCCGGCCATTTAACTTTCTTGTTCCAGACATAGATCATAATATGTGCAGCAATACCCTGTTCATCAAGATGTTGAATCACACGGTCAAAATGTTCAAAAAAATCTACATTTAACCCGGTGAAGTCGGGTTTCTCATTGGATCCTTTAAATGGGAAAAAATCTGGTTTCCGGTATTCATATTCGGGAGGTACAGTATCAGTTTTCCACCCGATATCATAGGCGTATACATTCATAACAACCTGATTGAAACCATTATCCTTTATATCTTTGATAATTTGCCTGGTTCTGGGTATATCCTGCTTGTTTTTATAGTCGAGAGCAAAAAGCCAGTCAAGCTCAAATGCGAGACCAAAATAAGTTGTCCCATCCTCAAAAGTAAAATTCTGAGGTGTCCGTTTATTGATGCTAATTCCCCCGTGGCTGTCAGGGTTATTATTTTCGGTTACATTAATAGTCCCCGTTAATCCTGATAATTCAGGTTCAGAAGAATAGGTTGTAAATGAGAATATACCTGTAGTATTTGCAGAAAACCTGATTACCCATTCATTATTTCCATTATAATATCCGCGAATATTACAGGAATAATTATTCATACCTGTAACGGTGGCTCCAAACAAAACATCAAAAGGATTTGCTTTTGGTAATTTTTTTAAGGTGAAATTTATATCGGTGACTTTGTACTTTTTTAAAGGAACCTTTATATTGTTAACAAATTTATTTATTGAAGATTGCGAAAAAACATTAAAGAGACAGATTATGATAGCCAAAGAGGTGAACAAAGATTTTTTCATTTCAGATAGTGTTAAATTATTAGCTAATTTTTCATTTTTCTGTTGTCTGAGTTTTTACAGGATATGAAAGCAAGGAAAAACAGACTTGATAGTTTCAAAAAATAATGTCTCTTCATCAGTATTATTATTAAAGAACTAGTAGATGGTTAATTTTCGACATTGCAGGCAGTATAAAATCATCTGGAAAATTTAATAGCATGCAATACCACTGCCTCATCCATTTCAGCATTCATTGTACCGGCTACTGCAATACCCCCCACAATTTCATCACCTATCAAAACTGGATAACCTCCTTTTAAAGGTACATAAGGTTGCGAAGTAACACTGTTCAGCTCCAGCATTGGAGTCCGGATGTCCCGTTACGATTGCACGTGGATGATTAAATAAAGGGGCTTGTCTATCCGTAGGTGGTTCATCACTAAATACATCTATTCCGGCACTATGAATAACATTATTGTCCAAGGCTTCAACTAACGCATCCTGACAAACAACCGGCCCTCTGGAAGTATTGATCAATACCGGCCGGTTTTTCATTTGGTCAAATTCTTCTTTGTCAATAAAATGATTTGTTTCCTTCGTAAGATTGCAATGAAGACTAATGACATGACATTTTTCAAAAAGGGTTTTAAGATCAGTCTTTAGTGCCCCAACTTCGGTAAACCTATTGTCCGGAATGTAAGGGTCGTATGCTAATACTTCTCTAAACAAATAACGTACTTTTGATGCAAAACATCCTCCGATTCTTCCTAATCCGATTATACCCACTGATTTATCAAATAACTCAAAAATATCATCTATCGGCGGTTTAGAAAATATAGAACGGATTTGCTGAGAACCTAAAGGCAATGACCGTACACAGGAATAAACCAAAGCAAGAGCATGGTCAGAAACTGCATGATTTGCATATCCCTGGACATTTGCCACCTTTATTTTCCGCCGGGTTGCTTCCTGAATATCAATATTATCATAACCCACTCCATAACGGACAATAGCTTTCAGGTTTGCTGTGAGATTTAAAAAATCACAATCAATAACTGTTCCGCGGACAAGTATTCCCTGAACATCGCTTACAAAACGAGCCTTTTCAAATCGGTCTGCCGGGTTACCAGTATACAATTTCAGTTTAAACCCATTTTGATGAAATAATTCCCTTTCATATTTATAATTATTGTAACCTAAATCAATGATTCCAATCTTATTTTTCATGGGTCATTTGTGTTTTCTTAAATCGATAAACAATATAATCTTACATAAGCCGGACATTCCAACCACATAAAGCCAGAGTAAACTGACTACTTAAGTGTCTGTCCTATAAAAAAACTTACTCACAGTAAAAAGTGTTTAAACAAATTTAGCTTTTTAATTCATTATTTACAAACAATTCCTGGAAAAGCCAGTAGCCTTGACCACATCTGGCCTGATCAGATTAACCACCATAAGCCGGAGTTAACTGTTTGGGGTTTTTCAATTTTAGATTATATCTTTTACATCTTCCATTATACGGTTAAAATTGTCGTTCAGATCCTTTTCTGTGATATGGTGCTTCACCTTTAACTCCAATCGTTTAAAAGGAAACAGGTCAAAATTATAGAGCTTGTCCTTCCCGTCAGCAAAAACAAAGAATTGTCCCTGTTTTAGCCGGGTGAAATCCTGGTTCTTATACTTGGATGTTTCCCTTGTTCCTTCCGATGTTCTGGTATCACCTCCAATAACGGAATTAGTAAAGGATCTGGAAACGGTCCTCTTTTCAATTTCCTCGCTTGTGTTCTTGTAATATCTAACACTATCCGGGTCATTAGCCTTTCCTATCATTTGATATGAAAGGTTTGCAAGCAGGGAGCTCGTTATAACGTCTCCATAATTTTCTTTAGCCAGTGCCCGGTCCTGCGTTGAAAATACAGTGGCAATATTATAGCTTCTCATAGTTGCCGGAATCTTCGAAATTCCATCGATGTAAAAAGTTGTCCCTTCATCAAACAAGAGAAAACTGGCCGGCCTGTTCCGGATCTGCATACTGTTTATCGCCGTGCTTATTATAACAGAAATAAATGGGGCGTTTATTCTCTCAAGCCTTGGATCATTAACGATACTCAAAAATGTTGGGTTCTCCGGGTTGTTTATATCAAGATCAACGTCATTTGCACTCATCACCCAAAATATTGTTGGAAGCGCAAGATCTGTTAAAGGTAGCGAAAGTGAAGCTTTAACACCTGCCACCTGGTTTTCTGATATAAGTGAATCAACCAACGGAGATCCAATAGCTCTTGAATATGGATTTTTCGAAATAAAATCTACTATCTCCGTTGGTGTTTTCACCAGGCACAAGGCAACGGCGTGAGGGAGAGTACACATCTCAGGGTAATCTACCTTTAGCCTCCAAATAACAGCTGCAAGTGTCGGCTCAGGGATCTTGTCAAAAAAACTACTTCCGGATTCCTTCACGTTGTCAACTTTCTTCAGGTTTGCAAAGATCAGCTTTGTTTGTTGCCGTAGGTGCTGCTCGGTTGGTATATACTTCGGAAGAAACGGGTTTACCCGGTCCGAGTACATAGGTGAATGAGGTATTATCGTTGCTTGTTTTATCGTAGAATTCTGAAAGAAAAAATGTGCTATTTCGGTTATCTCTCCATTTTTATAATCATAGCATAGACAGGGGATGTTTCTTTCCCCGGCATGTTTAAGAATTGGGACAAAGCCGCTTTCGGTTTTTCCGCTACCTGCGCTCCCGAAAATTGCTATCCCTCTTTTTATGTTTTGCATAATAAGTGGGGAAGAGTTTCTTATTGGGAATTTAACGCTCCAAATAGGGTCAATTTTCCCCTTTTCCCCTAAAAATGAGGTACTGGTTATTATTAAAAAAATTATTGAAAGGAGTCCTGCTAAAATAAAAATGGCCACATGAAGGGGTAGACTGTAACGAAAAAACAGAGTGAAAAACAAGTAAACAAGGCTCTGTACAAGAAGAATTAGTAGAATTCTCCAGTAATATTTAATCTTATAGGAAAGTACCAGGAATTGAAGCAATGAAACAACCAAAACAACCACAACTAAAATAAGCTTTGCAATAAGGGTTAATTGGTCAAAATAATTAATTATACGTTCCATGCTTTGTATTTAAAGACCCGTATTCAAGGTAGTTGTTAAAACCTTTTTACCAATATCCAGAACAATTTTTGATGGGTTATAAGCATAATTAATTGCTTTTATACACTCTTTAGCTCCTGGGACCTGTTTGAAAACCGCAGAGAGAGCATCAAGAGGATCTTTTGCATTTGACAGATTCATAGCAGTATTTACAACCCGGGAAGCCTTATTATATTCTTTTACCCCCGGCACGTCTCTTGGGATGCTCATTGCAAAACTTTTTGCGGTATTTCTCATTTGGTTCTTCATAGTGTGATAATGAGAAAATTTATGGTGCTGAGCTCTCTTGTAATCAAAATTTGTATCAAAGCTTTTTTCACAGCTTTGAACAAATTTCATCCTGTCAAAGCCAATCTGGACCTCTTTGCCATTTAAGATATTCTTGGAGTTTTTAGCATTTGCCATCGGGCTTAAACGGATCTTCTTCGACTGATCCATTCTTGAGACTACAACATGCACATGCGTTTGTAGTCCCTCTTTCTTCTCTCCCGCCTTATATAAACCCTCTTTCACTTCTATTGAGTCTCTTCCAAAATATCGGGAATGTTCGACCTTGCCAAAATAAACAAGATTCTCTCCGGAGAGCCCGCGGTTGAAATTTTTAGCGTACTGATCCATGACAATTCTAGTGTAGTCTTTTAAAGCTTCCTTGTAACGCATCAACTCGATGGAGGTTAGTTGTGAAATATTTTTTATATCTCTTCCGGAAACTGATTTACAAATATGCTTTAATTCATCCTTGCTTGGATTTACAGTGATCATGTAAAACTTAATTTCGTCTTTCCCCAGTTTCCCTTTGTTATTATCTATGAAACTTTGTGCCGTACAAAAAGAGACATCACTTGTTTTTTGATCAAAAAATTTCTCCTGGCTGAAGATATTCGTCTCCTGGTTTTCCTTCTCCAGATAATTAATAAGGTCGTTGCAACTACCTCTGTTATTATCCTTTTTAGATGAATGAATCTTAACGTACATTAAAGTGTTTTTAGATATTTTCTGTATTCATTAATGTCACCCATTGGAAGCTCGATAACCGGTTTTCTATTTAGCCCTGTGGACTTTTCTTCAGTATGCGAAAGGATGTTTTCAAGATATTCTTTGGTTGTTTTCAACTTCAATTCGACTTTTTTAAGCTTCTCCTGGAGTAATTTATTTTCCTCGGATTGTACGTCACTTTTTCCTATTTCATTTCCTGCAGATAAGCTCTTTTCTTCCTTACTTATATCTGTAGAAAGAGCTAAAGATTTAACCTTATTTAGTCCCGTCACCTCTCCTCTTTTCGGTGCTTCTTCTTCGATGTATGTTACAAACCGTGCAATCAAAGTATCCATTTTTCCGAAAGTGGGTTTTATAAAATCATTCTCTTGTTTTCGCATAAATGAGATTATTGTATCCCGGAATTTCTTAAGTTCTTCTGCCGGAGAAAGTACTTGCATGTCTCTAGGATTTACCCCCGTTGTGTCAAAGTATTTTGCCAACTTGTTTCTACTGGCTTCAATTTTTACTGGCAAAAGTGATTTTAATGGAATTTTCTTAGTTTAGATTCTGATTGAATTCTGGTGAAATGAAATAAAAAAAGAGACCCCCAGAGGAAGATCTCTCTATTAAATTTTGAAAGTTCTTGTTTAAATTCAATAATACTAGTTTATAAGCTTTACTCCAAAAAGATTAACAGAAATACTATTCTTAAAACAAATTCCGTATTGTCCCAAAGTAAATCTTGGTACAGTAATTAGGTATGAGTTGGTCCCATATTTTTTTGCATTGAACTCTACCTTTTCAGACTTTGACGTGTTCCATATTCTTTTGGTGTTTTCAATTTTCATATTAACAATACTAATCAGGTCATGTGGATTAATTGAATTATCTGAGACCCGGACAATAAACTGAGAATTTAAAGAATCGACAGAGACAGGGGAGCAACACATTTTAAATTCTAAAATTAATTGCGTTGTCATGTATTTAATTTTTGTATTTACTGCTGTCTGGTGTTCAAGTAAAACACCGTTACCGATAGAATCATTTACAAAAACTGCTGTCTCGGAAAACTCCGGTTCGGTAATTCTGACATTTTTAAACTTTTGACAATAAGTCTGAGCTATTGAAAAAAATAAAAACAACAAGATTAATAAATTCCTTTTCATGACCTAAAGCTAAGATACACTTTTCTTGGTTTTGTATTTTATCTCCTCCGAATCTTCCTGAAGTGGAATGAAACTATCTTCCTCAGGGATTGGGTAAAGTTTCGGTTTCTTCCTAGTGCCCTTCCCCGCTGCTACTTCTTCAGCAGATAAACCAGAATCCTTCTTTAAAAACTTAGTTCTTTTCATAATTATGAGATAAATCGTTTCCTGTCTTCCTATGCGTCAAAATTTTTCAGGAGACCTTCCGGATCAGCAATTGCAGATAAAAAATGATAATATAATTTTAAGATACTAAAGTGTTTAATAATTCAATTACTTCATTAATAACCTTTAAAGGCGCTTTAGCTATAAATTTTACCTCTCTTTTTCTCCAATCAAGGCTTTTAATCTGGTCAGCTAGTATAGCCCCTTGTATTTTCCCTTCTTTGATTT
>Ga0209748_1000556_pt1 | contig 19374 bp, 23 predicted proteins | sample BarGraIncu00421A_FD_185490 | JGI IMG/M metagenome (GOLD analysis project Ga0209748, IMG submission 185490) | Arctic peat soil microbial communities from Barrow, Alaska - Barrow Graham LP Incubations 004-21A (SPAdes) (version 2) | ecosystem: Environmental > Terrestrial > Soil > Wetlands > Peat... | reverse complement strand
ATCGCGACGGTCACCCCGGCCCACATGATGAGAGCCGTGGCCGCGACCGCGACGAGAACGGCCGCGATCCGTCTTGGCATCCGCTTCATGTGACCCTCCTTTCGCTTCCGGTAGCAGGCTTGTCACGACCTTGAGGATCCACTTCCCGTGCAACGCGGCGTGCAGTGCGAACAGCGTCAGCGCGGCGTTGGCCGAGAGGGCGTGCAGGAGATGCCACAGGGGCGCCGCGCTCGGAGACAGCCCGACGTCCGGACCGATCACTCGTGAGATCGTGAGCCCGCTGAGCACCACCATGACGGTGGCCGCGAACAGGAGAGCGTCGACGACGAGGTTGACCGCGGACACCCGCAGCAAGCGCGCCAGCAGCTTTGCGGCGGTGTGCACCACCCAGTCCCAGTTCAGCGCGACGTGGAACAGGCCGACCGTCGCCAGCGCCACGGAGAGCCACTCGTGGAGGCTCGCACCCGTCACGGCCGGTTTGTACGCGACAAGGAAGGCGGCCATGAGGAGGGCATCGATGCCGAGCCGTGCGCGTGTCGACATCGGGACCTTCCTCTCGTATCTGGGCGGGGACGCCGGGTCGGGCTCGGCGCCGGGCAGGCTGCACATCCTGACGGACGGTCGTGGAGAGGCTGTGACGCCAGGATGTGAGTCTCCTCACGCGAAGGCAACGGCGGTCCGGAAGACCGGCGCATACGTGGAGGCCCGGCGACCGGTCAGGGGCTCCTTGGGCGGGGCCCCGAGATCCTCCCCACACGCGACAAGGGCCTCGCCGTCTTCCGGCGAGGCCCCTGCTGGTCGCTCTGTGGTGCGGGCGAAAGGAGTTGAACCTTCACGGGGTTTCCCCCACATGGACCTGAACCATGCGCGTCTGCCATTCCGCCACGCCCGCGTGACGTGCAAAGGGGAGTCTAGCAGGGGGGATTGTGAGGGGCAAGGAGGGCGGGGACCGAGGCGAGTGGTCGCAAGAACGTTAGATACATTAGACAAATCCTTAGATGAGGCGATGACGTTGCAGCAGCCCTGATGGCAGGGTGTCGAGACTCAGAGGCGGATTGTGGGGCTGCTCGTCGGTTCAGGCGCGAGAGGTATCTTGCGCATCTCGGTGTTCGGTCGTCGTAGGTCATGCACGACCTGAGTTACGAAGGTTCTGAGGGGCACGGCGAAATAGACGAGCAAGGCAACGATGACGAACAGGACTCCGACTGTCCTGAGAATCCTTGCGAGGACAGCCCTCGTACCGACCTGCGGACTCTCGTCTTCGGCTGCTGCGAAGTCTTCCAGCGAAGGCTCATCCGTATCCTGTTCGACATCGCGCTCGTCAGTCACGCGCACTATCCATCCTCGGAAGTCTTCAGGCGGGTGGAAGAACCTCGACGTCGCCAGCATGCCATGTGAAGCGGTCGAGGCGTTCCTCGCGGACAATGGCACCGGACAAGAACGTGGCGAGCACTTTGCCCTCGACGCCACCGAGGGAGTCGAGCGCTGAGATGTAGTCCTCATACGGCGCTAGTGTGACGAACCCCCGCTGCTCGGGTCGCGACAGCGCTCGGAAGTCTTCGACTTGCTTGGTCAACTTCGTCCCGAACCTCGAAGGGACAATGACGACAGCAGCGTGATACGCCTTGCGCTCCGTCTCCGCCCACTCGGCGGCGAAGAAGAAGTTGCGCATCAGCTGATACGTGTCGAGTAGCGGGCATCGCTCCTGCGCGGTCTGCTCATTGAGCGCTTCTTCGGTCAAGTACTTCTGGGCAAGTCTCCAGTACGGCCTCGGGTCGCCTGCTCGCACATCAAGGTGGCACCACGCCTCATCGTTGGAGGGGTCAGAGCCGCGCCCGTGGAATCCCCTGCACGCACGCTCCCTTGGCTGTCGGCACTTCCCCAGCCCCTCGGCGGCGTCGGTGATGAACTTCGACTCCACACACACCACGACATCGTCGGCTTCGAGCAGTGTGTCGATGCTCGTCCTATGCGCGCCGCCTGTCTCCCCCAGCGTCGCGGGACACTCGAACTCGACTTTGACCGTCCAGTGCCGCTCGTGGAACGGCAGCTCAGGCAGGGCGCGATGCACAAACTCATCGAGGACTGCATCCGCTTCGGGCAGGCTCCACAGTGGTACGAACGCGCTCAGGCAGAACGCCTGCGAGGAGTGGGGTGAGGTGGCGTACCGATGCCACGGGAAGTTCGGGCGGCTCGACATCACGGCTTCGTACACCCCGGAGTAGAGCAGTGGGTAATCGCTTGCGCCCCTCACGGTTCCTCCCTAAGCCCCTGCCGCACACCCCTGCGCCCCCATCATCACCGCTCGGTGTGACACGCGCAAACGGTTGCCCCACACGCCGCACGTGTGCGCACGTCCCGCCCGATGTGCCCGCTCAGGGGTTCGGAGGCGAATCCGCCGCTTCCGCATCACGCAGAGGGAATCTGATGTGCTGCTTGGTCTGGGTATCGAAGACCCCATCCTCACGAGGCAGGTAGCGCTTGGTGTTGTACTCGGAGGGGATGGGCGCGGCCCGAGGCATGACGCACTTGAACTTCCACGTCAGCGAGCGGCTACTACGACCGTAGTCCTCTTCGATGAACCCGAGGTCACGAAGAAACAAGAAGTAGTCGCCGACGACGGTGGCGGGGTCTAGCGCGTCCCGCCTGTCGCGGTGCGCCCAGAACAGCGCCTTCTCCCAGAACTCGGGATGCTGCTGGTGCAGGTTGTCGACGGCGCACTTCACGGAGATGATGCGGCTGCGCGTCGGGTCTTGCTTGTTGAAGACCCAGCTCAGGAACAGAGCCGACTGCCAGACAGTCCTCGGAACCGTGAAGAGGTACTCGCCCTTGACCTTCTCGTTCACGTAGTAGGGGATGCAGCCGCCCTCAATGCCAAGGATGCGGGCGTTGCGCAGCCACATGGGGTGACTGGCGAGTTCGGCACCCTTGCGCTGCTGCGCCGCCGCTATGCTCTCTGCGCTGAGCAACCGCTCCTGTTTAGTGCGCCGCTCGTCCTCGGTTCGCGCTAGCCAGTCCTGCTTCTCGCGCTCGATGCGAAGGCTCTCTTCCTCCTTGCGCTTCTCGCGCTCCTCCTCGAGGCGATACTGCTCTTCCTCGAGCAGCACCCGCTCTCTGAGCGCAGCGAGATTCCTAGCCTCATCGGGCACGCAGACCCAGTACTTCTCGGCGTCGCCGTGGATGAGCATTCCCTCGATGTCTTCACGGTCGAAGGAATCCAGCCCGACGTGCAGGGCGCTGAGGTCGATTTCGATACACGGAAGGCCGAGCGCCTGCAACGCTGCTTCCTTTGCGTCGTCAACGGCGTGGGTGACACGGACTTCCACCAGAAGGGGCGGCTCGGCGTTTGAGCGCACCAGCGTCACATCTGGGCGCAGCTTCTCGTTGGCCGCCTGCTCGAGAACCGCTTCGGCGTACGCGACGTAGCCCTCGGGAGCGACGCGCTCCGACACGAGGTCGCGGGAAAACTCTAGCGAGTGGTGCTCTCCCGAATGGCGTTTGCCCACGAGCGAAGCGGTCTCGGCATCTAGCCAGACCCGCGCCTCGGGCACCTTGAACGTGGTATTGCGCGTGAAGACCTCTTTGGCGAAGCGGTGGAGCGCCGACTCGTCGCTGGTCACGCAGTCCCGAACAGTGTGATGCGCGAAGTGCCGCTGACGCACCTTGCCCAAGCGGGCGACGAGCTGGTCGCCGCACTCTGAGCATGTGCAGTGACACGCAAGACCTCGTTCGGTCTGCGCATCGATTTCGGTGATGTGGACTACCGTGCCATCCTCACGGACGCCCAACGAGACCTTGAGTTCGTCGCTCACGAGACCCTCCCGCAGCCGTTTCCTCCCCCTCACAGAGAGGGTAGCGCGACGGTGTGACATGCTTCCGAAAGGCTCGCGGGAGCCATGTCAGCGCCCACAGGTATCCTTCCAGCAAGACACAGAGCATCGGGGAGGACGTCGCAGGTCATGCTTGGTTCGAGACAGCTGGCGGTCATCGTGTGGGGAGTCATCTTCGCTGTGTGGGCGATGTCGCGGAAGGACGTTCGCTCCTCCCTGATTTCGGCGCTTCAAGCGCTGATGGCGTGGAAGGTGGCGCTGTCCCTCGGATTGGTGACCGCATGGAACTTTGGCATGGTCTGGGTCTTGTACCGCCTCGGCTTCTGGAACGCGACGATGCTTTACGACACCGTGCTCTTCGTGCTCGTCGGCGGTATCGGGTCGGTAATGAAGGCGGCGCCGCAGGAGGTCACCTACGACCTGCGCTTCTTCGTCAGGACAACGCTGACAAACCTCGGGTTCATGGTGCTTCTGGCTTTCCTTTCGGACTTCTTCGCCTTCAACTTCTGGGTCGAGTTCCTTCTTGTCGTGCCTTTCATGACCCTCTTGGTGATGCTCGTGGTCGTTAGCGGAATGGGGAAGGGCAACGAGGACGTTCACCGCTTGTTGTCCAAGACGCAGTCGTTCATCGGCATCGCGCTCATCGCGTACATCGCGTGGCGCGGGGTGACCGAGTTCCACCAGCTCGCGAACTTGCAGGTTCTGTGCGCATTCCTGTTGCCCTTCGCAATGTCCGTCCTCTTCCTGCCGCTGCTCTTCGCCATTGGCGTCGTCTTTGCCTATGGGAACGCCTACTTCCTGCTGTCGTGGGGCGATGAGGGCATGATGCGCCTCCTGTCGTACAAGAAACGCCGTCTGTTTCTTCGGTTTGGCCTGAACCTCAAGGGGCTGCAGGTCTTTCGGAGGTCGCGGGCATTCCACGACTTTCGCTGGGCGGAGTCGAAGGAAGAAGCGAAGGACGTCTTGAGGTCATGGAGCGGCAGCACCCCAGAGCCTGAACCCGATGACGTAGAGACGGAGTAGACTCGGACGCGCCATTCCCGTGCGGAAGTGCTTTCGGACGGTCGAGGTTCAGGTCACCCCAGCTGGAACACAAGCATCCCGAGCGCCTTGTACTTGGCGGGGTCGGCGCTAATGTCCCGATGGTTCGTCTTCGTGAACTGGAGCGTCGTGGCTTGGTCGCCGTGCCGCTTCCCGAGCGCGTCACATATCGCCGTCAGGTCGCCGCTCGGGAACATGTAGACCGCCCCGGGCGACAAGTCCAAGTAGATGACGAGCGCGTACCAGTCCATCCCGCCGTTCGGCTCTACCGTGTGCCAGTTAATCCAGTCACCCTTTGAGGGGTTGGCGAGGTACTTCACCTGAATGCGAGAGCCATCAGGCTCCAGAACGTCCCAGTCCTTCTGGACACGGTTCTCGGCGAGCTTCCCACCAAGGAGACGCGCTACGAGGACTTCGCGAACTCGGATAGCGGGTCACGACAGGACTGCGGGATGCTCATCGTCCCGAACAGAGATAGTCGGGCGTCGCGGTACGTTGCCCATGCTTCCTGCAAGCCCGTGAGGTCGGTCATCACGTGTCACCACCAGACGCCGTTGGGTCGTAGAGGTGCTCAATGAAGACGTAGGCAGACGGCTCCTCGTCGGACATCACATCGGTCAGACGACGGATGAATGCGTCTGGCAATGGAGCCTCGGCGTTAGAGTTCAACCGATGCCAGTAAAGGTAGTCCGAGCCGATGGACGGTGGCGCAACAACAGCCATCGCTGACCAGTGCGAGAACTGGAACGAGCCGTCCGCGTTCGTAAGGTTGAACAACCCAGTCGGCTCGTTGCCCTCGAGTTCGTCCAAGTACTCGCGTCCAAACGTGGTATCTCGCCACAGACCTCGCGTCACGGTCTCTACCGCGACAATTCCGTCGTGGTGCAGGGTTGACCCCATGCCCACCAAGACGAGCGTCGGATACCGATGTCGCCCCTGTACCTGCGTGTTCGCTTTGCGGGCGCGACGTCCGAAGTCATCCGACCACAAGAACGCTCGCTTGCCGTCCTTGAAGTCCTCGCGAGTGGCAGGCGGCAGTTCCCCCGACGCGACCTTAGGGTCGTGAATGGGTGGCACCTCGGACACCTCACCCAACCGCAGCGCGCACAGGAACGCTGTGTCCTTCGTGAACGACTCCACTTCAACCAGAACTTCGCCGAACGAAGGGTCGGCAATCAGGAAGTCCGGCTGCTTGCGAGTCGACAGCGGTCGCTCGTAGGCGAACCGGGCATCAGGGAAGAGGTGGTTGAAGAACCTGAGCGCGAGAACCTCGTCATTACCCACCTGTCCTTGATGGCTCGTCTGCTTCTCAAGGAAGCGTTGGAAGTCGGCGGGCGAGGCGAATAGCGGCTGAATGTCGATGAAGTCTCCCATTCAGAACCTCGGCCTATGCTCGCCGCGGAGTCGCCTTTCCAGCGCAACGGCTTCTGACTTGGATGAGCATGAGGTCGTTCGGTACTCAACATGCGCCAGATTCGTCAGGACGTACTCCCGCAGCGGGGCGTTGTTCCGTGTCCCCCGTCCATGGGGGGATGGGAGCAGAGAGGACACCCTGTGGGCGAGGTGTGACCCTTCCCCGATGTAGATGTCCGCACCGTTGCGTGTATCGCGAAGCCAGTAGACGCCAGCTCCGTATGGCGCGGTCAAGAACTCGCCCTTGCTAGGGTCGGGGAAGCGCCGCCATTCCTGCCAACTGGGTTTGGTCATTCGGCGGCCTTTGCGAAGTAGTCCGCGATGACCTTCTCGCGTTCCTCAGGCAGCAAGGTGTGTATCGTGCTGTCCTTCGACAGCGCGACGTCCTTGATGCTGCCGTCGAACTGCCACCCGCCCGTCTCGGTGATGAGATAGCGAGCGTGCAGGTCTTTGCGGTCTTGACGGTCGTACGGAGGATGCTGGGCGCGGAACAGCATCTCGGCTTCCTCGAACTGCGCCTTTCCGCCCGTCCTATTCCACTTGCTCGGGTCGGTTCTGACGGACACCTGAACGCCGTCCTTCACCCTGAAGAGGTATCGGCTGAAGAGCGAGGCATCCGCGTATGCGTCGACGACATAGACGAAGTCCGTGGCGTTCTCAACGAGACGGGAAATCAGCAGATAGGCCTCGAACGGAGTCCCCGCCGCGAGCGTGATTGAGAACGCAGGGGATGGGACTTTGGCGAAGGCGAGCATTGTCTCAGACATGCTGTCGCAGTACCTAGACGTAGTCGACACGAACTCGTCCGCTGGTCGACGGCTGCTCGGAATGGTCTGAGCCGTCACCGCGATTTCCAGACTGTCGCGCGGGTTGGTGAGCGGGTGATAGTAGGCAGTAAGCCCGATGTGCTGGAGGCGGGTCATCAGCTCGGCGCTCTTCCAGTTCGTTACGAGGGTGTGCAGCTGGTAGACGTTGTTCGGGTCGACGGCGAAGTCAGCGTCCTCTGCGAATCGCTCCACAAATGCTCTGACCGGGGCTAGATAGGCGCTGACGAGGATGACGACCTCTTCCTGCGTCTTCGTCCAAGCTGCAACTTCCTCGGCGCCTGTTAGCACGATGACCGCCCCCATCTTCGGTGTGCTCAGCGCATCCGCTGTCCCCGCATTCTAACTGCCGCGAGTGACATCGACGACGGGGGTGCAGGACTACCCCCTGCCCCACATCGCCTCTTCAAGCGCCCGAGCGGCATCTGCCTTCGCCTCGGGCTGGAGGTGCCCATATCGGTCGAGGGTGGTCTGGATGCTGGCGTGCCGCGCCAACTCTTGGATGACCTTGATGGATGTCCCTTGTGCGATGTGAGCAGCGACGAACGAGTGACGCAAACCGTGGAACGTCACCCTCGGAAGACCCGAACGCTCCAGCGCGGGGTCGAGAACGCCTCGGTTCACCCAATCGGGGCGTAGCGGACTGCCGTCAGGTCTACAGAAGACCAGATTCAACGCACTAGCAGGGCTGATTGTCATCCGCTCGAAGAGCAGGGACTCCACCGTCGCTGGCATCGGCACTTTGGCTGACGATTTCTTCGTCTTCGGCTCCTGCAACTTCCCGTCCCAAAGTGAGCGCCTGATGTCGAGACGATGCTCCTCGAAGTCCACGGAGTCCCAACACAGGCCCAAGCACTCCCCTTTGCGCATTCCGCACATGCAGCCCAAAGCGATAAGACCACGCCACTGAGGCTCGGTGCTCTCTATGAGCAGCCGCATCTGAGGCGGCGTCAGAAACGCTATCTCCTTGTGCTCCATGCGGGGCAGCGCGAGTTTGTCTGCGGGATTAGCGGTCGCGTAGCCCCAGCGGATGGCGACCTCGAACATCCGTCGCAGCGGAGTCATCTGAGCGCGGATGGACTTAGCCGATAGCCGCCCCTCGCGGACGAGTCCCGCAACGTATGCCTGCACGTGTTCGTGGCGAAGGGCTGACATCCTCGTGTGCCCGAACGCGGGAACGAGGTAGCGGCGGAGCGTGATGCCGTAGCCGTACAGCGTTACGGGTTTGAGGGTCAGAGCGGCGTAGTCGCGCATCCACAGTTCGGCGAAGTCGGCGAAGGTTATCGGCTTAGGGATGACCAGTTCACCCCTTCGGCTCTTAACGATGTACTCGTCGTGAAGCACCTGCGCCTTCTTCTTGTTCTTGCCGCAGGCAATCCATCGCGGTCTGCCATCGACGGGCACTACCGCATAGAAGTTGCCGTGCCGCTCGACGATGGACATCGGAAACCCGCCTCGCTGTTGCTTCTTCTATCTACCTCATATATCTAACTCTCCGGTCTATTGTTGTCAATGCATGGCACTCGTGTCTAACTGTCAGAACCCCATGCTGGTGGTAGCATCCGACGAGACCGGAAGAATCCCGATGGGGGTCACTGATGCCCGAGGAGAAGCCATATAGGCTCGTTCCCGCGTCTTTGCCGAACGCGAAGCAGCGCCGAGGGGTCTACGACGAAATCATCGAGGACTTTGTCGAGTCGGGAGATGGGGTCTCGCGTGTCGTCTATGGCTCAAGAAGCACCAACACCCTCTACCAAGGTCTCTACCATGCGCTCAGAGCGCTGCCACGGACGGACATAAGCGTGCGCCGACGCGACGGAGAGGTCTTCCTACTCAGGGGCAGGTAGGTCAGAAGCGCGTTCCTGCGCCAGCAGACGACAGGTTTGAGGTCATCGGATTTCGAGGGTCGAGAGCGGCTATCCCCTGACGATTTCTTCAGGCCCCACATCGTCCTCTCTGGCTCGACTAGTAGAGACCCGCGAACCTCCTGTCGGTCGACTGCCCTTTCGACGCCGATATCGTGTCCGGCTTCGCGGGGTCGAAGGACTTGGGGATAGAGGCGAAGGCGTCTCCGAGGATTGCACGGGGAGCATCTGCGTCACGCCGCATCGCGTCGTTCAGGTCACCCTGCGTGATTGCCGCCCGAGCGTATTGCACGCCCTCTGCCCGAAGGTGGCCCTCCGCAGATATCGTCCCTGACTTGCCCGCGCCGTGCCGCTCGACGATGGACATCGGAAACCCGCTCCTCGACCAAGTGCTCTCCGTAGGGCGAGTCTATCCCCGGGTTGAGGGTTCCCGGGGGATGACTTTCGGGGGGTCTAATCTCGTTAGATTCGCGTAGACGCGCCGCAGGTCAAAGGGCGTGTCACATGGTTGAGTACCATGCGCGTTAGGACGACGATGGCGTGCCAGCAGACGATTGACTGTCCAGCCCATCGTCGCATCGTGTTCCAAGAATCCCAGCCTCTCGGGCTGCGCGAAGCAGCGTGTAGACACGCGTCCGAGACAAGCCGACTTCTCCCGCTATCGCTTGGGCGCGGAGCCCTTGCGCGTGTAGCGCCGACACACGCTCCAACATTGGGGTCACCTGAGGCTTGTCTGACGGCTGGCGGCCACGTGGTCGTACGGGAAGACCCTCCTTCACAAAGAGTTCACTGATGGCGACGTCCCTTGTGCAGAACATCCGCCCAAGTTCCTTCAGGGTTGTGCCTTCGACGTGGAGTTGGTGAAGAGCCATGACTTCTGAGCGCGGCAAGTGCGCCAAGTCGAGCCCTTTGGCTCTAGGTGCGGGGAGTCCAGAGAACCCTGCAATCCTCGCCTTGTCTAGTAGTTGGTGAACATACTGCCTGCTCGCGCCGAGTTCCTCGGCAATCGCCTTGGCGCTGACGCCGCCTGCCCGCATGTTCGCCACGCGCTCGACAAGCGGCGTGACGACACTCTCGTCGGACGGCGGTCGACCACGCTTTCTGGTAGGCAATCCCTCTCGCTTGAACAGGCTGCTCAGGGTCGCGGTGCTCACGCCGATGCGTTCGCTGAGACCAGCCAGCGTCACGCCCTGCAGATAGAGCGCGTGCAGCCCCGTGACCTCATCTCTGGGATGCCGCAGCCTACTCAACTCTCCCGCTTGTCGCCTCGGGAAGTCAGCGGACTGGAAGACATGTTCGACAGCGCCAAGAGAGGAGCCGAACAGTACTGCAACCTCCTGAAGAGTGGCGCCCTCCATGTAGAACTCGTACATGGCTTCACGCGACGGCTCGATGTGCTTGGAGCGCACGATGTAGGCGACCTCGACGGGGCGCAGGTCGAGAGCGCTGGCAATGTCGGATTCGGGCTGCCCACATTGGCTTAATCGCAGTGCTTCAAGTGCTTTCGATGAGTAGGTGGAATGACCCTTGGCGACCCTACGCTCGGCCGTCATCTGAGGCGACGACCGAAATCCCCGATGAACACGGGCGCTTCCTTGGCCATGACTTCCCCCTGATGTCGCAGAGTCCCCAACTCCGAGGACAGCGTACATCTCGGAGGTTGGGAACACCGCGACGGCTCACGTTGGGCAGGTGGCGGATGCAGGGGTTGAACGGGTGCGCACCACATGCCCTGAGACGGCATCAGATGCCCGTGGAGGCTCGGTGCCACAACTATCGACGTGAGGTCGAGCCTTGGGATTCTAGGGGCTGAGAACGGCTATCGCCTGACGATTTCTTCGCCCGTCTCCCCTGCCCTCTGTTGTTGGGCTAGTTGTAGGAGGCAAACCTGTTGTACGTCAGAGGCTTCTGGGGCGTCGTGCTGTCGCTGTAGGTCGCTGCGTCGATAGGCTCAGGCATGGCGGTGAAGGCATCCATCAGGAGCGCCCGAGCAGCAGTTGGGTCGGCCTGCATCGCATCGTTCAAGTCCCCTTGCGGTACTGCCGCCCGAGCGTACTGGACTCCCGCCTTCCGCAGTCGGCCCTCCGCGCTGTACGTCCCTGTCCTCCCAGCCTCGTCGGCGTCGAGTGCCAAGACCACGCGATGCCCGCTCAGTTCACCAGCGAGCGCTGGCGGCATGCGGTTCGCCGTCGTGAGACCTATGGCGTTGAACCCCAGTTGGAAGGCGCTCAGTGCGTCCATCTCTCCCTCGCACACGACCACATCCGTGCCGAGGGTGCGCGATGTTCGGTACGCGAGAGGCATCGGGCACTTGATGTTGCAGTACCGCTCTTTTGCAGGGACGGACGGGTCAAGTGAGCGCCCCTTGAGCGTGACGATTCGCCCATCCTCGTAGTACGGGATGACGAGGCGATGCGTGTGGAGGACGGCGAAGAACTTGAGTGCCAACCCAGCGGCCTTGAACTGGGCGTGCGTGAAAGCGGAAGGGAACTCGGCGTTGGCGCGTTTGCCACACTCCGGCGTGTACAGGCGCAGCCGAGCCAACTCGACCGTCTCGATGTTGAAGCCACGCCCTCGCAGGTAGTCGAGCGCTTCACCTGAGACAGGCTCCGTGTAGTGCTTGATGAAATGTTCGAGGATGTCGGAGCGACCAGCGGCCGTGGTGCGACTCGCGTCCTGAGCACAGCCGATGTTCTGCGGAGTGAGTCCGCCATTGAGATACAGCGGCAACGGAAACAGACGCCTCACGATGGCCGCGGTGAATTTCTTAGGGTCACCCCACTCGTCGACCGTGATGTAGCGGAGTGCCTGAAGTCTCTCCAGCGCTGGCCTCGCGCCGTTCTTGTCCACGCCCGCGATGTCGTGCAGTGACCTGTACGTCGCCGGCACCGTCCCCCCAGCACGAACCGGCTTGACCTCCTCCAGTACGCACAACGCTTCGTAGGTCGCCAACTCCCTCGGCTTCATCTGCTCAGGTCTGCCGTGCTCGATGACGGCACTCATCCCGCGAGGTCTCGCGCCACCCGGCGCGCGGTTCTGGAGATACCAGTCGCATTCGTCAGGTGCGCTACACCACTGTCCGAGGACGGCATGGTCACACTCAGGCCGTGGAGCGGCGAGGTTGGCCTCCGCGTAGCGGATGATTCCTTCGAGTTCCGCTTCGTCGAGTGGTCTGGCGAGACCCTCGTTCCACTCCCGAAGCAGATTGGAAGCCATCTCGAAGGGCATGTCCCGCAGCAAGGAGGCCATGAGGGGGAACGCCGTGTTGTTCCTCCAGCCAGTCTCCTGTGCCGAACGACACGCCTCGACGAGGATTCGGGCGATGCAGCGCTGACGGACGATGACGCCGAAGTGACCGAACACCTCACGGCGAGGGTCACTCTCGTCCCAGCGAGCAAGCCACTGCGAGACGAGATGCCTATCTATCGCGCCGCGTGTAGTGTGTCCCCCCTCGTCATCCTTGCTCTCCCCGTCCCCCTTAAGAATCTTGTCTATATCCCTTGTACTGGTCTTTAGGGGTTTGGTCTTGTCCTTGAGTTCTACATCTTCTTCCTTTTTATCTAGTGAGTGTATGGATGGCAGACAAGACTGCGCATCGAGGAAATCACCCGACTCATGCCCCAGTTCAACCTCCCACTCCATCACAGAGGGGTGGACTGTTCGGGGCTCTACTACTTCAATGGCGGTGCGCATCGCGGCGCTCCTCTCAAACACCCGCCCAACTGGGTCGGGGTGCCAAGCAGGTTCCACTGCTCGGCGTTTTGAGAGGTACTGCCTGACTCGGTGTTGGACACACCATCTGTTGTGCTGTCAGACGAGCGGCTGCTTGCGCTGGCACCAGCTCACGCTTTGGTGCAAAGACCTGCGTGAGCCTCAAAGTGCTTGCTATCGCTTAACCAAGTACCTTGAGCGTCGTTCTTTGACGCTCCGAACGTAAGTAAACTTGTATCACATGGAAAGCTACTTGTCAACAAACTGCTTCTATGAATCTTGGGTACCGTCACTACAGTTCGTTCGAGGTTTCTCTAGTCCCTAACCAGATAGACAGAGCCAGCGCGTTGCACGACGCCAACTGAAACACCCAGTGATTTCACAGCCTTGCGAAGTTGTAGCACCGTGGTCGCAGTCTTCCGACCTTCGAACGTCACCATAGCCGACTGAGCATGTTGAGCAATGAAATCATTCACAGCGTCCTTATAGATACTTCCCGCAGCCCTTCCACCTCGCTTCGGTACTTCTGCTGCCTCAATCGTGTATCCCTTGCTCATCGTGAGCCTCCTTGTCGTTGTCAAACTCGATGATTCTCATACTCTATCAGAACGCGCTGCAAGTGTGAAGTTGAAAGAGATGGTGGTGTGTTCTCCCTATCGCACAGCAAAGTGTCGCTATGCGCCTCTGATGACCTCTGAGCACTATTCTTGGAGACCTGTTGATTGCAACGGCGAGGGCGCGACATCTACCTTCACGGACACCGTGCCTGAGCCACCAGATGCCGAGCCACTCCACCACGCAGTTGGAATAGGAGGGCTGAGTTCTGGCTCGGCTTGACCGCCATTCTCACGATGACGACGATGGGGGTTGTGGGGGCGACTAGGCTCGGTGCAGGAGAGTGATTTCTGCCCCCAAAGTCCGTTGACACCACGTAGAGTTATGAAAATGCATGAACTATTATTCTGTATCATATCTATAAGCAAATCTGATACATAGCACCCCGGAAGCAGCATCTGACCTGCGGCGATGGCCACATTTCGGTCTCTCCATCAGGATTCGGACCTTCTCGTTCATAACTCCACCGCGGTTAACGGTCGTGCCAAGGCGGGACGTCGAGTGGCTAGGCTTCCCCTCGCCGGTAGTTGTCACACTCTGCTGGTACCATGGCCGTATGGAACAAGAGGAGTCCGTCCAGCCGGCAAGGCCGTTTCTCAAATGGGCTGGGGGCAAGACCCAGCTTCTCGACGAGTTGTGCTCCCGCGTGCCTGTTACTTTCAGCCGGTACTACGAGCCGTTCGGCGGAAGCGCAGCACTGCTGTTCCGTCTGCGCCCCGAGCGGGCTACGTACGCTGACGCAAATGCCGACCTAGTGAACTGCTTCCGAGTCGTGAAGGACGACGTCGAGAGTCTCATTCGACACCTGGGTCAGCACCGAAACGAGTCCGACTACTTCTACGACGCTCGCGCACAAGACCCACAAACGCTGTCTCCAGTGGAGCGGGCCTCTCGCTTCATCTTCCTGAACCGCACGTGCTTCAACGGGCTCTACCGCGTAAACATACGTGGGCAGTTCAATACTCCGTTCGGCCGCTACGCGAACCCTCGAATCTGCGACTCCGCCAACCTGCGGGCCGCGAGTGACTTGCTCCAGTCCGTGGAGCTCTTGGATTGCGACTACAGAGACGCGCTCGTTCTGCCCGAGGCTGGCGATTTCGTGTATCTCGACCCGCCCTATGTCCCGGTCTCCCAGTTCGCCGACTTCAAGCGATACACCAAGGAACAGTTCCGGGAAGCAGACCAGATGGGGCTGGCGGAGTTGTTCCGAGTTCTCGACTCCAGAGGCTGCAAGGTGATGCTCAGCAACAGTGAGACCCCTGCCGTGAGAGAGATGTACAAGGGGTTCCACGTGGACGTCGTGATGGCGAAGCGTCTCATCAATCGAAACGCGCATGGGCGCGGTTACGTCCCGGAGCTGCTAATCAGGAACTATGACTGAGCGGGGGCAGGCATCCGGGTGGCCAGAGGAGTTGGATAGCCAACTGGGCCGATTCCCCGTGTCCAGGTTCATGGGCAGCAAGCGCAAGCTGCTTGGCTTCATCGCCGAGGTTGCAGGACAGCTTGAGTTCGAGACAGTCTTGGATGCCTTCTCTGGAGGCGGCTATGTTTCCTACCTGTTCAAGGCCATGGGGAAGAGCGTTGTGTCCAATGATTTCCTGGCGTACAGCTACCGAATCACCCACGCGACCGTCGAGAACTCCGCTTCAACACTGGACGCAGCGGACATGGAGGCGCTCCTTCACAAGCCGCAGTCCGGGTCTCCGACATTCATACAGGACACATTCAACGGCCTCTTCTTCACGCCCGCGGACAATGCATTCCTCGACCTCGTCTCAGGCAACGTCGCGCTCCTCGAAGACCCCTACAAGCAGTCCGTTGCACTAGCGGCGCTCTGCCGCGCAGCACTGAAGAAGCAGCCGCGGGGAGTGTTCACCGTCACGGGACTTCGCTATGACGACGGACGAGCTGATTTGTCGATGACGATGGAGTCGCAGTTTCACCGCTCCGTAGACGAATACAACGGCGCGGTCTTCGACAATGGGCGCAGCTGTACGTCGTTCAACTCGGACATCCGCGATTTCGCCGGCACTGACTTCGACTTGGTCTACATCGACCCGCCGTACTACTCAACGCACTCTGACAATGACTACGTCCGGCGCTACCACTTCGTGGAGGGGTTGGCGACGTACTGGGCGAACGGAGTGATGGCGGAGACTAAGACGAGGCGTGTTCCGAGAAGGGACACCCCGTTCTCCTCGGCCAAGCGCATCTGTGGTGCGCTCGACGACACCTTCGCCAAGTTCCCCGGGAGCACCCTGCTCGTCTCCTACTCCTCGAACTCGCTGCCGAGCAGGGAGGACATGGTCGAGATACTGAAGCGGCACAGAAGCCGAGTAGAGGTGTTCGAGGTGCCCCATAAGTACAGCTTCGGAACCCACAGCCACAAAGTTGGGGCGAATCGCAACGACGTTGTCGAGTATCTGTTCTTGGGGCAGGCATGAGAGTCATGCGGACTTGGAACATCGGCAACACCACTGTGCGCAATCCAGCCCGAATCGTCGCGGCGCTGAGGGTCTTTGCTGACGGGTTTGTGGGTGCCGAATGGACAGAAGCGGCAGAGGAATCCTTCTTCAGAGCGCTCACAGAGGCCGGAGTTTGCTCCCAGTCGCAGGACGTAATAGCCGAGACCTCGGCTGGTCAGAGCGGGCGCAAGTGGGCGTCAGCGTTCAAGCAGCTGGGTTTCGCACGAGTTGGACGACGTGAGGGGTTGGTGGCTCTGACCCCGGTGGGCGAAGCGCTACTGGAGCCCGACGCCGATGTCTCAGATATCTTCCTGCGGCAACTGCTCAAGCAGCACCTACCCTCGCCGATTGACGCCTCGGGGCGCGGCTTCGACGTGTGCCCGCTCCGCCTGACGCTGAAGGTCATAGAGCGCTTGCGGGTACGTGGCCTCTCTGCTCCGACGAAGGAAGAGGTCAGCCTCTTCCTCATCACAGCTGTTCGCGCGAGTGATGAAGATGCCGTAGTTGAGGGCATCGTGGCCTACAGGCGTAGTCGCGACTTGCTCAAGGGCAGTGTGGCGAAGGTCGACTTGTTCCGCAGGACACTCCTGCGAACCGCTTCAGAGCTCTATGGCGACGAGGTGGCGGACAAGCGAGAGGCCCTAGAAGGGCTTCACGAGAGGGCGCTCCGCCTCCCCGCGTACCGAGACACTCCTGATGCTGCGATGCGTCTCAGAACAATCATCGGCTCCGGGAAGGGACATCGCACGGAGAAGGCCCAGGCGCTCAAGCAGGCGCTCTCCGATGCACTTGTTCAGAGAGCCCCTCTTGAAACCCTTTGGGAGATGGTAGTAGCGCAGCACTTCGCGACACGCGCCAGGACACTGGTGGACTACGCGGACACGACCGCGCGGTACTTCGCGATGACGGGTCTCTTCGTGCTGGCCGGGAGCCGTCTGGCCATCAAAACCAGCATGGAGCCCCTAGCTGCCGTACTAGCGGAGCAGCCGTATCCCGAGTACGACCAAGCGGAGTACCTCTTGAGCTACTACGACCCCAACGAACCCTCGCTGCCCACCGACGATGCCGCCTTCGTGGCCGAAATGGCCGCATCGCTCCGTGGAACACGGAGCCAGTTGGCTTTGTCGCTCGGTCGACCGGAGCCAGGCCCGAGGACTGTCCCAACTGAGCCCCGAGCGCTGCGAAGAGAGATGGCGGCACTTGAGTTCGAGGTGAATGGTCTTCGAGAAGAGCAGTTCTATCGTCAGCAGTCCGAGATGGCAGCAGAAATCGACGAGTTCTTCGACGAAATCAAGAACCGCACACTCTTCGGTGGAATGGCCTATCTGCCCGCGTACTACGAATGGAACGTATGGCGCGTGTTCCTCGCGGTTAACCAGATTCTGAATGACCTTCCCAGCACCCGCGGATTCAAGCTCAACGACAAGATGTATCCGATGCACCATGCTGCCGCTGGTCTTCCCGACATGATGTTCGAGTACAAGGACTGCCTACTCGTGGTCGAGGCGACCCTTTCGACTGGTGAGAACCAGTGGTCTCAAGAAGGCCAGTCTGTCCCGAAGCACGTCAAGGACGTGCTTGTGAAGAACCCCGGCCGTGAGGTGATTGGCCTGTTCGTCGCACCGCGAATCGACGCGAACACTGCGGTGACCTTCCGCAACTACCCGCTGCTGATAGACCAACACGAGCACAGAATGGACATCGTCCCGCTCACTACGGAGCAGCTTCGAGTGCTGCTGAAATGGTTTGATGGTCATGGACTCGATTCTGCTGAGCTCGTTTCACTGCTCCGCGAATACCTCGCTCTGCGCGACGAAGTCGGAACCGGCGTAGCGTGGCTGGAGAAGATTGAGTCGCGAATCGGGACTATGCGCATTTCGACCGAGCCGACGCTTGCGGAGAGCCCGTCATGACCTACAAGTACGGATACGAGGGGGACGACCTGTTCGTGGAGCAGGGCACCGATAGAGTCCCCGACGACGGCCAGTTCTACATCTTGCTGAGGGGTCGCATCATCGAGCAGGAATCAAAGCTCAAGCTGGCATTGGGGCGCTTGCAGCAGCTTCGCCACAACCCGCCCACCGACGAAGCGCTGGCGAATGGGACGACAGCCAGAGAGAAGATGATGCAGGGTGAGATGGCTGCGAGGCACCTACAACAGTCCACCTCGGAGAAGTCAGTGCAGTTCGCCCGCAAGGGTCGCAGGAGCTAGCCCAGCGGAGGCATCAGCCCGAACTCGGTCAACCAGTACGTCTCATCCAGTTCCACGACGAAGTACCGAAGCCCGTCGTGTTCCCCGCCGTGGATTTCTTCGGCACCGTGCCGTTGACGACCATGACGACGAAGAGAGTCATCGCGGTCTCGTCGATGTCAGTAAGGGCGTCCATAGGCAGAGCCTAGCCGCCCGACCTTCCTGCTCTCTAACCGCGACCCGACTGGGGGTCGTCGAGCCACTCCTGCACGCGAGTCCAGACGAACCTGATTCGGTTCCCTATGCGGATGTGCGGTATCTCGTTGGTCTTGACCATGTCGTAGATGGCACCTCGACGCACTCCCAGACGCTCACTCAACTCCATCACCGAGAGCAGCGGCTCTGGGCGAATCGGCTCTCTCACCGCCGACGCTGGTGGCGTCGCTGAGGCACCTCCTTTGGAGCGGTGGGCGTCCACCTCGTCCAGCCATGCAGCGACCACCGCAGGGTCGAGCAGGGTGCGCAATGCACTGAGCGCTGATGCGTCCATCGTGACTCCTCCATTCGCCTAGGCGTCATAGACCTCCGCCCAGTAATCCTCCCCTCACAACAAGAACGGCTCCCTCCTCAACGGAGAAAGCCCTACTCAGACTCCCTATGGGGTTCCCACACATCTGTAGCGCAGCGGAAGCACTTGAACCAGCAGGAGAGTGCCGAGCACCGCCAGTGGCGACCCTGCCACCCACATCTGAGCGGGGCGTCGTGCAGTGTGGCCTGTCGCCTACTGCGAGACGCGCTGGAGCGAGACGCGCTGGAACGGCCTGTTGTCCAGCATAAGGTTGCCATCAGGGCCAAACGTGAAGACGAAGTGCCGACCGAGACCGTCCGTGGTGACTACAACGGGTTCGTCATGATACGAACTGACCGCGTATGTGCCATTCAAGACTTGCGACCCGCCTCCTCCCCTCATGAACGTTCCGTCCTCGTAGAACGTGACTACTCCGAAACCAGCTTTGTCACCAGCCCACGTACCAACTGGGTTGTTCGCCGAGCAGCCAATCAGGACTACGGACGCGAGTAACAGGGTGACGAGCGCCAAGATGACAGACCTACGCTGGTTCACGGCTGGCTCCTTTGGAGCAGTGCCACTAGCGAAACCGCTACCGCACATCTTAGACATCCCGTTGGACATCCGCACCAAAGCAACACAAAGGACTTCCTTCCATACGGAGAAAGCCCTGCTCAGACACTATGTTTCCCCCACATCAGACACCCGCAGGGTGGCTGGCTCTCATGGACCTGAACCATGCGCGTCTGCCATTCCGCCACGCCCGCGTGACGTGCAAAGGGGAGTCTAGCAGGGGGGATTGTGAGGGGCAAGGACAGCGGAGGCGTCGGCCGGGAAGGGGCGGGAGGAAC
>Ga0209748_1000555_pt1 | contig 19415 bp, 17 predicted proteins | sample BarGraIncu00421A_FD_185490 | JGI IMG/M metagenome (GOLD analysis project Ga0209748, IMG submission 185490) | Arctic peat soil microbial communities from Barrow, Alaska - Barrow Graham LP Incubations 004-21A (SPAdes) (version 2) | ecosystem: Environmental > Terrestrial > Soil > Wetlands > Peat... | reverse complement strand
TGGATCAAGGCCTGCTGCGTCTAGCGGCAACGAACCCGGGCGGTGACCCTGGCTACAGGCTCACACCTGTGGGCATTATCGTTGCCAAGCGGCTTGCGGAGCATGCCTAACAAGCTCTTCCAGCGGATGGCGTACGGTCTGAGCAACAAGGAAGTGGCGCGGTCCACCGCTGAAGCGCCACGCGTTAGGCCGAATCCAGGAGAACACCGCGGTGACAGTGACTACAGCCTCCACAGACGAGTGGCGGGGCATTCATGTGACGCGGAGTATGAGACTCCGCATTAGCGACCTGACCTTCTCTCTCAAGGACGACGGCACGGTCGAGGCGTCGGACATCAAGGTTGACCTCTCGATTGACATGTACGTGTATTGGCTTGAGATGGCTCTTGAGCACCTTGAGGCAGCTGAGGCCGCTCACGCGCAGCTCCTTGAGACCTGGACCAAGGATGACAGCGCGAGCAGTGCCGCGCTCGAGCGCGACTGTCGCGAGAGCATGCAGTGCATCGTTGCTTCAGCAATCGCAATCGACGCTTTCTATGCGATGGTTGGCGATCACGTGAAGGTTCCGGAACGCACCCGCGAGGCATGGAGGCGGAATCGAACGTCACGGGCAAAGCAGGTGGCGGAGATTCTGAGGCGATCCTTCCAGATCGGACCCAAGAGCTTCGCTCAGGTCCGGCGCCACATCGTCGAGCTGTTCAGTTGGCGAGATAGGGCCGTTCATCCCGCAGCCGGATACGACGAGCCCGTGCGGTATGAGGAACTTCACGTGGCGACGGAGTGGCGGTTGGTGGCGTTTCGCGCCGAGAATGCGAAGAACGCCCTCTTGATTGCCCTGTGTCTCATCACTCAGTTGCTCCAGCGCCCAATGGCCAAGCACGCGACGCTCACGGAGCACTGTGCCGGGTCGCTTCAGTTCGTCGCGCCGCTCGTCGAGCAGTGGGAAGCCAAGTACGGCGAGCTCTACTCACGAGAGGATCGAGGACCGGCCTAACAGGCGCTTCCAGCGGGCGGCGGAAGCGGTACGCTGACATCGCGCTGGTGGTCCGCCGCTGAAGCGCCCAACGCTAGGTTGGCCAGGAGGAGCAATGGGAGCGCTCGAGACCGTCCAAGGTGTCATCGTTACTGGTGCCGCTGTCGCCGGTGCCTATGCGGCCCTTTCCGGCGTCTCGGCCTGGAGGCGACAGCTCACCGGGAAGACTGAGTACGACGTCGGTCTGACCGTGCTGCGCGCCACCTACAAGGTTCGAGAGAGCATCGCCGTTGCGAGGCAGCCCTTCATCAGCGCAGAGGAGATGTCGGCTGCTTTGAAGGAGACTCGTCCGGACGGTGAAGGCGGCGTTTCCGACGACTGGAACGAGAAGGTCAATCAAGGGACCGCCGCCACGTATCAAGTTCGGTGGCGTGTCGTTTCCGACGCCGTGCAGGACCTAGATGTGGCTCGGATTGAAGCCGAGGTCGTCTGGGGGTCTGCGGCAGCTGAGCCGATCTTCTCTCTGCGGAAGTGTGTGGCCAAGCTCAACTGGGCTCTAACCGACTACCTTCGCGAACTCTCGGACCCGACTGGAATGGCCGCCACCGAACGCAAAGGTCTTCGCGCCATCATGTATGCGGTTGGCGCGGACGGTGACACCTTTGGCGGCGAGATCGACGCCGCTGTGACCACGATTGAGCAGTTCGTCCGGCCCAAGCTTGGACGCAAGCTGCGGCAACCTAACAAGGGCATCGAGCAGAACGCCAAACGGTAGACTGACCTCAGAGGGCATCGCGTCTGCTCATGCCCAACACGTTAGACCCGGCCTGAGGCACGAGCGGAGGCCAATGCGGGTGCCCGGGACGTATCGAGAACAGTACGAAAGAGCACGGCGCTGGTACGCCCGACTTGAGGCTCTTGATGTCGGCCGCGATCACACGGTCGAGTCCGACAACTACGTCGATGAGGTGTACGCGTTCTTCATGAACTGCTATCACGTGAAGGACTGGATTCGCAATGACCCGGACGTTCCAGAAGCCGTTCGGGCTCGAGTTGAGCAGTACGTCAACTCGAGTCGCCCCCTGAGCCTGTGCGCAGACATCTGCAATGCACTCAAACACCTCACCCTGAATGGGTCACGCAGCGGCGAGAGCCCCAGCTTCGGCAGCAAGCGCTACCGTCTGGCTTTCGGCGGCGCGCCCAAGATCGGCCTAACGTATGAGATCGAGACCGCCAAGGGCGCGACGGACGCGTTCACCCTCGCGACCGAGTGCATGGAAGATTGGGGCCGATTCCTGTCCGATAACGGCTTGGACTAGTCTGCGGCGGCGGGTCTAACAAGCGCTTCCAGCGGGCTGCGGAAGGCGTACGCTGACATCAAGCGGCCGGCCAGCCGCTGAAGCGCAACACGTTCGACAGGGCGGAAGAGGAAACGGGTGCTGGCTTGGGAGTCAGAGTACGGCGGGCGCGGCTACCTGAGGTTCGCGGAGCTTCAGTTCTCCGTGCCAGGACCCGCAGGCGATATCGACGTTGTGATACTCCGCGCCGGCCCCAGCCGCGTGACGGTAAGGCTCTCGGGCGCTGGCGAACCACCGGTACAGTTGGCGGACCAGATTGCTCGTCGTGTCCATGGACTTCTGGTCGTCTACTGTCAGGCGCCCGCGGTCGACTTCCTCTTGGGCTATGAGCGGACCGTCGATGATGACGGAGAGCTAGCGCAAGACGCCTGGGGCAGTCCGCTCGGCTGCTCGATTTCTGAAGCGGCAGTCATCGTGCCGTTCGAACATCAGACTGACATGCAGTCCGCTGAACTCGCAGACCTCGTTCAGGTGCTTAAAACCGGTAGGGCGATTCGACCCAACCTGCTGGACGACATACAGCACTCACTGACCCGTGCAGAAGGCGATGTTGAGGCGTTCCTCGCAAACTACGCCATCCTCGATTCGCTTCGTGGCGGCAAGAAAGCAGTCGACGCCTACATTCGCAGTCGAGAACCGGGCGTAGAGCTCGTTCAAGACTCGCGCAAGAACACGGTCACCATCTACACGCTGATGCGCAACGCGAAGGGACATCCTTCCGGCATGCCGCCCGCCGTAGTGACGACACGCATTCGCCACCTGCTTCCGGCTCTCAGAGGTCACGTCCGGGCAGCTCTAATCGAGGCCGCGATGTAGCCGGACGCCTGTCGAACAAGTGCATCAAGCCGACGCCTTACGAAGCCGTGCGCTTCGCGCATACGCTGGTCGAGTGCGGCTCATGCGCACCACGTTGGACTTCGATCCGCACGGCTGTCGGGCGTTCGAGCGCGAGCGGCTGTCCACAGGTGGTTGAGGTTCGCGAGCTCCTTCAGATAGCTCACGAGCCGCTCCTGTGGTCAGGCGCGGCCGGGTCCATCCGGCGTGTCAATGTGGTGTCAACAGAATGGGCCGAATCTGGGTCTACTGACCTGTAGCGACAGCGAAATACCGCCCGACCTTTGCGCAGGTCAGGGGCATATCGTGTGCTGAGAGCGACTAGCGTGGAAACCGCCGGGGCTCCCTCATAACCCGAAGGTCGTCGGTTCGAATCCGGCCCCCGCTACCAAGCATTTACGCAGGTCAGATTCCGTATTCGGTGTCTGGCCTGTTTGCTTTGTCAGACTCGTCTTCTAACATTCTTCTAACAGATGTCTCGAATGTCGGGATGTTGGAGTTGGACCCTGCCTCGACTACCATGAAGGCGGAGGCCGCAATCGGGGGGGGGGCCTTCCTTGCCTCTCATCCGAGTAAGTCACCCATAGGGGGAGTCTTGGATTCGTCTCAGCTCAACTGGATCTCGAACTACCTGTTTGGCATCGCCGATGACGTCCTTCGGGATGTGTTCGTGAGCGGGAAGTACCGCGACGTCATTCTCCCGATGGTCGTGCTCCGCAGGTTCGATGCGGTCTTGGAGCCAACCAAGCAGGCAGTTCTCGAGATGAAGGTATCCCTCGACAGGGCCGGCATCACGAATCAAGAGCCGGCACTCAGGCAAGCCGCCGGCCAGGCCTTCTACAACACCTCGAAGTTCACGATGCGAGACTTGGCATCGCGCACCAGCCAGCAGCAGCTGAAGGCGGACTTCGAAGACTACCTGGACGGGTTCTCTGCCGATGTGCAGGACATCCTCGACAACTTCGAGTTTCGCAACGGTATTCCCAAGCTGTCCAAGTCCGATGCGCTCGGTTCGCTCATTGAGAAGTTGCTTTCCAGGGATGTAAACCTCAGCCCGAACTCGGTGATGAACGCAGATGGGACCATTCGACATCCTGGGTTGGACAACCATGGCATGGGCACGGTGTTCGAAGAACTAGTCCGCCGATGGAATGAAGAGAACAACGAGGAGGCCGGCGAACACTGGACCCCTCGTGACGCGGTGCGACTAATGGCGAATCTCGTCTTCCTGCCGATCGCCGACCAGATCGAATCAGGAACCTACCTGCTCTACGACGGGGCATGCGGCACCGGTGGCATGCTGACCGTGGCCGAGGAGACGTTGCGGCAGCTCGCTCGCGAGCAGGGCAAGGAGATATCAACTCATCTGTATGGACAGGAGATTCAGGCAGAAACCTACGCAATCGCTAAGGCCGATCTGCTTCTGAAAGGCGAGGGCGATGAGGCGGACAACATAGTTGGCGGGCCTGAGTACTCAACCCTTTCGAACGACGCATTCCCATCCCGCGAATTCGATTTCATGCTGTCGAACCCGCCCTACGGGAAGTCCTGGAAGACGGACTTGGAGCGGATGGGGGGTAAGGCCGGAATCCGCGATCCGCGATTCATTGTCTCTCACGGGGACGACGGTGACTACTCGCTCGTGACTCGCTCCAAGGACGGGCAGATGCTCTTCCTCGCGAACATGCTGTCCAAGATGAAGCACGATACGAAGCTGGGGAGCCGGATAGCGGAGGTCCACAACGGCAGCTCATTGTTCACAGGAGATGCAGGTCAAGGCGAAAGCAACATCCGTCGCTGGATTATCGAGAACGACTGGCTCGAGGCCATAATCGCCCTGCCCAGCGGCATCTTCTACAACACGCCGATCGCCACCTTCGTTTGGGTGCTCTCGAATCGGAAGTCCGCCGCACGCATGGGCAAGGTCCAGCTCATCGATGCGACGTCGTGGTTCAAGCCCCTCCTCAAGAACTTGGGTCAACGAAACTGCGAGCTTACGGACGCCGACATCCAGCGAATCTGCAGCCACTACATGGAGCTTCGCGACAACCAGAACTCCTTGGTCCTGCCGAATCAGGCGTTCGGCTACTACGAAGTCATCATGCAGCGACCGCTGCGCCTGAAGGGCGTTGACGCCTCGCTGGAACGCACCCCGAAGGAGCTCCGCGAACTCAGGGCAACCCATCAAAGAGATGGTGGGGCGCTTCCGCTTGTTCGCAAGGTGCAACCGGCTGGAACAGAGCCGAATCCTGCACGTGGTCGATTTGAAGTTGAGATCGCCGGCACGCAGCGCGTTGTTGAATATGAGCCCGACCCGGAACTCACCATCACTGAACGCGTTCCAATCCTCGAAGCCGGAGGGCCGGACGCATTCTTCGAACGAGAGGTCCTGCCCCACGCGCCTGACGCTTGGATTGACGGGACCCGGTCGTGGAAGATCGGCTACGCGATCAGCTTCGCGAAGTACTTCGCAAAGCCGGAGCGAATCCCAGAGAGAGACGTCCTAGCAGCGGCGATCGAGCAGCTAGAACGCGAAACGGAGGACTTGATCGCCGAGGTCACGAAGCCGGTTCAGCCAAGCGGGAATCTCAGAGACACAGGGCTACCATGGGTTGGCCAGGTTCCGGGCCATTGGGAACTCGTGCCGAATCGGGCACTGATGGGAGTCCGGAAGGAACTAGTCGGCCAGAGCTGGCAGGACTACACGCTACTGTCGCTCACCAAGCGAGGCATAGTAGCGCGAGACATGGTCAACCCTGAAGGCAAGTTCCCAGCCAGCTTCGAGGACTACCAAGTGGTGCGACCGGGCGACTTGATCTTCTGTCTCTTTGACATCGACGAGACCCCTCGTACGGTGGGTCTCTCCGACATGGACGGGATGGTCACCGGCGCATATACCATCTTCCGCTGCTTCGATCAATCACTGGCTGAGTACGTCTACTACTACTACTTGGCTCTAGACAATGCGAAGGCGTTGCGTCCCCTGTATACGGGGCTTCGGAAGGTAATCGGCAAAGACACCTTCCTGAACGCGAAGATGCCGTTGCCACCGGCGGGGGAACGCCAGCGTATCGTGGCTCGAGTGCGCGAGACTCTGCGCGGTGCCGACGCGGTCATCTCTAGAGCCCTACGCGAAGTGGAGCTTGTCGAACAGTATCGTTCCAGGCTGCTCCTCGACATGGTATCGGGCACGAGCAGCCCATCAAATAGCGGGGTGGTCCCAAATCGGCAATAGAGCATATCTCCCCTGCGAGGTGCGTCGATGACGACGGACACCACCGAACTTGGGCTTGAGAAGACGATCGTGGCGGCGATGACGGGCAGTATCCACACGGTCTCTTCTCCGCCCCAGGCCACGAGTACTGACGCGCCGCCTGCAGGTGGTACAGGGTGGCTCTCGGGCGATGCGGCACAGTACGACCGAGAGTACTGCGTTGACTTGATTCAACTCAGGGACTTCATCAGTGCCACTCAAGAGAGGCTGGTGGATGCGCTCGCTCTCGATACCGATGGCCCAACGCGTCGGCAGTTCCTTGCGAGGATCCAAGGTGAAATCTCGAAGCGTGGGGTCATCGACGTGCTGCGCCACGGGGTCAAACATGGGCCGCATGCTGTAGACCTGTTCTACGAGAGCCCCACGCCCGGGAACACAAAGGCCGAGGAGCGATTCGCCGCCAATCGGTTCAGCGTGACTCGGCAACTGCGGTACAGCCGTGATGAGACCCAGCTCGCATTGGACATGGCAATCTTCATCAACGGTCTGCCTGTCGCGACCTTCGAGCTCAAGAACAACCTGACCAAGCAGACAGTCCTCGATGCGGTTGAACAGTACAAGCGCGATCGAGACCCACGCGAGCGGCTATTCGAGTTCGGTCGGTGCATGGTGCACTTTGCGGTTGATGACCAGGAGGTGCGTTTCTGCACCCATCTCAAGAGCAAGTCGTCCTGGTTCCTGCCATTCAACAAAGGGTTCAACGACGGCGCCGGCAATCCCCCGAACCCCGATGGACTCAAGACCGACTATCTGTGGAAGCACGTTCTCACCCGCGAAGGCCTGACGGACGTTATCGAGCACTACGCCCAGATTGTCGAGGCAAAGGACCCGAAGTCCGGGAAGAAGAACCGCGTCCAGATCTGGCCGCGCTATCACCAACTCGACGTCGTCCACAAGCTTCTGGAGCACGTCCGCGAGCATGGAACAGGGCAGCGCTACCTGATCCAGCACTCTGCAGGTAGCGGAAAATCGAATTCCATCGCATGGCTTGGACACCAGCTGGTCGACGCCGAGCATGCAAAGAAGACCGCCTTCGACTCAATCATCGTCGTTACCGATCGCACGATTCTCGACAGGCAGATTCGCGACACCATAAAGCAGTTCGCACAGGTGGGCGCGGTCGTCGGCCACGCGGAACACTCGGGTGACTTGAAGAAGTTCATCGAGGACGGCAAGAAGGTGATCATCACCACCGTCCAGAAGTTCCCGTTCATTCTTGACGACATCGGCGCAGAGCACCGGGAACGCCGGTTTGCGATCATCATCGACGAGGCCCATTCAAGCCAGGGCGGTCGGACCTCTGCGGCGGTCAACATGGCGCTCTCGGCGGCTGGCGTCGAGGAGGACGACGAGACTACTGAAGACGCCATCAATCGGATCATGGAGTCTCGGAAGCTGCTCCCAAATGCCAGTTACTTCGCGTTCACGGCCACGCCGAAGAACAAGACCCTCGAAACATTCGGCGAACCGGTTGCGAAGCCTGATGGGACGATCGGGCATCGCCCCTTCCACAGCTACACGATGAAGCAGGCCATCGACGAGGGCTTCATCCTCGATGTCCTGAGGTTCTACACACCGATCGATAGCTACTACAAGCTCATCAAGACGGTGCCGAGTGACCCCGAGTTCGACGCGAAGAAGGCGCAGAAGAAGCTTCGTCGGTACGTGGAGGGGCACGAGCACGCCATCCGAATCAAGTCGGAGATCATGGTTGACCACTTCCATGAGCAGGTCCTCGCCTTGAACAAGATTGGCGGCGAAGCTCGAGCCATGGTGGTCACGACCGGCATCGAGCGAGCAATCCAGTACTTCCACGCGATTCGCGACTATCTGGCGGAGCGTAAGAGCCCCTATCAGGCGATAGTCGCGTTCTCGGGAGAGCATGAGTACGGCGGCGTCCAGGTGACGGAAGTCTCACTCAACGGCTTCCCGTCAAATCAGATCGTCGACAAGATCCAGGCGGACCCCTATCGGTTCCTCATCTGCGCCGACAAGTTCCAGACCGGATACGACGAACCGCTGCTTCACACGATGTATGTCGACAAGGTGCTCACTGGAATCAAGGCCGTCCAGACGCTGTCTCGGTTGAATCGCGCCCATCCCAAGAAGCACGACGTCTTTGTCCTCGACTTCATGAACGATGTCGACACCATCCAAGCGGCGTTCGCCGACTACTACCGGACGACCGTGCTTTCGGCGGAGACCGACCCGAACAAGCTCCACGACCTGAAGTCAGCACTCGATGCGGCAGGAGTGTACTCAGACACGGATGTCGAAACCTTCGTCGAGCTCTATCTTGGTGGCGCGGACCGCGACAAGCTCGACCCGATTCTCGATGCGTGCGTGGCGACGTACAAGCAGGCGCTGGACGAAGATGCGCAGGTCGGGTTCAAGGGCAAGGCCAAGGCGTTCAACCGCACCTATGGGTTCCTGTCGGCGCTGCTGCCCTATACCAACGCGGAGTGGGAGAAGCTCTCCATCTTCCTGAACTTCCTAGTCTCGAAGCTCCCCGCTCCAGAAGAGGAGGACCTCGCTCGAGGAATCCTGGAGACCATCGACATGGACAGCTATCGCATCGAGAAGCGTGCGGCCATCAAGGTTCAGCTTCCCGATGCGGAGGGGGAAATCGGCCCCGTGCCCGCTTCTGGCGGCGGCTACGTGCCGGAGCCGGAACTGGACCGGCTGTCGAACATCCTGTTGGTGTTCAACGACCAGTTCGGCAATATTCCGTGGACCGACTCGGACCGCGTGAACAGACTGATCACGGAGGAGATTCCGGCGCGAGTGGCTGCGGATTCCGCCTACCAGAACGCCACCAAGAACTCGGATCGACAGAACGCTCGGATCGAACACGACAGGGCTCTTGGTCGGGTGATGACCGACATCCTTCAGGACGATACCGAGCTCTTCAAGCAGTTCATGGATAACGAGGGCTTCAAGCGTTGGCTGACGGACACGGTCTTCGACTTAACCTACCAGCCGGTCGCATAGCGACAACCCCACGTCGGAGGTCCCGATTGAGGTCGCGGTCTGCAATCCTGTTTGACAAGTCGACCGCCGCGATGTTGGTCGCCGTACAGGCGTACAACCAGCCGAGCTCGTCGTACCGCGAAGAGACTTTCGCGGTGCTCGCCGTGAACAGTTGGGAGCTCCTGCTCAAGGCTAGGATTCTCCAGCTGTCCAACAACCGCATCGGGGCCATCCTCGAGTTCGAGAAGCGGAGGCGGGCAGACGGCACGCTCAGCAGCAAGCTGTACCGGAAGAAGAACCGGTCGGGCAACCAGCTGTCGATTGGCCTCTTCAAAGCACTGGACACGCTCATCAACGAGTATGGCGAGACGATCCCCGCCGAAGTGCGCTCCAACCTACTACTGCTTGCGGAGATCCGAGACAACAGCATCCATTTCTTCAACGGCGGACCAGAATTGGGCGAGGCAGTGCTCGAAGTCGGGACCTCCGCTGTGCTGAACCATGTGGTTCTGAGCCGGCGATGGTTCGGTGCCGACCTAACGCAGCACAACACCTACCTCATGCCCATAGCATTCGTCCGCGCTCCCGTTCGCGCGGACGGGCTTGCCCTCAACGGACAAGAGAAGCAGCTGTTGGACTACATCGCGAATGTGCGTTGCTCTACCGCAGATGCCCTCGGCGGTGATTTCGCGACAGCCGTTGAAGTCGATATCCAGTTGAAGCGTAAGTCGGGAGAGTCCCTGACCGCAGTGCGTGTGACGCACGACGGTGGTGCAGCTCCCGTCAGAATCGAAGAGGAGAGCGTGCTTGCGCGTTATCCATGGGACTACGAGATCCTGACGAAGCGATTGTCGCTTCGGTACATAGACTTCGCGGCCAACGCGAAGTACCACGAGATTCGGAAGTCGCTGTACGGCGATCATGCGCTCTGCAAGGAGCGACTGTTGGATCCGGGCAAGCCGGACGGCACCAAGAAGCGGTTCTTCAGTCCGAACATCGTCCGGCAGTTCGACAAGCACTACACGCGGCGTCCCATTGAGGTTGGCTAGCAACTCCCTGTCTGTGCCGATGAGACCACGTAGTCGGGTGTCTAATCCGAAGGTCATCTTCTCACCAGCCGGTCTAATCTAACCGAGAAAGCACAGCTCAGGTGCCATGTGCATCCTGGGCTGTCGCCTCAAGGGGCTCGACTACGTGGGTGGGACTCTGTGCTTCAGGGGAAGTCACCGGTCCCGATAGCGCGAATCTGCTACATCGCGGGCTTATAATGAAATAGGAGAGGGAGCCATTCCGGCGCACGTCGTGTCCTAACTCTCCCAACCGCTTGATCGTACCGACTCCTTCACAACCTAAGAGCGCAGCCTCATCGAAGGTGTGGCCCTCAGGGCCATGCCTTCTCTCTTTTTCCGAGACATGGTGGCCCTACCAGTGGGCGGAGTGCACGCGGTCAACGACGGCTCGACGAACAACCCCCATCTAGTCGCGAATCGACTGGAGGGGTCAAGAGGGGAGGTGTTGAGAGCGACGCGAGGGTGATCTTCAAGACCGTGTACGTGCAGATGGTGACAGCCACACAAAGGAGCTAACACGCATGAACGAGTTCGACAGACTACCAGCCATCATCACAGTGCCTGAGGCAGCACACGTTATGAGAATCGGGATTGGCACCTGCTACACGGCAGTCCGCCGTGGGGAGATCCCAAGCAAGCGTATTGGAGGCCGGATCATCATCGCCAAGCAGGCATTGGTGGACTTGCTGTCCTGTGGAGTTCCGCAGGGCGCGAGATGAGCGAGTTCGCCACCGCGATGTCCCCCGCAGCAGGAGAGGGCGACGTCAGGGTGGACACGATGGTGGTCGGAGCCGAGAAGTGGTTCTTCTTCCTAGAGATCGATGTACTCGAGCAGTCTCATGACTGGTCCCGAGATGCGTTCGCTCTGTACCTCTTGCACTGCCGCGGCTATAACCCGAAATCTGCCGGGTCGACATTCGGCGAGAAAGGTTGCAAGGGTCTGATCGGATTGACGCGCAAGCCGTGGGGATTGTGGACGAAGTGGCTCGAGGCGCACGGTCTGATTCGGACGGCCGTGCACGGGATCCGGCCGGTGACGCTACTTTCTTCGGCCAAGTGGCGCTTCACAACATCGTTTCAGCCGATCGTGACCGACTACCGCCGATACGACGGACACGTTTGGGAGAACCTGATCGCGGAGGACGCGGAGCTCGTCAAGATCCCGTGGCGCGCCATGGACATCGATCGGATGAATCCCGAGGCGCGGGTAGGCGTTCTGAGGGAGCTTGACAGTATTCGCCTGTTGGTCTGGGCGTACTCGGTCGCACACGACGACGGTTGGGTGTCATCCAGCCTGCTGTGGCTGGACAGTGCGGATGCGGTCGTCGGCCGACTTGCGCAGGACGTGCGTGAGCGACTGCACCTGCAGGCGGAGCAAGTGGGCAGGGCAGTTGACGAACTGCTCGTGTGCGGCCTCCTCCGACATAGCGAATGCGACAACAAGGGCAGGGGAGTGCTGTACCTCGCCCACCCTATGGAACTCCCCGACATGGACCGGGAGGGGCGAGAGGAAGAGGCTGCCTGAAGCGACCTCCTACAAGAACTAGAGAACTAAAGGAACCGAGGAACCGCCTACCTCCAACTACTCACAAGGAACACCAGAACTTCCAACCAGAGAACGCTAGAACACCTCACTCTTCACCCAAGGAACACCTCACTCTTCACCCAAGGAACACCTCACTCTTCACCCAAGGAACACCTCACTCTCAACTGAGGGACTACTCACCAAGAATGTGGCTGTGCGACATGCGCTAGGTGACGGTGATAGCTGTTGTGGATCTCTCCTTGACGGTCTGCTCTGTCCTTCTACCTGTGGTTGCGCTGCGGATCATCGGCTCGTGAACTCGTCCGCTCCTGACTGCGGGGATCTGTTCCTGCTCTCTGCGCATGCCACTTTCGTGCCGATGCACCCGCCGGCTCATGGCCGTTCGCTGCATCGCAGCTTCTGCGCTTCACCGCGTTCAGCAATGCCCTTCTGAGAAGGATCCAAGCCCTCTGAGGCCACGTAGCACTCACCGTGGGTATCGGGTCCACTCGCTCGAAATCACGCCGTATAGGCCTCGAGATTCAATGCGATCTCTGAGGAGTCCTTGGTACCGGTTTGTCCAATTGCCATCAACCAATCAAAGGAGATTCATGCAGATCATCACCAAAGGCCTCGGCTTCAAGCTCGTTCCTCATCGTGAGGGACTCTGTTTCGAACTGCGCGAGTGGAAGCCTGAGAGGGTGCCAACGTCGGGGAGGCACGTAGGCACGGTTGTGCCCGCTGGATGGGTGGCACTCGGCACGTACCCGAACGACGTTCCTCAGGGCCTGGAGGTCATGCTCGAGCGGGCTCCGCTTGCGGATCCCAGCGTCGTGCTCCTCATTCGCACGGCGATTCACGAAATGCGTGCGGCTCGGACTAGCGTTCTGGAGGCTCCGTGGAACAGTTCGCTTGAGATGGGGCCTTCGCTTCACGTTCAGGACCTGGGCTACAAGGTTGCACCTGAACCGGACGGTCAGTGCTTCCGGATATCACGCTGGAAGCCAGCCCACAGCGTGTGCAAGGGGAGTCATGCCGGACGAGCTGTCACGGCGGGCTGGACGAACCTCGGGATGTACCCGAGCAGCGTCGGCCAGGGAATGGTGAAGGTCCTCGACTTGGCGATCAACGCGGACCCACGGTGCGTGGGTGTCGAAGAGGCCTCGCGCCTGTACCAGGCTACGGCGAAGTCGATTCTGAACGCCAACCCGGCTGCGTCTTCTGAAATGGCGCGCTGTGCGTAGGGCGGATCGGAAGTGTGCGCCATGGGCTGTGTGCCTGGTGCGCTGCAAGTGCTAGTGTCGAGGGACCGGGTGCGCTACGGCGGGCCTGGTCCCCTTTCTTCCCGTCTGGACGACGAATGAGTGAAAGGGCAGTACATTGACAATTGAAAAGCTCAAGAGCGGCAAGTACCGCGTGCGTGTGTGGGACAACGAACTCCAATGTAGGGTGGCGGTTGACACCGTCTCGACCATGGCTGCCGCCAAAGCAGCACTTCGGAAAGCCGAAACAGAAATGAGTCTGTACGGCGTGCTGGCGGAGCGCAGGGATCAGACGTTCGGCGCCCTGTGCGACCAGCACCTGGCGACCATCAAGAATCTCGCCAGCACCACTCAGGTCTGGTACCGGAATGCGCTCAAGCCGGCGCGACGCCACTTCGGCGAGAAGGCGAGCGTTCGGCGAATCACCAAAGCGAACGTGCAGAGCTACGCGTCGGTCCTTATCGATGCGGGTCTTGCTGCCAACACGGTGCGTTCCTACATCAAGGTCGTGTCGACTCTGATGAACTACGCGATCGAGTTGGGGCTCCGAGAGGACAACCCTGCCGTGAAGCTCCGCAACCTCCCAACGCGCAAGCGCGCGGTGGGATCGGCTCGGGCGATCACTCGCCTGGAGCATGAGCGCCTGGTGGGCTGCGTGTCGACCGACTTCGGTCGGGGGCGGGGGAGGACTACCTACCGTGGCTACAAGGTCATGGTGTCGGTGATGCCCTTTATCGGGCTGAGGCGCTCCGAGGTGCAGGGGCTGACGTGGGCCATGGTGGATCTGCCCGGTGGCGCATTGCGGGTCGAGTTCCAGCTCAGGACCACCGGGGAGCTTGATTCGAACCTGAAGACCTCAAAGTCGCGTCGGGTCGTCAGTCTTCCTGATCGAGTGGTCAAGGAGCTCCGCGCATGGAAGCTCGAGTGTCCGCCGAATGCACTGGATCTGGTCTTCCCGTCGCAGAGAGGGATGGCTCAGAACAACGCGCAGTTCTACCGGATCTGGAAGCAGGCGATCGTAGCTGCCGATCTGGTCGGGCTCGACCCTCATGACCTGAGGCACACTTTCGCTACGTGGCTTCTTTCGGCCGGCGTCAACGTGACGTGGGTCGCCGATCAGATGGGTCACGAGAGTCCATCGATCACGCTCGATACCTACGCGCATCTCCTGCCGAACTCCGACACCGAGGCTGCGCGGAAGCTCGAGGAATGGCTCAGTCGACAGGTCACTTCTGAAGTCTCTGCCCACGCAGTGCCCACAGAGGCGATTGCTGCGCTATAATCACCCACGCTGACCTGAGAAACCGCAGGTCACAATCGTTTCGGGCTGTGGCGCAGCTTGGTAGCGCACTTGACTGGGGGTCAAGGGGTCGCAGGTTCAAATCCTGTCAGCCCGACCAAAGAAACCGCAGGTGAGGGGCCGTGTCCGAGAAATCGGGAGCGGCTCCTTTCCTCGTTTCTGGGGTCCCGTCGTAATACCGTCGTAATAGCCTTCATCACAGTCCGATCAGCTTCGCCATCTTGGCCATCATGGCCCGCTTGCTGTCCGAGGTCGTGTGGACGTAGGTGTCGCCGGTGATCGCCACGCCGGCATGGCCCAGGATCTCGGACACGTCCTTGATGTTCTCGCCGCCGGCCATGAGCGCGCTCGCCCAGGAGTGCCGGAGCGTGTGGACCCCGACGCCCTTGATCTTGGCGGCCTTTGCCGCGGTCTGCATCGTCCGGAAGATGTTGCGCGGATCCACGGGCTTCCCGAACTCGGTGGTGAAGACGAACCCGGTGTCTGCCCACAGGTTCGCCGCGATCGCCGCCTCGGCCTCCTGGGCGTCCTTGTGGCGCGCGAGGAGATCGACGACCTCCGGCGCGAGCTCGAGGGTGCGCCGCGACTTCTCGGTCTTTGCCTCAGTGACGACCAGGGCCCCATCGATGCGGGCGAGCGTCCCGCGTACCTGCGCAGTCGCACCGACAAGGTCGACGTCATCCCAGCGCAGTGCCAACGCCTCGCCACGCCGCATGCCGGTGGCGGCGATGATCGCGAGCACGACGTAGTAGCGTGACTTCTTCGCGGCCTTGAGCAGCTTCACCACGTCGGCGGGGGAGAGGTGCTTTGCCTCGCTGTGGGGCGCCACAGGGCGCTCTACGGCCTCGGCGGGGTTGCGGGCGAGCAACCCGTCGCGCGCGGCGTCTGAGAGCGCCAGGCGCAGGACGTGGTAGATCTGTCTGACCGACGACTCGCCCAGATCCTTAGCACGCAGCCGGATGAGCAGCCGGTCGATGTCGGAGGGCTTCAGCTTGTCGAGCGGGATCGTGCCGATCGGGTCGGCCTCGATATGGTGCTTCGAGAGCGTCTTGTACGTCGCCTTCGTCGTCGGTTTGCGCGGCTTCGACTCGAGCTGCACGTCCTTCCACAAGGCCATCCACGCCGCGACTGTGACCTTCGCGTCTCTCGCCGGCAGTCCCGCGTCGATCCGCGCGGTGATCTCCTTCATCGCTTTGCGCGCGTCGACCTTGGTGCGACCGATCGTCCGGAGCCGCTGGCCGTCGTGCATGAGCTCCCACGCCCACCCGCCGGCTGCTCGCGGTCGCCAGACGCCGTCGCCACGCGATCGCTTCCCTTCGACACGGTTCGTGCCGTCTGCGGCGACGATTCGCTTGCCCATGGCTCACACGCCTCCCGATGTCGGCACGAGGTGTCGCTTGCGCGCCTGGCGGCACTTGTCGCTGCATGTCTTCTTGTCGGATCGCGCGCCAGTAGCGTCCCACCAGTTGCCGCATTCCGGACATCGCTCGTAGGAGCGGTTGCCGTCAATAGCGAGCGCCAGCTGCAGCCACATCGCGCCGAGTAGTGATCTCGCTTCGAACGTCAGGCGAAGCCCGACAGCGTCCGTCGGACGCGGACTAGGGACGGCGGCGAGAGCGACATACGCCCCATCGTGGAGACCGGAAGCAGAGCAGATAGCCCCGAGCACGGCTCGCACCTTCGCCTCCGGTGAACTATCGCGGCGAACCGTGCAGCAGGGGTAGTACTTGCCGTCATCGAACAGCAAAGACACGTCGTCAGAACCCGCCGCGTTCGACGTGGTCATGACACGCTTGCCGAGCATGTCCTGTGCCTTGCGCGCCCTGAGTGCGTCCCATAGCTCTACGGCGAACGCGAGGTTCATCCGATCCTTGCGCCACCAGTTGAAGTCATAGGTGATGGGGTAGCAGAGGTCTTCGCCGTTGTCGGCTTTCTCGCCAGTCGAAACCGCCCATCTTGCCCCCCCGGGGACGCCATAGGAGCGAGCGAAGTCCGCGTAGGCCGCCTCAGTGTCTTCCAGGTTCGCGAACTTGAGGAATAGGGCTGGTGCCTCGTCAAGGGGCTTGTAGTGCTCGCCTTCCCAGCCTACAAGGAGCAGCGGCGTCACCTTCGACCGCATCTTGATCCACTGCGGCTGGTCCACTCGTGTCCATGTGAGCTCCACGAACTCAGCTGGCGAACCTGCGGCTCTGTTGGCTGTCACGATTATGTACCGCCTAACTTGGTCGGATTGCCAGTAACCGGGTTGCGCATCGATGTCACGCTTCTGATAATAGAGTGACCCTACCGCTATCGGCACCCACAGTCAACAGGAGGTTCGCCATGGACGAGTTCCACCCCGAGCGCCTGAAGAGGCGGCGCGAAGCGATGAACATCACGCGCGCGGAGGTCGCGAGGCGCACGGGCATGAGCGCCGGCGGCTACGGCCTCATCGAAGCAGGGCGTCTCGTGCCTTACCCCTCGCAGATCCTCAAGCTCGAGCGGGCCCTTGGGCCAATGGAATCGTGGCCCGCGGGAGACGACGTCGCGCTGAAGCGGACCGGAGACGAGGTAGGCGAGGAATGAGCGCGACGGCCGCGCCGTTGCAGCTTCTGCTCTCGATCGAGGATGCGGCACGCGTGCTCGCGATCGGGCGCACGAGCATGTACCGACTCATCGCTCAAGGTGAAGTAGAGGTCGTGCATATCGGCAGTCGGTGTCTCGTCAAGGCCAGCAGTCTCGCGCGATTCGTCGACCAGCTCAAGGGGTCCAGCGATGCGGCCCTGTGAAGCGCCATGCGGCCGGTGGTGCGGCTGCAAGGAGATCGACTGCGAGAAGTGCGCGCTTGCACCGCGAGAGATCGTGCCGGGCGAACCTGGGCGCGACGACGAGCCTGGGCGCGTGGACGAGCGTCACGCTGACCCGGAGGACTCCCGGCGATGACTTCGCGCCACGCCCGCATCGAGGCGGACATGATCCTACGCATGAGCCGGTGCCACGCGTCCGGAGCGATGTGGGCGACGCTGAGCGCGCTCCTGCTGCATGCCGACGCCACAGGCCAGTGCTTCCCCAGCCTGTCGACCATCGCCGCGATCGCCGGCCTCGAGCGCAGGACCCTCACCAGGGCGCTGAACGCACTCGACGACGCCGGAGTAATCGACCGCGAGCGACACGGCCGCACGCCGACCCGATACTCCGTCGCCCTAGGGGCTTGCACGTCCCTAGCGCTAGGGACACCGACGCCCCTAGGGGTAGGGGCATCCGAGGTCGCGGCTAGGGACGAATCGGTGCCCGAGCTAGGGGCGCCCACGCCCCCCGAACTAAAGACCTTGAACACTGATAACAAGAAGGTCTTAACAGGCGCCCCGTCGTCCGACCGACTCCCTGCGGGGTCGGACGACGAGCCGGCCGAAGAAGAACAAGCGCGTCGACGAGCAGCCAATGCGGCGAGACGCCAGCAGTTGCGGGAGGTCGGAATCCGTGTCTGAGGGGGGGGTAATCGCGCCCATATGGCGATGCGCTGCAGAACCGCATCCCGACCTTGGAGATAACCGAAAGTCACACGGCCATGCCCAAGGAGGCGATCGCACGATGATGTCAAAGCCAGGTCGCAAGAGCGCACACGGAGCGTTCGTGCTCGCGGTCGTCCGCGACGAGAGGAGTGGACGATGAGCAAGAAGGGCTGTATGTCGCTCACCGGGAGCAGGCGCCACCTCAACGAGGCCCGCCGCTGGGTCCGCCAGGTGGATGAGATCAAGGCAGCCGACAAGGCGCTGGCAGCCGACAAGGCGAAGGCGTTCATGGCCCGCCTCGCCGCCGCGCGAACACTTGAAGCGAACACCCGTTCGGAAGTAGAATGAACGAGAAGATCGCCGAGTTCGGCGAGGCACTCGGAAGAGGGCTCGCTGGACGGACGGAAGGCGCTCACGTAGCCAGTCGTGAGGTCAGCCGCGGCGCGAGGGGCGTCGCCCGAACGGGCGAGTCCTGGCCGGCAAGGCGCGCGGGACGATCCCGCGGTCGCGCTCGAGGGCACGACGCTTCAGATCGGCGGGCGCTCGTATTCCGACTGCGAGGTCCGGCCATCGCACCGTGCTACGCGCGCCTCGCGCGAGTCCGGGGAGCGAAGAGGGCGCTCGATCGAGGTCCTCTCCAGAGTGCAGGAACCTACTCCAAGTCCGGATTAGACGCTGCACATCCACCCACACACTCAAGATTGGTTGTGAAGTAGATGGACCCGAGAGAAGTTCAGCTCCACGCTGCCGGGAGGGCGCTCAACGCCGCTGTGGAAGCGATCCAAACCGCACCCCCCACCGCCAACCTGGCGCCGCTCGAAGCCGCGTTCCGCGATGCGAAGGCTGAGTACGAACGCTGCCGGGACAACGCCGAGATCGCAGGCGTGGCTGCCGCCGCAAAGCGGTTCGTCCCCACGCCGGTCCGCGGTGGCGTATTCGCGAGCGGCGATCTGCCCCACGGCTTCAACCCGACCGAGCAGGCGTTCGGCTCTCGCGAAGCGTTCAAGGGCGTCACCGCCGGATTCCGCGCGGTCATCACCCTCCCGTCCCGCCGTGCCCTCACCATCCCGTCCCACCCCGCCCTCGTCGACCAGAGCGTTCCCGCGTTCGCGGACTACCCGCGCGGGTTCGCCGACACGCTCATCCAGGCTCCCACGGAAGGCTCTGTAACCTTCCTCCGTCGTGGCGTCCGCACCAATGCCGCCGCGCAGTGGGCGACCGGCGACAAGGCCGAGTCCAGCTACACATGGACCGAGGCAACCGCGCCGCTGACGTGGATCGCGCATCACACGCCGATCTCCAAGACCGAGGCGAGCGACTGGGATCAGCTCGACGCGATCGTCCGGAACGAGATGATG
>Ga0209748_1000550_pt1 | contig 19485 bp, 18 predicted proteins | sample BarGraIncu00421A_FD_185490 | JGI IMG/M metagenome (GOLD analysis project Ga0209748, IMG submission 185490) | Arctic peat soil microbial communities from Barrow, Alaska - Barrow Graham LP Incubations 004-21A (SPAdes) (version 2) | ecosystem: Environmental > Terrestrial > Soil > Wetlands > Peat... | reverse complement strand
CTGCGCTACCAGGGCTGGCATGTGCCCGAGACGCAGGCCAACTTCGTCTGGTTGCCACTGGGTGCCGACACCCTGGCGTTTGCCGCGGCGGCCGACAAGGCGGGTCTGGTCGTACGGGCTTTCCCGGGAGAAGGTGCGCGCTGCACGATTGCCGAGACGGAGGCCAACGACCTGTTGCTCCACGTTGCCCGCGACTTCGTGGTGGCACGCACATTCTGAGCCGGGCGTGATCGTTCTGGCCAGCCGGGTTATAGCCCCGGCTGGACCCCGATTCGTACTTCGTGCGCCCCCTTGCAGGTACCGTGTGCTGGCAAGGAATGTGAGCGCCGCCACACACGCGCGCGTGAGTCCCTGCCGTGAGAGCATCTAATGGCGGAGACCCCGCTACGAATTCATGGCCCGAGGCGAGCTGGCGGTGATCCCGCGTTCGCGAAGAAGGAGTGCCTGTGAGCGACAAAGAAGTCGCGATGCCGCCGGAAGCGGCCCATGCCGCTGCCGTCGCAGCGCTGGTTGCGCCCGTTCCCGAGATCATCGGCGGGGCGGAGTTCGTCCAGCTGCTCACCCCTGAGGGCGAGCGCGTCGAGCATCCCGAATACTCGCAGTACATCGCGGATCTCACCGACGACGACCTGCGCGGCTTCTACCGCGACCAGGTCCTCGTTCGCCGGTTCGACGCCGAGGCCACGGCCCTGCAGCGTCAGGGTGAGCTCGGCCTGTGGGCCAGCCTGCTCGGCCAGGAGGCAGCACAGGTCGGCTCGGCCCGTGCGCTTCGTACGCAGGACTACGCCTTCCCGACCTACCGCGAGCACGGGGTTGCCTGGTGTCGCGGGGTCAACCCGCTCAACCTGCTCGGGATGTTCCGCGGGGTCAACCATGGAGGGTGGGACCCGAACGAGAACAACTTCCACCTCTACACGGTCGTCATCGGCGCACAGACGCTGCACGCCGTGGGCTATGCGATGGGCATCCAGCACGACCACGCGGTGGGCACTGGCGACCCCGACCGGGACACAGCCGTCATCGCCTACTTCGGTGACGGTGCCAGCGCCCAGGGCGACGTGAACGAGTCCTTCGTCTACGCGGCATCCACGAACGCACCTGTTGTCTTCTTCTGCCAGAACAACCAGTGGGCCATCTCCCAGCCGGTGGAGCGACAGAGCAGGATCCCGATCTACCAGCGTGCCCGCGGCTTCGGCTTCCCTGGCGTCCGGGTGGACGGCAACGACGTCCTCGCCGTGTATGCCGTGACCAAGGCTGCGGTGAACGCGGCCCGCAGCGGGCAGGGGCCGATGCTGATCGAGGCCTTCACCTACCGGATGGGTGCGCACACGACCTCCGACGACCCCACGAAATACCGCATCTCGGCCGAGGTCGAGGTCTGGAAGCTGCGCGACCCGATCGCCCGGCTCAAGGCCTATCTGACGACCAGCCTCAAGGCCGACCCGGCGTTCTTCGAGGAGGTCGAGGTTGAGGCCGACGCGCTCGCGGCAAGGGTTCGCGCGGGCTGCCTGGCGATGCCTGACCCGGAGCCGCTGTCGATGTTCGACAACATCTATGTCGAGGAGCATCCGCTGATCGACGCCGAGCGCGCCGGGTTCGCTGCCTACGCCGCGAGCTTCGAGGGGGAGCACTGACATGTCGAAGGTAACGATTGGCAAGTCCATCAACGCAGGTCTTCGGCGGGCCATGGAGCGAGACCCCAAGGTCGTCATCATGGGTGAGGACATCGGCAAGCTCGGCGGCGTGTTCCGGGTCACCGAGAACCTGCAGAAGGACTTCGGCGAGGACCGGATCATCGACACCCCGCTGGCCGAGTCCGGCATCGTGGGCACCGCGATCGGTATGGCGCTGCGCGGCTACCGGCCCATCGTGGAGATCCAGTTCGACGGGTTCGTCTACCCCGCGTTCAGTCAGATCACCTGCCAGGTCGCCAAGATGCACGCGCGTTCGCTCGGCAAGATCAAGCTCCCCATGGTGATTCGCATCCCTGTCGGTGGCGGCATCGGCGCGGTCGAGCACCACAGCGAGTCCAACGAGGCCTACTTCGCTCACACGGCAGGTCTTCGGGTCGTCGCATGCTCGAACGCGGAGGACGCCTACTGGATGATCCAGCAGGCCGTGGAGTCCGACGACCCGATCATCTTCTATGAGCCCAAGCGCCGCTACCACGAGAAGGGCGAGGTGGACCTGACTGCCACCTCGGCGCCCCGACCTCTTTTCAAGGCAAACATCTCGCGCGTGGGCGAGCACCTGACCCTGGCGGCATACGGACCCATGGTCAAGGTGTGTCTGGACGCTGCCACGGCCGCAGCCGAGGAGGGCAAGTCGATCGAGGTCATCGATCTGCGTTCGCTGTCCCCGCTGGACCTGGACGCTGTGGCGACCTCGGTGGAGAAGACCGGCCGCCTGGTCGTTGCCCATGAGGCTTCGACGTTCCTGGGCATGGGCGCCGAGATCGCCGCGGCCATCTCACAGCGCTGCTTCTATCACCTTGAGTCTCCGGTGATCCGGGTCGGCGGGTACAACCTGCCCTACCCGCCCAGCCGGCTCGAGGAAGAGTTCCTGCCCGACCTTGATCGCGTGCTCGACGGCGTCGACCGCGCGCTCGCCTACTAATACGGAACGGGACCACAAGTCATGGCTGTAAAGCATTTCAACCTCCCGGACCCGGGCGAGGGCCTGGTCGAGGCCGAGATCGTCACCTGGAAGGTCAAGGTCGGGGACCTGGTCAAAGTCAACGACATCTTCGTCGAGATCGAGACGGCGAAGTCCCTCGTCGAGCTTCCCGTGCCGTATGCGGGCACGGTCACCGCGCTACTCGTGTCCGAGGGCGACACGGTGGAAGTCGGCACCCCGATCATCTCGATCGACGACGGGCTCGGCGGTGACGACGCCCCGGTGACGGCCCCGCCCACCACGACGGTTGCCGGGATCTCGAATGCGGCGACCTCGACGGCAACGACCTCGGATGATGAGATCGAGGTCGCCAAGACCGGTGCTGCCACGGGTGAGCGGGTCGCGAACCTGGTCGGCTATGGCCCGCGGGTGACCTCGGGCAAGCGTCGTCCCCGCAAGGGCCCGAGCCCTGCGGCGATGACCACAGCCCAGCTCAACCAGGCGTTCTCGACCGTCCCCGCCCAGCCCGAGTCCCTTGCGTCACAGCGGGTCTCGTTCCGTCCGCCCGGCGGCAAGGCGCTGGCCAAGCCGCCCGTGCGCAAGTTCGCCAAGGACCTGGGCGTCGACCTCTCGCAGATCACCGGGTCCGGTGAGGGGGGCATCGTCAGCCGAGCCGATGTGGAGGCTTACGCAGCAGGCGTCAGCGGGGCGACGTCGTTCAATGGCGCCGGCTCATCGACAGCCGGCTCATCGAAATACGTGGCGCCTGTCTTCTCGGCGACCGGCGAGCGTGAGACGCGCGTGCCGATCAAGGGCGTACGGAAGATCACTGCACAGGCCATGGTCGCCTCGGCGTTCACCGCGCCGCATGTCACGGAGTTCATCACCGTCGACGTGACCGACACGATGAACCTGGTGGACAGGCTCAAGGCCGACCGGGAGTTCCGGGACGTCAAGGTCAGCCCGCTGCTGATCGTGGCCAAGGCCCTGATCATCGCCAGTCGCCGACACCCCGGGATCAACGCCACCTGGGACGAGGCCGCACAGGAGATCGTGGTCAAGAGCTACGTCAACCTCGGCATTGCCGCGGCGACTCCCCGTGGGCTGATGGTGCCCAACATCAAGGACGCCGACCAGATGTCGCTGCGGCAGCTGGCGGACGCCATGGCCAACCTGATTTCGACCGCTCGCGAGGGCAAGACCCAGCCAGCCGAGATGTCGGGTGGGTCGATCACGATCACCAACGTAGGGGTCTTCGGTGTCGACACCGGCACCCCGATCCTGAACCCGGGCGAGGCTGCGATCCTGGCCTTCGGCCTGGTGCGGCAGATGCCGTGGGTGGTCAATGGTGAGATCGTGCCTCGTTGGGTCACCCAACTCAGCCTCTCGTTCGACCACCGCATGGTCGACGGCGACCTGGGCTCACGGTTCCTGTCCGACCTCGCGGTGATCCTGCACGACCCGAGCCAAGCCCTCGTCTGGGGCTGAGCGAGGTCAAGGCTTGAGGGCGGGGCTGCCTCATCATGCGACCAGCCCGACGATGCCCTTCGCGGGGAGAACAACGGCGACCACTGCGAGGACGAGCGTGACAAGCTTCTGGCCGTTTGCTATCAGCCAGGCTCGCCACCTCTGATAGATCTCAGGGGCGTCATCCTGACGGAACACCAACAACAGCAATGGGGCTGCGACTCCGGCTGAGGCAACGAGGATGAACAGGCCCAGGACGGCGGCGGCCCGCGCCTGGGAGAGCCCGGCTTGAATAACGTTGCCGACGGCGACGACGACCGCGTAGTTGGGCAGGAACGCCCCGAGAACGAACGCCGGCAGTAGTGACATCGAGTCCAGCCGCACCATCCACTTCGGTTGCGGGCTTGGTGGTCGCGAGCTCGGTGGTTGCGAACCGGGTGGTTGCGAACCGGGTGATTGGGAACTCGGTGATTGGGAACTCGGTGGTTGCGAACCGGGTGATGGGGAACCCGGTGGGGCTGCGACGGCTGCGAGGGCAAGAACCCAGCCGGAAACATACGCCATCGCTTTGGCGACGCCGCCCTCGGACGTGACAAGCAGAACTGCCGCCAGCACCGACCAGGGCTGGACCGCCAGTGCCAGGGCGAGCAGCAGCAGCGTCAGTAGCGAAGCTACGTCCATGGAGCTTCTCCTGTTATGGACAGGCACTCTCCTGTCATGGACAGGCTATGGGCCAGTCCATGCTCAGTGGGAGAGGCTGAGCAACGGGTCGTCTTCGGCGATGGTTGCCGCGTCCGCTGCATCCTGTTGGCCGCGGCTCTCATAGGACGAACCGCTGCGGAGCTCGACGTGCGGCAGGAACCACACGACGATGAACGCGAGGACCATGACTGCGGATCCGATCAGGAACACCAGGTCCATCGACTGGGAGAAGCCGACCAGGAACGGTTTGGCAAGTCGTGGGTCGAGCTGCTGGATGAACGAGGAGTCGTTCAACGGGTTGACCGCTCCGCCACCGCCACCGCCGGCCTGAGCCTGCTGAAGGCTGTGGATGAAGGCGGTGTTGGCCTGGGGGTTGCCGGTGGGGGACCGGGGACTCCTCAGTGCCGCCTGGAAGTCGGGGGAGGGCGCGATCTTGGCGAAGGCGGTCTGGATGCGGTTGGGTACCGCGGTGAACAGGATGGACAGGAAGATGGCAGTGCCCAGGGTGCCGCCGATCTGACGGGTGAACGTCGCCGAGGACGTGGCCACGCCGATGTCACGCGGGGAGACGGCGTTCTGCACGGCCAGGGTCAGAGGCTGCATGTTGCAGCCAAGGCCGAGACCGAAGAACAACATCAGGATCATCGTCTGCCACAACGCGGTGTCGGCTCCGACGTAGTGGAACCCGAAGAGTGAGCCGATGAGCAGGCCGCAGCCGATGATCGGGAACTGCCGGTATTGGCCGGTCCTGGAGATGATCTGACCCGAGAGGATCGAGCCACTCATCATGCCGAGGGTCATCGGCAGGAGCATCAGGCCGGCGCTGGTCGGCGTCGCGCCCTTGACGATCTGCAGGTAGAGCGGCAGGCAGGCCAGTCCACCGAACATGCCCATGCCCAGGACGACCGAGGCGATGGAGGCGACGCCCACTGTCTTGTTGGTGAACAGCCGCAGCGGTAGCAGCGCCTCCGCGCCCATCGCACGCTCGACCAGGAAGAACGCGATGGCGCCCATGAGGCCGATGCCGTAGCAGAGCAGGGACGGAGCGGAACCCCAGCCCCACGTGCGACCCTGCTCGGCCACCAGTAGCAGCGGGACGAGTCCAATGGTCAGTGCGGCGGCGCCGCCGAAGTCGATGCGGTGGTCCAGCCGGGTGTGTCGCAGGTGAAGCGTGTGGTTGACCACGAACAGCGCCACAATGCCGATCGGAATGTTGACCAGGAAGACCCAGCGCCAGCCGGTGATCCCCAGGATCGTGGACTGACCGGCGAAGAAGCCTCCGACGACCGGGCCCAGGACGCTCGAGGTGCCGAAGACCGCAAGGAAGTAGCCCTGGTACTTGGCGCGCTCGCGTGGCGGCACGATGTCACCGATGATGGCCAGCGCCAGCGAGAAGAGACCGCCGGCGCCCAGACCCTGCACGGCACGGAAGCCGGCCAGCATCGGCATAGAGGTGGCGAAAGAGCACAGGATCGAGCCGAACAGGAAGATGACGATGGCCGCAGTGAAGAAGGGCTTGCGGCCATAGATGTCCGAGAGCTTGCCGTACAGCGGGGTCACGATCGTCGAGGTGATCAGGTAGGCCGTGATGACCCATGCCTGACCGGAGAGGTTGTGCAGGTCGTCGGCGATGACACGCATGGCCGAGGAGACGATGGTCTGGTCGAGTGCTGCCAGGAACATGCCCATCATCAACCCGGCCAGGATGGTCAGGATCTGTTTGTGTGTGAGCCCAACGCCGGTGGGGGGTGCTGGGGCGACTGCGGTTGCCATTATTTCGACACCTCGAGTGAGTTCGTGTTCGGAGTCTGGACTGGCGTGGTTTTCGGAACCTCGAAAGGCATGATCTTTGGCACCTCGAATGACGTGGCCTTGGACAACTCGAAAGACCTGGCGAACTGCTCGAGATAGTCGCCGAACGCTTCCGCGTCGGCGGGCTCCCAGTCCTGGAGCAGCTGGCGGAACCACTCGCCTCGGCTGGCCTTGAGATGCTCCACGAGTGCTGCGCCCTCGGTGCTGAGCGAGACCATGCAGGCGCGGCCGTCATGGGGGTCGGTCACCTTGTCCAACAGCCCGTGGGAGAAGAGCGTCGTCACCTGGCGGCTCACTGTGGAGACGTCCGAGTAGACGTGCTCGGCAAGCAACGACACGCGCTGAGGCCCCGCGATGAGGTTGAACAGGATCGGGTACGACGCGGGCTCAACGCCCGGGTGCACCTTGGGGGCGTGCTGGCGCATGGAGTGGAACAGCTTCATGACGCGGACCAGCTCGATGTTGAGCCGGGTTGCTGTTTCCAGGCTGATCGCCACGGTGCCTCCAGAAGTGCCAAGAAGTTGCTTGCGACATACAACTATCACAGATAACTTGCATGACGCAAGCAAGCGTGTGGATCCGGGCAGCCGGCGGGCTGTCAGAACACTCAGCGGAGACTCAGTGACCCAGCGGGGACTCAGTGCGTGACGACGAGGGCTTCCAGAACGCGACGGGCGATCGCGTCGTCACCGAGCACGCGGTATGCCGTGTCGCTCACCGATCGCCGTCCGGCGGCTCGACGCGTGAAGGCTTCGGTGGACAGGCTGATGGTCGTCTGGTGATCAAGCGCCTCTTCGGACGTCTGCGTGCTGTCGCCTGTGATGATCGCCTCCCCGGCGGATATGGCCCTGCCCCGCGGCCGGCCATCCTGGTCCAGCTCCACATCGACCCGCTGCCGGGCGGTCACTGCCGAGCCCGGGCCGGTCACCTCCATGACGACGCGGTGCCCGGGCTCGACAGCGGCGCCCTTGGCGATCAGCTTTGGCAGCTGATGCATAATCGAGCTGACGCACACCGCCGCCGCGGGGGAGTCCAGGTTGCCGGGTCGCCCGAGGGCGCTGCGGATGTCCTGCTCATGGGTCCAGACGTCGAAGGTGCGCAACAGCATCACGGTCGCGGCCTGGTCCGGACCGAATGGCCCGGCGATGATGCTGGTGTCCGTCAGCATCGGATCCCGCAGCGTCTGGAGTCGTTGTGCCAGAAGGTCCTCGAGCTCGGCGAGAACCTCCGCGCCGGTGCGCCCCCGACGTACCTCCACTGCGTACTCCACCTTCTTGCCGAGGTCGTTCCTGATGTGCTCGTAAGGAGGCACCTGGACCCGGGGGTCCTGGTGTCCGGCGAGCCAGGCCTCGACGCCGGCGACGTGGGATATCTGATCGTGCACGGTCCATCCTGGACACTCGGTGGGTTGGGCGAGGTCGTCATCGCTGCAAGCGCGCGCCAGATCGACGATGGCCCGGGCGGTCTGGGCGAATGCTTCTACGAGCTCGGGCAGGCGCTGAGGCTGGGTCTGGTCGAAAGGCATGCGGCGAGCCTACTGAGGTGTCGTCATGACCACATGCTTCGCGCGCTCGCCGTCCGGGTCGCACCGACCGAGCCGTGCGGAGCTCACGACTCGGGGTCGCGTTCGTCCTGGGGGGTGCTGCGGGGTTTGCGGGCCGCGACGAACCCCATCAGAAGCAAGAGCGCGACCACGCCTCCTACCCCGACCCACCACACGGTGGATGAGTGACCGCCCGGGTTGGCTTTGTTGGCTGTGCCGGTTGCCTTGGCCGTGCCGGCAGGTGTTGTTGTCGTCGCGGTTGTGGCACTGACCTGTTGATTCGGCGACGGGGCCATGGCGGTGAACGAGAACTTGCCGCTGACTGGGTGACCGTCCGCCGAGGTCACCCGCCAGGCCACGGTGTACCGGCCCGCAGGTGAACCCGGCCGCAGTTGTTCGGTGACGGTGTTGTTGACCAGGACGGCGGCCCCGGTCTGAACCTGGCCGGCGGGGCCGGTCACGATGAGGATGGTTCCGACGGCTACTGCAGGCTCGTTGAAGGTCAACGTGACCTGACCGGGAACGACCGCCGTCATGGATCCGTCGGTGGGGGAGGTCCCGACGAGGATGTTGTGCGCCTCGGCCGCGGGGGCGGCCCCCACCAGGAGGGCCGTCACCGCCAGGACAGCCGCTGGCGCCCGGAAGAGCCAGCGGCTGCCGAAACGGTTTGGGCGGCGCGTCACTTGTTGACCGCAGTCGGGCGGCGTCGCCGCAGAACCAGCCCGCCGACGACCAGCGCAACCACAAGGGCAGCGCCACCAAGCACGCGGGCTGTGTCATCGGTGGTCGTCGCGGCGGGTCTCGTCTTGCCCGATGCTTGAGCGTTGGCCGCCGGTGTGGCGGTCGCGCTGGTTGTGTTGGCCGCTGTGACGGTGAACGCGGGGACGGGGTGCTCGGGCTCGGCCTTGCCGGGCACGGTCGGCTCCGTCCAGCGCGTCACCGAGCCGTCGGAGTAGTACTGAGCCGCGGGCAGAAGCATCTCACCGGCCGCAGGCAGGGCGTCGGTGGCGAAGGAGAGCTCCTGGTACCCCCCTGGCGCGATCTTGTTGCCGGGCTGGGCGGTCCAGGTCACCGTGTGCGGGGCCTTGGTAATCGTGGCACCCCCGACAATGACCGGCTTGGGCAGCGGTGCGTCGGTGACAGTGGCGATCCAACCCGGCATCGGCTTGGTGGAGACGTCGGTGAACGGCCGATCCTGGGGGAGGGTGATGACCAGCTTGATGGTGCTGGCGGTGTCGGACTCGTCCGGAACCCGGAACGTCAGCTGGGCCCCTTCCCCGGCAGTGGTGACGTCGGGGTGAACAGCTACGTGGGCGGAGGCACTGACAGCGGTGCCGACCACCGCGACGGCGAGGAACGCGCCGACGGCAGCGGCTCGCCGGGTGCGGGAGGAAGCGACCGATGCCGGTCGGCAGAGCACGATGCGGGAGCTGACAGTCATGATGATGAGATTCCTTTTTTGCAGGGCTCAGCAGGGACACCCATGCGTGAGTGAGGTATGCCGTAGCCGGTGACGTGGAAGCGGGGCTGTGTCGAGGAGCAGCCATCGGGGCGTAATGGGCCGGCGGGCTAACGCCTACCGACCGATCTCCGACTCAAACGATGGCGAACAGACTCCGCGGCGGAGGACCGCGCCGGCCCACCCCGCCACAGGCGAACCGCATGCGGAACATCCGTGGCGCCCCAAAAGAGAAGACCTGCACTGCCGGCAGCTCTGGAAGTCCCACCCGCAACCACCGGGGCGGTCGCACAAATCCGGCCAGTGCCCACAACAACTTCTCGCCGCATGTCAGCAGCGCCGCCATCATGGCGGTGGCCGCGACGTGCGCGCCGACCATTGCCGGCGCAGCCAGCATGGAGGGCTGACCCATCCCTGCGTGGGCCATCCCGGTCGCGCATCCAAGCATTGGCTGACTGTGGCCCAGATGCGCGCCGGCCGGCGCACTCCCCCCGGTCATCAAGCAGCCGGCCCGCGCGCCCAGCCGCATCAAGACCTCGTGCAGGACCACCTGCATGGCAGTCAGAGAAATCCCGATGCGGACAGGGCTCAGCCGAACCCTCGTGATCAGCACCGCAGCCAGACCTATGAGCCCGGCCGGAAGAAGCAGCACAACGGGTCCCGGTGCGACACCCCCGGCCGCCACATGCGCCGCCAGCGCCAGAACGAAGCCCACGACGCCAAGCGAGGCCGCACGCAGCCCGCGCAGCAAACCCGTGGTCGGCGACAACATAGCCGACACTCTACTGAGTCGCCTGCCGCCCGAGCGCGGATTTGGGGAAGCCGAGCGCTCTGCCATCCCGGCAGGGTGGCCAGGACCCGTCAGAGACCCTCCGCGCTGCTGCGACGCACAGCAGTGCTCTGACCAACGTCCTGGGGAGGTGGATCGAACCTCAGACAGGTTCGCAACCCCGGCTTAGGGTGTGGGCATGACCACGAGACCCGGCTTTGCGCCACAGGCCGAGAAGCTGCCTCTGATCCTGGCTGCTGTCGCCGTGGTTGCCGTGGTCATCCCGGCCGGTCTGCTCGGGGGCGCGTTCGCTGCCCCGGTCGCCGGGCTACCGGACGTCGGCCCCCTCGTGCGCTGGGGAATTCCGATAGTGCGGGCCATTCACGACCTCGCGGCGGCGAGCACTGTGGGCCTGCTCGTGGTGGCGGCGACGATCATCCCTGAGGCACGCAACACCTCCCGCAGGGTCACCGCAGCCCGCTACGCATGCGCCTCCGGTGTCGTCTGGGTGGTGGCCGGACTCATCGGACTGGTGTTCTCGTTCGCCGATATCTCAGGCACTGCACTGACCGACCCGAGCTTCGGAGCCCAGTTCCAGACCTTCGTCTTCCAGCTCGAGTTCCTGCGTGTCGCCGCCCTCAGCTTCGCGATGGCGTTGGTGGTGACCATGGGCGCTGCCGTTGTCCGGCGACGTTCAGGGATGGTCCTCCTCGCTGCGCTCAGCATCCTGGCGATACTTCCACTTTCCTTGGCGGGTCATGCCTCGGGCGCCGCCAGCCATGACCTGGCGGTCAACTCCCTTGCAGTGCACCTGGTTTCAGCAGTCCTGTGGGTCGGGGGTCTGCTCGCGCTGGCAATGCTGCGGCCGCAGCTCGGCAAAGCGCTCGGGGTCAGCGTCCAGAGGTACTCAGTTCTGGCCGGGTGGTGCTTCGTCGCCGTCGCAGTGTCAGGGGCGGTCAACGCCTGGATCCGGATCGGCTCGGTCGGCAATCTGGCGTCGGGCTACGGCGTGCTGGTGATCCTCAAGGTCGTCGCGCTGGTCGCGCTCGGTGTCGCAGGCTGGCAGCAACGCTCACGAAGTGTGGACCGGATTGCCGAGGATCCGCTCGCGGGGCGGTTGTTCGGGCGGCTGGCCCTCATCGAGGCCGTCATGATGAGCGCCGCTTTCGCCCTGGGGGCCGCGCTGTCACGTAGTGCGCCGCCGGGCATGGACATGCCAGCAGTCAGTCCGGACCCGGCATACGCCCTGACCGGCTATCCCGCTCCCGCGGGCCCGCTCACCGCTGGTGGCTGGTTCACGATCTGGCGCATCGACTGGCTGTGGCTGGCGGTGGCGGCGATCGCCGTGACCCTCTATCTCGTCGGCGTCCGCCGGATGCGGGTTCGGGGCGACTCTTGGCCGGTGTTGCGAACCATCGGCTGGGTTCTGGGCTGGGTGGTCGTCGTGTGGGCCACCAGCGGGGCGCCTGGTGTCTACGGGCGAGTTCTGTTCTCGGTGCACATGGTCATGCACATGACGGTCTCGATGGCGGCTCCGATCCTGATGGTGCTGGCCGCCCCGGTCACCCTCGCCCTGCGGACCCTGACGCCGCGCCGCGACCACACCCTGGGACCTCGCGAGCTGTTGCTGGCTCTGGTGCACTCCAGATACTTCGCGGTGGTCGGCAACCCGATCGTCGCAGCCGTCATCTTCTTCGGCAGCCTGATCGTGTTCTACTTCTCTCCGCTGTTCGAGCTGGCCCTCCGCACTCACACCGGGCACGTCCTGATGACCACCCATTTCCTGCTCGCCGGGTACCTCTTCGCGTGGGTCCTCGTGGGCATCGACCCCGGGCCCAGGCGCTGGCCACCCGCGATCCTGCTGGTCATCCTCTTCGGCACGATCTCGTTCCACGCGTTCTTCGGGGTCGCCCTGACGACGGGCACGACCTTGTTGGCACCCACCTTCTTCCATGCCCTGCACCTGCCGTGGAGTGTGGATCTGCTCGCCGACCAACGCACTGGTGGCGCGGTCGCCTGGGGGATCGGCGAGCTCCCGACGCTGATCCTGGCCCTGTTGGTCACCATGGCGTGGGTGCGTTCCGACAGTGCCGAGACCACGCGGCTGGACCGCCAGGCCGATCGTGACGACGACACTGAGCTGAAGGCGTACAACGCCCACCTGAGCGCGCTTTCCGGACGGGCAGATGCGACTGAGCCCACCGCGCCCACCCCACACGCCCCCCCAAACCAGCCCAGATCAGGAGTCTGACAATGCGCATCGCCGTGATCCAGCTCGGGTATGACGACCGGGAGCCTGTCGTTGACCGGGTCACCCGGGCTGCCGGTCTTGTCCGCGCTCAGGAAGGTCACGACCTCGTCGTGATGCCGGAGCTGTGGGCCCCGGGTGGTTTCGCCTACAAGCGGTGGGAAGAGCGCGCCGAGCCCGTTGACGGCCCGGTCGCCTCGGTGATGTCGGCCGCAGCCCGGGACGCCGGTGTCATGCTGCACGCGGGGTCGATTGTCGAGCGTCCGTCCGAGGCTGCCCGCGGTCCCGAGGGTAAGCACCTGTGGAACACCTCGCTCGTCTTCGCCTCAGACGGGAGCTTGGCGGCGACCTACCGCAAGATTCATCGCTTCGGCTTCGGCCAGGGTGAGCCGCTGCTGATGGAGGCCGGAGACGCTCTGTCGCTGGTCGATGTGCCCGACTCGTCGTCCCCAGCCGGAGCTGCCCGTGCCGCGCTGTCGACCTGTTATGACCTCCGCTTCCCCGAGTTGTATCGGGCCCAGCTTGACGCTGGCGCAACGCTTTTCGTCATACCGGCCGCCTGGCCTGCGGCGCGGCTGCGGCACTGGACTCTGCTCGCTCATGCCCGCGCGATCGAGAACCAGTGCGTCGTCGTGGCCTGCAATACGGCAGGCACCCACGCAGGCGTGGAGATGGGCGGACACAGCCAGGTTGTGCTGCCGACCGGGGACGTGCTGGCCATGGCGGGCAGCGACGAGCAGGTGCTCAGCGTCGAGGTCGACATGAGCGTGGTCTCGGACTACCGCACGAGCTTCCCGGTCCTGCGCGATCGCCGGCTCCCGCTGCTCCGCGATCGCCGGCGCCCGCCGGGGTGAGGTGACTGTCCACCTGGCGCAGGCCTGTCATTGATCGGGTAGGCGCGATCCTGCGCGATCAGTGACGTACCAGCGCCATGTGGGGATCAGCTGGCTAGAACGCGTCCTCGGACACGTCCATCAGGGAGTTGTCCGTCGCTTCGGCGATCTGGCGCTCAGCGGCGATCTTGGGCAGAACCGTGCGCGCGAAGAAGGACGCTGCCGCGATCTTGCCCTCGTAGAAGCTCTTGTCCTTGGCCGATGCGGTGCCGGCGTCGAGGGCGGCCTTGGCAATCTCGGCCTGACGTAGCAGCAGCCATCCGACGACCAGGTCGCCGGCGCAGAGCAGGAGACGAGAAGTGTTCTGGCCGACCTTGTAGAGGTTGGTGACTGAGCTCCCGTTGCCCGCTGACGGGTCTGAGTTCATGAGCTCGGCGACCATGAACCCCAGGATGCCCTGCACGTCCTCGAGCCCCTTGCCGAGCAGTTCGCGCTCGGTGTGCTGGAAGTCCGAGTCGGCGGCGGCCTTGACGAACTCCTGCATCTGCGTCGACAGGTGGGTCAGCGCCTTGCCCTTGTCGCGAATGATCTTGCGGAAAAAGAAGTCCAGACCCTGGATGGCCGTGGTGCCCTCGTACAGCGTGTCGATCTTGGCGTCCCGGACGTACTGCTCGATCGGGTAGTCCTGCAGGAACCCCGAGCCACCGAGGGTCTGCAACGACTCGGTGCCGAGCAGCACCCAGGCCCGTTCGGAGCCGACGCCCTTGACGATCGGCAACAGGAGGTCGTTGACCCTGCCGGCCATCGCGGCATCAGAGTCCTTCTCGAGCTCATCGGAGCCGCTGGTCAGCTGCGCCTGGTCGACGATGTCCTGCTGTGTGGCGGTGTAGATGACAAGGGCTCGCAAGCCTTCGGCATACGCTTTCTGCAACATCAGGGAACGCCGTACGTCGGGGTGGTGCGTGATGCTCACGCGTGCCGCGATCTTGTTCCTCATCTGGGTCAGGTCGGCTCCCTGGACGCGTTGCTTGGCGTAGTCGAGGGCGTTGAGGTAGCCGGTCGACAGCGTGGCGATTGCCTTGGTGCCAACCATCATCCGGGCGAACTCGATGATCCGGAACATCTGCGCGATGCCGTCATGGGTGTCACCGAGCAGGGTGCCCACCGCCGGTTGCTTCTCGCCGAAGGTCAACTCGCAGGTGGTGGAAGCCTTCAGGCCCATCTTGTGCTCGAGGTTCGTCACGAATACCCCGTTGCGTTCTCCGAGCTCGCCGGTCTCGAGGTCGACGTGGAACTTGGGCACGACGAACAGCGACAGGCCCTTGGTGCCGGCGGCCCCGCCCTCGGGCCGGGCCAGGACGAAGTGCACGACGTTGTCATAGAAGTCGGCCTCGGCCGAGGTGATGAAGCGCTTGACGCCGGTGATGTGCCAGGTGCCATCTGGTTGCTGGACGGCTTTGGTGCGGCCGGCGCCCACGTCGGAGCCCGCGTCGGGCTCGGTGAGCACCATGGTGGCGCCCCACTTGTTGTCGACGATGTGGTGCGCCATCTTCTTCTGGTCATCGGTGCCCAGGCCGTAGAGGATCTTGGAGAAGGCGAAGCCGGCCGAGTACATGTGCACGGCCGGGTTCGAGCCCAGGACCAGCTCCGCGACGGCCCAGCGAAGCGACGGCGGGATGACCGTTCCGCCCAGCTCTGTGGGGACATCGAGACGCCACCACCCAGCGTCGATGTAAGCCTTGTACGACTTGGTGAAAGACGCCGGGATCGTGACCGAGCTCGTTGCCGGGTCGAACACCGGCGGGTTGCGGTCGGAGTCGAGCAGGCTCGCGGCGAGCTCGTTCTCGGCGAGGCGACCGACCTCGTGCAGGATCTCGCGGGCCGTGTCCTCGTCGACCTCGGAGTAGGGGTCGCTGCCCAGAATCTCCTGGCGGTTGAAGACCTCGAACAGGTTGAACTCAAGGTCGCGAAGATTGCTCTTGTAGTGGCCCATCGGGGTCCTCCGTGCTCGGGTTGAGGCCGGGGCGGCCGCTATTGCCTCGTCGTTACCGGCGGGTAACATCCATGATGCTACCGAAGGGTAACAAAGCGCAAGTAGTCCCATCTGACTACGGGAGAGATGTCGTTGCACCGGGTGCATCTGCCGTCAGTACTTCTTGGGTGGGAGGTAGGTTCCGCGCTGGTGAGCTTCTTCGGTGAGATGACACCCTGTGCCGCCATAGAGGATCGTGTTGTAGCCGGTGCCGAACGTCAGGTACCCGCGGTAGGTGTCCTGGAACTGGACCTCGTGATCGCTCGGACCGCTGACGACCACCTCCGGCGCTCCGAACCCGTGTTCCTTGGCCACCTCGGCAACGATCCTGACAGCCTGGTCCCACTTGGCATCCGGGAGGTTCCCCGATGAGCTCCCGGCGTTGTACAAGCGCTCCTGGCCGCCATCGAGGTTCGAGATCTCCCCCGAGCAAGCAGTCCCCCTGATCGGCTCAACATCGGGAAGCCACGCGGAAACGCCCACCTCGGCAACCAGGCGACTGCGGATGGTCTCGTACATCGACTGGTAGTCGGCCTCGACCACAGTGAGGTTCGGGCGCTTCATCAATGAGTGGAAGGCATCCTTCATCCTGTTCTCCTTTGCTGCGCTGCTGCATCCGGTGATGATCAACATGGTCAGGAGGGTTGCGATGACTCTGACCGCGCTGACTCCAGAAGCCCTGGTGGCTTCGGGAACCGTGTTCATCAGTACGTCCCCGGAATGGGCCAGGAGAGGACATCCCCAATGCCCTCACCGCTGTCGTAGACCCGCCGATCTGGCACCCCGGCCACGACGATCGACATGTTGTACTGACTGGTGCTCTTGTCGACCAGATACGAGCTGTGCCCGGTCGATTCCGTGAAGTGGCGGATCTCGCCGGTCACCGGATCCACCACTGTGGACGTCCGTGCGGAAGCGTGCTCCATCCCGCCCAGGTGTGACGGGTCGATGCCGAAGACCCCTGTGTCGCCAACCGGATCGCGTCGGGCCTCGACGTAGTAGGCATGTCCCGGGGCCAGCTTCAGATCCTGGATGTGATCCGTGCCGAGCCCCGGGGAGCCGAAGAACACGGCGTCGTCCACCCCGGTTTCCTGCCGCAGCGCCAGCCCAGCAGTGGTCGAGCCGTAGGAATGGCCGAGCAGGGTCAGGTGGGGGTCATGCTCCCGGGATGCGCCGATCCCCCGCAGGAAGGGCACCAGATTGGCGGCGCCGTCCTTCGCCGTGCTGATGGAGGCCACCGACCTGTCGGGGTTGATGAGGTCCAGCCCCAGCTCAGGAGTCTGGTAGCCGATCCAGGTGACCGTCGCTGTCGTTGAGGCTTGGGTCGGGTGGGCCCGAATGCTCTCCTGTTGGGCTCGTTGCTGCATATGGCTCATCGCTGTGTCGTAGTCCTTCATGGTGTCGGTGACGTTGCTCGTCATGCCTGGTACGAACACGGCCACGTTGTCTGCGGTCTGCACGTTGCCGTTCGCGATCGCCGCCTGCGCGCGCACCTGACTCATGTCCAGCAGGAGCAGCTGGCGCTCACCCTGGCTGGCCAGGCTCGCCTCGATCACGCTGATCGAAGCCAGCTTGTCCTTGACCTGGTCCAGTGCTGCGTCATTGTTGGTGAGGGCGCCAAGGGACCAGTCGTCAGCCAGAACGGTCTCGAGCCGCTTCCTCTCGACTAAGAGGCGGTCGCGGTCAACGGTGAGCAGGGCACGGTTGGCGAGATCCCTGTCGGTGAAAGAGACCCCGTCGCGACTACCGATCCATTCCGGGTGCTCCCTGATCACCCGCTGTTGTTGCAACGTGCCCAGCGACCCCCACCAGGTTGCGTTGTCTGCGGGGGACCCTCGCGTCGGCGGGGCCATGGGTGGTGTTATCAGCATCGGCCTGATTGCGCTGCTGCCACCGTCCCTGCCGCTGGCAACACGTTGTGCGGCCGACTGCCCGCGAAGCTGGGCTGCGCAGGAGTCAAGGGATGCGGCCGCACCGGCCAGCAGCGGTGCAGCCTGCTGCTCCCACTGATGGGTGAGGCGCATCAGGTCGGACCCGTTCCAGCTGGCTTGAAGCTCGGCCACCGCGCGCTGGGCCAGGGTGCGAATGTCCTGGACTCTTCGGGCGGCGGTCCTCAGCGACTCCGCGTTTCGTTCCAGGACATCGGTATTCGCGCCCATTAGCTCGCTCACGCTCCCCCCATCCGCTGTGCATTCCCAATGGCTGTGTGGCCGGGGAGCCGACGCTAGCGGGCGAGGGGGATCAGGCACATGGGGAGAACTCCCCTGTCGTCAGGGGTGCTCATTCGAGAGGCTTGGCGTCCCGCCACATCGTGAACACCTCGGGTCCGCCTTCCGGCAGGGTGAACGAACCAAGCACCTCGAATCCGTGCCGCATGTACAACGGAACGTTCGCCGGGTTGGTGGCCTCCAGGTACGACGGCATCCCGGTTTGGTCGATCTGTCGAAGGTTCTCCGACAACAGCCTGAGTCCATAGCCGTGCCCCCGATGTTCGGTGCTCGTGGCCAACAGAGTCAGAAAGAAGTGCGGAACACCTCGCGGGTGCGCCAGGTCAAGCTCTTTGAGCAGGTGCAGCACCCGCGAAGCCTTCTCGCCAAGCATCTCGGCGATGGTTGCCTCCAGGGCGACTTCCTGCTCTTGCGAGAACTCGGTCTCGTTCGGGGGGATCCACACCGACGTAGCGGTGTTTCCCTGGGTCAGCCAGACCCAGGGAAAGCGCATGGCCCCGTCGACGAACATTCCCCACAACCGCCTGTGTTGCTCAGCCCTGCGGGATGGGTCCCGAAACGCCCAGCTCCAGGTCGGATCGTCATAGAAAGCGCCAACCAGGATCGAGACAACGTCGCCCGAGTCTTGCGGGGACGCGAGGCGTGGACCGAGGTTGTCCGGTGCGGTCATAGGTTCAACTCCAACGGTCGCAAGGTTGGGGAGTGAGATCCTGCAACAATCCCCCAAGACCGTTCTGAGGTAAACCCTCCCGGCACCGCTGCCACTGCTCTTGGACTAATGTGCCCGATCATGAGCATGAGGTATCTCGTTCGGGCTTGCGCTGTTGGATGCGGCGTTGTCCTGCTCGCGGGTTGCAGCAGCTCGGCTTAGGCCTACGAAGTCGCGCGGGAGGCACTTCCACAGGATTAGCAGCGGGATGAGTGTCGCCAAGAACCACCAGCCGTGGTTGGAAGCGATATCGGTTACCTTGGCTTCCGCAACAAAAGCCACCAGTACGACCCAGTGCAGCGGCCGCCAGGCCTCGCGGTTCAGGTAGAACCCCAACCTCAAGACCTCCGCTGCTCGGGCTTGCGATACGCCTGAACGTTGCCGGTGTCCGGCGCGAAACCAACACTGCGGTAGACGCGTCCGGCTGGGTTGGTGGCCTCGGTGACGATGACCCATTGGTCGCAGGCGTGGTCGCCGGCCCACCGCGCAGCAACGCCGAGGAGGTGGGACGCTAGCCCGCGCCGGCGGTGATCCTCGTCGGTGCCGACGCTCTGGTATCGCGCTGTCGTGCCGCACCGGACGATGCCCAGATCGGCGACCAGCACGCCGTCGGAGAACGCGCCGAAGGAGGCGCCCATGTTCCGATCCGAGAGCACACGTCGCGCCTGCGCCTGCGCTGTGGCGAATCGCTCGTAGCCCCGCGGATCCTGATCATTCGTTCGATCGTTCTCTGCCACGGAGCGGGCCACCGACTGCGCCCAGTCCTCGCCACACAGGCGGCGTACGGCATACCCCTCAGGGGGCGGCGCCTGCCGGGGCAGAGTGCGAGTCGTGAGTACGTCATCCAGCTCCAGTTCGACCCCCTGCGCGACCCAGGCGTCCTGGTTGTCGGGCATGTGGAACAGTCCGATCGCGACCCAGTTGGCTTCGGGAAAGGCTGCCTCGAAAGTCGCCACCCACCTGTCGGCTTCGTCCACGGCAGCTTCGTCCGTGACGAACATGCAGTTGCCCCAATGGAAGTCAGGGTTGTCCGGGGTGTGGATGACGCCCGGGAGTCAGCCGGCGAG
>Ga0209748_1000549_pt1 | contig 19515 bp, 13 predicted proteins | sample BarGraIncu00421A_FD_185490 | JGI IMG/M metagenome (GOLD analysis project Ga0209748, IMG submission 185490) | Arctic peat soil microbial communities from Barrow, Alaska - Barrow Graham LP Incubations 004-21A (SPAdes) (version 2) | ecosystem: Environmental > Terrestrial > Soil > Wetlands > Peat... | reverse complement strand
AAGAAATCTTAAGTATAATTTTTCGCTGGTTTTACCAGACCCTCATTTGGGCTCCGGTAAATATCCAACGCTAGAGAATGAACAAAAAACCGAATTGATAAGGATCAACTAAATAAACTACATCAGAAAATGAATTCTAAACAAAGATTTCTTAATGCATTAGAACGTAAGAAAACGGACAGGCTGCCTGTTACAACCCACCATTTAATGTTTTCTTTCCTGAATCATTACATGGACGGCATTTCTGAACAGGATTTTTTTGACTATTTTGGGTTAGACCCGATTAAGTGGGTGATTGAACACAGTTATAATGCAACTAACGGAGAATTTTTTGATCCGACCCACACCGAGATAGGCTTTTTGGAAGCGAGAAGAATATGTACAGACAATTGGAGGTTTTCTTCAGAAGCAATCATGGGGAGGGAATATCAGACCAAACGTCTGAATATTGTAACACCCGGTAAGACTTTATCGATGGTTCTTCAGTCAAATGAACATACTACATGGCTATGCGAACATGTAATTAAAGAAAAATCGGACATTGAAATTATTGCCAAATATATGCCTGCCCCTATTTGTGATGTTGAAGCCGTTAATAAGGCAGCTGAAGATTACGGGGAGAGAGGCCTGATCAGGGGGCATATTCCTGGTTTCGATGGATTCGGACAACCCGGATGCTGGCAGGATGCTTCGTGTATGTTTGGGATAGAGAATCTCATTATGTCCACTTTTATGGATCCTGAATGGGTACATGCATTCCTTAAAATATTACAGGAAAGAAAAAAGATTTTTGTAGAATCGTTAAATGGTGCAAAATACGACATCCTTGAGCTTGGTGGTGGCGATGCCTCTACTACTGTTATTTCACCTGATATCTTTAATGATTTTGTCGCTCCTTACGATGCCCCGCTCATTGAGGCAGCTCACAAAGCAGGGCAGAAAATTGTGTATCATACATGTGGCGGTATGATGCCGATCCTTGAAGATATTGCTGCTATGAAACCAGATGCCATGGAAACATTTTCTCCTCCAGCAATGGGTGGCGATACAAGACTTGATGAGGCAAAACAGCGTATTGGAGATAAAGTATGCATGATCGGAGGGTTTGATCAGTTTCATTTTTTCACCGGATGCACGGAAGATGAAACAAGAAGGGAGGTGCGCAGATGCTTCGAAGCGGCAGGTAATAATGGCGGATTCATCCTTTCACCTTCAGACCATTTCTTTGAGGCTGATCTGAAATTGATTAAGGCGTTTACTGAAGAAGCAAAGCAATGTATTTACTAATGTAAGAATTATTGGTAAAGTCATTTGTAAATAGTACAGGCATTAAAGAAGTAACTGGGGAAATGTGAAAATAGACCAACTTATTTAGAAAAATATCTTAAAAAAATGGCAAAAAAAAGTAAACCAAATAAATGGTTCATGTTAAGCAGTAGTTTTACAGGCGCCCTGGGTGGTTTCCTGTTTGGTTTTGATACGGCTGTTATCTCCGGAACAATACCTTATATTACAAAGTATTTTCATCTGTCAGACGCGATGCTGGGATGGGCGGTAAGTTCTGCTTTGGTTGGTTGTATTATTGGTTCAATGACCATTGGTAAACCCGGGGATATATATGGAAGGAGGTTCATGTTGAAAGTATTGGCTTTATTGTTTCTTGTTTCTTCAATCGGCACAGCTGTTTCAACATCTGTCACAGTATTCGCGATATTTCGTTTTATTGGTGGGTTGGCTATTGGGGGCGCATCGGTTTTATCCCCTATGTATATTTCAGAAATAGCACAGCCAAAGATGCGCGGGAGATTGGTTTCTGTAAGCCAGTTGGCAATCGTTTGCGGAGTATTGATGACTTTCGTTTGTAACTATTTGCTTGTCGGAACGGGAGAAAACAACTGGCGCTGGATGTTTTTAGCCGGTGCAGTTCCTGCTGCCGCATTTTATATCATGCTTTTCTTTATTAGTCAAAGCCCGCGATGGTTGGTTATGGTAGGAAAAACAGAAGAAGCAAAGCAGGTTATTGGCAGGCTTAACCCTGGAGAAGATACAGTCATAGAACTTGAAGACATTAAGCAGTCCATAAAGGCGGAGATAGTTCATATGAGCATTCTGTCTTTATTCAAAAAACCTTATTTAAAACTGGTGCTTATTGGGATTTCGATTGGGGCATTTGGCGCCCTTGTGGGTGTTAATACGATTACTTATTATGCCCCGACTATTTTTCAGTCGATAGGTTTTTCCCGCGAATCAGCCCTTTTCCAGGCTGTTTGCATTGGTTCCATTAATCTGGTTTTTACACTAATCGGAATGTCTTTGATTGATAAAATCGGGAGAAAATCTCTTATGATGGCAGGAGCCGTGGGTATGTCCATTTTTATGTTCCTTATATTTCTGGCATTAAAATTTGGATTATTTGGAAATTATGCCCTTGTTGCTTTTGTACTGGGTTACCAGGCCTCGTTCGCTTCAACCATGGGAGTGGTAATATGGGTGCTTCTTTCCGAAATGTTTCCAAATAATATACGCGCCAGAGCTTTATCATTAGGCTCATTTTCGAACTGGATATGTAATGCAATAATCACATACCTTTTCCCTGTTGTTGCCGGATTTGTAAACGCTATCCCGGGTGGTTCCCAGCAAAACCTTGGCTATGTTTTTGCCTTTTATTCGGTTGTTGCACTGGTTAGCTTTTTCTTCTATTGGAAATATCTTGTGGAAACCAAAGGCAAATCATTGGAAGAATTGGAAAAAATTGTCCTGAGTCCGGATTAGCAGTAACCAAATGCCTGAAAATGAATATGTTTTTGCGTTATGAATTTTCATTCATTATGACTGGTTCAAGTATATTTTATTAAGGATAATCTAATTAAGAGTGGTTATCAAACAGAACTTAAGATGTATGAACATCATTTTTTATAAAGCCGGATGGGAATAGCTTGACAGGCTCATCGAACAGACATAAAAACAAAAAAAGGAGGACAATATGATAACCAACACAAGAGTGTATGGGAGAGGTACGTTCTATTAGCTTAAAAAATAGATAAATCAAGTTTTATTTGTGCCCCAAGGACAAAGGATATAAAATATTCAAGGGTGGAATTAAACCAAATTGGCTGCAATTGATTGACCTTTGTTCATATAACGTATTAATCCCGGTTCAAAAAAATCAATTTGGATATTTAAGTTATATATCAATGAGAAACGTCGTTATTTCCATATTCGTTTTTATCAATTTCATTTCGATTTTGGAATGTAAAGCCCAATTAAAAATAATGGTTTCACCTGTAGTGAGCGAAGTCGAACTAATGGGATAGGTATGTCCAGACGTGAAAGAAGCTCATTTGTATGTATCAGATAATTAAGTAAATAAAAAATGGGGGGGGGGTAAAATTAGGTTTTTAGAAAACTAATAAATATATTTGTTTCAAACAACAACACCGAAAAAATAGTATTTAGAGGTGCCCTCTTGTTATCAGGGACAGGAATGTAATAATGGAAACTTACGCTCCTAAAGTTTTCCAATAGTGTAACGTCCAATTAATATTTGCCTGGAAAAGGTTCTTTGAAAAATCTTCTGTTGGATCTCGGTGGTCATGGTGAGAATGTGATTGTTAAAGATAACGTTGGTCAACTTTTTATAATAAAATAAACCATACAAATTAAAACATCTGATATGTACAGAATTATAATCATTTGGTTCCTTATTTTTGGGAATTGGCTTTATGGCCAAAAAAATACAAACATTTCTTTGTGTGGTGAGTGGAAATTGTATTATGGGCTTTATGACAAAAATGCCCCGTCAAATCCTGATGAATTAAAGAAATTGAATTGGCCGATGATACCGGCTGTCGTTCCAGGGAATGTTGAGCTTGATTTGTTGGCTTCCGGAAAAATCAAAAATCCCGAGATTGGCAATAACGTCTATGATCTGAGAAAATATGAAGCCTATCAGTGGTGGTATTTCAGGACATTCGAAACACCCCGTTATGCTAATCGTGAACGTGTTGAAATTGTATTTGAAGGTTTGGATTGTTTTGGAAGTATCTGGATAAATGACAGGTTTGTCGGAAAAACTGATAACATGTTTATCGATCACAGGTTAGATATTACTGATAACTTAAACCTTAATGGTAACAATACTATTTGGATCTGCATCAATCCAGCTGTTAATGAAGGCCAAAAATATACCAATGGGATTTTAGGCACCAGGAGTGACTTTAACATGGAAGCTGTACATGTGCGTAAAGCGCCACATATGTATGGCTGGGATATTATGCCCCGATTGATAAGTGCAGGCCTCTGGAGGGAGGTACGTCTGGATATTAAAAAACCTACAAGGTTGAAACAGATTTACTGGATGACCAATACCGTAGTTGTTCCCCAAAATAAGGCACAATTACTATTAGACTGGGAATTAGTTACAGATAATCCTACTATTGATGGATTGACAATGGAAGTTTCTATTAAAAATGGTTCCAATATAATCTTTGAGAAATCATACCCACTGATTTATTATTGTGGCAGTCAAAAGATTTCTCTTGAAAATGTAGATTTTTGGTGGCCAAGAGGTTATGGGAATCCTGTATTGTACGACGCCATAGTCAGAATTGTAGACGATAAAAAAAATGTTCTGGACGAAAAAGAACAAAAGATAGGTATAAGGACTGCCGAATTAATTCATTCAGAAATTACAACAAAAGAAAATCCTGGTGAATTTGTATTTAAAATAAATGGGGAAAAGATTTTTGTACGGGGGACAAACTGGGTTCCCCTGGATGCTTTGCACAGTCGCGATCAGAATCATCTTAAAAACGTTTTTCAGATGATTACTGACCTGAATTGCAATATGATCCGCTGTTGGGGAGGAAACGTATATGAAGATCATAGTTTTTTCGATCTGTGTGATGAAAACGGAGTTATGGTCTGGCAGGATTTTGCTATGGGTTGCACCACATATCCGCAGGATAATGATTTCACAGAGAAAATCAGAAAAGAGGCAATTAATGTTGTAATCAAGTTGCGCAACCATCCATCTTTGGTATTATGGTCAGGAAACAATGAGAATGATGCATCACTTGCATGGACTTTCAATAAACATATTGATCCAGGACTTGACATAATAAGCAGAGAAATTTTGTCAAGGATTATATGGGAATTTGATCCTATTCGAACTTATTTACCAAGCTCACCATATACAAGTGAGGAATATTTCAGGCAGGGGAATGATGAAAGATTATTACCTGAGGTGCATCTTTGGGGACCACGTGGTTACTATAAAGCCCCTTTTTATACCAAGACAGATGCACATTTTGTTAGTGAGATCGGGTATCATGGATGCCCTAATCGTAGCAGCCTTGAGCGGATGTTTGATCTGGGTTTCGTATATCCATGGACAAATGATGATAAGTGGAACGATGAATGGCAAACCAAAGCAGTACGTTCTCATCCAGCTTCCAAAATCCATGATTCTAGGAACGATTTGATGATAAAACAAGTTAAAGCTGTATTTGGAGATTACCCAAAGGATTTAGACGAATTTATTTTTGCCTCTCAGGTAGTACAGGCGGAAGCCATGAAATATTTTATTGAATTATGGAGGATGGACAAATTCCGTAAAACGGGTATCATCTGGTGGAACCTGCGAGATGGTTGGCCAATTATTTCGGATGCAATTGTTGATTATTATAACAGCAAAAAACTGGCCTATTACTATATAAAACAGGTTCAGCACAATGCCTGTGTAATGATCGGTGACCCTCAAAATAGTAAACATCCTATTGTTGCAGTGAATGATACAAGGGACGAAAAGTCAGGCACTGTTGTAGTTCGGGATGCAGATTCAGGGGAGACCTTATTCTCTGGCTCATTTGTTATTCCAATCAATGGGAAAACTATTATCGGCAATATTCAGGAAAATCAAAAACAATCAATGTGGCTGGTTGAATATACTATCGGAAATGAAAAATATACAAACCATTACCTGGCCGGAAAAGCACCCTTTAAACTGGATGATTATCAGCGCTGGTATAAGAAATTGAACATATTAAGAGATTAAACTATGAACATAGTCGGAATAGATATTGTAGGAACCAAATACGCAGCTCTTTCGGGGCATTCGATCGATAGAGGCGACATGAAGGTACTGGATAAGTTAGTATATGCTACTGCATTGTTTATTTACTTGTAAATTCACCGGTAAAAGAACATGGATAAAAATTATCCTTATCAAGATAAAAAATGCATTACTGCCTTTGCCCGTTAACGGCTTCTAAATTGGCTTTATTATTCTTTATTGGAAGATCGCATAAACAGATATTATAATAATTTTTTGTGAAGATCAAAAATAATTTTAATGAAAGGTGTCTTATTTGATATTCAAAAATTTGCCCTACACGACGGACCAGGTATCCGGACTGTTGTTTTTTTGAAGGGTTGTCCTATGATTTGTTTCTGGTGTTGCAATCCGGAATCACAACTTTTACAACCACAGCTTGCCTTTGATTCCAAAAAATGCAAAAACAGCCTTGAATGTATCCTGGTTTGTGAACCAAAAGCACATACTTCCCTTTTTGGTAATCATAGGTTTGATAGAGAAAAATGCAATACCTGCGGAAAATGTCAAACTGTTTGTGTTAATAATGCCCTTAAACTTTACGGTTATGAATTGACAAGCGATGAAGTCCTGAAAGAGGTATTAAAAGACAAGGCATATTTTAAGAACTCAAATGGAGGAATAACGCTTTCGGGAGGTGAGCCGCTGGAGCAGATCTCCTTTACTACCGACATTCTGAAGAAGTCAAAAGCTGAAAACCTGCATACCTGCATTGAAACCTCTGGTTTCGCAGATAGCCAGAAGATTGAATTGATAGCTCCATATACCGACCTCTTTCTCTATGACTATAAGATGACTGACGACAAACAGCACATGAAGTATATTGGTGTGTCAAATCAGAAGATACTCAGCAATCTCTACCTGCTTGAGAAGTTGAAGAAAGAAGTTGTACTTCGTTGTATTCTTATTCCTGGACTAAATGACAATCATCTGCATTTTAAGGCAATAGCTGATCTATCTAATAAACTTTCCAATATTGGCAAAGTTGAATTAATGCTATACCACGATTATGGTAAGTATAAATATGCAACACTGGGAATGAAATACTGGGATGGTCCGGCCAGCTCCACACCACGTCAGAAGGGTGAAGAATGGATGAATGCGATTAAGAAGCTTGGTGGAAAAAATGTCTTCCTAGGGTAACATGAAACGCTCCATTAACCTGATATCAGCAACATCAATAGTCATCTCAAATATGATAGGAATAGGCATACTGATTACTCCCGGTATTCTTTGTACATATTTGTCAGGAACAGGACAGATCTTATTGGTATGGTTGTTAGGCGGTTGCATTGCATTGCTTGGGGCAGTTGTTTATGGACAGTTAGGAAGCCTGATGCCTAATTCCGGGGGAGAGTTCTATTACCTTTCAAAACTATATCATCCGTTTTTAGGATTTACAGCTGGCTGGGTTTCTCTGATTGCAGGATTTGCCGGACCGATCGCTCTTGCGTCCCTTGCTTTCTCAAAATATTTATTGAATTTCGACATCTCCCTTCCACTGATAAGTCAATCATTATCTGTACAAATGGAAGAAAAAATAATTTCCGGTTTACTGATAGTTTTATTGTGTCTGATGCACTATTTCAGAAACCGCACAGCATTGAGATTTCAACTGGTATTAACCATCCTGCTGATTCTTTTTCTTATTATTATTAGTTTCCTGGGCATAAGATATGGTAAAATTGCAATTTCCGGACATACGGGATTTTCAGGATCGTCGGTCGAAAATGGTTTTGGCATGGCTATTTTGCTTTCATTTTATTCATATACAGGCTGGAATGCAGCCTGTTACTTTGCCGGTGAGATCATCAATCCAAAGCGGAACATTCCACTGAGCTTATTCACAGGGGTTTCTCTGGTTATGGTGTTGTATCTTGCTGTAAACTATGGATTGTTAAAAATATTGGGACTAATGAAACTGGACGGACAACTAGATTATCTTGCAGTTCTTGGTCAGGAAATCAGTGGTGATTTCGGACACCGACTAATTTCTTTTACAGTAGTAACAATATTGCTGGCAAGTATAAGTTCGATGATTTTTGCCTGTTCACGAATTCCAGTATTGATCAATCATCCATTTGAAAGGCAAATTGAAAGGCAAAAAAGCAATTTGAAAATCAGTTCACCGAAAACTATCTGGCTTCAAATGGGTATTTCACTCATTTTTGTTTTAACATTTGATTTTCAGCAGTTGCTGATTTGTTTGACTATCATACTGACCGTATTTTCAATGGTAACCTCTTTTGGCATTTTTCTGCTTCCATGGCACAAACTTAAAGTTTCAAAGAGAAGTGAATGGTTCGTGAAACTTTCGGCTTTTTTATTTTCAGGAGTTTTGTTATGGCTTATTATTAATAGCTTCCGGATGAACTTCATGGAGAGTCTGTTAGGGCTTAGCCTTCTACTGTTTGGTGGACTTTTCTCTTTTCTGGCAGGTGTATTTAAACCTAAACCTTCAACAGGACAAATCAATACCAGATAATTTTTTTTGGCTCATATATTCAAATATAAATGAAAAGCTTACTTAAATATATATAGTTATGAAAACCATCAGAAACCTATCCCGTAGAAATTTTATAGAATTGACAGGAAAGGGAATTATCATTTCTGCCTTCTTGCCATCTGCCCTGAAAGCGTTTGATAAATCATCAGACACGCTCAATGCTCAACCCAGAAATGTCAACAAGTTAATTTCTGACCCGAATGCATATATTCAGCTTCTGAAAAAATTTACAGATACTTATAAAAAATACTCAACAGCATCAACCTCTATTCGCGAAGTAGAGTGTCTGAGAGTTCAATACCCGCTTCTCTTCTGTGACATACAGGAGGGTGATTTATTTGCAGGCCGCGATAATAAACCAGCTTTGGGCTTTATGCCCCAGTCTTCTAGCTCTTTTGGTTATTATATTGAAGAAAATAGGATTAAAACCCTTATGCAGTCTCCGAAAACCACACCTGAGAACAAAAATATTGCATCCGATTTAATTAATTTCTGGAAATCTGAGGCCAGCGATCACAAGCTGCATGAATTATATCCTTCAAAAATGAAGGAGACACTTTTTTCGGATAATTGGACAAATGAACCATTGATAGGGGCTCCTCTTTATCGCATAGGAGGTTTCCATTGTGATTACGATAAACTTATAACTCTTGGGATAGGTGGTTTGCGCCAGGAAGTTGGAAAATACAAGTCAAGATCCTCACAAGGAAGTGAAAGCTATTATTTATATGATAGTATGGAAAAGGCTTGCGATTTGTTTGGCGAAGTTGCCAACTACTATGCTGATATGGCGGCACGACAGTCTCTTACAGCCGATTCAGACCGTAAAAAGGAACTTATTGTAATGGAAAAAGTGCTGCGGAAAATAGCTGCAGAAAAACCAGAGTCCTTCCGGGAAGCAATCCAGCTGATGTTTCTCTATACTGATATCTGTGGTGCAATTAACTATGGAAGAATGGATGAATATCTGGGTGACATTTACGTTAATGATCTGACAAAGGGAATGATTACTGAGGAAGAGGCCATCCGGTTATTATCTAATCTCTGGGGACTAATGGATGCCAAAGGACATATATATGATTGTCGTGTAATTGTGGGTGGTCGTGGCAGACGTAATGAAAAAAATGCTGATAAGTTTGCCCTGATTGCCATGGAAACTACACAGAGAGTAAAAGGTATTGTACCACAATTTACTCTTCGTTTTTATAAAGGACAGAACCCAGCTCTCTACAAAAAGGGTCTGGATATGATTGCAACAGGTAATCCATATCCTATGATCTACAATGACGAAGTAAATATCCCGTCAGTAATGAATGCCTTCAAACTCCCTTACGAAGAAGCTGTCAACTATCTCCCATTCGGATGCGGAGAATATGTGTTATACCATAGAAGTGTTGGCACACCAAGCGGTGTTATAAATCTTTTACAGGCCCTTACTGTAACACTTCACAGAGGGAAAAACCCTGTAAACGGAAAGCAAATGGGACTTACACCTTCTCAATTCGGTAATTTTGATACTTTCGACAATCTTTTCAATGCATATAAAAAGAATGTGGAGTTATATGTTGAGCAATTGGCCTATCAGGAGAAACTGGAATATGATCTAGCAGGACAGGAAGCTCCATTCCTTTACGTGAGTATGGTCTTTGATGACTGTATCAAACGAGGTAAAGGAATTGTTTCAGGTGGGGTACGATACCTGGATGGTGTGCTGGAAAGTTATGGAAATACCAATACAGCTGATAGCCTGGTTGCTATTAAAAAACTTGTCTACGAAGACAAAAAATTTACTTTCGATCGGATGGTAAAAATGTTAGATGCCAATTTTGAAGGTTTTGAAAAAGAACGCAAAATGATGCTTGATGCACCAAAATACGGAAACGATAATGATTATGCTGACAACATTAAAGTTGAGGTTGACAGACATGTTTGTTCAGTTACAAGGAATATGAATGAAAAGGCAGGTTTACATTCCTATCTGATTGTAATTATAAATAATAGTGCAAATACAACTATGGGAATGCAAACTGCAGCTTCGCCAGACGGACGCAAAGCTTTCACTTTTATGGCTAATGGCAATGCTCCGACAGGAGGTGCTGATAAGAATGGTGTTACTGCTTTTCTAAACTCGATTGTAAAACCAGATACGAGGTTACATGCAGGTTCAGTTCAAAATATGAAGTTTTCAAAAGATATGTTCACAACCTACCGCGATAAGACCGAGGCTTTACTGACAACATATTTTGAAAAAGGTGGTCCTCAATGCATGATCAATTGCATCGGACGTGAAGATCTGGAAAATGCAATGAAACATCCCGAACAATACGCAAACCTTATAGTAAGAGTAGGAGGGTTCTGTGCCCGTTTTGTGGAACTGCCACCTGAGGTCCAGCGAGAGATACTGAGCCGAACAATGTATTAATATGTCAGGATCAGATTTAAAAATATCAGGTAGGAATTCGTGATGGATCAAAAATGGAAATTGTTTCGTCGTATTTTCTCGACCCTTTTTTTCATAATAATTACGTTATCAATAATACTTGTAATTCCTTTCACACTTTATGACAATCTAATAAGTTCACAGTTAGGCCCTGTAATTTTAAAATTGACCACCGGAGCACAACCAATTATTTTTGGAGGACTTATTTTACTGATTGTTCTGATAATATTGTTGGGCAGAACATACTGCTCTTTTTTGTGTCCGCTTGGTTATCTTCAGGATATTGCAATCCGGATTGGAAAATTTGCCGGAATAGAGTCATCATGGACAATCCAAAAAAAGCGAACTGCTAAAATTTTACGATTAAGTCTCCTTCTGGTTATTACTGTCATGTTTTTTGCCGGTTATGGTTTCTTCACCGGATTACTTGAACCATTCTCTATCTATTTCAGGACAGTTTTCCTGGTATCAAGGGGTCAGGAATTTCACATATTTATTAGTATAAGTCTTGTTTCTTCTTTAATAATTTTATTATCCACATCGTTAATCGTGTTATTATCAGCAAAAACAGGACGCTTCTTTTGTTCATGGGTATGCCCCGTAGGAACTATCCTATGGGGTCTTTCCTTTATTAGCATCTTTAAGTTAAAAATCAATAAACCTCTTTGCACAGGGTGCAATAAATGCCTGGAAAGCTGCAAATCGGGCGCTATCGATGATCATTGGGAGAAAATCGATACGGCTTTATGCGTCGGATGTTTAAATTGTCTCAGCGTTTGTGAAACCGGAGCAATAGAAGTGAAAAGAAAATCAGGAAAAATAAATGTGACAACTCCGACGCCAAAAGATTTATCTGTCAGTCTGAATGAGGCAGATGACAGGAGAAGGTTTTTAAAACAGTTAGTTTCAGGAATATTGGTACTGTCTATTCCATTTGACTTATCAGGTGTGAGCAATGAAAATGAAAAGCATGAGAGTATACTAAATAAGCGATATGTTTTCCCTCCGGGCGGAGAGGATCATGATCGTTTTATCAGAAACTGTACAGGCTGTATGGTTTGTGCCCGGAAGTGCCCGACTAATATTATTTATTCTTCAGTTGGATTATCATTCTCCTCCCCGGTTCTCCCTATCTTAAATTTTAAAAATGGCTATTGTACTGAAGATTGTATTGAGTGTTCACGTGTTTGTCCTACAGGTGCTCTCAAAAGATTGTCAGTTGGAGAAAAGAAAACAACTAAAATTGCTGATCTGCAGTTAAATCTGAATAAATGTCTAATTTACACTAATTCTCTGGAATGTAATGTTTGTGCTGAGATATGCCCGGTCGATGCTATCAAAATGATACCCCGGGCTGATAGTTTATTTCCTGTACCGATGGTAGTCCAGAAAGATTGTATCGGGTGTGGTAAATGTTTATTTCGCTGCCCGGCAAAAAAAAGAGAAGCCATTTTTATATTCAGTCTTTATGGATCTAATTAATGAAAGAAGATAAAATAATCTGGGAAGATTTCAAAATGGGTGATAAAAATGCCCTTTCCAGATTTATTATAAAAATGTTGATCTCCTTTATCGATACAGGAAGAAATTCTCCATTGACAATGAATTGGTAAAAGATACTTTGTCAGTATCTTATATTTAATTAAATAAAAATTAGAGGAGGCGATAATATTAGGTTTTTAATAAACCAATAAATATATTTATTTCAAACAACGGCATCAAAAAAAAGTTATTCGAGGTGCCCTATAGTTATTAGACTCAAAAATCATGAAGAAAATTGTTATCTCATTTTGTTTCCTGGTGTTGCTGATACCTTATAAAAGTTCAGCTCAGAATATAAAATCATTAATAAAAGAACTCCCCTCCTGTTTTTCTATTCTTACCACATGGGGTCTGAGACCTGAGTGGGATGAAAAATCTGAAAATATCTACTTTCTGAGTAAAATAGCAGGTGATGTATTCAGGATAAATATTAAGACTAAAGAGATTACTGAGGTTACATCAAATTTTTACCATGCGGGGATTTTTCGTTGTATGTGTCTGGCAAACGGAGATCTGCTACTGGGAATTGGAGGTAAAGTATTTGATCCTCAGGATCCTGAAAAGAACAGGCATAAATTAGAAATGTTTCTTCTGAAGAAGGATAACAATGCCACACCTTTTCCCCTGGGAGAATTTTTCGATGAGGGCCCTGCTGTTTCGAGAAAAAGTATGAAGATTGCCTGGACTCTTCCGGGACAGCGGGAGATATGCATGGGGGAGATTCAATATATTAACGGGATACCGGAAATTGCAAACAGGAAAACAATCATTTCTTACAGGGACTCATCTGCTTATGTACGTTTGGAGACACAGGATTTCCGGCCACCTTATGATAATGAATTAATGTATACCCACTACTGGGGTGATGCCAAAGATGCCTTCTTTCATTCTGAAACATACGGATATAATCTTGAAACCGGTAAATACACCAACTACACAAAATCACCAGGGAGCTATGATGAAGCTGAGGGAATTTTTCCTGACGGTAAATACGAAATGATTGAGAGCGACAGGCACCAGGATAAGCAAAACAGGCTTAAATACAAGATTGATGTGTATAAACTAAAACTGGATGGAAGCGGAGAGGTTGAGAGATATGCAGATTTTTCAACCAGATATCCTGGTTTATTGCGCTCAAATAATCCTGTTGTTGATAAGACAGGAAAGTTTATCGCTATAATGTATGGACTTCAGGAGGGATCAGGAAACGGGCACGGAATTTTTCTTTTTGATATTGATAAATACGAAAAATCAAAAGTTAAAAAACCCTGACACCTATTCTGCCAAGTTATGATTTCAGATCCTTATCATGAATGTGTTAAATGATTTCTCAGATAAAACTGCTCTGAATCGCCTGCCATTTACCTCAAAACTCTTCTCCAGCTTCCCGCCTGAATTATAATAGACAATAATTATAGAGTCGGAGTTTCTGAAAGCAAGGCAATTCTCATCCGAAGTTTCTATTTTACAGGCTCCCTTTTTTACAAAAAAGCTGAAATGTTTCATAAGATAAAACTCAGGATTCCAGGTTACCTGTCCTGTTTTTGAATCTATCGATATCATGGAATTCTGCTTCCAACCCCATTGGCTTTTTCCTGTTTCATTCAAAACCATATTCCAGTACATATAGGCATTGGCTCCATTGCTGAAATAATGTTTCATTAATTCAAATGTATGTTCAGCCGCCTTCCAGTTATTAGAGCCATTTCCACACTCTGTCTCAGTCTGCATTAATTTAATATCCGGATACTTTTTATGGACTTCCGGTATTGCACCCTTCCCGGCCCATTGGAAACCAACTCCCTTTATGTATTTCCCGGCTTCGGGATCGGTAAGTATTGTGTCAACCCTCTCAATCTGAGGCCGTTCTATAGTACCCAACCAGATTTCAGTACTAAGTTTGTCTTTATTGAACTGAGGCCCAAGATAGCCTCCAATGAATTTCGCCAGGGCAGATGGAGTCCATATACATGAGGGAAAGTTCTGGCATGAGTTTGGTTCATTCTGAACATGAACCGCATAAATATCTATGCCATCATTCTTATATGCCCGGACAAACTTTGAAAAGTACAAAGCATATGCAGCGAGATATTTATCCTGCATTCTGAACTCATTTTGCATCTCTTTGCCTGCCCCCATTTCTGTCAGATCATTTACTTTATCAGGTCGGCAGGCATAATTTTCATTTGTTTTCATCCATGATGGCGGACACCAGGGTGAAGCCCATATTTTAAGATCGGGATAATATGTTTTGGCTTCTTTTATATATGGTATCAACCTTTGATTATCTCTTTCGATCGAAAAATTTTTCATATCAAAGTCACCTTTCGTCTCATCGTAGCTATACCAGTCCATTGCATAATCGTTGGCTCCGATAGGCATTCTGCAAATGTTAAATTTACATCCCTGAATAGTATCAAACAGGGACTGAAGTATTTTTTTCCTGTCTTCAGAAGAGACGCTGTTCAATGCCACCCAGCCCATTTCATTGAAGCAACCACCAAAACCATCTATCACCTGTTGTTTCTTATCAGGAAAAACAGTTATTGCTGAATGGGCTTTACCTCTTTTTAAGGTGGCTTTTATGTCAGTGCTCTGCCATAATGAAGAAGGAGAGCTGCTTACCCATGCAACAGTTTTTACCGGATTCCTGCAACCGGTTAATATTAAAATAATAGCTCCCGTTAAAATTAAAGCTCTTTTCATATTTAAACTTTTTAAAATGATCTTACTAAGTCAACTTTAGGCTTTTATCTAACTGTATATCAAGCTCTTTAAAATTTGAATTATATAACCAGATCCATTCTTCAATTAACTGAAATAGTTATTTATTTCGAGTAATAATCTTCCTTTTATATTGGGTAATTCAAATGCTCCGTTCTTATGGTCTGGCAGGTTCTTTGAAGTGTTTACGCAAAATACTGTTTTGACAGACGTAGGAAGCTGAAGCATCTCTCCAGCAAAACTCTGACCCTGGTCAATTACATCAATATCAAGGCATTTACGCACAGGAATATAATTTAAAAGTGTAACAATCAAATCATTATTGCGTTTACGGGGTACTGAAAGGATGGAAGGAGGCAGCCCATAACCTGCAAGAGGTTTTCCCACCATTTGAACAATGATTTCTGACAGGATCTCGCGGATAAACAAATTTCCCGATTGACGATATTCCCTGAATATAGGATCGGAGAAATAGATCACGTTTTTGTTACTCATGACGGCTGGGTAGATCTGGTCAACTCTATCAGGTGGCGTCTGAAAATGTGAACAGAATTTCAGATCGGACCTTTTAAAATAAGGTACTACCCTGTCAATAAGTACTTTAAAATCACCTGATGGTTTCATATTCAGCCCCCTCTGGTAAAATACCCTTTCGCTTGCGAACCCATTTTTTTGAAATGATGCTGTTGGCTTCCAGAATGTTGGCCAGGCCTCCGTTTCCCCATCGCAATGAAGAGGCAGCTGGGTAAGCGCCCATTCATTATTTTTGTCAAAGCCCGACCTGAAAGAAATAAGTGTTTTGCCCCCATCCTTTATCCGGTTGTTGAGTTTTTCTTTCAGTTTATCTGTTATTACCACCGAATCGGGCAGGATTATCAGTGAGAAACCTGTAAGATCGCTGCTGTCATCAAGCATCGCAACATCGTAATGAAGTTCTTCAAGAAGCAAAACCACCCCCTCCTCGCTTTTTGAACTCTCGGTTTCATTTATTCCCGGATAATTCGGACACAAAACACCTATCTGGGGCAAAGAGACAGAGTCTTTATAAAATACTTCTGCTTCAGCGGTTTGCTTATAAACGGAACCAATCATCCGATATGTTTCCATATCCAAAACTCCCCTGGGGTGTAGCTGATCTCCCACTGAATTAGCGCCTCCAAGAGCCTGTGATCTGAAACATTCGTATTCAAGTGCTGCCTGAGGCTTTAATCCACCAAAATCACCCCACATTTTTTGAAACTTCCCCGTCATTCCCAGCCAAGGTTTACCTTTATAAGCCAGTCTTCTTGCCAAACGGGGGAAATGATAATAACCCCAGAAGCCGGATGGCAGAGATTCTATCTCGAAATGTGTCTGGTAAGCTGCTTTTTTCATGACACCCTCATCTCCGTTTATATACAAATTATTTGGAGTGTTATAAAAAACAGACGCAGCAGGTGCTTTGGATTTGATCTGTGCCGAGAATCGCCTGGTAAATTCTTCCTGGGCCAGGGATTCGAAATAAATCTGATTTTCGGGAGTGTCTTTTAATAAGTTATGCTTTGACCGGAATTTTATACTTTCGTCTGACCAGCTTCCTTCTTCGTGATAGAATAAGATATCGACGAACAATCCATCCACCTCAAATTGTGTTAATATTTCGTTGAGATGAGCTTCAATATAATCCTGATAATCGGGATTTACCCAATCGTTGAATTTCCAAGGAGCCTGCTGTTTTGCTCCCGGATCGGCTCCCGGGGAACAATTGGCGAATGACCCGTTTTTTTTTAATTGCCGCCATTCAGGATGTGTGGCTGCTATGTTTTCTTCCCAGCCTATTGTTGTATAAATCGGTGCCCTTATACCCTCTTTGTGCAAAGCTTCAAGCATCTCTCCAAGCAAATTCTTACCCTTCAAAGCCGGATGCATCACTCCTACTCTTGTAGGATAATAAGACATACCATGATGGCATTTTGCGAACACGGTGATACTGTTAATATTTGAATCTTTCAGAGTTCTTGCAAAAGCAGTGGCATCAAATTGTGCAGCAACGTCACCAATAAACGGTGAAGTATGAAAATCGAGATGAACTTGTCGCTGATGCGTTAAAAAATTTGTGCGATCGGTACTGTCAGCAAATCCTGTATTTGGATGAATAAATGTCGACACCTTGTTTGCATCTTCGCCATTACCAAATCCGTTTTTTATTCCAATTAATGAACCAGCTGAAATTACAGCACCTGTTTGAATGAATTTTCTTCTTTCCATCTTAGTAATTTATTTATGATCAGACGTTCCGGAACTTCCTACCCTGCCGGTGGATTTTCTTTTTGACGATTTCCCCGCAGCATTTTTGGGTGCACTGCCGTATTCACAGGCCCCTATGTCAATCTTCCCTTTTACAACTCTCTGATTACCATATAAATCTACGTCAGCATTCCCGAATTTTGAAGTGCCCTTATTAATAGCAGGACTTTTGGGTTTCAAATGAAAGTCAGATATCTCCGAATTACCTGGATTTATCAGCAATGGATCTGTAGCACAAAGATTACCATTTACACCCTTAACAGCAATTGTTATTCCTTCGCTTCCTGCAGCAGGGCTGACAGGAGAAAAGGTGCTGTAGGTAATATTGTTATAAAAGGTTAAGTTGAAAGCAATTCCAATTCCCTTTCCGGCACCTGCAAATATTCCATGAGCATTATTATTCGGAACAGTGGAAACACAAATATTATTAACTGCAATTACATTTGATGCAAAATCACAACTCAGATCAGCATTCCAGTTGCTTTTTTGCTGATCTGCTCTGGTACAATTGCCATATACGGTGTTATTTCTTAAAGTAATATTATTTGACCAGCACGTATGTATACCTTTACCTCCGTTTGCATAACAAAGATTATTTTCAACAAGTACAGCCTGACCGGTATAATTAAGATCTCTTACAAGTCCATGATGGCCTGAAGTTTGTGTATTCCGAAGGTCATCAATAATGATACCGTTTCCATCAGTCATTCTGGTGGTTGGACCATTGTCGTTCAAGTAACAGATGTTGCCGCGAACGATGTAATGAAACTTTGATGAATCTTTATCAAATGTGTAACGGCCATAAATTGAAATCCCGCTTCCGCAGGATGGCATCAGCCATGCATTCTTATAACATATATTATTCTCGATGGCAATATAGTCGCAATCCCATGCTGAAATTCCGGCGTCTCCGGAATCGTGGCATTTATTATTCACTGCAGTTATATGATGATTATAAACACCATTCTTAACCGGCATAACAGCAACCCCCGATCCATAAATTGATGGTGCCATCAGATCAAAACCGTCAATTGTTATGTAGCTGGCTTTGATTGTAAAGCAATTGCCTTTTGAGTTGGTTATCTTAGCTCCCCACTTATTGATCGATTTATACACGATACCCGAGGTGCCATTCCCGCTGCGGGTAATGATTACTTCTTCCATATAAGTGCCATCTGCCACCAGAATTGTATCGCCTGGATTTGATTCATCATGAGCCTTTTGTATAGTTGCAAATGCTGTCTCCAGACTTGTGCCATTATTAGTGTCGCTTCCTTTCATGCTTACGTAATAAATAGTTGCATGGGCAAGCTGACAGGAACAGATTAGAAGTAGGACGATAATTTGCTTTTTCATAATTTTTGAATTAACTAGTTTTTATTTAATAAGGTTGAATATTAATAATTTGTTAGGTGATAAACTGTAAATCGTCACCTTTAATCGAAACGTGGTATTCTTTTGCGGAGCATAACATTGAAACAAATACCCCAAGACTCAGCAAACAAACATTTAAACTTCTCATCCTAATGATTTTATTAATAGTATTTCATGGGAATTTCAGAAAAAAATATCAGAAGAACTTCAATTGAAATATAAACCGGAGCTATAGCTTAAATTGCCATTGGTTGACAGTTTTATCACCTAAATGAATATCAAACACCTGTGATGCACCATCCGGTTTGGTAATTTTTATTTTGTACTTTCCATAGAATCCTCTGAAATTTGCAATGCCTTTTTTGTCGGTTGTTAATCTGACATCTTTAGTCATCCAGTCTTCCTTTATAAGTTTCATCAGACGAATATATACAGGTTTTGGGTTATACTCTTTATCAAGGAGTCCTCCCCCGGGAAGCCAGATACTTCTGTCGGAGAAACCCCACCAGTTAATTGATGCAACTGAAGGAT
>Ga0209748_1000548_pt1 | contig 19527 bp, 31 predicted proteins | sample BarGraIncu00421A_FD_185490 | JGI IMG/M metagenome (GOLD analysis project Ga0209748, IMG submission 185490) | Arctic peat soil microbial communities from Barrow, Alaska - Barrow Graham LP Incubations 004-21A (SPAdes) (version 2) | ecosystem: Environmental > Terrestrial > Soil > Wetlands > Peat... | reverse complement strand
AAGGACAGTGCCGGGCGAAGGTTCGTCGGTGAGTGGTCGTTCGAGTTCCGCCAACGGCCGTGACAGGCCGTCGAACCGTCCTCGCACCCGCGACTCGGGGGCTCCTTGAGCGCAGAAGGGCCGCGGTCTCCGGCCGCGGCCCTTCTGCGCGCTCGCGCTCACGCCTACTCGGCGTAGACGCGGACCTTCTCACCCTTCGCACCATCGACGTTGACTTCCATCTCGCGCAACGCCTCGATCAGTTCGTCGATGTCCTCCGGCTTGAAGTTGGAGAAGTCGATCGACATGCCGCTCTCGGCCATCTGCGAGTTGATCTGCTCCATCGCCTGCGGCGGGATGAGCGACGTGAGCTTGAGCCCCGAGCGCACGAGCGCGAGCGGGATCTTCACGTCCACCTTCTCGCCGGCGTCGCCGTCCACCTTCACATGGAGGAACTTCGGCAGCGCGTTGAGCAACGGCGTCGGGTCGCCCTTGATCACGGACGGCGCGGAGCCGGAGGTGACCCCCGCCTCCGGCGCGCGCGAGTCCAGCGCGTCGAGCAGGCGCTCCGCCTCAACGGCGCTGATCTTGCCTTCGGCGAGCATATTCAGGATGCGGGCACGATCCTCACTCATGGCGATCCCCTTCTCTCACACCAGGTCGATAGCGATGACGTTCTCTGCGGAACGGATGGACACCACGGTGCCCTTGGCCGCTCCCAGCACGCCGAAGCAGCGAAACAGGAGCAGCGTGTAGTGGTGATACGGCTGGTTGATCAGGAACAGCACCACGTCGGTCAGCATCGTGATCAGCAGCACGAGCACGACGATCGGCAGCAGGATCAGCCACACGAGGAACAACGGCAGCCAGACGCCGAACCCGGGCCGCTCCAGCGTGCCGACGCGCACGTACAACAGCATCGGCGGGAACATCAGGCCCTCAACCTCTCGGCAGCGTCGTCGGCCGAGATCTCACCGCGCTCGAGCATCGCGAGTACGTCCTCGGCCTCCACGGACGCGGCCGGCTGCACTCCCACCTGCACGAGGCTCAGCTGCTCGGCGATGCGGTTCAGGCGGTTCTTCACGGTCGGATAACTCACGCCGAAGGCCTTCTCCATGTCCTTGATCGAGCCGTGGCTGCGCACGAACTCGCCCACGAACACCTGGTCCTCGTAGCGGAGCCGGGCCAGCGGCGGCAACTCGAACTCGCCCTCGATCGCCACGCCGCTCGCCAGTCGAACCCGCGTGATCGTGAAGGGCCGCTCCCCTGTCAGGTCGGTCAACTCGTGCCACTCGTTACTCATCGGCGTCCACCTCCTCAAGTCCGGTTCTTCGGAGACATCGTAGGACGGTAGATTGAGAAAATCAAGTATCTACTTGATAATCTCAAGCCACAGGGACTTCATCTTCAGAAATGGAGAGCGTGTATCGAAGTAATCACCACGCGCGCCGTCAGTTGGACCCGTACCGCAGCAACACACGAACGGCCAGGGCGGCGAGAACGAAGCAGACGGCCGCGGCCGCCAGCGAGACCCACGCCCGGTGACGAAGTTCGGCCCTCTCACTGTCGCGGAAGCGGATCCAGTTGCGACAGCCGACCGCTGCGGCGCCCAGCAGGACGAGCACGCCGAACGCGTAGAAGGTGAATGCGAGCGCCAATCCGACCATCGCCTGCCTCCGGGTTCAGCTCGAGACATCCGGTCGCGTCGCCGGTGTCTTGGGCGCGGAGTGAGGGCTCCCCTGCACCGATCTACCCGACCCGATGGCCGAACGCCGTGAGCGCTGCCACCGCGACCTCGAGTGACGACTGCTTCACGAGCACGTAGTCGGTGCCGTAGGTCGAGAGCGCGAAGATGCCCACGCCTGCGTCGGCGAGCGGCCGGACGATCGAAAGCAGCATCCCGGTCAAGCCGAAGTCGAGCGGCCCCGCGGGCGCGGGTGCACTCGCGGGCAACCGGCAGACGGACAGCTCGTCGGGCAGCACGGTGAGCTCGAGACTCACAGGCCCACAGTGGCCTTCGCCTCCGCCGCGTCCAGCGCCTGGGCCAGGTCCGCGATGATGTCGTCGGGATGCTCGCCGCCGACGCACAGCCGCACCAGGTTGGCCGGGATGCCCGCCAGCGACCGCCCCTGCTCCCCCTGCTGCTGGTGGGTCGAGATCGCGGGGATGGTGGCCACCGACTTGACGCGGCCGAGGTCCGTGGCGCGGAAGACGCGCTGCAGCGCGTCGAACACCCTGCGCGCCGCGGGCGCTCCGCCCTTCACGCAGAACGACATGAGGTGTCCGTACCGGTTCACCGGGCTGCCGTACTGGAGATCGTGCTCGCTGTCGACGAGATACATGTAGCGACTGGCCAAGTCGTGCAACGGGTGACCGGGCAGGCCGAGGTAGTCGACCCGTTCCACCTGCGGGTGGCCCTCGAGGAACTCGGCGACCTGCATGGTGCTCCGACTGAAGAGGTCGATCTTGGACCGGAGGGTCCGGAGGTCGTTGAGCGCGAGGATGGCGTTCATCGGCGAGAGGTTCGGGCCGTTGTCCCGGTTCGGCAGCAACTTGAGATAGGTGGCGAAGTCGGACTTCATCTCCTCCGAACCACGGCGGCTCACCAGGCCCTTCCGGGCGATGACGGCTCCGGCGATGGCGAACCCGGAGGAGGCCATGGTCTTGGTCACGGACTGGACCACGATGTCGGCGCCGTGGGCGAGCGGACGGAGCAGCGCGGGGGTCGCCACGGTGCTGTCGACGATGAGGGGCAACTGATGGGAGTGGGCTATCCCCGCCACCGCAGCGACGTCGAAGAACGACTGTCCCGGGTTCGACGGCAGCTCGCCGTAGAGGAAGCGGGTGTCGCCGTCGATCTTCGACTCCCACTCCTGCAGATCGGTCGAGTCCACCACCCAACGGCACTCGATGCCCCGCGCCTCCATCTTCTGCACGCTGAACTGCTGGAAGGTCCCGCCATAGACCTGGCAGGTCGAGACGAAGTTGATCGGGCGGCCCGGGTCCTTCGCGTCGACCGCGAGGAAGGGTTCTGTCGCGCTGGCGATGGCCGACATCCCCGACGAGGTGGCGCAGCAGGAGGTCTCGGCGTCCAGGCCGTAGCCCTCCAGCAGGGCGAGCGTCTGCTCGAGGTAGTAGAGGCTGGGATTGGCGATCCGGGAGTAGGCCCAGCTCGGGACCTGGTAGGAAAGCGCCGCTTCCATCTCGTCGGAGTCGCGGTAGGTCTGCGAGGTGCTCATGTAGACCGGCTCGATGATCGATCCCTGGTTGTTCTCGATCGCCTCGCGCATGGTGTACATGCCGTGGACGGCGATGGTGTCGAACCGGCAGGCGCGCATGGCGGCAAGCTCTGCCGCGTGCTGAGCGGCCGCTTCCTGCGCGGCGGCGACGTAGCGGGCAACGCCTGGGGAGTTCATCTCGTCGATCATCGGTTCGGTTCTCCTGATTCCCTGGTCCTGCCCACACCGTCTGTGCGCGTTTGCCACGCGCGGGTACCACGTCATTGTGCGCCTCATGGCGCGCGTCGGGTTGACAACTCATCGGCGCCCGCCACGATGGGACTGCCGACCAAGGAGAAGCATGTGACCCGCGTCTACGCCCCCGGCTGCGCCCTCGTGCTCTACAAGTCGCATCTCGCGGAGAAGGTGCTCGCGCATCTCCGGGCCGATGACCCCGGGATCGCGAGCCTGCTCACCTGCTGCCGGCACGATCCGCATCTCGAGCCGGGCTCGGTCGTCATCAACACGTGCGCCGGCTGCGACAGGCGCTACCGCGAACTCTACGAGGGCGTCTCGACCGTCTCGCTGTGGGAGGTGCTGGCCGCCGACGCCACGTTCGACTTCCCCGACTACCACGGCGCGGAGATGGCGATCCACGACGCGTGCCCCACGCGCACCGAGGAGCGGGTGCACACCGCGGTCCGCGCGCTGCTCGAGAAGATGAACATCGCGGTGGTCGAGCCAAAGTCGACGCGCACGCGCGCCGTATGCTGCGGCGACAGCTTCTTGGGCGAGCTGCCCGTGGAGCGGGTGAAGGAGCTCATGGTCAAGCGCGCGGACTCGATGCCGCGAGAAGACGTGGTCGTCTACTGTGTCTCGTGCGTCAAGGCGATGCACATCGGGGGCAAGATACCCCGCTATCTGGTCGATCTGCTCTTCGCCGAGGAGACCGATCCGCAGGAGTTCGAGCCCGGTCCGTGGCATGCGGCGCTGGACGAGTTCATCGCAGAACACTAGGACGCGACGCGCGAACGACTTGGGTCCCGGCCAGCCGGTCGTAGAGCGTCTGGCGCGTCGGGCTGACCGCGAGACTGACGACGTTGGCGGCGACCAGGAGCCAGACGACCGCGAAGCCGAGCGCGTAGAGCGGTGAGGATGGGTCCTTGGCGAACGACACCTGCCAGATGCAGGCGTGCGCGAGTTCCCACGGAACGAACTTGAGCGCGGTGCGCCCGATGGAGCGCGCGCGGCTCAGACGCCGGCCGGCAAGGTCCGTCACCGTCAACCCCATCCGCCGCTTGCCCCAGGTGGCCTGCCAAGGCGACGCCTCAGGGAGCGCGAAGTACAGGGTCACCGGCAGCGTGATGAGGAGGAACCCGACCGCCTCGCCGGAGATGGGGCCTCCGAAGAGCGCCTTCGCCAATGGCTGCGAGGACCGGCTCAGCCACACCCCGCCCGCGACGAGAACGGCAAGGTAGCTCGCGACCGGCACGTAGTCCAGCGCGAACGCGAGCGCCCGGACCCACAGCCCGGCCGGGGCCGTCACGCGATCCCGCACAGCACCGGTCTCACCTGACGTCCGAGTCACCTGAATGCCCGACCGTAGGCCTCGAGGATACGGTCCATCTCGACGTTCACCGCCTGATCGACCCGCCGGCGACTCTCGTCAGCGGCGAACCAAGCCAGTGCACGGCTGATCCCCTCCCGGAGCGGGATCGTCGCCTCGAAACCGGGCACGAACGATTTGATCTTGCTGTTGTCGAAAACCGCGCTCCACGCCTTGTCGCCCAACAGGCTCCCGGCAAGATCAGGCGCCACCCGGGCGATGAAGTCGGACGGGACGTGGACGATCTTCGCCTCGACTCCCAACGCGTCGGCGATGGTCAGGTAGATCTGATTCCACGTGAGCACTTCGTCAGACGTGATGTGGAAAGCCTCCCCTAGCGCTCGCTCGTTGCCCAGCAGCCCGAGGAGCCCTCGCCCGAAGTCGTCCGCGTGCGTCACGACCCACAGCGACGAGCCGTCGCCGTGCACGATGATCGGCAGACCCCTGTTCAGCCGGTCGGCGAGCGTGTAGCAGCCCCATCCCCCGATCGCAATCGGGAGGTTCGTGTCGTACGTCAGGGAGGGCCGCACGATCGTCGCGGGGAAGCCGTCGTCGCGGTACGCCCGCATGAGGCGTTGCTCGCAGGCGATCTTGCCACGGGAGTACTCCCAGTACGGGTTGTGCAGCGGCGTCGACTCCGTGATGAGGTAGTGGGCCGGCGGCTTCTGGTACGCGGAGGCCGAGCTGATGAAGACGTACTGCTTCACCCGCCCCCGGAAGAGGTCGAGGTCGCGCTCGATGTCTTCGGGGGTGTAGGCGATCCAATCGACGACGACGTCGAACTCGGCGTTCGCCAACGCGGCGCGAACCTCTCCGGGGCGACGGATGTCGGCGATCAGGTGGTGGGCGCCGGGCAGGTCCGCGGACCGGGACCCGCGATTGAGTACGGTGAGTTCGAATCCATCAGCGATCGCCATCCGGCTGACGGCGGTGCTGATGAAGCCGGTGCCCCCGATGAACAGCAGCCTCATGGGCGTCCGACCTCTCTCGGTCGTCGGATGATAGCGCGAGTCGCGAGTCCGGGCGTCCGAACCAGCCCCTCACGCTCACGGCGCGACCTACATCCCCGCAAGGAAGGCCGGATGACCCGTCACTTCGCCGGCGGGTGCGTCCCCGGGCATCGGGAGCGCAAGCACGTTCTCATCAGGGACCCCTTCCCACGCGAGACCCGGGTACGCCCCGAAGCCGAAGCGACCGTAGAACGCCGGATCCCCGACCAGGACGCGCCCGGCAGCCTCTTGGGCGCGCAGTGCGCCGCATCCACGCTGTCGAGCGCGATGTAAAGTCCAATCGCCTCGATGCGCTCCAGCGCCCCCTCGGACCAGATGACCTTCACGCGCCTATCCTCTTGAGCACCCGAGCCTTGGCCACTTCATGGGGGATGCCGCCGCCGGCCTCGAGCTGCGCCCGCGCCACGGCGATGTCCTCAAGGGTCTCGAGGCGCTCGCGCATGGACTCGAACTCCCGGATGTCGACCAGGACCGCGACCCCGCGACCGTGCTGAGTCAGAACCAGCGGTCGCCCTGTGTCGTTGACCTGCTTCACGAACGAGGCGACACCCGAGCGGAACTCCGACAGCGGGCGGATATCCTCGTCGAGCTTCAGCGGTTGCACAATGGCCTCCTTGTACGCCATATCGTACGCTTTAGCGTACACGACGCAGGTGTCTGTGGCAAGAGCGGACCGCTGGCGTGATCTGACCGAACGTGTGGCGCTCCAGCGGCGAACCGCAGCGCCTCCTTCATTGCACCAGCATATCCGCCGCCCGCTGGAAGTGTTAGCCGTGTCTCGGTCAACTCACGACCGAGGATGCCCTCGACGTGCTAACTGTTCGTCGCGCGCGTGAAGAACAGGCGGTAGATCCACGACCCAAGACACCAGAGCGTGATCGTCAGAATCGTGCCCCCTATGGCAACCGTTGCTCCCAATATGAACCCCAGCGCCGGCAGTCCGTAGTGGTAAGACACGGCCGAACCTGCCAGCCAGACAGTCGAGATGCCGTAGGAGAACCGTCGCGGGGTCGGCGTGGGCGGCAGAGCAGGCACACCGAACAAGTGGCGGACCCCGAGGTTGTAGACCAAGTCCAGGACCATGCCACGCGGGAACAGCACTCCACTGAGGGTGACGAGTGCCATCGACCCGAGCAAGACGGGCGACTGCAGGACCAGCCCGACCACGACCAAGGTGGTCGCCACCGCGGGAGTGAAGCGCAGCGGCAGGGCATAGCGGGACTTCATCTCGTCATCGAGGCCGCAGAAGCCTTGATTGTCCAGGTTGACCTTCGTCGAATCAGGCAGTTCTGCCATCCGCATCCACCGCTTCATGTCCGGAATCTGAGCCAACTCCGCCCCATGTACCCAGATTGAGCGGAGTCCCCGATTCCCACATCCGACCGTCCCTTGCGCTATCACGGCTAACGTAGTGCGCGTAACCTGTGCGCCTAACGTGCCCACTCTAGCGCGAACTGTGAACGCATCAGGTTGACGCGCTTGTTCGCACCTCATTCCGTCCGAGCCAACGGCCTGCGTCAAGGTGATACGTTGCGACCACGGCATAGTCGGGCTTAGGGAGGAGAGGGACTTGGGCAACGACCACTTCGTCCCGCAGTTGTTGCTCCGCAGGTTCACGCATGACGGAAGGCGCGAGACACCAATTGTCGCCTACGATCTTGCGCGGGGCGCCTTCACCGAGCAACCGATTAGTCGCGTGTGCACCATGGAGGATCTGAACTCCGTGGACGAAGTCGTGATCCGACGCGCTGAGGCAGCAGGGGTCACATTTGACAAGGAATCGCTCGAGCGAGGAATCGGACGGGAGATTGAGACCCCCTTTGCGAACGCCTTGGAGCGGATCGAGCGGCATCCCGCGAAGCTCAAGGACGGAGATGTGGACTGGCTGGGAAGCTATGTCGCGTTCCAGTTGGTCCGCACGCCGTGGGCAATGGGTAGGCACGCACACGAGGCCGGGGGCAAGATCTCATATCGCGAGGTACTCGCCAGGATGCTCCGGGAGCAGCCGGTCGTGTTCGACCTGATCAAGGAGCGCAACTGGTCACTCTGGCAGGCAGAGGCCGATGCCGGTGACTACGTGATATCGGACAACCCCGTGCAGTTGATGTCCCGTGAAGGCCGCCTCTTGGAACTGACACCCCGAGGTCTCGCCAAGCGGAACGGGGTGCTGACGATGCCGCTGACGAAGCGACTGCTCGTTCGGGCAGAGTATGACGCGCCTGGAGGCGTGACCATTCCGACACCGCGGGAGATGGTAGCGCGCTACAACTCGGCGACGACCGCCGGTGCAGTCCGCGCAGTCTACATGCCTGAGCGGGAGTTCGCCATTTGGGACGGGTCGAAGATCCAACTCGTCAACGAGGCTTGCCCGCGAACGTACCGGTACGACCGTACCGGCTCGGCCTGATGGTGCGAACGTTGGGCGCTTCAGCGGCGGACCGAAAGCGCGATGCTAGCGCAACCCCGCCGCCGCCCGCTGGAAGCGCTTGTTGGGCCAGCGGCGAGAGCCGCACTGGAGCAGAGCTACGCCGTAGCAATCACGCCCGAAGCGACCACAAGGAGCAAATACGCGAAGAGCATGATCGCGACCGTCGAGTCGTTCACTGAGGAGACACGGTCGCGTGAGTCCGCCACTGCGGCGAGCACGATGGCTATCCAGAGCAGCGGTGACAGCAGTGCGGCCATCACGACCCCCTGGAAGCCCCCTTGGTACACGCTGGGAAGGGCGCGAAGCCCGTACGCCAGTACGAGGGGGCACTGCACAGCGAAGAGTACCCATCCCGTGGTGCGAAGAGACCGCCCCGTCTTCGGCGCCGGTGCGGCGACGAAGGGCGCTGGCGCAGCCTTCAGCGTGTCGACTTCTCGTTCCAGCTCACGGATGCGCGCTTCCTTGGAGGCGTCCGCCGTGGCGGGTGCGGCGCACTGCGGGCAGTATCGAGCATCACCGGCCAGCACCGCTCCGCAGGTCTCGCACAAGTCAGCGATCTGACTCGCCCCTTCTCCGTCGGCCTAACGTTGGGCGCTTCAGCGGCGGGCCGAGGCGTCTCCTTCATTGCTCACACCTTACGCCGCCCGCTGGAAGCGCTTGTTAGGTGAGTGCTCACGGACGCTCTTTGGCCAAGGCCCCGTGAAATAGGCCGTTGCCCATGATGGCAGCCTCCTCGAACTGCTGCGCGGCCGAAATCACTGCGTCATCCGGCCAATCGTGACTGCCGCCCCGCAGGCGCTGCAAGCCGCCATCCGCTGTGTACGGATGTGAGTGCAGCAGCTTGTTGCGTCCTGCGATCGATCGCAGGTACTCCTGGTGAAACGCGATTAGGCCGCGACGGAGCCCGGGCGAGAGCGGTGGCTCGGTGGACTCAATCGCTTTGATGAGAGCCTTGGCTATGTAGCCCGATGACTTACCCATAGGAACGCTCGCGAACCCGTCCGTGCTCAGCTTCACGATTGTCCAGACCACAACCCACTCCAGGTAGGTGTAGTTGTAGAAGGCTCGCCCGAGAAGAGCGATGTACTCGGGGTCTGCCGGTATTCGTGGCTCGTACGTCACCGCACCTCACCTAACGTGTTGCGCGTAACCTGCGCGCCGATGCCTTGATGATTCTATGCCGACCTTGAACGCGCCATGGTTGACGCGCTTGTTAGGAACCAGCGGACGTCGATTCCGTCGAAACGACCTCAACGAAGTCCGATTCGCAAAGGATGCGAATTGCCTGACCTTGGGAGATCAGCGCCTCTGCTTTTCGGTGCTTGGAGCTCTTGTCTTGACCGGCAAGCCTCGCCACGTCTTGATCGCCTACTACCAAGATGGTCGTCTTCTTGGTCACGCCATCGCCAACTTCGCACCCGACTGACGCCGCCAACTCTGCCGCTTCACGACGCGAGATCATGAGCGCGCCAGTGAAGACAATCACCTCACAGACCAACGAACCGTCGGGATTGCTTGGTCGCGACAGGTTGCCACTCGGATAGAGACCGATGGGCGCCTGCGCCTTTGCGAGCCAATCCTGGACGGACACACCCGTCTTGTGCGCTGCCGCTATCAGCACGTAGCCAGCCGCCTTGGCGTCCTCAAGGGCGTCGTGAGCCTGGTAGTCGTACCCGATCCGGGCACATACGTTCTGCAGGCCGTATCCGCTGTGCGCGAACTCGTCCCACGCGCGCTGAGCGACCCGAGCGGAGTCTAGCCACGTGCAATCCGGGGGCTGCAATCCGTATTTCCGGCACGCCTGACCGAGAGCCACTCGGTCAAAGTGCGTGTGACAGACAGCCACGCTGCCGCGCAAGCGAGACGAGATGATCTCCATGAGATCCGGGAGCGTCGGAGCGCCCGCGACGTCCGCTGGATGGATACCGTGGACGCAGATGTTTGGGTAGGCGAAGTAGTCCTCCGGGTCGACCAGCGACACCCATTCGTCGACCAGTTCACCTGCTGCCGAGAAGGAGGCAAGCCCGATTTGGCAGATTGAGGCCATATGCGGGTTCGCGGTCTCAACGTCGATTGCGACGAAGTCCAAAGAGGCCCCCCTCCTGTGTTCCTAACGTTGGGCGCTTCAGCGGCTGGCCGAGCGCTTGATGCCAGTGTGAACCTTCCGCAGCCCGCTGGAAGCGCTTGTTAGGCAGGGGCCGACTCGGCGAACTTGACGTTGTTCGCCTTCATGAACTCCTTCAGAACATCGACGTGCACGCAATGCCCGACATGGAGTATCGCGTTGTCGTGAACCTGCTTCTTGCGACCGTCGCGCATCACTTGCATGTCAACGTCGAAGTTCAAGTCGAGATGATTGGTGGCGGACTGCATACCCCAGACGACACCGAGAGCATCAAAGGCCGGGCCGCCACTTTGACCACGAAGTCCAGGAGTTGAGAGTTCGAACCCGACGACGGCTCCATCTGCATCTTGGAGGTGCCTTGTGACCATCCCCTCGATAGGGAACTGAGGGCTCTGCGCTTTCCCTTCCTCGGTCCACTCGATCTCGTCGCGGGTCGAGTCGTACCGGAAGTTGGTGAACTCCGGAAATGGGAATCCCAGCCGGCAAAGGAACTTGCCCTGCTTCAGGTCGGCTCCGTTCGCGGCAAAGAGGGGGTAGGCCGTCGCGCCAAGTTTCTCGAAGTTCGAGAACTTGATCAGCGCAACGTCCAGCGACGGGTGAAGGATCAGGGCTACATCGAGATCTCCGTCGACGCACCCGAGGAAGCGATTCCTCACCTCAAGCACGGTCCCCTTGCCAAAGCCGTACTTGCGCTCGAGTTCCAGCTCCTGCTTCTTCTTGCCGCTCGGGGAGAAGGAGACGCGCTCCCTATTGAACGCAGCGCGACGCTCCAGAATCTGATCGGCAGCAAGTATCAGCTCTGCAACGTGACGACACGTGAGAGCCCATCCCTCGTCGTTGACAAAGAAGAGCGTCGCGGCCCCAGGCTGGACATCTGTGGAGCCGAAATGCCGCGAGATCGTATGCATGGGGCGCGTGAAACGAGTGGCAGCTTCGATGGCTTCGATGAACACCGCGACCTCCATCCTGCCTAACGTGTTGCGCGTCAGCGGTGGACCGCGCCGTTTCCTTGTTGCGCACACCGTACGCCATCCGCTGGACGCGCTTGTTAGGCTTGATCAGCGAGACGCTTCGGCAACGATAATCTGACCCGGCCGACCTGGAAACCCTGCCCGGCCACCGGCATAGCCGTGGTCTTCACCACGCATCCGCAAGCGACCTGCGTCCCCAGTTGCCGTAGCGACTTCCAGTACCGCGGGGACGTGTGGTCCTCGATGTAACCAATGTGGACGCCGTTGACCCAGACCTCTATCGGCGTCCGATTCCACTCGTTGGGCGGCATCGGCCTGAGGACAGCGACGAACTCGTGGTCGGTCAACTTGGACATTTCGCCGAATGCGCGTGGAAGGTCGTTGAGCTTGTAGCCCAAGCCGGTGACCAGCACGCTCGCTCGCTCGCCGTCAACGAAGACCGGCGAAGGCGGCGGCACCGGCTCCTGCTTCTTGAACCATGCCATCGAGACCCCCATCTCGAATCCAAGCCTAACGTGGTGCGTTTGAGCTGCGCGCCGTGCGCTTGCAGAATACGTCAATGCCGTGCGCGTCTGCTCGAAACGCTTGTTAGGCCGCAGACGCGCGGTCAGACGGGCAACTGCGGCGAGTTCACGCTGAGTTGTTCCAACAGGTCATTGCGGAGCGGTGCCAACGCATCGACGACGACCGCGCCAATCGCCTGGAGCGTCCGCAGCCCCGGGCCAACACCCCCGACTTTGACGAGGGTGCGGAACTCGTGGAGTGCGCGATCGCGATCCTCATGCGGGTCCAGGGCGTGTATCGTCCCTCCAACGAAGGCCATGTGCTTCATCAGCTCAAGGACGGTGAAGACGTGCTCTCCTACTTGGAGCACTGGTGTCGAGTAAAGAGCGCTTCTAGTCACCTCAGAATATGCAGCACCCGCGGACGGATGGAATGCACGTTCAACCGCTTGGAACATGAGGCCACTTTCGACCAATCGTAGTGGGCCTGTCTGGTGATCCTTGAGCAACCGGGGCTGTATTGGAGCCCCGATTCGAAACACCAGCTTGCAGCGGATTTCGCGGTTCACTTGGTCAGCTAACGAAGCGCCGTCCCAAAGCAGCAGACGGAGCAGGCCCGCGATCCCCAGCATGGTGTACTCATCGTTTGAAGAGCAGCGGTCGGCCAAGTCATCCAAGACGCGCAGAAACAGATAGCGCTTGTCAGTAATCGTCTCCGGGGCAGACGGCCTGTGGTCTGGCAAGACACTGATCAAGAGGGCGGCCAGCTCCTCCGGACTCCCCTCGAACTCATTCTGCCAGTCTGGGATTCTAAGCGTCGCTTGGTAAACAGGTCCTTCTGCGGAAGCGCAGGATATGTGAATGGTGTCAGCGTCAGGTAGAAGTCGAACCGACTCCAGGCCAAGCTGGGAGAGCCGTGAATCGAGGTTGATGAGCGCATGCGCGTCTACGATGAGGGATTCCGGGTGGAAGTAGGCGCCGGCGATGACCGCCTGGATTGAGGCCATGTCATGTACTTCCAGGCCATCATCAAGAATCGACATGCCCTGGTACTCCCCAGTTCCCAACCGCAGACATGCGAGCCGCAGGGCCCCATCAACTGAGGCACATTCGCTGGTCTCGACCTGATTGAAGTCCATGGGGATCGCCCGAAGGAGAATCACGACATTCCACCGCCTTCGCCCGTCGGCCTAACGTGTAAGGCATGAGCAGACGCGAATGCCCTCTCAGGTCAGTCTACCTTCTGGCGTTCTGCTCGATGCCTTTGTTAGGCCGACTCGCCGTGGGCAAGACGACGCACGTCGCAGCTACTGCGCGACCGACCGGAACTCGATGGCGGGCGTGCGCGACTCGTTGGCCAATCCGTAGAGGAGATACACGCCCGGTGACGGCACCGTGAACGTGAGCGTTTCCTCGAACTGGGCGCCGGCGGGGAACGGATTGGGCGGCATACGAAGTCGTTTCAGCTTCGTCTCATATACGACGGCGCCCGAAGCGTCGGTGATCAAGATGCGAAACTCCGGTCCGGCAATCTGCGTGCTCTCCACCGAGTTCACGAGGGTGACTGCGGCTGATTGGCCGGTCCCGGCGACCAGAAGATCCGAGGGGATCGTGCAGCTCAACGTGAAGCCCTCGGGAGTGACGGTCGTGGCGACCGCGGCCTGAGACGCCATGCCGGACTTGTTCTCGAGACGCGGCGGCGCCTCGCCCGCAGCGCATCCCCCTAGCAGCAGCAGAACCGCGGCGGCAAGCGCACATGGGAGCAAGAGTCGTCTCATCGTCGCTCCATTCCCGAGCCCGAACGCCGCTTGCACTCCGGCGAGCAGACTGTTCGGCCTAACGTGTTGCGCTTAAGCCGCGCGTCACAAACCTAGCATGTTGCGCCGAGCGTGAACGCGTCGGCTTGAAGCGCTTGTTAGGCGGGCGGCTTCGACTCTCTCAGAAGCACGGCGAGCAGCGAGACAGAGAACACGACGTTGGACGCGAAAGCCAGCCAGTTGACAGATTCCATCGCGCGGCCGAGCTCCACCCCGGAGAGCGCCACCCAGGAAAGTGGAAGCGGAGTGCTGAACAGCGGTGTCACGAGCAAGATCGCCGATGAGACCGTGAGCGCCCATCCCAGAACAGTCCGACGTCTCGCGGCGTACAACATGCAGCCGACGGTCACCAGTAGTCGCAGGGCAAGGTGTCCCCACGGCAGATATGCGTAAAGGACCTGCATGGAATCCCCCCGTTGCTCCGCCTAACGTGTTAGGCATGAGCGGCGGCCAACGCCTCTCAGGTCAGTCTACCTTCCGCCGTCCGCTCGATGCCTTTGTTAGGCGGTATCGAGCCGCTTGCGCATGACTACCCGCTTGGCTCGCTCCGACTGGAGCCCGGCCTCCTCTTCGAAGCGGCGACACATATCAGCGTCCCAATCGGTCTCTGGGACGACGGTGAATCCCATGCGCGCGTAGAATGGCGCGTTCCACGGCAGGTCGCGGTACGTGGTCAGCGTGATCTGCGCGGAGTTCCTCGAACGCGCCCACGCCTCGACCGCTTGGATGAGTGCCGTACCGACACCGCGGCGTCCATGAGCCGGGACGACGTCCAGCTCCGCCAAGTGGACTTGTGCGCAGGCTACGACCACGCGCGCGAAACCGACAGGCTCGTCGTCTGGCCCGAGAGCCACCCACAGCGTGCCGCTCTGCTGGGAATCCAGGAAGGCGGCCTCGTCCGTCACGTGTTCTAGCAGTTCCGCCGGCACCGCATCCCCGAAGAGCTCCGCCGCCGAACGCTCGATCGAGGGGAGCACGGAGATGTGCCCTGAGGCGGCGGGGACGACCCTGTAGGAATCCCGCATCCCCACTCCTATCCGCCTAACGTGTGGCGCTTAACCCGCAAGGCGCCGATTGCGCTTGCCGCATGAGACTACCTCACCGGCGCCTTGTCGGCGTTGAAGCGCTTGTTAGGCAGATCGCTGCCTGGTCCGGCTACCGGCGTGCGGCGGCGCGTTTCAGTGTTCGATGATGAACACGCCGACCTTGGTGATCCCGTCGGACAGGTAGACCGGAATCTCTTGGGACGTACCCGCTTGGGCCGCCTGAAGCCGCACGGCTTCCTCCGGAGAGGCGGGATCGGGGGCTTCGAGATCCGTGCGCAGTGAGTAGCCGACCGTGCCGTTGGTTGCCTCGACTTTGATGAGGTCGGGTTCGTCCTGCAGTGACTGAGCATCCAGACCCGAACCGTACGTCATGCCCGACGCGTTCCTGGGCCATTTCGTCACGGAATCCTTCGTGGATGCGGTTGCGATGGCTGAGAAGCCAACGACCAGCACCACAATGGCTGCGGCGCTGACGATCATCGCCCGACGAGTCAGATGCGCCCCTGGTAGTCCGTACACGCGACCCACCCCCTTGGTGGCTGCGGTGGGTCCGGCCAAGCTGCGAGCAACGCGGTTGCGACCGCTCCCGGCACTATCTGTGCCCCATTCTGGACGGGTAGCCACCGGAAATCGGGCAGTCGTTGCGCAACTGACACCGCCGCGCAGGCAAGCCCACCGTCATGACCGCGTGCATTCTGCCTAACGTGTGGCGCATCAGCGGTGGACCGCGCCACTTCCTTGTTGCTCACACCGTACGCCATCCGCTGGATGCGCTTGTTCGGCACGCCCGCTCGTGTCCAGCAGCCGGTGAGCAAACGCCCGGCTCCAGCAACCTTGGTCATGCCCTCAACCCGCGCGAAGCGTCGAGGTTGAGGGCGCACCCTGCGCTCACACCGGTGCGAAGGATCGGTTCCAGCCGTCTTGCCGAACAATCCTTCTACGGACTGGGTAAACCTCCCGAGTCCCTCGTCGCAGGATGGGGCTTTCCGTGTAAGAAGTCACTTGCAACGTTCGATCGCCTAGTGAGGGCGATAGGCGCGAGCCCTTAGGCGGCGCTCCCGGCCCCGTGGTGCGCCGAGGACCACGGAACGATCTTCGCGAGGTCCTTCGCTATCCGGCGCTCGGTGACTTCGGTGTCGTATGCGGCCTGAGCCCGCATCCAATAGCCTCTTGAGAGGCCGAAGTAGCGCCCCATCCGGAGGTCGGTGTCCGCGGTGATCGCCCGCCTGCCGGCGACTATCTCGCCGATGCGCTGCGCCGGTACGCCGATCTCCTTCGCCAATCGGTACTTCGTGATCCCCATGGGGACCAGGAATTCCTCGCGCAGCAGCTCACCCGGCGTGACAGGCGGTACCTGGTTCATCGCTGACACCTCTCAATGATAGTCGACGATCTCCACATCCTCGGCCCTGGCCTCTGTCCAGCGGAAGCAGACCCGGTACCGGTCATTCACCCTGATGCTGAACTGCCCGTTCCGACTCCCCCGGAGGGCCTCGAGCCGGTTCCCGGGAGGTATCCGCAGGTCGCTCAGGCTCTCGGCGATCTCCAGCTGCCTCAGCTTCCGCCGAGCCACCGACTCGATCGCGGCGAACCGAGCGACCCTCATCCCATGGGCCAGCATCTCGGTGTCGTGGTCGCGAAACGACCGGATCATGTCAGTATAGTAACGCGTCGCGTTAGTAACGCCGAGCGTGCATATCGCACCGGGCTCGTCACAGTCGGTCGAAGGGGCTGTTCACGCCCAGACCGCCCTTGTTGAGCACGTGGGTGTAGACCATCGTGGTCGACAGGTCCTTGTGGCCGAGCAGCTCCTGGATCGTCCGGATGTCGTAGCCGGCCTGCAGCAGGTGTGTGGCGAACGAGTGGCGGAACGTGTGGCATCCGACGTGTTTGGTCACGCCCGCGCGCCGTACCGCCTCCTTCACCGCCCGCTGCAGGATCGTCTCGTGGACGTGGTGCCGGCCCTGCTCCCCCGTCTCCTCGTTGCGCCACCGTCGTTGCTGCGGGAACACCCACTGCCAGCGCCACTCAGATGCCGCATGCGGGTACTTGCGGTCCAGCGCGTCGGGAAGTACCACCCGCCCCCATCCGTCGCTCAGGTCGCGCTGGTGCACCGCCTGCGCGCGGCGCATCTGGGCCTTCAGCGCGGGCACGAGCGACTGCGGCAGCATCGTGACGCGGTCCTTCGACCCCTTGCCGTCGCGCACGGCGATCTCGAACGACCCGAAGTCGACGTCGAGCACCCGCAGCCGCAGGCACTCCATCAGCCGCATGCCGGTGCCGTACATCAGCGACGCCATCAGGCGGGTCTCGCCGTCCATGGCCTCGAGCACCGCACGGACCTCGTCGCGCGTCATCACCACAGGGATGCGCGTGGGCTTGCGTGCGCGCACGACACCGCCCAGGTCGCCCACGTCACACCCGACCACGTTGCGGTACAGGAACAGCAGCCCCGCGAGCGCCTGGTTCTGCGTGGACGCGCTCACATGCTGCTCGACGGCGAGGTGGGTCAGGAACGCGTTGATCTCGCGCTCCCCCATCTCCGCGGGGTGCACTCCCTTGTGGAACACGATGTAGCGCCGCGCCCACAGCAGGTACGCCTGCTCCGTGCGGCGGCTGTAGTGGCGCGCGCGCAGTGCGTCGCGCATCCGGTCGAGTAGGCGGGGTTCGGGCATACCCCGATGCTGCGCCGCCCTCCTTTCCGAAGGCTTACCGGCGTCCTCTGGGTGTCGGACACGGCTGCTACACTTGCCGCGGAGGTCGCCCGTGATGCGGATCGGACTCAAAGAGCAGCCCAACCGGCGCGTCTACATGGAGGCGCTGCGGCGCATGACGCCCGAGCAGCGGCTCGCGAAGGCCTTCGAGCTGTCCGACATGACACACGAGGCGCTGCAGGCCGGCCTCGCCCAGCGCTACCCCGCCGCCTCCGACGCCGAGCTGCACACGATGTACCTGGAGAGGCTGGAGCGGTGTCGCAGACGCAACTCCTGACCGAAGCGGTCGCCGCCCTCGACGCTGCCGGAGTCGGGTACCTGATCACCGGCTCGCTCGCCTCGAGCCTCCAGGGAGAGCCGCGCGCCACCCACGACATCGACATCGTCATCGAGGTCGATGCCCGGGTCGTTGGAGCGCTCGCTGCGGCGTTCGGGACCGACCCCTACTTCTTCGACGAGGAAGCCGCACGCGATGCGCTGGGGCGGCGGGGCCTGTTCAACCTCATCGACAGCAGCAGCGGCGACAAGGTCGACTTCTGGCCGCTGACCGACGACCCCTTCGACGCGAGCCGTTTCGCCCGCCGGGTGAGAAGCCGCGCGTTCGGCCTGGATCTCAGCGTCTCGTCTCCCGAGGACACGATCCTGCAGAAGCTGCGGTGGTCGGCGGCTTCCGGCGGCAGCGAGCGCCAGCTGCGCGATGCCGCCGGCGTCTACGAGCTCCAGCGCGGAACCCTCGACGAGCGGTACCTCGACGGCTGGGCCGCGAGACTGGACGTCGCGGAGCAGCTCGCGCAGGTACGGAGCGCGGCACAGGACTGAGCGCCCGCCCCTACTTCGGCGGCAGCGACTCCGCGTGCGCCTTCGCGCGGCTCAGCCACAGCACCATATCGTCGTCGTCGATGCCGGCGAGCATGTTGCCGCCGAGGAAGTAGCCGGAGCCGCCGAACATCGCCTTGCGAGTCGTCTCCCAGGGCCCGACGGCCTCGGCCACGCGCGCGTCGAGTTCCTCGTCGTAGGCCACGGCTACAGCGCCCGCATCCGGTTGTTGCGCGGGTTGTGCTCCACCTCGGCGAGGCCCCACGCCTCGACCGTGCCCTCAGCCGCGGGCTTCTGCTCGTCGGCGCTCCCGAGCGGCACCCAGTCGGCGTGCTCCACGAGCATCGCGTGCAGATCCTCGATCGCGCGCAGCCGATACCCGAGCACGGTCTTGCCCACCACGCACACGATCGCCGGAGGGTCCGCGGCCTCGTCCCGGAACATCAGGTACTCCGACGACCCGCTCGGCGTGGTCAGCACCCAGGGATCGTCCTTCGTCCCGCTGCCCTTTGCGTGCGCGGTCATGTCCGGCCTCCCGTTGTCGGTCGTCTCCCGGTGGATACCCGCAACCACCTCAGCCGATCATCCAGGAGACCCGCATGATCGCGTACTCGATACCGCCCGAAGCCGCGAGACCGATCAGGAACAGGGCGACAGCATAGAGGGCGATGAACGGGAGGTTGGAGGTCCCGGTCCTCCCGTTGAATCTGGCACCGCACTCCCCGCACTGTACGTGCGTGAGCAGCGTCGTGCCGAATCGCCCGCCCCACCACGTGCTCTCCAGTGGGCCGACCGACGTCGACGCGCACCGTGGACACGACGCATACCCGGCCATACCGATCCCCCCTTGGATCGCCCATCCCCGGAGGACCCCCGTCCTCCCTTCCCGAAGCATGTCCCCCAACGCCCCCACCCCAACCACCCGATGACCAAACCCACGCCGTGAACACACAAGAGCCGTCCCCGGTTCCGGGAACGGCCCTTTGTGTCACGAGGCGGGAAGGGCGATGCCCTCCACACCGACTGTGTAGCCCTCGGAGGCGTGGAGGGCATCGCCCTTCCCGCCCCCCACGCCCCCTAGCCGAGCGCGAACCCCCCGTGCTTCTTGAAGTGTTCGACAAGTCCCCCGTCGGCGAGCAGCTGCGCCATCACGGCCGGCAGCGGCGGGAACGGGATGGTTATCCCTTTGGTGACGTCCACGAGCACGCCTCCGACCAGGTCCAGCGTCAACTCGTCGCCGTCGTCGATCAGGTCCGTGTCGCACTCCACCACCGGCAACCCGGTGTTGATGGCA
>Ga0209748_1000547_pt1 | contig 19547 bp, 13 predicted proteins | sample BarGraIncu00421A_FD_185490 | JGI IMG/M metagenome (GOLD analysis project Ga0209748, IMG submission 185490) | Arctic peat soil microbial communities from Barrow, Alaska - Barrow Graham LP Incubations 004-21A (SPAdes) (version 2) | ecosystem: Environmental > Terrestrial > Soil > Wetlands > Peat... | reverse complement strand
GGGGCCTCCGGTTTGTGCTGGTGGGCGATGTAGGACTTGAACCGCCTACGTGTAGCGTTTCTACGACCAAGTCGCTACGTATCCGCGCCAGATGTGAATGCAGAGCCTTGGTACGACCAAGACGCTACGTATCCGCTCCAGATGTGAATGCACAGCCCCGGTATGGCACAGAGGCTACGCATTCGCCGGGGCCGCTCCCGCAACGAGTCGCCAAGCGCCAATCGCTACGCATTAGCGAGGGCCTAGGCTGGCAGAAGCTCGCATCGGGATCCGGGTAACTCGACCTTCGGGTTAGACACCCGAATACCCCTGATCGGAGTGACGTCAGGAGCGGATCAGCCCGTCTACTGCCTCACTGAACTGCCTCAGCTCTACCGGCTGCTGGTTGAAGAACGGGAGGCCCCAGACGAAGTAGTCGTTGTCGTCGGCGAAGGTCTTGGTGCCCTGGACGTTGTCTTGCTTGAGCGTGCGCAGCAGGTCTTCCTTCCACTTGTCTTTCACCAAGAACCCGTCGCCCTTGGGCTCTACGAACAGTTGGTACTGGATGTAGCCCTTGTCCTTCTTCTCGTGGAGGAAGAGGAGGAAGTCAGGCTGGAACGGTCTCCCAGTGGCGAAGTCGAAGATGGCGACCTGCCCTTCATTGCGGAGCACTAGCACAAGGTCGTAGTCCTTCTGCAGATCCTTCACTCTTCGGTCGAAGTAGACGAGGAAGGCTTTCTCCTCTGGCGTCCCGTAGTTCTCCGTGTGTCCGTACCAATCGAGGCCGTACAAATCGAGTCGAAGCTCGTCCGACGGCGCCTTACTCTGAGCAATGCCGTAGCCGTTGCCGGTCGGGTCGGACGCATGAATCGTCTTGTTTGTGATGACTTCATGCAGTCGTCGCGGCATGAACTCCCTGGTGCCCTCGTTCTCGAAGCTGATGCCCTCGAGTTCCTGGGCAACTTGCCGCAGAACTTCCGAAGCGCCTGCAAGCCAGTCATCGGGCGACGGCGTGGCGTCCCGAGTCTCCAGTGTAAGCTTGATGCCTCCGACATAGTCCGGACTCGTCGCAAACTCCCGGAGCGTCTTGAGCTTCGGGAACAGTTCATGCAAACGATCGAATCGCAGGCGCTCGTCCCGACGCATTGCGGTATTCATGACAGCTGGCGAAATCTCACATAGCTTCTTCGTCGAAAGGTGGACCGGCACCTTCTCCGCTTTGTCCGTCGCTCCAAACGCGGCGCCCGTGGAGGAAGCACCTGTCGCCATTCGCTTGATGACCTCTTTGAGACGAACTCTATCGGGCAGTTCTGTGAGGTCGTCTCGATTGCGCTTCCGCTGATCGTTGGCGAAGACCCACCCGTCACGGTAGAGGTCGCTCTTGAGAACTTCGTCTTTGATTACGTATTCGAGTTCGACCACGTTGTCCGCGAGGGCGCCGGTCTCCTTCAGGGCGCTTCTGAGCTCATCGATGTACTGGCTCACCGCCGGGCTGTGGAAGTAGAGCTCTTCACAGACGCGCATGGGGTTCTCGGGTTCATCGTCGTACTTCCGGGTGAAGCGATCCTGACCGGGCCCGGTAGTGAACGGGCAGTATCTGGCCCCGCGCCCAATGAGCTGCGCCTCGGCGATGGTCGAGGCGGCAGGTCGACTTCCCTTGCCTGCTTGCGTCTCGAAGAGGCGCACGATGTCGAAAAGCGTGAGGACATCCCAGCCCTCATTGAGCATATCGACCGCGAAGACGGCCCGGTATGCCGAGGTCTCCAGTGTGTTCACGGCTATCTGATACTCCGGCGGCAGATCCTTCTTGTTCTTGCTGTCGATCAGGAGGCAGTGCTCCCGGCTGAAGTCCTCCCTGATTTCGGCAGCGAGCCCATCCAGCGTGATGCCGTTTGCCTCGAAGTACGCGAAGGCCCTCTTCGCTGCCGGCGCGGTCGTGGTGTCTCGCAGCTGCCGAAGATTAGTCCCGTCCAAGTCGGCGAGCTTCTCCTGGAACTCCTCGAAGAAGGTCTTGTTGTCGGCTGTCGACTTGGACTTGAGCATAACCACAGGCCGGATCGGCTGCCTCAGAGACTGGAACAGCTTCAGGCGATGCTGACTAAGAATGAGTGCCTGCAGGGACCGATCCATCGGTGTCTTGAGCGACGCCTGCAGGAGGTTGATCTCCTTGGAGAAGCCGTCGGTCCTGAATACCCTCAGCGGGTAGTTCATGACGATGCTGTCCCGATACTTGTCCGCAATCAAAGGGTCGGAGAGCGGAGCTGTCGCTGTGAACTCGACGAGCAGGCTGCCGACGTGTGAATCGAGAATCCTGAGGACCGTGCTCTCCCAGGTCTGCTCAGCCTCCACATCCTTAGGGTCCAGACCCCTCTTCGTGGCAGCGTTGATGTGGTGGGCCTCGTCGCTGATGAGGGCGACCTCATGCTCCTCGAAGTCCTCGAAGGTCATGCGGCCTTCGCGATAGTCGTGGAGGTCAATGTGGAGACCTTGGATCGTGGTGAAGCAGATGTTGATCGCGCCCGGATCGGACATCTGGAAGTTGCCGACCTCGCGAATCGCGACCGTCTGCCCGTCAACCCAAACGGTGTCGCTGAACAGGTACTTCGGGGACCCAGGGTTCAGGAAGTTGTCCTTCGTCTTCTCGACAACGTTCGTGCTGTTCACGAAGAACAGGAAGTTGCGGTAGCCCTGCTTGTAGAGATAGAGCATCAAGCCGGCCATGATGAGCGTCTTACCACTGCCTGTGGCCATATGGAAGAGCGTGCGATTCGTCTTGCCGCGCAAGACCGGCGTCTCGAAATACTTGGCGAAGTTCCAGAACGCCTCAGACTGATACGGACGCAGATCGTAGTCCTGCCTGAGCCCATTCGCGATGTAATCCTCCGGCTCGGTTCTGCCGCCTCGCATCGCGGCAAGCAGGTCCAGGTTCTCGTGAAGGTTCGCGGCCACGGCTAAGACACGCCGTAAAAGCTCGCGTTGAACGCCTTGTCCGCATCACCGACGGCGTAGTCAGCGTCGTCGATGTCGCAGTAGTTGACGTACAACCGGTTCTTGTCGAGCGTCTCGACGATAAGGCGCCTCTGCTCGTCAAAGGTCAGCGCCTCAAAGGCCTCCGGGCCGAACTGTTCAGGCAAGACTCGGTAGCTGACCAGGTCAGTGTCGCGAATCTCCACCCAAGTCCCCAGGAGCTCCTCAGTCGTCTTAGCCTTCATCACCCGATCAATGAAGACCTCATTCAGTTGCCCCAGATTGCAGAAGACGAAGGAGCCACCTCCGCCCCATCCGACATCCTTGGAAATGCCAACCTGCTGACCCTCCAGCACGCGCTGCATGCGCGGCAGCAGATGGGTTTCAACGTAGTCCATCTGCTCCATACCGATGTAGCGACGACCGAGTTTCTGAGCGGCGGCACACGTCGTGCCCGCCCCAGCAAAGAAGTCGAGAACGAGATCGCCCGGATCCGTGGCGCTCTCGATGATGCGCTGGAGCAACTTCTCGGGCTTCTGCCCATCGACCCCGGTCTTCTCGGGACTGAAGCTCATGATCTGAATCGAGTTCAGCTCATCGAAGGACCCGCAGTTCCATGTGTCCTCAAGTGGGTAGCCCTTGCCGACGGTTCCGTCCCGCCGCTCATATCCTTCGGGATAAGGGATGTAGACCTTGTTGAACTTGAACTTGGGGTTCTTCGAGTAGAAGAGGATGGTGTCGTGGTTTCGGATGAAGTTGTTGATCTTCGTCTTGTAGCCCGACACCCATCCCATGCGCCAGATGATCTCGCGCTGGAAGTTCTCGATTCCGAAGATTTCGTCGCAGAGCACCTTTGCGTAGTGCACGCAGTTGTTGTCGAGGTTGATGTAGATGGTGCCCGTTTCGCTCAAGAGGCGATGAGCCAGCAGCAGTCGATTCCTCATGAAAGCTAGCCAGGTCGACATGTTGAATCGGTCGTTGTAGAGGAAGCTATCGCTGCCCGTGTTGTACGGCGGATCGATGTAGATGAGCTGAACCTGGCCCGCGAACCGAGGAAGAAGCGACGCGAGGCCGAGTAGGTTGTTGCCCTTGATGATCAGGTTGTCCGCGTCGGAGAAGTCTGCGGTCTCTGTCGGACCCTCCTTGGTGAATCGCTTGGCTCCGGTCATCACTTTCGGGCTCAGCAGACGATCCACCCTCTCAGGAGCGAGTGTCTCGTTATAGAAGACCTCCTCGCGTTTGTCGTCCTCCTTCTCCTGTCCGCCTTCAAGCCAGCAGTCCTTGAAGGGCCAGACCAAGACCACGTCTCGCGAGCCAGCGATACTCCGTCCTTGGCCATCGACGAGCCCGATCGTGTTGCGGAAGCGCGTGTAGCTGTCCGGAAGGAGCTCGCGGTTGCTCACGACCCAGCCGAACTGCTGACTGTCGAAAACCATCGTGCCATCGACATCGGTGAAGAACCTGCTGAGGGTCTCCTGATTGGCCAAGAGGATGCGAAGCAGGTCGGCATCACCCTTGGTCCCAAGTTCGAAGGCGGCATTGCGCAGGAACTCGCCCTCTTCGGAGAAGAGCCTTGCGTCCTGCGAAAGCACTTCAAGAAGACCCTTTGCCGGCTCGTCCGCCATACCGAATACCTCCAGGCCTATTGTCCAGAGCGCCACTGCGACGCATCCCGCTCACGTCCATCGCATGATATCGAGAACGCGAGGCTGTCGAGTCTAGGATTGACACACTCCGGTCTGCTCGCCGGCCGACAGCAGGTCCGACTCCTGGAGTATCGCTTCGATCTCAGAGTCCGTGGCGACCTCAACCCCGGCCGCTTCGAGCTTTCGATGTAGGTTGAACGTTCGCGCATGCGCACGGTTCAGAATGACGTCATACGTCATCGGGACAATGTGCTTGTTGCCGACCCTGCGATCCTCGGAAGCCGTGTCCGCGAGCGCCGACCCGAGAACATAGACGACTATCTCGGTTTGGGGACCGACTCCATTCGCGTTCTCGACGGCGAGCGCATAGTCCTCCCCTTGTCTGAGTTCGCTTGTCCCGACCTTGAATCCGCCTCGCTTGAGTTCGAGGATCAGGAGCTTCCTGAGTCCGTCGACTTCGCCGCCAGCGTCGTACTTGTCGGCGGAGAAACACGAGACGGAGCGATCGGGCAGCGCCACGAAATCCGGGCGTCGAACGCCGACTTCCACGACCGTGCCGCCCAAGAGGGTCCGAATGACGGTCGTCAGGGCGCGATTCGACGTGAACTCGACGGACTCGTACTCGGGCCCGAAGATCCATAGTCCCTGGGCGAAGAGCGGCTGCAGCTCGTGGAGCTCGTCGGTCGTTGCTGCATTGACCAACTTCTGGAGGCGTCCGATGAGGTCGAGCCGGTGTTTCAGCTCGGTCAGCACTGTCTCGGCCGCAGACGCACTCCACTCAGCCATTAGCCGATTCCACGTGTCGATGTCATCCGGAGAACACGCCGCCAACTTCTCGAGGAGAGCGTATCCGCTTCGCGCAGCCTCCATCTTGGCGAACACCTCAACCGTCCTAGACAAGTCGCCCGGGGTGATGGAAGGGCAACTCTCCTGAACGCGATCTATGAAGTTGCCTAGCATGTGCCGAGACTGGCTGGGCAGGTTGATGATGTTCGACCTGTTCGACTCAATCGCGTCTCGCTTGCGCTCTCGGTGAGCCTCACTCATCGCTTCGCGAAGTGCGGCGACGACAAAGTCGCGAACAGCCTGCCGGACGGCGTCCCAGCTGTCGCTCTCATGGAAGGCCGTCCAGTCGGCCTTCACATGCTCCTTGAGCACGCCCGCTTCCACGACGAAGCTGAGCCTCTTTGCCTGGGCCGTGCGCCCATCGAGGATTGCCCCGTGCCCGTCGAGGCCGTCCCACGCAGGGGTGCCGACCATGCGACCGTTGACCCACCAAGTGATTCCTCGGAGCAACGTGGTCCGGTCCTGGGCGAGAGCGTTGATCTGGTGGATGGTAATCGTGCCGACACCCTCGACCTCGAGAGTTGTCGCGACAGCCGACTTCAGCGTTAACAGGCTCAAGGGTCGCCCGTTCACCTTCACGGAGAACGCCGGATCGACAAGGAACTTCGACCCAACGGCATCCGACACGAGTGACACTGGCAACGGTTCCTGCCGCAGAATCCCTCGAATCGTCGTGCCGTGATCTTCTGTGGGCGTCTGCTCAAGAAGGCGAATGCTGAAGGGCTCGCTTCCGCCGGGTGACAGGCTGACCTTGGCCCTGGTCAGCGTGCCATTCTTGGCGGTCTCAACCATGTAGGAGTCCGAGAAGCAGAAGGGCGCGAATCGACCCTTGCCGTTCTGCCCAAAAGCGACGCGGCGATCGCGCACGACCCCGGGCGGGAACTCGACCGCGGCCCCCTGCTCGGCCGCGCGACTGTACGAAAGCGTCTTCCACCTGTGGTCGAGCTCTTCGCCCGTCATACCCGTGCCGTCGTCAGCGACAGAGAACTCCGCATCCGCGACGAACGGCCAAGTGACATCGACGACCGACGCTCCGGCGTCGTAGGCATTGGCGATTAGCTCAACAATGGCGATGCGCGGGTCGGTCATGATGTGTCCGACGTGATCCTGCAGGAATCGCGGGCCGAACGACACCGTAGCTGTAGAGAACAGTTGGTCCTCGGCCATCTGCAGCGCCCCCAATCCTCACGCGCACAGCCCATACACCTGGGCGTGGTGGCGCCCACTTGTGAGTCCTCCTGCGACGAACACCCTCGGCCAACCGCTCGATTATGTCACTTCACACGAAGTGGGACTCGCCGTCATCGCTCGAACGGATGTCGGAAGCGGCGTGTTAGAAGAATGTTAGAAAGCGCCTCTGACAAAGCAAGCAGGCCAGACACCGAATACGGCATCTGACCTGCGAAAATACTTGGTAGCGGGGGTCGGATTCGAACCAACGACCTTCGGGTTATGAGCGCCTCGGGCCACGGACGCCCTTCTCCGCGTGAATGCGTGGCTTCTCTCGAGGAGAAGAGCTACTGTCCGTCATCACTCGAGGTGACGGAGAATCGAGATGGCGCCGCGCAGGAAGAGCGTCCTGCCCAAGACTAGGACTCCTCGGGAGTGGGCCGCCTTCTTTGATTGCATCGCGACTCGCTACCCGACGGCAGCTCGCAACCACGCTCTTCTCTATCTCACCTACGTGACCGGTCTGCGGATCGGCGAGACCCTCGCGCTTCGCGTGAAGGATGTCGACCTCGATCTGCTGAAGGTGCACGTGACCCAAGGCAAGACCGGGGAGCGGATGGTGCCGCTGCCTGACGATCCCGCGCTCGCGCGGACCATCGCGCGATGGTTACAGATCCGCGAAACGTGGCCGGCAGGCGACCTGCTCTTCATCACGAGATCAGGTGCACCTCTGGACTCCAGCGCGGTGAGGCGCTCCATGGCGCTCTACGGCACTCGCAGCGGGATCGGCCACGTGACGCCCCACATGCTGCGTCACTCGGCCGCGACCGAAATGCTCGCGAACGGCGCACCCCCAATCGGTGTGCAGCGCGTACTCGGTCATCGAAGCCTGCGAACGACCCTCGAGACCTACGCCCACGCATGTGACACTCACGCGGCGGAAGCAATGGCACGCCGGTTCGGGCGATAGCACTGCGCTGCGCCAAAGGTGCGTATGCGTAGCCTCCGCGCGCTGGTCAAGCTAGAGCGCGGTTCAGGCGGCGGATGAGTAGCCTTTCCCGATGAGGATGACTACTTTCGATCTCGCCGAACAAGACGAACGCGCGAGGACACGGGGATATTCAGTCCCAAGAGACCCCCCGCTCAGCTAGGGCGAACAGGTCTCGTTCTCGCTGCTCTCTTGCAGCGGATCGCCTCTTCCGGCCTACTCGGCCTGCTCCTCAAACTCGATCTCGCCATCCGGCTTCTCTATCAGGACAAGCTTGATCGTCGTCGACAGGCCCGCCTTCATGACCTCGGTCAGAAGCGCGGGGGCGCCAGCGAACTCGCCAGTAAGCGTCACAACGTCCTCGCCCCTTGCGATAGCGTAGTCGCGATCGATGTTGTGCTTGTCGGCGAATCTGTCCCACGCCGGACGCAACTTCGACTCATAGCCTGGGATATGGCTCAAGACCCCACGAAGCTTGATGTCGATGTCGCCTGGCATCCGATAGTCAGTCACAGGACTCCCCCTTTCGCGTGCATCTTCCATGGTCGGCCACGATCGGCGATCGCGACCGAGCCGAAGGGCAATACGAGACGATCACGTGTCCCCCCGTGTCGGCCAAGATCCATCTTGTCCAATTTGCGGCTGGGAGGCAAGGAATTCGCGGCGCGAGGCGGAAGGCCGCGACTCTACCTTGGCAGCGCCGTTCTGGCTAGCGCTGCGACGTCTTCCGCAATCCTCTCGTACGCCGATCTTGGGCCGGCTGCCGATGCGAACATCTCGACGAACGTGGCGTAGACCAATTCGACAACACCGTCGTTCGTGACCAATCCGTCGCTCAGCAGCTTGTCGACAATCATCCTCGCCTCTGGTCGATACTCGCGAGTATTGGTGCCCCGGATGATCCCGACGGGATCTGAAGCGAAGAGGACAGCTTCGATCGCCTCGACCAGACATTCTGTGGGAAGTCCGGATTCCACGGGGCGCCTCAGAAAGAACCTGAGGGTGCCGGATCGTCAAACGGTGAGGGCCCTGGGACTGCAATCTGATCTTCGTCAACGATCTCGCCCTTGGCGAGCACAATCTCCAAGTCGTCGTCGAAGCCCATCTCGTAGTAGCCAACCTCGATGTCCGGCAACATCTTGGACAGCGCTTTGAGGATTGGGCGAGGTGTGCCGCTCACGGACACTAGGTTCCAGCATGCCCACTGCGCCTCATCAGGCGTGCCGACGTCGTACTCCTCCCACCACATGCCATCCTTCAGGTCGAAGCCGCGACATCCCCAGTTCTCGATGAACCACCCTACTGGACCCTCGTACCCGCCGTCATCCTGCTTGAACTCTGCAGGGGGCGGAACAAGTTGAGCAGCCAGCGCCCCGCCCGGCCCGATGGACTTGACGTATTCCGCCGCTGCAGCGACCCGATCCTTGGACGGGCCTCGTAGGCTTAGGGTCGACTGAAGCTCCTCGGACACGGTAGTCCCCTCCCTCAGGAGTGCTCGAAACGATGCAAGCTGGCACCGCCTCGTCCGGCGACCAGTATCCAAGGCACCGCCACGCAGTGGCTGGCCTTGGCCTATTCGCTTCCACCTAGGGGTTTTCGATTCCCAGCCCGAGCGTGGCGCGATACTCGCCCTGATGACCAAGGGCCGGGGAGCTAGCACATCCGCCATCTCACCCCATTCGTCGCTCCAAGAGTGACTGCCTCCGGCATCCCTAGCAGTGGGGCCGGATCTTGCCTACAAGCGCCTCTCGCTCTTCCCGAGGTACGGCATCGACATACGCCCGGATTGAACACCAGGTCAAGTTCGACTCGTCCGTGTTCGCCGCCCGCGCTAGATGTGCCGGCAAGAGGTGATGATCGTCAATGGGGTTGGTCGCCAAGTAGGTATCAACGTCCAGTGCAAAGTCGTCGAAGATGAGTTGCTTGACCACCGGCGACTCGAAGACCTCCAGTTCGGGGGCTTTCGATCCCGGTAGCTTGAAGATGCCATCAGCTCCTTGCTCGGGCATGTCTGCATCGCGCACCGCGATAGCGCCGTGGCCGGCCTTGCGCAGAAGCCGAACTCCGCTGGCAACGGTTTCTGCCGAGCCGAACACGGCGATTCGGACGACGGCCAGAAGCGAGGCATCGGTCACTCGAATCAACTGCTCTAGCGTCTTGGCGGCGAAGTCGTCCTCAACGGCCACCGTCAGAGCCCGCTCGAAGCCACCTGACAGAATCGCCCGAGCGTGCGAGGCCGACATGCCGGGGTAGGCTTGCACGCCGTCTTTGTCTCGCGCCAAGAAGAACAAGGACTCGCTTGGGAGTGCATTGAGGATCGTGCTCGAGTGAGTCGACAGCACAATCTGATGGTGCTTCCTGTTGCACACCTCAAGCAGGTAGCGAGCGAGGCGAAACTGCGCTTCTTCGTGCAGGGATGTCTCAGGTTCCTCCAGAACGAAGAGACTCCGCGACGGGGCGTTCTCCATGAGGCTAACCATGTAGAACACTCGGCCTTCGCCGAAGCCCATGTGGTTCTCTGAGTAGCGGCTCCCCAACCTCTCGGCCACCGCCAACTCCGACTCCTTAGCCCTGTGCCCCACCCGCTGGAATTGGAGGCCGTCGTACGGCTGATTCAGAATCTGGCTGACCCAGCCCGCCGCTTCCGCGTCTAGATCGCGTAGTTCCCGAAGCTCAAGAGTTGCCGCCCGGTAGATACTCAGGTCTCGACGTTCCACCTTGGGGATGTAGAGCGTGAACCCGACGTAGTAACAACGCCGCTCGGGCTGGCGCTTGTACCCTGACCACTCGGTATTGGCTCGGGAGACAGTCACTTCCTGCGGAGTAACGCCCGGCGGCGCCACATATGTGAACATCACCCTCGCCGACGGATCGAACGGGGCGGGATCGAGCACCGAGGTCGGGAAGAAGTCCTTCACATAGAATCGACGATAGTCCGCACCGTCTCTTGGCTTGCGATGTGCACAGGTCATGATCTGACCGATGGTGCTCTTGCCGCTGCCGTTCAGTCCGGAGAAGGCTGTCACCGGGAACGCTGGTTCAATCATCAAGTCCCTAAGCCCTCGGAAACCGTCAATCCAGACCGTCTGAATCATCGATCCGAAGTTGGCATGGCGTCGATCCGGTCGGAACTTGGATCGAAGTTCGCGCAACGCATCTGTCACAGAATCCCCCCGAACATCGCGCGGGCGCTTCCCCACTTCTCGCGACCACATGGTAACGCCGCCAGGAACGACACGGGGATTCCTCATTCCTGTTTCGCGAATACCTGGCGTTTCACTCACGGCCCAGCCAAGGGTCGGTCCAGTACGCAAATACGTAGCGTTTCTGGTGCAGAGAAGCTACAGCAGTGCTGATCAGCCCGGTCTTGTCGCTCTGGAGAGCATCCGCGTTGCACTTCAAGACTTACGTGAGCAAATGGCGTCGAGGGTCGGTGTCGAAAGCAATCATCAGCCCGTTCCCGAGCTGGCAAGGCCGCGAAAGTCTACCTCGCCCTTCGCCACGAGGCGGTTCGCAAGATCGTGACCGGATGCAACGACGCTTGCATCCGCGGACTTCAGGGCAGCTTCGACGATCTTGGTGAACTCGTCCCGGAACGCCGAGGCGATGTATCCGTGAGAATCGTGCTGCAACATCTCGGTAGCCGCATCGACGGCATACAGAGCCGAAGTGTCGGCCACCTCAGCGATCTTCTTCATCACGAGACTGTCAGGCTCGGCCCAGTGCACCAGACGCAGCACCCGCCGTAATTGGCCCAGCCACCATTCGGGCTCAAAAGCGCCCGTGATGAGCCAATAGCCGAAGTGCTCAAGCTCGGGGCGGTGCTCCTCAAGGGCGCCGCGAGGTTGGTCGCGCTCGGCCTCATCGACACGCGACTCCCAAAGCTTCGTCGCCCGCTCGATCACCGTCGGCTCGATGCTCTCACCGACCTGACGCCTCGCATCGATCATGCGCGTGACGTGGGTGGTTGCCTCGGCCCAGTAGCCTTGGTTCGCCGACGAATACAGCGTCCGGACGAGTTCATGATCCAGCTCGATCACTCCGCACAGATACAGCACCACAATGTGGTGCGAGAGAGCGACCTCGGGTTCGTGGCGGTCCGACACAACGACCGGCTCCGCCTCACCGAGCCGACGCACACGATAGAGGTACTCACCCAAGAACGTGTCGACGATCGGCACTCGGATCATCCCCATGTTGAGGTAGGCGTCGAACACGACATGGCGCCTCTCGGGATCGGCCTCGGGCAGAAGTCTCGCCCAAACGCTTCCGAGCCAGCTTGGGTCGAGTATCGCAAACACATCCAGGCGTGATCCGATCGCGGCACGCACAGCAAGCGATGGCTCAGTCTGCGGGTCAAGCCGCGACTCAAGCATGCGCTGCAAGTCAGGCCAGCGCGTCACTCCATGCCGCGCCTCGGGCGGTTGATCGAACTCGCCGACGGCACGACCCTTCTCAATCAGCAGGGACAGCAGGGCGTGCGTCGCCTGACCCCTCACCGTGTTGATGGAAAGCATGAACGGATCCATGTTCGTGCCGCCGTAGGTCTTCTCATGTTCCGGGGTCGGGTTGGGATCTGCAAAGGCAGGCCTCAGCGCACTCCACACGACATCGAACAGCTCGACCGGAATAGGATTCGCCACAGATCCGAGCCCCGCGTTAAGCAGCGATGCGGTCGCGGACAGGGTCTGGTCGCCCTCACCGCGATCAGTACCGACGCTCTCATATCGGTGTTCAGCGGTGCATGTGGCAAGGAAGCGCACCACCGGGTCCCAAGGGAAGACCACGTCCTTTCGGACAGCCTGCTCTAGCGCGCGAATGACCGCATCCACGTACTCCTGACGCAGATCGAGGAAGTCGTCGATGCCTTGGGCGTACTTGCCCGGGTCGTCCTCGACCGCACACTGAAGCTGGTTGCAAAGCCCCCTCACCGTCGGCCCTATGAAGGTGTCTCTAGGGGGAACCCACTCGCGCAGGTAGTCTGCCGTAGCCGCCGTCGTCATCGCGGCCAAGACGGCAGGCTCGATCGGAGCTTCGTCTCCCCAGAATGTGCCGCTCTGGAATACCGCGTAGTCACCCCAAGACGGTGGCTTCGCTTCCTCGGCCACGAGCGCCTCATACTCTCGCTGTGCCTTCGCCGACAGCATTGCTTGAATCGGGAACAGCCGCCGTACCTTCCAGTGGCGGATGTAGTCCGCCGTCTCGGCTGCCGTCGGACCCCGATTCTTCGCCGCCACGTATCGAGCGTCCAGGTCGGAGAGCTCAGACTGGTCGGGTCCATTCGACACGCGCGCCAGGTATGCACCCCGCGCTGTCGCAGAAACCAGAGGGAACACCGCTGTCAGCAGGCGCGCCCTCTCGTGCTGCGCGTGGATGTCCTCCATGAAGTCCGAGCGCAACGCGCGGACTTCGGCGAGCGCCACATCGTCAGCCGCATGGGTCGTCATGAGGTGCAGCGCGAGACGCCGGTAGATGAGACGCTCGCGCTTCTCGAGCAGTCGAACCGCAGCGACGAGCGTGATCTCGCCTGAACCGACCGTCGCGGACATCGAATCGCGAGCGGCGTCTACCAAGGCATTTCGCGGGTCTTCTCGCTCGGGGTTCGCGTCATCAACGGCTGAGCGCCAGTACTCGGACATGTCCCAATCAGGTCGACTGCTGCCGAGCCCAGCCGCCACGGCGACGTCGAGTAGGTCGAGTACGAATACTGCAACCCTGAGCGGCGAGGCCTTTGTAAGAGAGGGGAACGCGGCCTTGCACGCTTCCGCGAACGCCCAGTCCCCGTAGGAGCTGGTCGCGGTGGAGCCTAGGGCACTCTCCTGCCGAGACACGGCGAACAGGGGCGCGGCAATCGATAGGGCATCGTCGACGTACCCAGCGTCTGAAAGTCGCGCGACCACCTTGGCAATTTCGATGGCCGACGGGTTGCGTGACCCGAGTGCGAGCGCCGCGCGAACTTGCGGCACAAGGTCCACGGTCCTGGACGGGGGGAGAACGAGCGCTGCGTCCACGAGTTGTCTGTAGACGTATGGGTTCTCGGTCGGCGCCAGATCCTTCAGGATCTCCGCGACTTCATCTTCAGCCGACGGCTCAGCGGCCATCCCGATCAGGTAGTCGCCAGCGGGCCAGCCGTAGAAGCGGATCGCCCCAGTTTCGGGGTCCTCCTCGCCAAGCGGCGGAGACGCGAAGAACCCGGCCTTGCGGAGCCAATGTAGCCAATCGGGCCCCGAACATACGGCGAACAACGCCCGCATGCTGACATAGTCTCGAGGAACCTGTTTCGCGAGTGCCTTCGCTCTCCTCTGGAGCGTGCCGTCCCCGTTCGCGATTGACTCGATCTGATCCAGAATCGGCACGGCGCGACGCTCGAACAGGTCAAGCAGGGCCGCAAACGCAGCAAGATGCAGCTGCCAGAACTTGTCGAACTCGTCATCGGCAGCCCTCAAGCGGTCGGGGCTCGAATGGTGTGCCCACAGGTGCGGCCTCAGCCCATCTGGACCTCGCCGCTCTATCGCGATGAGCCAGGGCTCTTCATCAGTCAGCCCGAGACCTTCGATGATGCGCAGCCGCTTGGCCGCCTCACCGTCCTTCTCCTCCGGGTCACGTCTGCCGCCCAGAGGGTCCAGCATGGCGGTCAGAGTGGACTCGACCTCACGAACCAAGTGCCCCACGAGCATTGGCGTCGTGGGTCTTCTTGGGATGGCCGCCACCATCCCCGCCGCATCGAGGAACATCCGGGCGGCTGCGGGAGCGACGCGCATCAGCCCAGCGTGAACTAGGCGCTCTTCTGGTCCGAGCGGCACTGGTGTCGAGGTCGCTCTCTTGGGCTCGTCGGCCACAAGATCGCCGTCGTCATCGTTATCGCTCAGATCCCTCACCTCTTGGCCGCGCTGGCGTCATCACACTCACACGGTAGCAGTGTGGTCTGACGTGCTGGGCGGTGTAGACGCCCCCACACCATGCCTTGTTGCGCTGCGCCTCGCTGAGTATGTAGCCGTCGACGGAGGAGGGGCAACTCCACCTCCATCCGGCGCGCGCGCCAATTAGGCGCCGCGAATTCAGATACTCACCGATGCGCCAATGGCGGAGCCAAGGGGATCGAACCTCGGACCTCTTGGCTGCTGGGCAAGCACCGTTGATTCGGCGCCCATGGCCAATCCTCGCTACAACATCCCACTCTTCCAACCCCGCGGCTGCACGCCGTTTCGCGGCGGTGGGGTCATCCTGAAGGTCTCCCCCGAGCTCCCCGCGGATCGGTACGGCCTCATTGCTTCCTCCAACGACATGGATGTGCAGCTCGGTGTGTCCCGGGGACCAGCGACGGCGACCGGCGCGAACGCGAGGATGAGAGCGTCTGCGTGATCCGGGCTGCGCCCCAAGCGCTTCTTAAGCTCCTTCTTGCCCTCGATGGCGATGCGCCCTCCTTGCACGAGGTAGCGAAACGCCGTGAGCTCGCTTCGCACCCGCTCGTCTTGGGGTAGGCTCCCGCCACCCTCGAGCACGGTGCGTAGATGCCACGCGAGCTCAGCGCGCAGGTTCTTGAACTTCGCGGCTGCATGTGCGCTCTCCCCCACGTTCACGCCCCGCACGGGAAGATGCGCGGCCCGCAGGTTGTCGACCACCCCTCCCCCGACCCCGACGTCGTCCACGACCACTGCGCTCGGTTTCTGGTCGGCAGCGCGGAAGAGCGCAATCAGCTCCTCGGAGGTCGTGTGCGTGTCCTGGCGCTTCCATTCGGCCAGGAGACGCACGTGGGTTCCACGGCGCTCATAGACCACCGTGCTGTCGTCTCCGTAGCGGGCCACGTCCACACCCCACTGGATGGGAGTGCTCGCGTCGACCTGTCGCTTCATGGCCGCCGCCACCAGACTTGCCGGAAAGACCCGATCCACGCTCCCGATCGCCGCCCAGCTTCCATTGGCGTAGGCATCGAGGAGTTCCGGGAAGTCCTCGTAGGTCTCGCGCAGGTGATCGACGTAGTGCGCGTCCAGATAGGGGTTGTCGGCGGGAAGGGCGGGCACGAAGGTCCTCCCGGCCTTCGGCTCATCGATGAAGTCCATCTGTAGCCAGCACGGCTCGGGGTTCGACGCGTACAGCACAAAGGACAGGTCCGCGAACTCGGGCTGCCGGTGACACGAGGCCTCGAGCATGCGCGCCGATAGCTGCTCAACATCGGAGGCCTCGTCCACGAATCCGAAAGTGAGCTCCATGGACTTGAGCTTGTCACGGTCCTCGTTGGAGGCGAGGCCTCCATAGTCGAGCCGCGAGCCGTTGTCGTGTATGAGGTACTGGTCGGAGGCCTTATGGCGCCACCCCGGCCGTGACAGCACGTCGACTGTGCCCAGTAGCGTGAGGAGGGTGGTGTGCTTGAAGCTGAAGGCCTCCAGGCGGCACAGATAGCCGCGGATGCCGGAGTGCGCCTCGGCCAGCTCCACGGCCCGCCGGCACCCGAGGTAGCTCTTGCCACCACCACGGGCTCCTCCGTAGAGGACCTTGGGCACGGGGTGCCCCTCGGCCCTGAGCCGCTCGATCGCGCGGAGGCACTCGAGTTGCCGCTCTGTGTAACGGGGCAGCAGCGCCGCGCGGTCAGCTCGCGCCTGCAGAGCCTCGACCTTGAGCCTCTTCAATCTCTGCACTGAGTCGCTCGATCTCGGTGTCGAGTTCGGATTCGGAGAGTTGTTCGTACCTGATCGGTCCACCGTCTGCTCCTGTCATCTCGGTATAGTTTCGACGGCCCCACATCCTGGGGTTGCGCCGCTCAAGCTTCCATGCGGCCGCCTGCCAGTTGCTGTCGGCGGCCCGATCGATGCGCGCCAGGTCGCGCAGCTCGGCCTCGGCCAGGGCCGACTCCACCTGTGCGGCAAAGCCCGCGAAGGGCTCTTGGCCCTCCGCTCCTCGCTCGAGCCACCGATACAGCGTCGACTTGTCCACCCCGGCGGCCGCCGCTGCGGTCTCCACGTAGGAGCCCGCCCTGATGTAGGTGATGATGCGGGTAGCCAGTTCCGGTTCGATCTCGAGCTTGGTCGTGCCCTTCGGCCTAGCCACGGCACGCCTTCTTGCCCGTCAACTTCTCCCAGCGCGCCACGATCACGTCGCAGTACGCGGGGTCGATCTCGATAGCTGTGCAGATGCGTCTCGTCTGCTCCGCGGCGATCAGCGTCGTTCCCGACCCGGCGAAGGGGTCGAACACGAGCCCACCGACGGGAGCGGAGTTGCGGATGCAGTAGGCGACGAGTGCGACCGGCTTCATGGTCGGGTGCTCCTCGCTTGAAGTTGGCCGGCGGAACTCCAGCACGCTCGTCTGCGCCTGGTCGCCGAACCAGCGCGACGTGTCCTGCGAGCCGCGGCCGCTGCGACCCGGACCTGCGTTGAAGCCGTAGATGATCGGCTCGTGGCGGTAGTGGTAGTCCGAGTGCCCGAGCACCATGCAGTCCTTCACCCACACGAGCCCTTGGTGCACACGAAGGGGACTGCGCTTTACGGCCTGCTCGAAGGTGAGCGCAAGCGCGCCGGCGGGGTGCGCCAGGTAGAAGGGAGCTCCCGGCTCAAGCGCTCCCGCGGCGTTGGCCAGCACCGCGTCGAGCAGCGCCGGCAGACCAGCCGCCTCGTCATTGCGGATGGTCATGGCGTCCTTGGTCTTGCCGACGTAGCCCACGCCATAGGGCGGGTCGGTCCACATGCACACGGCGCGCATACCTCCCATGACGCGGGACACGTCATCGCTGCGTCTGCTGTCACCGCACAGAAGGCGGTGCTCGCCGAGCAGCCACAGCTCGCCGGGGCGCGTGACCGGCTCGGCCGGGGGCTCGGGGACCTCGTCCTCGACGACGTCCGCGTTCTCGGCACAGGCGAAGAGACGCTCGAGTTCGTGCGCGTCGAAGCCGGTGAGCCCCATGTCGATGTCTCCGAGCTCGAGCTCGGAGAGCAGCGACACCAGTGAGGTGAGGTCCATCTCCGCCAGCTCCGCGATGCGGTTGTCGGCGATCATGTCCGCGTACTCGCTCGCCTCGTCCGCGTAGTCCTGGCGGTCGACGGGCGCCGAGGCGAGGCCGAGGAGTCGCGCCGCCTCGAGGCGTCCATGCCCACGCACGACCAGGCCACTGCGCGTGCTCACGGTGATCGGTGCCCGCCAGCCCTGCGCCGCGATGACCTTTGCGAGCAGCTCGATCTGCGCCTTGGGGTGGGTGTTCGGGTTGCAGGGGTTGCCGACGATCCGCTCGAGTGCGACGAGCTCGTCGTAGGCGCAGAAGACGGGGACGCTCTCCATGTGTTCGGTGACTGACATCCGCTTGCTCCTTTCATGACTGGTCTTGCTCGGCCGACCGAGGTACAGTCAAGAAGCTAGACCCATCGAGTAAGGACAAAATCTGATGGCTTTCTTCTCGACCTCCCTGCAGACCACGCTGAACGAGGTTGCCCGACGTCTGGGGCGCATGCCGAGCGGCGAGGAACTCGCGGCCGCCGGGGAAGCGAAGGCGTGGAAAGCGACCCTGAAACTCTGGGACGACACGGACGTGCGCACAGTCCTTACCTACTTGCGAGCGCATCCTCTGGCGAAGGAGGCAAACGCGCAGCCGCCCTACTGGCAGAAGTACTCCGACGTGATGCTGCAGGCATTTGGCGACGAGCAGGCGCAAGCACTGGAACTGTTCGGCCTAGAGCGACGTCTCGAGCTGGGAGAGGTCGCTGGATTCCTGATCGATCGGGCGCGAAGCGAGCCGGCCGCAGGCGACCGGCTGACCCTGTCACTGCCCTCGAGCCGGGGGGCTGCGGAAGAGGCCGTGCTGTTCTTCCGCGGCTACTTCGAGGACGAGTGGCAGCGCCGACTGCGGGAGCGCGGGCAGACCGACGACGAAGCGGAGTACGCGCGACGACTGGAGGAGACGCTCGCGTGGCAAACGGCGCGGGCCACGACCCTCTACCGCTTCTCACTTCTGGTCAGTGAGCTGACCGAGGCAATGGACATGGGTGAGGACGCCGCAATCGGCTTTCTTCTGACCGACGCACATGTGCGACTTCCACGACTCGCCGTGAGACCCCAACTGCGCTGGAACGGCCGCAGTCCCGCCACGACTGTCACCTTGAGCATCTACGACCTCAGCGTGGAACCCGAAGAGGTTGAGCTCGCATATCGTCGCGTGCGCTCAGCGCTGCTCGCCGGCCGCATCCTCCCGCGACCGACCAAGGGGCCCAGGAAACGGTCTCGCACTCCCAGCAAACGCACGCTCGAACTGCTGCTGTTCTGTCGCGCGCGCAAGAACACGAAGCGCTTTCCCGAGATCAGGACCGATTGGAACACGGCGCATCCGACATGGCAGTACGAAACCTACCAAAGCCTCTACAACGCCTACCGCGTCGCGGAGGACCGGTGGGGTCCGTCGCGGCCTGTGGATCACGGCAGCAGGGGGCGAAAGGCATGAGCCGCACCCAGTCCCGCGACGGCATCCTGAAAGTCGCCCCGCAGTACTACCGGGTCTTCGTGGAGCTTGAGAAGTCCGCTGACGGCCAACGCCGACGCGAGAGTCACACGGTGCGAGGGTCACTCGAGCGGGCCAAGGACAAGCGGGCTCAACTGGTGACGGAGAGGTCCCGCGGGCAGTATGTGGGGCGGTCAGCGCAGCAGCTCGGCGACTGGCTGGAGTCCTGGCTTTCCTGGAAGCGCTCGCAGGTCTCGGAGCGCACGTGGGAGCGCTATGCCTCCCTGCTGCGAAGCGGAGTCGTCCCCACCCTCGGCATGATGCGACTGCAAGACCTCACGCCCCAGCACCTCGATGACTTCTACGCGCGCTGTCTGAAGCAGGAGGCCGGACGAAAGATCGGCTCCAAGATCTCGCCCACGACCGTGCACCACCGACATGTGGCGCTCAAGATGGCTCTTTCACGCGCGGTCGAGCTCGGGATGCTGCAGCGAAACCCCGCGCAACTCACCTCTCCTCCCCGCCCCAGCCGGC
>Ga0209748_1000542_pt1 | contig 19745 bp, 23 predicted proteins | sample BarGraIncu00421A_FD_185490 | JGI IMG/M metagenome (GOLD analysis project Ga0209748, IMG submission 185490) | Arctic peat soil microbial communities from Barrow, Alaska - Barrow Graham LP Incubations 004-21A (SPAdes) (version 2) | ecosystem: Environmental > Terrestrial > Soil > Wetlands > Peat... | reverse complement strand
CGCGCTCATATTCTTCGTAGCCTCGGGCGTGTTCTCCGGCATCGGCGGAGCGCTCGGCAGGTACCCGGCGATCACGATCATCTGCGGCCTCCTGGGTTTCTTCGTGGGAGTCTACATACACGTGGCAACTGTGTACATCACCCTTAAGGTGTACAAGGGAGAGAAGCCTGAGTTCGCCGACATCTTCGGCGCGAACAGGTTCTACTGGAGGTTCCTGCTGGCGGACCTCCTCTACGGCTTGATAGTGATGATAGGGTTCATCCTCTGCATCATTCCGGGAATCTACCTGTTGATCAAGTACCACTTCTACGGGTACATCATGATCGAGCAGGACGCCGGCGTCATGGACTCCCTGAAGCTCAGCTGGGACATCACGAAGGGCGCATGGTGGGACCTGTTCCTGCTGTTCATCCTGTGCTGGCTCATCATGCTCGCCGGATTCATACTGTGCGGTGTCGGGGCGCTCTTTGCCTGGCCGATCGTCATCATGGCGATCGTGTACGCGTACAAGAGGATACTGGACACGGCGCCTCGCGCGACCGCGCCGGTCGAGATGGGGCCGCCGCCGGGGATGCCTCCGGTGCCGCCTGCCTGAGAAGCAAGAAGCACAACTGGAAAGAGCCGCGTCGCAATGGCGCGGCTCTTCTTTTCGAAAACGCAAAATAGGGACAGGCACCTTTTTGCATTTCTCTTCAAATGCATGCCGGAGTCTAGAAATGCAAAAAGGTGCCTGTCCCTATTTTGCGTTTTGCAGGCTACAGGCCGAGCAGTTTCGCGAACGAGTTCCCCATGATGGTGTCGACCTCTTCCTTGGTGAACGACACCTCCGGCGCGCATGAAAGGTCGGGTTCCGTGACCGCCTTCATCCAGACGTCGATCGGGCATAGCACGTCCAGGTACGGCCCGTCGGTCCCGAAGAACACGCGCCACGGGCCCACGTCGTCGATCACCCGCCGCAGCATCCGGTAGAACACCTCCGGGTGCTCGTTGAAAGTAATCTGCCAGCCCGAGAAGTCGAAGTAGATGTTCGGCTTGACGCTCGACAACAGCAGCGCCTCCTCCCAGAGGGCGTGCCCGACGTGCGCCGCGATGATGGGCAGGTCGGGGAAGTCGGCAGCGACGTCGTCGAGATAGATCGGCCGCGCGAAGCGCCACTTCATCGGCGCCGGCTGGCTGCCCGTGTGGACAACCACCGGGATGCCGTACTCGACGCAGGCCTCGTAGAGCGGGTAGCACTCCTCCTGGTACGGGTAGAACCCCGCGGTCGGGTGGAGCTTGAGCCCTTTCATCCCCCAGTCCTCGACGCCGCGCTTGAACATCTCGAGCGAGCCCTCGCGCCTCGGGTCTATGCAGAAGAACGGGATCAGGCGGTCGGGGAACCGCTTCGCCGCCTCCGCGATCATGCGGTTCTGGTCGGCGATCTCCACCCCGGGCTCGCCGGTCTGGGCCGCGTAGTCCACGCAGAAGATGCACGACTTGTCGACGCCTGCGGCGTCCATCTTGGCGATGAGCTTCTCGCCCGTGGTGTCAGCAAGCATGGGCAGGACGTTCTTGACTACTTCGTTGGGGTCGGGCCCGGCCTCGCCGGTCGCCTTGGTAGCCCCCGCGACCACGATCTTCGCCATGGCGAGGAAGAAATCGTCGCCGACCCATCCCCTGTCAACGAGGTGAAAATGAGAGTCGATAATCATTCAAATCACCGCCTTGCTTGCACTCCACCGGCTAACTGCATGATACTGCAAAAGGCGTCAGCGATGAATAGACAATGTGGGCGACGCGGGAGGGGCGTGAAGAGCGATGGACGGACCGAAGACATACCCTGAAGGCACACCGTTTACAGGAAAGATAGGAAGGACCGCGGATGAATCCGAGCCGGCATGGCCGGTCCCGCCCGATGCTCCCGAGGGCTCGCCGAACGTCCTGGTCATCGTGCTCGATGACATCGGGTATGCGCAGCTCGGCTGCTACGGCGGCCTGGGCGGAAGGATCAAGACGCCCAACATGGACAGGCTCGCCGAAGAAGGCCTCCGCTACATCAACTTCCACACCACCGCGCTTTGCTCGCCCACTCGCGCTGCCGTGCTCACCGGACGCAATCACCACACCGTCGGCGTAGCGAGCGTCATGGAGACCGCGACCGGCTACCCGGGCTACAACTGCCGCATCCCCAAAGAGACCGCCATGCTGCCGGCCGTCCTGGTAGAGCGCGGCTTCAACACGATGGCGCTGGGCAAGTGGCATCTGACCCCTGACGAGAACGAGAGCGCCTCCGGCCCGTACGACCGCTGGCCGCTCGGGCAGGGATTCGAGCGTTACTACGGCTTCCTTCCCGGCGAGACCAGCCAGTGGGAGCCCGACCTGTGGGAGGACAACCACAAGATCGATCCCCCGGCGCGTCCATCCGAGGGCTACCACTTCAACGAAGACCTCGCCGATCACGCCATCGACTGGGTCACCAGCCAGAAGGCCTCGACCCCGAACAAGCCGTTCTTTATGTACTACTGCACCGGCGCGATGCACTCGCCGCACCACGCGCCGAAGGAGTACATCGATCAGTACAAGGGCGCCTTCGACGCGGGCTGGGACGTCGTGCGCGAGGAGACGCTCGCAAAGCAGAAGGAGCTGGGCGTCGTCCCGGAGAACACGGAACTCCCGGAGCGCAACCCGGGAGTGCGGGCGTGGGACTCGCTCTCCGACGACGAGAAGCGCCTGTTCGCCCGCCAGCAGGAGGTGTTCGCGGGGTACCTGACCCACACGGATGAGCATATTGGCAGGTTCATCGACTACCTGACGACCGCCGGCATCCTCGACAACACCCTCGTCATCCTCCTCAGCGACAACGGTGCCAGCGGAGAGGGCGGCGCCAGCGGCCTGTCATCCGAGATGAGCTATTTCAACCTTGCCCCCGAGACCGTGGAGGATATGCTGTCCAAGATCGACGAGTGGGGGAGCCCTTCCACGCACCCGCACTATGCCACTGGCTGGGCCATGGCCGGCAACACGCCGAACCGCTGGTACAAGCAGACTGTGCACGAAGGCGGGACGCGCGACCCGCTGGTGGTCCGCTGGCCGTCCCGGATAGAGGACCCCGGCGCCATGCGCACGCAGTTCCACCACGCCGTCGACATCACCCCTACCATACTGGACATACTCGGGATCGACGTGCCTCGCACCGTGCGCGGTTACGCCCAGCGCCCTCTCGAGGGCAAGAGCCTGGCATACAGCCTCAATGACGCCGACGCTCCGACCCCGAAGACGGTCCAGTACTTCGAGATGCTCAGCCACAGGGCGATCTGGGCGGACGGGTGGAAGGCCGTCACGACCCACTGGTCCACGCCGTTCAAGTTCGGCTTCGGGATACCGGAACACGAGGCGAACGACGACGACTTCGATGCCGACAAGTGGGAGCTCTACAAGCTGGACGAGGACTTCTCAGAGGTGCACGACCTGGCCGATGAAAATCCGGCGAAGGTCAGGCAACTGGTCGACCTGTGGTGGGCCGAAGCCGGGAAGTTCCAGGTGCTCCCGCTCGACGACAACCTGATTGCGAAGCTGGCAGCCCGGCGGCCGACCGTGGTCGAGGACCGGAGCGTCTACACCTACTACTGGCCGGTGAAGCTCGTGCGTTCGGCGAGCCCCTGGGTCAAGAACCGCTCCCACACGATCACCGCGGACATCGAGATACCCGCCGGCGGCGCAGAGGGAGTCCTCATCTCCGATGGGGGTCTCGACGGCGGATACTCGCTGTGCGTCAAGGACGGCATGCTCTGCTACGTCTCCAATTACCTGAACCGAACTCGCTACGTGGCGACGTCTGACAAGCCCCTGCCGGAGGGCGAGGTGAACGTCCGCATGCAGTTCGAAAAGACAGTCGATTTCGCCGGTAAGGTCACCCTCTTCGTGAACGGGGACAAGGCGGGGGAGATGGACGTCGAAAAGACGAACCCGCTTGCATACGCTGTCGCCGAAGGCCTGGAGATAGGCTCGGACAGCACGTCGCCGGTCTGGCCGGAGTACGAGCCGCCGTTCCAGTTCACGGGGACGATCAGGAAGGTGGAGCTGCGCCTCGAAGGGGAGGCGGACTACGACCCTGAAGCCCAGGCGCGCATGGCCCAGTACAAGCAATAAACCGCAAAGTGCGCCACTGGGGTCAGACCCCGGTGGCGCATTATTCTGATTCGAGGCCGCATGAAGAACCAGTACTTCGGCGATATCAAGGACCTGTTCAAATACGACCTCGTCGAGTGGCTCATCGTCCGTGTGCCGGGGCCCGAGCGCTTCACATTCGTGACCATGCTGACCGAGAACGATGAGCGCACTGACGGCAACAAGCTCGACAACCGCGGCCGCGCGGGCTCGCTCAACACCGGCCTCGTCGATTACCTCGCAGAGCGCGTGGCGCAAGGGAGGCGCAACGTGTCGGAGATCCGCGATTTCTATGAAGCACGCGATATCGGCATTGATATCTACGGCGAGCGCGAGTACTTCACACACAATGCGCGCAGCGCTTACTTCGAAGACATCGATGACGCCCTGCTCGCTCATTCTCTCATCGTCCTCGACCCCGACAACGGTTTCGAGATCAAGCACTCGAACGAGCGCCACGTCTTGGGCAGCGAGGTCGCGGATCTCTACCGACGCATGGCAGCCGACTCGATCCTCGCCGTCTTCCAGCACTTCCGCCGCGAGAAGCACGACGTGACCCTGGCCGGCGTCGGCCGCGCGCTCGAAGTCGCTTGCGACTGCAGTCCGCTCTGGATCTGTGACTGCGAGATCATCTTCTTTCTGTTGGACAAAGACCCCGGTGTTCACAGCGCGATCAGGCGAGCCCTTGCCGAATACGCCGACAATTACGCGGTACTTAAGACCAACTGCTAGACCCGCCAAACAACGCCCACATTCCTGTCACACCCTCGAGCTATGCTTGCTTTGGTGGGGCCGTAGTCTAATGGGAGGACGCCCACCTGTCACGTGGGAATTGGGGGTTCAAACCCCCCCGGCTCCACCAGCCCACGATTGACCGGGCGTTCTCCCAGGACTACACTAAACATGCGTGACAGGCGGGCAAAGACTGCGGTCTTAGAGGCTCCGGGCAACCGGGGCCTCAATGCTTTTTCACGCCCAGGTATCCGCCCTTGCCATACATGTAGCACAATGTAATACTAGTATTAGCATGAAGAGCAAGGGAGTGAATATGCCTGCAAACATCTCAATGCGAATACCCGACGGACTGCTGTCTGAGCTGGACGAACTTTCTTCCCTGCTGGGCAGATCCAGGAGCTCTCTCATCAGTGAGGCAATAGGGACTTATGTGACCGAGTACAACGATTACCTTATTGCTCTACACCGGTTGCTGGACAAGGACGATGACATCATCTCCAGCTCCGAGCTGAGGGACTCCCTTGGCATCTAGCATCCAGTACAAGAAGTCGGTTGCTCACGACCTCAAGAACCTCGACAAGGCCGAGGCGAATCGGATCATCGACAAGCTCGAAATAGTCCTCAAGAAAGACCCTGACGCCGGCGAGCAGCTCAAGGGCAAATTCGCGGGCCTGTCCAGGCTTAGGGTCGGCGATTACCGCGTCATCTACGCGAGGACCAAGGACGGCGTCCTGGTCCTGATGATTGGCCACCGCAAAGACGTCTATGAGAAACTGGACCGCGGCTGCTGAGCAAAATCGCACGCTAGTATTTCAGCATCGAAAAACTCAGGTCATACTCGCATAGTATTCTTGAATTGCTTCGAGTCCTCGGGTGGTTTCAATCGAAGTCGGTAGTAGACATGAGTAAGCTAAAATGTAGAGTAAGAGGGAATCTTAGTAATACAAGAACGTGAGGTACTGCTATGCCGAGAGTCACCGACACATCTGTGCTGAGCGTCAAATCGCAGGTGACCATCCCGAAACGAGTGCGAGATGCCCTTGGGATTGGCCCGGGCGACCGGGTCCGCTTCAAGATAGAGGGGAAAGTAGCCCGGATCGAGCCCGTCGCTTCCAGACTGGAGAGCAATTTCGGAGCCGTAAAGCCACGCAAGAAGCCGGAAGCGTTCGCAATAGTCCGGGAGGCCTTCGAAGAAGCAGTTGCCAATGACACAGTCGAGAGAAAATGAGCTGTTTAGATAACCCTGACCTGCTCCAAACGCTCATAACTCTCGAGGAGTTGCGGCGAGACGCCTGGCTCAAGCGCGATGCCAAGGAGCTCCGCGACCTGATGGCCGAAGACTTTATGGAGATCAACTACTTCGGCAGGCTCACCAAGGCTGACATCCTCGATGACCTCTTTCACAAGCTGACGCTCGACCGCTTCACGATGGAAGACTTCCGGGTCCTCACCGCGTGCGACGACGCGGCTACGCTCACCTATCACACCTTCGAGAAGATAACTTACGAGGGGAGTGAGGTCACGGGTGACTTCCACGTCGCCGCCACGTATGCCAGGCGCGAAGGGCGATGGCTACTGCTGCTCTGGCAGATAACGCCGTTCAACGGGTAGGCTGCGCGCAGCACACCGCGCCGTCAACCGGCTGTCGGCGCCTTCAGGTCCGCCGGTGCCCCGTCCTTCTTAAGCTGCGCAGCGTTGAGGCTGGCCCCTGAGTCTATGACCGTCCAGGTCCCGTTGCTCCCGTGGACAAGGAAGTACGTCGGCTGGCTGCCGGTCTCGGTTGCCCTGTCGACCTTCCAGCTCGAGTCAGACGGGCTCTCGGAGAACACGACGAACGACATCGCCGACGAGTCGATCCCCTTGGTCTTGAGGTAGTCTTTCATTGCTTGCGCGGGGCTCGTCGCGCCCGCGGTCGTCCCGGTCTTCGGGGCCGGCCCCGCGATTGCCGCAACATATGCGTTCACTGCCGCTGTCGAGGCGCTGTCCACGCTGGACACGAATAAGCCCGGGTCAGTTACCTGCACGTTTTCCTTCGCGGCCTTTAGTCTCGCGGTGAACTGGTTCTTGTAGTTCAGGAACACCTGGTCGCTCACCACCAGGTCTTCCAGGCCCTTCGCGATGACCGCGGTCGAGCCCGTCGGGTCCGTGTTGTTGAGCACGCCCATGATCCCTGTGTGGTACTCGCCCACGCCCTGGGTACGCAGGTCGAAGGCGAGCTGCGCAAGCGGCTGCAGATCGGTGGCCTTGGACGGCACCACTATCTTCTTTGAGGTCGCGGACACGGACTTGCAGTCCGTCTCCATCTGCCCGAGCTGCGAGTCGACTGTGGCCTTGGCCTGCTGCTTGACGCTGTTCGCAAGGGCGTTGAACCGCTTCGCGATAGCCGCCGATTGCCCCAGGGGCTGGTTGGCATCGGTGGTGTAGGTCTTGAGCTTGTCGTTCTGGCGTGCCTGGTTGGAGGTGCCGCACCCCCTGCCGAATACCCAGCACGTCACGATAACGGCGATGACAGCCACGATGATGATTATGGGCGCGGGACCCCTGCGCTTGGCGGCCGGCCGTCCCATCGGGCGCGCGCGACGACGGCTCGCCGCGCTCCTGCGCGAGCCCGTCGTTGAATACCTGGGTTGTCTCGAAGAGTAATTCTTGGTCGCCATACCCGCTCAGCGGTTCTCGATGGATGTTTTGTCGCTGTCGTCGAGATTTCGACGGCTGATTTCTCAGAACCTTTTGCCGCGGTCATCAAGATCGGCACCTCGTCGCGATCACGGCCAGGTCCAGCAAGCCTGGCAGGGGCGCGCCGGCCGTTCATTGAATCATCTTTACGACCGCGGTCGAACACGGAATGCCGCGCCGGAGTCAAACTTACAGTAGTGCACCAACGGGGTCCGACCCCGGTGGCGCAGCGCATCGGGCAATAACCGGAGGTGTCAGAGATCGGCCGCCATTCGGCCCAGGACAAAGTCCGCTATAAACGTTCGCAAACGACGGCTGCCAGGAGGAAGCGAAGCCTGATCGTCCTGTCGGCGGTCGGCGCCGCGCTGCTGGTCAGCATCGCCGCCGTCATCGTAGTGCTCGCGACCGGCGGATCCGACAAGTACACCAGGGTCCCCGAGATCGAGGGCCTGACCTATAACAAAGCGAAGGCCGAACTCAAGAAAGTCAACCTGGACATCAGGGTCGACCCTACCCAGGATGTCGCGAACCTCAAGATCGACAAGAAGAAGGTCGGCTACCAGCACCCGGTCAAAGGGGCGAACGCGGAGAAAGGCTCGGTCGTCACCGTCGCCCTGCTGGAGGTGCCTTCAAAGGGCGAGGACGCTCAGAGTAAGGCAAGCACGGCGCCGGCATGAACGCCAGCGGCTCAACCCGAAGCAACGCCGGCCCCGGCCCCCGAGCCGGCACCCGCACCGCGGCACCCGCCGCCGCACCCGCGCCAGACTCAGGCCTCTCCGCCCCGCTGGAAGGCCACCCGCTCTACCCCCTCACAGCGGACGGCTCCATCGCCTGCGGACACTGGGAGTCGGGTTCCACGGACTACCCGTACTTTGGCGCTCCGCGCAACAACGGCCGCAAGCACGCGGGAGTCGATATCTATCCGCCCGCGGGTCGGGGCGCGCCCGTCCACGCTGTAAAAGGCGGAACCGTCGTCAAGATCGCGGAGTACTACACCAGGGCTGACGGAGAGGTCACCTACGGAGTAGTGATCAACCACGGTGACTTCGTCGCGAACTACGCCGAGATCCATCCGTCGGTGTCGGTCGGACAGCAGGTGGGGCGAAATCAGGTGATAGGCACTGTGAGTGGCACAGTACAGCTCCACTTCGAGCAGTACTCTGCCGGCACCACGACCTGGGTGTGGTGGTACGGCGACAAGCCCGGCAACCTGCTCGACCCCGCGGCCCTGATGAACCAGTTGTTCGGGATGTAAGGAGGCGGCCTCCCGAGCATAGCCCGGCCTCAGCCGCCTCCCACCAGCTGGAATATCGCGGGCCTCTCAGCCCCTGTTTACCTGGTCCTCGTTGGCGTCCCTCCTGTTCTCGTCGGTGTAGGCGACGGCCCCCTGCCGCAGCCGGTAGGCGCGGTGAGCCTCTGCCGTCGATTTCATCGCCACCCCCGCGCTCCCGATGAAGAAGTTCATGGTCTGGCCGCGGTCCACGCCCAGCCCGGTCGCCTGGTCGAACCCGTCAAAGTTCGCCCCCAGGAAGTTGACCTGCCACTTCTTCTTCTCGACCCTGTCGAGAGCCGCCCTGGCGGCATCAGTGGTGACTTCCTTGCTCGCGTTCTCGTGGCCGTCCGTCATCACCACGAAGGCGGTCTTGTCGTTGTTGACCTCCTCGGCCCTGGTGATGATCCTGACCAGGGCGTCCAGCAGCGGGGTGCAGCCCCTTGGAGTCACCTCGTCGATCGCGAGGGCCTTCCACTCGACGATCGGGACCGCATCGCGCAGGACGTCGAACTGCATCCCATCGTGCTGGTCGAATGCGACCAGGGTGACGCGGTCGTCCGCGCTGTCATTCGCGAGTTCGTTCACGTAGGTGTTCACCGACGTCACCGCCTCGTCCCACAGGGTGGCCATCGAACCCGTGCGGTCCAGCAGGATGAACAGGTCCATTCCGTCTTCTTTCTTGCCCATCTTCTTCTCCTTGCCTCTTTCCGACACCCCTGCATCGGTTTGTTGATCGGCCTGGCGTTAGAGACATTCCATCGACACGTGTCTGGAGATGTGGTTCCCAGTTGCCGACCAGATTTTACCGCGCGCCTGTGACACGTTTGAAAGCGTTATTCAAATCGTCGGGAGTGCGGTTGGCCTGGTGTAAAGAAGGTGCCTGGCACCGGTTTTCTACTTAAACAAAGAAGGGTCTGACCCCAAAAAGTTTAGCTCTCGAAGTCCCTGAGCACGAACTCGAAGCACGCCCCGCCGTACATTGGTCACCTGTCTTCTACTGCCTTATTCACGGAAGATCTGGCCAGGCAAGACGTCAGCGGGTTCAAAGAGTCCATCTGTCGTTGTCTGTGAGAGCTGGAGAAGATCCGCGGCCACTCCCCACTTAAGATCGGTACAGGCTCAATGAGTCCAGCGCTCCAGCTAGAACTTCTGCATCTCCTTCGACCCGCCGCTCGGCCCCTGATACGTGACGGTGATGCTCTTGATCTTGCTTAACTCGTCGCCACCGAAAACCCGATAGCCGATGCCGGATTCATGGGAAGAAACCTTCTCACTGCCGTTGGCTATAGTCTGCCAGGGGTCCGCAACCAGTGCATGCGCATTCGGAAATATATTCGGGAATGGTTTCACGAACTGCGCGATCGTCACGCTCGGCATCTTCCGGTTGTCCCTCAGGTGCAGAACGAAATTGAGAGACGAGCAATTCACGGTCCCGGGCGAGCCGTTCTTGACAATAAATGAAGCGAGAGTGTATGCAAGTTCTGCCGGACTCGTGCTGGGCGCGGGCGAGAGGTAGTAAAGAATCCACCGCACCTCGCTGTAGGCCCTCGCCGGCACGTCCAGCGTGACCTCGACCTCGCCGAAGCGCGCCCGGTAGCTGCCCGAGCCGTCGATCTGAGGATTCGTCTTTGTCGCTGTCGACCCGGTCGAGCAACCGGTGATGAGCAGGACCAGCAAGAGCACCACACACGATAACGAGAACAGCTTGCCTCCCATTCGACCCTCCTCACCGATACATGAGTGACTACTCCGTGCCGACCCCGCACTACGACCGCGCCGCACTACCACGCGCAGTGCCTGAGTATCGCGTCCGTGGGACAGACACCCTCGCACAGACCGCACTCCGTGCAGTCCTCGATCCGCTCCGCCTGGACCTTGCCCCCAACGACCTCGTATACGTCCGCGGGACACACATCCACGCACTCGCCCGCACCGACGCACAGGTCGAGGTCGATCTCCACCCACAGGTCGCCGGACTCCCACTTCTGGACGTCAGCCATAGCAATCTCCTTTGACCGCGGGTCGCTGCCGCTCAACTGCCAGACGACACGCCCCTCCTATTCGATCAGCAACCGAAGTAAGAATAGTATGCCATCCTTCCCGGCGATATAGCACGCAATAATCGCGAGGGGGCTGTCTGCGCCCGCGTCGAGCCGTGATCGCAGCGGCGAACGTCATTGACCGCCGCCCTCGCACTCTGCAAGAATCTCCAACGTGTTGTCCGCGGAACAGAAAGGTACATCTGGCTTGCACCGCAGTATGCGACCAAGAAGGACTCCGGCTATCGGCCTGGCAGTATCTGTACTTGCGGCTCTCCTTATCTTCAACAAGCCGTTCGCGCTCCAGCGGGCGTTAGCACAGCAATTTGACAACGCGCGCGTCGCGGACTGCGGGCTTGCGGAACTCGGAACGACCAGGCCGACCGGCTGGGACCAGCCGGGCGAATGCATCAAGAGCGTTCAGCGATGGGTCGCCGAGGCCGGCGGGTATTTCGGCTGGGGCGGCGTCATCTCGGGGTATACGAACTCGGGAGCGGTCCAGGTCAGCGCCACCGAGGCCACGAAAGGTGACGTCCTTCAGTGGACAACGGGTGACGACAACGACTGGTCCCACCCGCACACCATGGTCATTGTGAAGAACTATGGCAACGGCCGCTTCTGGATCGTCCACTCGAACTGGGACGCCCCCGGGCTGGTGTCCGAGAACCGTAACTGGGACCCCGACCCCGAGGCACACGGACGCGCCGGTTACTACCCGATGTACTGGCGCTTCGGGGAACTACCGCCGCCGCCGCCTGTGACCGGCGGCCACGACGTAGTGGGAGCCGCGGCGCCCGCCAGGACTTTCTACTTCGCCGAGGGCACGACGCGCACCGGCTTCGATACGTACTTCTGCCTGCAGAACCCGGGAAAATCAAACGCGGTAGCGCGCCTTACCTATATGAAGGGTGACGGCAAGACCGCGACCCTGGATGCTGGACTGCCGGCTTCATCGCGGGTGACCGTCCACCCCGCCGACACCCTCGGGACCGGGGACGGCGCGGCCTTCGACTTCAGCACGCGGGTCGTCTCGCTGGGCGGACAGCCCATCGTCGTGGAGCGCCCGACCTACTTCACCTACAAGACTGCGCCAGTGGGGTCAGACCCCAGTGGCGCATCATGGACCGGCGGCCACGATGTGATAGGCGCGACCGCGCCCGCCATGACATTCTATTTCGCCGAGGGCACCACACGGCCCGGATTCGATACGTATTTCTGCCTGCAGAACCCGGGGACCGAGAACACGGTCGCCAGGCTCACCTACATGAAGGGCGATGGCAAGACGGCCACCCAGGACGCGGGCCTGCCTGCCTCATCCCGCATAACGGTTCATCCGGCCGACGTGCTGGGCTCAGCGGACGACTCCTCCCACGACTTCAGCACCGTGGTGGTCTCGCTCGGGAGCCAGCCCATCGTCGTGGAGCGCCCGACCTACTTCAATTACAAAGGCGTCTGGGACGGTGGCAGTGACGTGGTGGGAGCCACCTCGCCCGCGGCCACCTTCTTCTTCGCCGAGGGCTCCACGCGCCCCGGCTTCGACCCCTGGTTCTGTCTCCAGAACCCGGGGACCGAAGACGCCGTTGCCCGGCTCACTTACATGAAAGGCGATGGCAAGACGGCGACGCAGGAGGCACGCATCCCCGCGTGCTCACGGGTCACGGTCCACCCCGCCGACGTGTTGGGCTCGGCCGACGACTCCGCCCACGACTTCAGCACAGTGGTTGTCTCATTGGAAGGACAGCCCATCGTCGTCGAACGCCCGACCTACTTCAACTACAAGGGGACCTGCAGCGGCGGAACTGACGTCGCAGGAGCAACCGCGCCGGCCGCGACTTCCTACTTCGCCGAAGGCACCACGCGCCCGGGATTCGACCCCTGGTTCTGCATACAGAACCCCGGTTCGTCAGCGGCGACGGTAAGGCTTACCTACATGAAGGGCGACGGCAAAGTCGCTACGCAGCAACTTGGTGTGCCGCCCGCCTCGCGCGCCACCGTCCACCCCGCCGACGCGCTGGGCTCCGCGGACGATGCCGCCCACGACTTCAGCACGCTGGTGGTCTCCACGGGCGGACAGCCCATCGTTGTGGAGCGCCCGACCTACTTCACCATCCACTAAACTTTCTGGGGTCAGGCACCAAAAAGTTTAGTCATCACCGACGGCTGATATAATCCTGAAAAACGGGGGCCAGGGGGCGGAAGATGGAAAGGGAGCAGTACCGGGACGAGCTGCGTCTGTTCGCCTACCTGATGTCCGGCTCGCTCGGTGAATCGGAGTCGATGACCGACCAAGTGCTCGATGCAGAAGCGGGCGAGTCTTGCTCAGGTGAAACCACCATCAGGGTGTTACTGCACGCACGGGCCGTGGCGACCTGCCTCGAGCGGCTTGCGTCGCGTCCGCGCCGGAGCCTGCCCTCACTGCGGCAACCTCCCTCCGATCCGGCTCTGCCGCCCGAGCCCGGCTCCGAGACAGATGCCTGGGTCGAGCCGTTCCCTGACGATTTCTTCCCGGATGCGCTGAAGGCTCCGGACCCCCCGAGAGAGTACAGTGCGAGGGAGTGCATATCCCTCTACATGTCGGCGGCGCTCCAGGATATCGACCCACGGGCACGCGCCGCCTTTATCCTGAGTGACCTGTTCGGGTGGCCCGCGAGCCTGGCCCGGGCGGCCCTCACGACGGAGGCCCCCGAACTGCAGGCAGCCCTGGACGAAGCGCACGAAACCATAAAGCGCTCCTACCTCAGGGACCTCGGCCGCCGCCTCCCACCCCCGGATAGCGTTGCCACCGCTCTTTCGATGAGGTACCTCCATCCCTGGGAGGCCGCAGACCTCGAAAGCCTCATGGCGCGCCTCACAACTGACGTCGTCTTCCAGAGCCCGCCCTCACCGTCCTGGTATCGCGGCGCCGGCGCGTTCAGGCGGTTTGCCGGCGAGCACCTGCTCCCGGACGGGTCCCGCGGGCACTGGCGCCTCCTCCCGATCAGGGCGAGCGGCCAACTCGGGTTCGGCGCCTACCGCCTCGACAAAAGCAGGCGGAAAATCCGTCTGACAGGTAGCAATTGATTTCCTCTGCTTTCCAGGGGGATGTAATATAGGGGTCAAACCTTTTTATTACATGATTTCCTCCCTATTTCCAGGGGGAGGACTGAACTATTACGCAATCAAGTCGAGCGCTAGGGAGTTACAGATGCCAGGAATGAAGAGAAGCCAGGCCATAGCGATCTGCATCGCCATTGCTTTGTTGATGGCGGCAGCGTCAGGGTGCGGCCCCAGCAAGCCAGTCATCAAGTCGGTGACGCCCAACCAGGGGCTGGCGGGCACCGGCTTCAATATATCGGGCACCTTCTTCGGCAAGGCCCAGCTCAAGAGCACCGTGACTGTCGCCGGCAAGAAGGCAATCGTCAGGTCCTGGTCTGACACGTCTATCAAGGCTGCCGTACCCGTCACCCTCGGGGCAGGGAGACACCCCGTCGTCGTGACAACCGCCGCCGGCCCCAGCAACAAGGTCAACTACACGGTGTACGCGACCTTCACAGGCTCCACCCCGCTGCCGGCGATGCTCGAGTTCCTGAAGAACAGGAAGGTGAATACAGAGGGCGTGGTCTTCACCGCCATAGCCACGAGCAAGGCGGACCCCACCTGGAAGCTGGATAAGGCTGTGGCATCGGACGGCACGACCTACTTCTTCCTCTTCCGCAAGACAAAGGACGGCTGGACGATCAAAGACTTCGGGACAATCCTCACTGCCGAGCAACTGAAGACCGACGGAGCGCCGAGCGACCTCAAGCCTCCGACCTAACAGCGCAACGGCCCTTAGGCACTCTTAACTTCAGGACGTCCGGCGATTTCAAACCAGGTCAAAGTTCGATTCCAGAAGAAAACGAGGTGAAGTAAGCCATGGAATCCAGCATACTCCTCTGCGACTTCGCCGAGGTCATCGGCGGCAAACTCTATATCATGGGCGGCGGCTGGGACCTGTGCCCCCCCGGGGCGCACAACATGTCGGTCGCGGTCCGGGTCAGTGTCCCTTGGTCTGAGGCTAACGTCGATCATGCCCTGGCATTGAGACTTCAGGACGACGACGGGAACACCATCGCCCTCGGCGAGCCGCCCAAGCCGGTGGTCGTCGAGGGCCGGTTCCAGGTTGGACGACCACCCGGAACTCCGCAGGGGTGGGACCTCGACTACAAAGCCGTGTTCACGTTCAACGGCCTCGTGCTCGAGCCGAACACGATATATCGCTGGCAGGCCGAGATAGATGGTGAACCGGCGAGCTCATCGGTCTTCAGAACGGTCGCCTGACCCGGAGACCTGCAGGTCATCAACGAGGGCGGGGACATGCACCACGACAGGCACTACGTCGAGATGAAGAAAGTCCTGCCGCTCCAAGAGCATAACCTGCTAAAGAAATGAGATGCGACGCCCCGGGCGAAGCTTACCAGCGAGACAAAAAAAAGCGTTCCCCGCCTGCTATAGGCCCAGTCCCAGTGTTATTCGAAGTGACAGACAGCTTAAGATTCTGGCTGTATTTCATGTAAATAAAGAATGCGCTCCCGGCCAGGCCCGCTGTCCTGGCCTCTCCCCGTAAGGCGTGAGTGCGATCTCTCACCACGGAAGCGCAGTTCAATTACACAGCATTACTCAGGCAGATTCAAGCCCAGGGCAGTAAGTCCCTGTAATCATGTAAGTCTCGGTAACGCTTGGAATCCAGCCAATGCATCGTGGCGACAACGATGCTTCCATCCATACGAATCCTGAGCACCAATTCTATTGCGTGTTGGGCGCGCTGGCTGAGCCGCTAATCCTCTGTAAATTCCCCCAAGCGATGCCGCCGTTTTGACCAGGATGGCCATCACTCTCCAAGATAAAGGTGTCACAAGCCCTATCGAAAGGAGAGTTAGATGGCCAAGAAACAGAGTATGACGTTCGAGGAAGCTCTGCAAGCGATCCTGTCGTCCGAGGGCGACAATCCCTTAAGGGCGATGCTCGAGCTGGCGACCCAGGGGGCGCTCGAGTGTGAGATGAGCGAGCACGTGGGGGCAAAGCCCTACGAGCGAAGCGAAGGGCGGACCGGCTACCGCAACGGCCACAGGGTGCGCATCCTCACCACCGCGGTCGGAGACTTGAACCTGCTCGTGCCTCAGGACCGCGACGGGACGTTCCAGACCTCCCTCTTCGAGCGCTACCAGAGAAGCGACAAGACCTTCGTGCTGGCGCTCATGGAGATGTACCTGAAAGGGGTCTCGACCCGAAAGGTGGCGGACATCACCGAGAAGCTCTGCGGCAAGAGCTTTTCCAGCCAGCAGGTCTCGAAGCTCACCCGCGAGCTGGACCGCACGATTCTCCAGTGGCGACAGAGGCCGCTTGAAGGGAATTATCCCTACCTGCTCGTGGATGCCCGCTACGAAAAGGTGCGCTCGGGCGGTAGGGTGGTCTCCAAGGGGATCCTGATCGCCCTCGGGATAAACGAGGACGGGATGCGCGAGATCCTGGACGTCGAGATCGCCGACACCGAGAACGCCACCACATGGTCGGACCTGTTCAAGAGGCTCAAGAAGAGGGGGCTTTCCGGCGTCCTCCTTGTGACATCGGACGACCACGAGGGCATCAAGGCGGCCGTCGGGCGCCACTTCCAGGGGGCGTCCTGGCAGCGCTGCCAGTTCCACTTCATGCGCAACGTCCTGCCGCTGGCTACGAGACACCAGCGCAAGGTCCTGCACTCAGACCTGCGCTCCATCTTCGACTCCCCCGACGTGGACACCGCCTGGAGGCGAATCAACGACGTCCTTTCCAACTGGAGAGACCTCAAGCCCGAGGTCGCCGAAAAGATCGAGGAGAGCGCATCTTCCCAAACGAGGCCTCGGCCTTGAGGCTCATCACGGCGCTGGCCATAGAGCAATCAGAGGAGTGGGAGACTGGCAGGCAGTACCTGGACGCCTCCCTGCTGGAGGGCTGGAGCCTCACAGAGGAGCGCGAGTGGCCTTTCAACGAGCCTTCAGAGCCGGCCGGCGAGCTCGCGCTGGTGAAGGGCAAGAAGCGGGACTGAACAGCAGCAAGACGCAACAGAATAGCCCGTTTGACCCTGCCGCTCCTCGGCCATCAACGTCACGACCGGTTTCACCCGAGCACGTCTCAGCCTAGAATCATGAATAGAATCGTCAAGCGGAGCCAGAAAGAGTGGATGACACAGGAACGTCGCACAAGCAGTATCCCGCGGCAATGGTGAACATCACCAACCGGTGCACCCTGCGCTGCAGGCACTGCTTCGTCTTCCGGGAGGACAACCCGAACGACCCGCGCGCCGAGATGGACACAAAGACGATGCTCGAGAAGCTCGCCGAGCTCAAAGAAGACCACGGTATTCACACCATGCTCTGGATGGGTGGCGAGCCGCTTCTTCGTCCGGACGTATTGCGCGAAGGCGTGAAGCTCTTCGAGAGGAACCACATCACAACCAACGGCACGCTCGACCTCATCTACCTGCCGCCATCCAGACAGGATGCCGCTTCCAGCCGGACTGGACACGGCGGCGACCGCAACAACAATATCTACGTCATCTCGATTGACGGGCCACCGGCACTGAACGACGCCGTCCGGGGGGAAGGCTCATTCAAGAAGGTGATGGACACCCTCGGCCGTGTTCCCGAGGGGTTCGGTCCAACCGTAATGTGCCAGTGCGTGGTCACGCGGGTCAACGAGGGCGCGCTCGAGGAGCTTATCGAGATCCTTCTGCCGACGCGCCTTGAGGGGATGACCTTCTCCTTCTACGTTCCGCGCAGGGACGACGATTCAGAGTTCACCTGGGGCTCGCTCGAGCGGCGCGATGCGGCGGTGCGCAAGGTGATGCGTTTGAAGGAGAGATACCCGGAGTTCGTCTGGAACAACCTCCGCAGCCTCGAGCTGATGCTCTCGGAGAACTCGAGAGCGGTAACGGACAACTGCCCTTCCAAGGAGTACGTGCTGCCCCTCTACCTGGAGGGAGACGCGTTCGTCACCCCTTATTGCTGCTACGGTAATGACGTGGACTGCGACCTCTGTGGAGCCTGGGTCGTCTTCTACGTCGCCGCCATTCTCGAGAAGGGTGGCCTGGCTGACTACTCGGGTGGGTAGTTCAAGATATTGCGGCTCAAAGCTTTTCGCTCGAGATTGTTGAGCGCCGGCCAAACCACCGGAGAATTGGGGAAGATGAGCGCGATAATCTGGCTTATCGTGCACATGAAGGTCAAGGCTTGGCATCCCAGTCAGCCCACAGTAGTGCCCCCGGGGGCAACTGGACGCATGGAATCCCCTTGTCATAATCAGAAATAGCACTTTGTCATAATGACAAAGAGGGCTTTCCGATATTGACGCCGCTTTCTGAGCGCATCAAGGACCGGCCGCGCTGGAAAGGCGGCGCTGTGTTACTTCGAGAACTGTGTCTCGGCCCATTTCAGGAAGCGTGACGCGTTCTTGACCGCCTCCCTCGCCTCGGACTCGCGAAATAACCTCTCTTCATATTCGATGACGTTTTTCTTGGCCACGAGGCGCTTGAGTTGGGATGTTGCGTTCTTTACTCCGGGCGCGGTGACCAGGGACTCCAGTAGGGCCACCGAATCCTCATGTTTAGAGCTTACAGAGCGGACACCTTTCGCCAGGACCAGGACCGCGTCGTTCGCTGAGATCGCGCAATGAACAGCTCCGAGCCCCGCAGCGTCCCAGTCGCCCTTACCGAGGGAATCGACCATGGCCCTGGAGAACTGCTGGGCCTTGGCGAGATAGTTGGCAGCAGCGGATCTACTTACCTTGCGGGTCTGTATCTTCTTGGCCACTCAGTCTCACTCCTGTTCATCTCGCTGGTAGATGACCTTGCTCTCTCTGGGTATGTCCTTCCAAAACCCCCTCTTGCCCTTCACCTTTCTGCCGTACTCGGTTTCAGTGACCTGGATGGTGGAAACAGGAGATCCCAATCTGCGCCCAGCATCCAGATCCACTTCCGCTATCAGGTCCTCCATCTTGTCCGGATCTGAACCGTCGGTGAGGATTATGAGCACGTCAACATCGCTGTTGGGCTCCTCGTCGCCCCTGGCAACACTGCCGAACAGCCTGAGCGAAACCAGTTCTCTGCCAAGCTTGTCCACGAACATCTGCGCCAGCTCGTCAAAAAGGTTGCTCTCCCAGCTGAAGACCGGAGCCAGAACACCGTCGACCGCGGAGTTTTGACTATCGAGCTGATAGAGGTCGGTGTTACCAGCATGCTGCTCGAGGACCAGGCCCAAGGCTTCGAGCTCCCTGAGGTTGGATATCGTGTGGGTCGGGGAGAATCCGATCAGCCTCGAGACCTCTCGACCGGAAAACAAGCCGCGGGTTCTGAACAGCAGCCGAAGGATCCTCACCTTCGTCTTGCTTCCGAGTATGTCATCTAAAGGGTCGTGCAATCTCATGGATTAATTATGCGAGGTTGTCAGCTTGATGTCAATTATAATGGACATGCGTCCGCATATGGAGATATACGTCCACTACCGAACCGGAGCGAAGACACGGGGGTCGCTCTTTGTGCTCGATAATGAGACTTATCGTGTGCTTGCATGCCACCTTGTGCCTAAATAGTCACGCTTGACGTTATTAACGCATCACGTTATGCTTTACCTATGATCGTTTCGTTCAAGACGAAAGAAACCGAGGCGCTGGCGAAAGGTCAACGAGTCAGAGAGTATATATCGATTGAATCGGTAGCGCGCAGGAAGCTGAGACAACTCGAGATTGCAGCGACACTCGGGGACTTGAGAGTTCCGCCGGGAAATCGGCTAGAACGGCTAAGTGGTGATCGAACCGGACAATACAGCATCAGGATCAACGAGCAATATCGCGTTTGCTTTCGCTGGACGAAGGCCGGCGCTGAG
>Ga0209748_1000541_pt1 | contig 19748 bp, 17 predicted proteins | sample BarGraIncu00421A_FD_185490 | JGI IMG/M metagenome (GOLD analysis project Ga0209748, IMG submission 185490) | Arctic peat soil microbial communities from Barrow, Alaska - Barrow Graham LP Incubations 004-21A (SPAdes) (version 2) | ecosystem: Environmental > Terrestrial > Soil > Wetlands > Peat... | reverse complement strand
ATCAGCAATGCTGTTGCATAGGCGCCAATGCCGAAGAAAGTACCATGCGCGAGATTCAACTGCCCCACGTACCCCAGGATCAGGTTCAGCCCCATGGAGGAAATAACCCAGATGCCGCACATTACCATAATGTGACGGGGATAATCACCGGTGATGAAAAGTGGAGCGCTAACCGCCAGGAGAATCAGAAAACCGTAAATGAGACGTTTCTTGTTTTCTTTCTTAACCGTCACTTTCAATGCTCCTTTCCGAAAAGTCCGGTCGGCTTCACTGCCAGGATAACGACCAGAACACCGAAGATGAGAGCCTCCGTATAATAACTGGTCACAAAAGTAGAGATCATGGTCTCCATCAGGCCGATGATGTATCCTCCGATGACCGCCCCGATAAAACTGCCCATCCCGCCGAGAATAATAATGACAAAGGCCATGGCGATGACCGATTCTCCCATGACCGGAGATATGAGAAGAATGGGCGCCACCAGGACCGCAGCCACGCCGGCCAGGGCCGTACCCAGGCCGAAGGTCGCCTGACCCACAAGACCGGTGTTGATGCCCATAAGCTGAGCGCCGTCGCGGTTCTGGGAGGTTGCTTCGATCACCGCTCCCAATCGTGTTTTCTTGATAAAAAAGTGGATGGCAATGATCAACAGGGCAGCGAAACCAATAACGAGCAGGCGTTGGGAGGTGACTGTAATGCCGAGGATATTAAAAATTGCGTTGCTGGGTGGTGCGATACGACGAAAATCGGCTCCCCAGAGAACCAATGCCCCGTTTTCCAGAATAAAAATAAGCCCCACGGCCACGATGAACGAGCTTATGTGGGGCTGGTTGTAAAAGGGTCGGTAGATGAAGCGTTCAATAATCATACCCATCACGAAAAGAGCTCCTATGGATATAACCAGTGCGAACCAATAAGATGCCCCCATAGCGGAAATGCAGAAAAAGGCAACATACGCACCAATCATGTACAGAGCTCCGTGGGCAAAATTGGGAATCTCCAGAATGCCGAAAATCAGGGTAAGCCCCAAAGCGACCATGGCATACACCGAACCCAGCACAATGCCGTTGATGATTGTCTGAAATAATAAATCCACGCCGCAGCCTCCTTGCCAATGGGGTCAGGGGAAGTCGGGGAAGCAGCGCCGATTCGGCGCAACTCCCCACGCTTCCGGGGATTTTATCTCCTGGAAATTACTCTTTTGCTGTATAAATGGCATCGGGCGTGTCAATGACAAAACTCTTCGTATATTTGCCGTTAGCCACTTCGATTCCAAAGGTCTTCGCTTTGAGCGCCCCATTCGGGAAGGCGCCTGTGTACCCGTAAGGATCATTATTTTTAACAAAAGGCAAGGCCAGCACATCCTTGGTCTTGTTGAGCATGGCATCCATGATCTTGTAGACATCCGTTGTGGTGCCTGCGACAACCATTGCTCCTACATAGATCAAAGCGTTGGCGTAAGAAATACCCAGTTCCGTCGCCAAGGGTTTATCTGCGCCATACTTCTTGTGAAACTTTTTCGCGAACGTTTTCACATGAACGCGCGGGGTCATCCCGAGCGGGGTCGATCCGATGCAGCCATTCAGCGTCTCCATATTGTCCACAAATACCTGGATCTCATCGAGCTTTCCCCGTTCGATGAGGATAAAGCCGCCCTTGTAGCCCAGCTCCCGGGCCTGCCGGATCTGTATGGCATCCGGTTCAGAGGAAGAACCCAAAAGCAGCACATCCGGCTTCGTAGCCAGCGCCTTGGTCAGCATGGGATAATAATCAGTGGTCTTCATAAAATCGACGGGAATATTGGTGGTAATGGTTCCACCTTTCGCCTGCCAGGCTTTTTGGAATATGCCGCTCCAGATCTTGCCATATTCATAAGCATCCGGCATCATGGCGCAAGTCCTCCACCCATGAGCCCAGGCTTTTTCTATAAAGGCATGGACGTAAGCCTGCATGGGAAGGGGACCCTTGAAGAGGAGCTTGTTCCCGGAGGTCACGACTGCCTGAGTGGTAGTGTAGGCTCCAATGATAAATTTCTCCTTCTCGTTGATGGCCATCAGGGCAAAGATCGCACCGCTGTTGGGGTTGTAAACCATTTTGGCCCCTTCTTTCTGCACCAGGCGCTTGGCGTTGTTGACGGTCAAGGCGGCTTGAAAGCGGTCATCCATACTAACGACGCGGACCTTGTATTTTTTGCCCCCTACCGAGGCACCACCCAGGGCATTGATCTCATCTGCCGCCAGTTCGAGACCCCACTGGACGTTCAATCCGAACTTCGCCGCCCCCCCGCTTAAGGGTCCACTGTAACCAATGGTGATGACGTCGTCATCGGCAGCGCGGACAGTTTGGCCCGGCGCAATCAGAAAGATCATAAATGCCACAATAAAAAACCAGAAACACAAACTTGTTTTTTTCATTTTTCCCCTCCTCTTTTGTTTAATAAAGCAGGCATTGATTGCTTAAAATGGGATAATAACATCAGCGCCGGCTCATCTTTACAATCGAATATACAAGCCTGTCATGAATGTCAAGATAAAATTATGTGACTGAATATTTCTCTTGACATGCAAACGGATCTCCTTATATCTATAACGACGTTAAGATATCGAGCCAATTAAAGCCCTCCGAGAATGACGTTGCTAAATACAACCTTTATTGTCGATTCCTATCGAAAAGGGAGACTTGAATGATGACAGCCAGTGAACAGTTGGATGAGCTATACGCGGAGAGGGGCAAGCGTGCGTGGGAGCTGCACGATGCCGGGAAGAAGGTCATCGGCTACTTTTGTTGTTTTGTCCCCGATGAAATTATCACCGCATTCGACATGGTCCCTTATCGCATCCAGGGGAGCCAGAGCGAACCGATCGACCAGGCCGATGCCTATATCGAGCCGATGGCGTGTCCCTTTGCCCGGAGTTGTTTCAACCTGGCCTTGAAAGGGTCATACGATTTTCTTGACGGCTTTGTGGCACCTCACAGTTGCGATACAATAGAGCGCATGTATCACATCTGGCAGCATGAAAAGCCGGCTTCTTTTAATCATCTCATCAATGTGCCCCACATGATGGGACCCAGTTCCGATAAGTTCTACCGGAAAGAATTGGACTACTTCATTAATTGCTTGGAGGACTGGTCGGGGCGGAAACTAGATCCCGGCAAACTCAAAGAGGCTGTCGCGCTCTACAATCAGCGCCGAGCTGTCCTGAGAGAACTTTATGAATTGAGGAAGACCAATCCGCCTCTGGTTTCCGGAACGGAGATCACCAAGGTGCTTGTGGCTGGTATGGGCATCCCGGCGGCGGAGCATATCGAACTCGTGAAGCGGTTTATCGTTGAAGTGAAAGAGCGCCCTCTGCCGAAGGCCGAAAAGCTTCCCCGCATTTTTATCTGGGGGACTGAGATTGACGATGTGGCCTTCATCAAGCTGGTGGAGGAGAGCGGCGCCCAGGTGGTGATGGACGATTTGTGCACCGGGACCCGTTTCTTCTGGGAAGATGTGCCGGAGACGGCGGATCCCCTGGTCGGGATTGCCGCCCGTTACCTCTGTACGCACTGTCCCCGGAGCAATGTACCTCAGACGGAAAGCCGGGAGGGGGACCTGGAAAATCGTTATGGTTACATCAAGAATTTCATCAAGACATGGAAAGTGGACGCCGCGATCTTTTACATCGTCCGCTACTGCGATACGTGTGAACTGGAGGGGCCTGACCTGCGTGAATACCTCAATAGCATGAAGATACCCGTGCTCATGATCGAGGATGATTATTCCACTTCGACAATTGGTCAACTAAGGACAAGGGTCCAGGCGTTTCTGGAAATGATCGGGTAAGGAGAAAGACCATGGAAGAAAAAGAACAAGTCAAGACAACGGCGGTGAAGGGCACCGACATGGCCCGCAAGGTGAGAGGGTTGGTGAAAAACATTTATCAGTCCGCCCACGAAGCCAAGGCACAGGGAAAAAAAGTCGCCTATATGATGGTGACGTCGCAGTACGATGAGATCTTGCGCGCCATGGATATCGTGCCCCTGCCGACGGAGAATTATGCCGGCCTGTGCGCGGCTAAACGGGACATGGATCGCTTCCTTCTGAAGGCGGAGGAGGACGGTTATTCTCAGGTGCTCTGCAGCTATGCCCGGATCGGCCTTGGTTTTGACAGCATGCGGAAGGAATTGGGCGGTATACCGGAAAACTCCCCTGACGGCGGCATGCCGATGCCGGACATGATGCTGGGCAGCAGCGCCGTTTGCGACCCCCGTTTTAAATGGTTTCAGGCGACAAGGCGCTATATGGAAGTCCCCACACACAGCATTGATGTTGTGGGACCGCCGGTTCAGACCAACCTAAATGCCGTGCGCGATTACTATATCCAATATCAGAAAGAGCAGTTTCAGGGCCTGATCACGTTTCTGGAAGCCCAGACGGGTAAAAAAATGGACAAGGAGCGCCTCTGGGAGACGATTCGCCTGAGCGACGAGGCCTGGCGCATCTGGTACGAGATTGACAGGATGCGTGTGGCTATCCCCAGCCCGATGCCCTCTCAGGATCACTTCAGCATCATGGTGGCTGCCTACTACTTCTCCGGAACGCCCGTGGCCGTGGATTTCTACCAGGGACTTTACGACGAAGTCAAATACAAGGTGGATAACAAGATCGGCGTGATTCCCAATGAGAAATACCGCATCCTCTACGGCGGTGGACTGCCCCCCTGGCATACCCTCTGGATCTTTAATTATTTCGAAAGTTTTGGCGCCGTTTTTGTGATGGAAAATGTCTATCGCGGTTATGATCCGGTCGAGGTGCCGAGTCATGTGAAGGATCCCGTCGAATATCTGGCCTGGCGGACCTTCCTGCGTTTTACCCAGCTGCATGCCAAGGCGCAGGCCAATAGTGGAAACCCTTATGTGGAAAGACTGTTGGGGATGATCGATGATTACAAAATAGACGGCGTGGTTTTTCACGCCTGCCGATCCTGCCGCGCCAATACAATCGGTCAGGTGCACCGCAAGAATATTTTAAGCCGGTACACGGATATACCGATGATGCAACTGGTCTCCGACATGGTGGATCTCCGCGATTACTCGGAAGCCCAGTGGAAAGCCCAAATCAGCACCTTTATTGAGGCCTTGGCCGGAAGGACTAAGTAAATCCGATAGCTACAGGTTTTTGCATCGTACATGAATAAACAAGGAGAAAGATTATGGCAAAAGCGCTTGCAGAGATAAAAATTCTCGATCTGGCCCAGTGGGAGGCGGGCCCTTCCTGCACGGAACAACTGGCCTTCCTGGGGGCGGATGTAATCAAGATTGAACCGCCGGGTCGTGGAGAAGTCGGCAGGACCTTTGTAATCAGTGAAGAGGACGCCCGGTTAGGCCTCGACTCCTGGTATTTTCTCTCCCTGAATGCCAACAAGCGGGACATTACCCTGAACCTCAAATCGCCAAAGGGCTTGGAGATGTTCAAAAAAATGGTAAAGAAAGCAGATGTCGTGGTGAGCAACTTCGGCCCCGGCGTGATGGAGAGGCTGGGCATTGGCTACGAAGTCCTTTCGCAGATTAACCCGAAGCTCGTCTATGCGGAGAATACGGGGTTTGGCAAGGGCGGTCCCTATAGCAACTACCTCGCCATGGATGCCTGCGCCAAGGCCATTGGCGGGGCCTTCAGCAATACGGGTCTGGCCGGCACGCCGCCCTTGAATCCCGGCCCTACCATCGGCGATACGGGCTCGGGCATGCACCTGGCTATCGGTATCCTGGCGGCGTATATCCACGCACAGAAAACCGGTGAAGGCCAGATCGTGGAACAGTCCATGGCGGATGCCATCATCAATCTAAATCGGGTGCCCACGGCTTTGCATCCCCTGGATGATGGCGAACCGTCGCCGCGGCGGGAGTTTGCCGATGTCGTGAAGTGCAAGGGGGACGGACCGAATGATTACGCCTACGTCAATCTCCTCACGCCAAAACAGTATGAAATGGCCATGACCGCCATCGGCCGGGAAGATATGATTACGGACGATCTGAAGAACAATATCCGGACCCGCATCGAAAGATGGGGAGAGATAAAGACGGCGATAGAGGGTTGGACGTCGACCAAAGGCAAGATGGAGGTCTTCAAGACCCTGGCTGATTTGGGCATTCCGGCGGCTCCGGTTCTGGATACGAAAGAAGTCCTGAATGATCCGCACTTTAACCAGCGGGGTTCGATTGTTGAAATCGATCATCCTCAAAGGGGCAAATACAGGATGGCCGGCTGCCCCATCAGGCTATCCAAACACGATTATGAATACGTGGCAGCGCCTCTTTTGGGTCAGCATAATGAGGAAATCTATAAGGAATGGCTGAAGCTCTCTAAGGAGGACATGGAAGTCCTGAAGGCGGAAAAGATAATCTAGTGTGATTTGTTGGAGTCGAGTAGACAGGTTTCTCCCGATGTTACAGGTTGAGGTTTGTTTTCTCCGTTTACCGCCTGGCTTCCCGGCGGTGCCACAATATCTCAACCATGTATCCGTTGGCCCCGGCCCCTCACAGAACCGGACTTGCGGATTTCCCGCATCTGGCTCTTCAAACAGGTTCACAGCTTGTCTGCTGATAGTCGATTTGGTTTCGGTGACAATATTATTACCCGGACTCTGTGTCCAGTATTGTTTCCCCTCCTCGATACACCTGCCTGTCAACCCCTTCCCTCCACCGGCATTACCCGGCTTCAACGGTACCATGAGTTAATCCGACTACCTATCCGCCATCTCGCCTGTAACGATGGCCTCGTTGCTGCCTTCAGTGTTCTTAATCACTTGGGCTCGCTCCACAACATAAGGATTTTCGGGGCTGAACACCTTCACGCTTTCGCATTACGGCCTGCGGTCGCCCTGTTTACGTTTCACCCATACGATTACCCGTATAAATGCAAAACTCGGTCTGACGGGCGGCTAACTTTGTCAGGCTGACCTCTCAACCAACTGAACTCGCCAAGCTTTGCCTGGCGCACTAAGACATTACTTTTGACGGATCAAAGTAGAGGGGGTCTATTTTTGCTTGTCAAGGGATATTTTGCATCGAAAAGCAGGGGCTGGCGATGCGATGGGGAATGGGAGGTGGAGCGGCGGCGGCCTTGACCTGATTAGCCAAATGCCCAGATGTTTGAGGATGGTCCGGATCACCGACGGGTCTTCGATGCGGCTGATGATCCGCATGGCGCCCTTACACTTCGGACAGACCAGGGGATCTACTTTCCCCGCCTTCGCCGGGACAGGCTCCTATTTTCTGAATAAGTCGCGCCCAGTTTCGCCGGAAGTTTTTTTCATCCCCCTGCGACTCGATGATGGAGGGAACGGCGTCATCGTTGCAGGGTATAAAGCAACTTGGCGCGCTGTTCAAAAATGTCCAGGTGCAAGGATTGCGGCACAGCGCAACAGATTGACATTTTTTAAAAGGCTGCTAAGTGATATATGGTTTTAAGATATATTCCTCAATTAGATGATTGATTTCTTCGTCGGAATATTTACCCTTGAATGTCCATCCCCGCAATGTAGAGAAGATGAGCTGGTAGAAAATCATGCTGGCGGCAAAATAGGGATCCTTGACATGAAAAACGCCCTGATCAACCCCCTTCTTTAATATTCTCTCAAGGGTTTGTATTTGCGCTAATTCTTTCTTCATGGCCCTTTTCAGGTTTTTCTTTGGCAAGAGCTTAGATTCCCGGTACATTAAAACAATTTCATCTCTGAAGGCCTCCACATTTGACAAAGAACCATGGATGAATGATTTTAGCAGTGTTTTCGGGTCTTCCCGATCAAATATCTCTTTATTTTCGAGATATTCTTCTACGTACTGATGATATACATCGAATACAAGGCATAACACGTCTTCTTTTTTAGAAATATAGTCGTAAAGGTTGCCGACGGCCATGCCCGTCGCCTTGGATATTTCGCGCATGGTTGTCTGGTTGTATCCTTTTTTTATGAATAATTTTGTGGCCTTTTTAGCGATAAGTAGGTGTTTTTCCCGGACCAGGTCGGGGTTTTTGATCCGGCTTGATACCGTTTCCGATATTCTGTCCTTATCACCTTTTTTTTTCAAAATTTTCATTTAGCCTCCCTAATTTATTATCCATGGTCAGGATAACGTGCCACGTCCTGACAATAATAACAATGATTTTTATCATAAATTATTTTTTTATGTACTTACTTTTTTTAAAAAAAGAAAGTACATAATTCTTCTTGCATTTATGAACATCGTAATGATAAATGAGCAAAAAAATGAACGATTGTTCTTAATCTGTGCAAAATAGGTACGATCGTTCGCTCTTTGGCAGTTTTTTCAGGTGGTTGGGAATCAGTTGTTTTGCAAAATGAAAAGAACGATTAGGGGGAATACCCGACGGTGCAGTAAAACGTCCGGTGTGGGATGCCTGACGGATCACACCCCGGGCTAAAAAATATGACGAGAGGATAAAATAATGGATCCAACAACATCAATGTACGTGGCTCAGGGTATTCACGGAATTGCCTACGGGATGATACTTTTTCTCATCGCCTCAGGCCTGAACATCATTTTCGGCATGATGGGAATCTTGAATATGGCCCATGCCTCTTTTTTCATGCTGGCCGGCTATTTTTGCTACCAGGTGATCGCGATTACGGGGAGTTTTTGGGCGGCCCTGCTCCTGGCGCCGGTGTTCGGTGCGGGGGCGGGCATTCTGATGGAGAGAATCTTTCTCCGCAAGCTTCATGCCTTCGGTCATCTGGGGGAATTGATCCTGACGGTGGGGATTGGTCAGGTCATTCTGGCTTTTGTCAAGATTTTCTGGGGAACGGAAAGTCTTCCGGTCCAGGTGCCACCGATTCTGGAGGGGATGGTAAACTTTGGCGGCCTGGAGTATCCGATCTACCGTTTATTCGTGATTGGCCTGGCTCTGGTGGTTCTGGTTTTCATGTCCCTGCTTCTGTATAAGACCCGATTGGGGAAGATTGTACGGGCGGCCGTTTCGGACCGGGACATGGTAAACGCATTGGGAATCAACATTCCTGTAGTTTTCATGTTTGTTTTCGGCATCGGAACCTGGCTGGCAGGGGTGGCCGGCGTGGCGATCGCGCCGATTTTGACGGTATTTCCGGGCTTGGCCGATCAGGTGGGTATGGATGCCTTCATCGTCGTGGTGACGGGAGGATTCGGGAGTCTGGCGGGGTCCTTTATCGTCGCCATCATTTTCGGACTGCTGAGTTCCTATGGCGTCCAGTTTTTATCCCAACTGGCGCCGGTTCTCATGGTCGCCTTCATGGCGATTGTCCTGGCGATTCGGCCTAATGGTTTAATGGGAGTGGAAGAGAAATGAATAAGACAACGAAGACGATTTTATGGTTAGTTCTGCTCGTGATCCTGGTCTTTTACCCGAAGATATTTGGCGTGTACTATACGAACGTGTTTGTGACGTTCGCGGTCTTTGCCGTTTATGCCGTTGCCCTGAATGTGCTTCTGGGTTTTACGGGGCTGCTCAGTTTCGGTCATGCCATGTTTTTCGGTGCCGGCGGCTACGGGACAGCGTTGGCCTTGAAGCATATTGAGGGGCTCGCCCTGCTTCCGGCCATCGGGATCGGCTTTTTATCGGCCACGGTTCTGGCCATGATCCTGTGTCCACTGGTGGTTCGGGTGAGCGGGACGGCCTTTGCGATGATGCATCTGGCTTTCGGTCAGCTCCTATATGTTCTGGCGCTGAAATTGCGGGGGATCACGGGCGGTGAGGACGGCATCGGCAATTTTCCGATTCCGCCGTTCAGCATTCCGGGATTGATCTCGATTCCGATGAAGGGAGCGCCGGAGAACTTTTATTATCTGGCGATGGTTATCCTTGGGGTCAGCCTCTGGCTCATGTGGTTTTTCACGAAGACACCCTTCGGCCAGATCCAGGTGGGTTTGCGTGATAATGCCAAGCGGATCGATTATCTGGGTTATAAGGTGCCTCAGTCGAAGGCGGTGATTTATGTGATTTCCGGGGCCTTTGCGGGTGTTGCGGGATCGGTGTACGGGTTGTTTCACAATCTGGTTTCGGCCGATGGTTCGCTGGGGATACTAGTATCCTTTGCGCCGATCACGGCGGCGATGATTGGCGGCATCGGGAGTTTCTTTGGTCCCATCTTGGGGACGGCCGTTTTTCAGATTATCGAGGAGGTGACCATCCGTTTTACGGACCGGGTGGAGCTGGTGATGGGCGTGATCCTGATTATGGTGATCATGTTTGCCCCCCGCGGGATTGTCGGTTTTATCACGACAATGAAGCAGCGCTGGCAATCGCCGTCGGCTGCCGGCGCTAAAAAGGAGAAGACTTCATGAACATTCTGGAGACGAAAGAACTATATCACGATTTCAGCGGGTTGAAGGTCCTTTTCGGCGTGAACCTGCAGATCAAGGAAGGGGAACGGCATGCCGTGATCGGTCCGAACGGGGCGGGCAAGACGACACTGTTCAATACGATCACGGGGACGTACCACCCGAGCAAGGGACAGGTGTTCTTCAAGGGGAAGGATATCACGGGTTACAAGCCCCATCAGTTGGCTAGGATTGGGATCGGCCGCTCCTTTCAGATCACGAGCACCTTCACCAATCTGACGGCGTTTCAGAATATTCGCTTGGCCATTCTTTCGAAGGATGGCGTTCGCTTCAGCCTGTTTCGGAAGGTGGATAAGATGAAGAAGATCACCGAGGAGACGGAGGCGATGTTGGAGCGCGTCAATCTGCTGGGTGAGCGGAATGTTCCGGCGAGCATGTTGTCTTACGGGAAGTCTCGTGCTCTGGAGATCAGCATGGCTATGGCGACGGATCCGGAGCTGATTCTTCTGGACGAGTTTGCGGCGGGGATGTCCCGTGATGAGACGCATAATGCCGTGGCGCTGATCCGGAAGATGACGGAGGGGAAGACCGTGGTCATCATCGAGCATGACATGGACGTGGTTTTTTCTCTGGCGGACCGGATTACGGTTCTCCACTACGGGAAGATACTGGCGACGGGGACTCCAAATGAGATTCGTCTGAACCAGAATGTGAAGGATGCCTATCTGGGCGATCTCGAGGTTTGAACTCAAGTATCAATGAATCAATGAATGTACCTTCATTGATCATTGATACTTGGTCATTGTTCGCTGATTAAATATGAGGTAAATAAACATGTTACTGGAAGTTCATGATTTGAATACATTTTATGGTGCGAGCCATGTATTGCAGGGGATTTCCCTGAACGTTGCCGAGGGAGAGCTGGTTGCCCTTCTGGGCCGGAACGGGATGGGGAAGAGCACGACCCTGAAGACCATCATGGGTTTGGTTAAATCGAAGTCCGGATCGGTAATCTTTGAGGGAAAAGAGATTACAGGGTTCCCGCCATTCAAGGCGGCTCAGGCGGGCATTGGGTATGTGCCCGAGGAACGGCGTATTTTCCCGGAGCTCTCCGTTATGGATAACCTGCTTTTGGGTGTCAAGGGAGGCAAGATGGGTGATCCGAACGATCCGAATATCTGGACGATCGACCGGATCTTCAGCCACTTTCCGAAGCTGAAGGAGCGGACCCACCAGCAGGGGCGGTTTTTATCGGGTGGCGAGCAGCAGATGCTGGCCATTGGCCGGTCGCTCATGGGGAATCCGAAGCTGCTCTTGGTGGATGAGCCGACGGAAGGTTTGGCGCCGCTCATGGTCCAGGAGGTGCGGAATGTTCTTGCGGAGATCAATAAGGCGGGCGTTTCCATCCTGCTGGTGGAGCACAACCTGAAGGTGGCCCTGTCCCTGTCCAGCCGGGTCTACCTCATGGGAAAGGCCCATATCGGGTATAACGGCAGCGTCGAGGAATTGAAGAACAATAATGAGGTCCGGGCAAAGTATCTGGAGGTCTGATGCAAAAGCCGCATCCAGTGAAAAGATCCGGTTTGTCATGGGATGGCGCAATGCAGCATGTTAGGGTCTTCATAACGTCTCCTGATGATATTTGATTCGATACTGCAAGGTCAATCGTGGAGGATACTCCATAGTTTCTTACTGTGCTGGTCATGGGGTATCGCATGAATCATTCCGATGGGGGGATCCCCCATTTTTGAATCTATTCGAAAAAGAGAGGAGGTATGTATGGCAGAAATGAACGGTAAGGTTATGAGCGCCAAAGAGGCAATCGGCAAGTTCGTCCATGACGGCGACCAACTGGTTATCGGCAATTATACCGTGGGAAGCTGCGCCGAGCTGGTCTATGAGGTCATTCGACAGGGGAAAAAGGGCTTTACCCTTTATTCTCAATCGGGAATCTTTGATGTTGAAGTTCTCGTCGGAGCCGGATGTGTTGACCGACTGATTACAACCTATGTGATGCGTGCGGGCGGTAAAAAAGGCGGTTCGGCCGTGGAACGGGCATTGAAAGCGGGGACTCTGGAAATGGAGGACTATACGAACTTTCAGTACAATGCTCGCTTGATGGCGGGCATGCATGGTTTCTCTTACATCCAGGTTCTCGAAGGCGCTATGGTAACGGATCTTTTCAAAAAAAGAAGTTTTATGGGTGAAAACAAGTTCCGTGTCATAAAATGCCCTTACACCGGAAAGAATTTGCTGACGGTACCGGCGGCAAATCCCGATGTCTGTATTGTCCATGTGCAGAGGGCGGACAAATTCGGGAACGCCCAGTATTGGGGAGCCCTAGGAAGCGTGGCGGCGGCCGCTCTTGCCAGCAAGCGAATCGTCGTTTCCTGCGAGGAGATCGTCGAGCACGACATTATTCAGTCCAGCCCTCATTTAACCCTCATTCCGGCCTATCGCGTGGATGCCGTGGTGGAAGTTCCTTGGGGGGCGAATCCAACAGAAGTGCTTGGTTATTACAACTTGGATCAATTCATGTATGGCTTGTTCTTGATGGCCGACGGCACGGCTGATGGGCTAAAGGTGTGGATGGACGAATGGGTTTTCGGTTGCGAAAATCGCGCGGACTATATCGATCATTATATCCAGAAATTCGGCAGCAGCACCCTGGATTCGATCAGGGCCAAGGCGTTTTACTCGGCTCCGGCTAATTATGGATCGGCCTTTACATCGCGTTGGGACAAGGAGGGCAAGGAAAGAAATATGGGCCTGACATTGGAAGAATTGGAGAAGACATTTATAGAAAGGGGGAAAATGTATGAGTAAACCATATACACTTCAGGAATTGTTGGTGATTGCCGTTGCCAAGGAAATTCATGATCATGAGAACGTCATCCTGGGTATCGGTCTGCCCACGACGGCGGGGGCGATGGCTAAAGCCCTGTATGCCCCCCATGCCACGCTGATGATGGAATCGGGGATCATTGACTTCGAGCCGCTTCTGCCCCTGAATCACATTGCCGATGCCCATTCCTGCCGGGGCTTTTCCTATGCCACGGACCTTTTTTCCGCCTTTACCATGACCTACCGCGGCTTTGTCGATGTCTGCTTTCTGGGTGTGGGTCAGGTCGATAAATATGGCAATTTGAATACCACCGTCATTGGGGATTATTACAAACCGACGATGAGGCTGCCGGGGTCGGGAGGCGCCGCCGATTTCCTTTCCTATGCGAAAAGAACGGTGTTGACGATGCTGGGCGGAAATTTTGTTAATAAACTGGATTATTTTACGTCTCCCGGTTACCTCGATGGCGGCGACAGCCGGGATAAATCGGGTTTATTCCCGAAGGGTACGGGTCCGACGATGCTGCTCTCCACGAAAGGGGTCTTCCGGTTCGATCCGGAAACAAAAGAAATTTATCTGGCCCAGATCCATCCACGGGTGACGGTGGAAGATGTCAAAAAAGACGTGCCGTGGGATTTGAAGGTGGCGTCCGATTTGACGGAAACCCCCCGCCCGACGGATGAGGAGATCGATTTTATCAGGCGATTTGCTCCGGCGATGTCGGCGGGACGGGAGCTGAATTTAGAACTGACAATCACCAATATGATGAAAAAGCTGAAGTCATAATAAAGATCCGAGATGTATAAAGATGATGATTAACGTCAACTTAAAAAAAGAAAGGGGGATTGAAGCTGAAGGCATGATAAAGATCCGAGATGTATAAAGATAATGATTAACGTTCAACTTAAAAAAAGAAAGGGGATTGAAAATGAAATGGATTGGTAAGAGTGTTACAGTTCTTGTGTGTCTGCTGTTTCTTTTGACCTTGGCGGTTTATAGCCCGTCCACGGCTATGGCAGCCAAGGACAAGAAACCGGCAAAAGCGGACAAATCGGGGTTAACGGAAACCTGGTCCAAGCCGAACGCAAAATTTGATGCCAGCAAGATGGGCGATATGTCCGGTTGGGATCCGGCCAACTGGGTCAATCCCACGGGTGATACCATCAAGGTTGCCCTTGTGTGGCCCTTTTCGGGCCCCGGCGTGATGAATGGCGAGATGGGATGGGCTTGTGTGAGCTTTGCCGCTTACGATATCAATCAGCGGGGCGGCATCTTTGTGGACGGCAAGAAGAAAAAGATTGCCCTGTACAAGGCGGACGACATGTCCAAGCAGGATCAGGCCAAGAAGATCTGCGAGCGCATGGCCCTTCAGGAGAAGGTTCATGTCATGGTAGGCACCTCGGGGAGCAACATGATGAAGGTCATCAACGAGGTGGGCAATCGATACAAGGTTATCTCACAGAACCTTGGTGCCTTGTCGGATGAACTTCAGGATGCGACGAACTTCGGCCGCTATTCTTTCATGAGTTCGGACTCCTGCGGGTCGATCGGACGGAGCATGGCCTACTACTACGGTCAGATCAGGAAGAAGGAAAAGAAATTCTACATCCTCTGCCAGGACTACTCCTTTGGTCACGATATGGCGGAGGGTTTCAAGAAGGGGTTGAAAGAATTCTATCCTGAGGCGCAAATCGTGGGAGAGGATTACCACAAGCTTTTCCTCACGGATTTTGCCCCCTACCTGGAAAAGATCAAGGCCTCCGGCGCCGAGGTCGTCTACACGGGCGACTGGATGCCCGACGGCGATAACCTCCTTAAGCAGTCCCGACAGCTGGGGATTAACATTCCCTTTGCGAACCTCTTCATGGACGAGCCGAATTCGCTCCACGAGGTCGGCGTGGAAGGAACGAAAGGACTGGTCAATATCAAACACTTCGAAAGGGCTGGTCAGCAATTTACGAATCCTGGATATATCAAATATTACAAGGCTTGGAACAACCAGTGGAAAAAGTGGAAGGCGGCGCCCTACAAGACCCCCCTATATGAACATGGGACAGGGACCCTCGGACACTGGACCCAGCAGGCCTACTGGCTCTTCAGCGTCATAGAGCGGGCGAAGAGCACGGATCCGGAGAAGATCATCAAAGTATGGGAAGGCGATACGTATCAATATGTGAACGGCCGGATCAATAAGATGCGGGCCTGCGATCACAAGTCGATCCAGGGTTTCCGGATAGCTGAGTACGTGGGGCCGGAAGAGCAGAAGTTGTCCATGAACATCCCCCCCTATTACTGGTTTAAGGGTGCCTCCGGCCCGGGACCGTCCTGGGAAATTCCCGCCGGCAAGGTCCTCCCCTGGATGGATCAGAACTTGGATCGGTGCAAGGGGAAGAATGATTGGGGAGAATAGCTGGCTGATCTATTGAGGCGGCGTATCATACCCAACATGTAAGATGAACATTAAAAAGACCCCGCCCGATCGGGCGGGGTCTTTTTATATGGCAGACACCAAGGTTTCTCTTCCCAGATCCTGAGATATTCATTTTCATTCTCCTCCCTGCCATCTATGAATAGCGTCCCCTGCAGACCTGCTCTTCTTTAACACCCATGCTAACCCACCGATTCAAAGCCGGTCGGACCAGCCACTTCCATGGATGATAGGGATATCCGTTACCTGCATACCTTCATCCGCTGAGTAGCCTTCCGCGATGAATATTCTTGACAGGAGTGAGGGCCTGGGTTATGTAACTACGTCATATATAATAGATGGAAAAGGGGGATTTAAGATTAAAAAGCCGAGGACATGATAAAGATCCGAGATGTATAAAGATAATGATTAACGTTCAACTTAAAAAAAGAAAGGGGATTGAAAATGAAATGGATTGGTAAGAGTGTTACAGTTCTTGTGTGTCTGCTGTTTCTTTTGACCCTGGCGGTTTATAGCCCGTCCACGGCTATGGCGGCCAAAGGGGATAAAAAAGTGGCAAAAGCGATTCCAGGCTCCATGGCGGAAAAGGTGCCCAAAGTCAACGCAGCCTTTGATGTCAATAAAATGGGCGATATGTCCGACTTCGATCCTTCAAATCCGATTATCCCGACGGGTGATACCATCAAGATAGCCGTTGTGTGGCCGTTTTCAGGTCCCGGTGCGCTCAATGGCGAAATTGCCTGGATCGGTTTTGCCTGGGTTGCCCATGACATCAACAAACGGGGCGGCATCTGGGTGGACGGCAAAAAGAAACTGATCGAGATGATTAAGGCCGATTCGATGTCCAAGCCGGATCAAGCCAAGAAGATATGTGACCGGATGGTTCTCCAGGAAAAGGTGAATATCCTGGTCGGTACCTCCGGCAGCAATATCCAGAAGATCATCAACGAAACGGGCGCCACGAACAAGGTTCTTACCGTGAATATCGGTTCCCTGTCCGATGAGCTTAATGACGCGACGAACTTCTCCCGTTATAACTTCATGTCCTCCGATTCCACCGAGCAGATCGGCCGCGGCATGGCTTACTTCTATGGCCAGATCCGCAAGAAAGAGAAAAAATTCTACATCCTCTGCCAGGATTACTCCTTTGGTCATGGTTTGGCGGATGGTTTCAAGACAGGCCTGAAGGAATATTACCCCGAAGCGCAGATCGTGGGCGAAGACTACCACAAGCTATTCCTTACGGATTTTGCACCTTACCTGACGAAGATCAAGGCCTCCGGCGCGGAGGTCATTTATACCGGCGACTGGACGCCCGATGCGGGGAACCTCCTCAAGCAGTCGCGGCAAATGGGCGTCATGCTACCCTTTGCCAATATCTTCATGGACGAGCCGATCATGCTTCATGAGGTCGGTGTGGAGGGAACGAAAGGGTTGGTGCATATCGATCATTATAACATGCCTAACATGTTCAAAAACCCCAACTTTGCCAAGTTCTATACTACATGGAATAACCTGTGGAAGACTAAATGGAAGACAGCTCCCTTCAACAGCACCCTCTTTGCCCATGGGACGGGAACCATCGGTTCCTGGACGCAGCAGATATATTGGCTGGTGAGCGTTCTGGAGCGGGCCAAGAGCACGGATCCCGAAAAGGTCATCAAAGTCTGGGAAGGGGACACCTACAAGTTTGTCACCGGCAGGATTCTTAAGATGCGGGCTTGCGATCACAAGGCGATCCAGGACTTTGAGGTTGCAGAGTACGTGGTTCCCGATCAGCAGAAGGGGTACTTTAGCATTCCGCCCTATCACTGGTTCACGGGCGCATCCGGTTCTGGACCAGCATGGCTGGTTCCGGCCGCCAAAGCGCTTCCCTGGATGGATCAGAAACTGGATCGGTGCAAGGGCAAGAATGATTGGGGACAATAGCTAGCTGATCTATTGAGGCGGCGTATCATACCCAACATGTAAGATGAACATTGAAAAGACCCCGCCCAATCGGGCGGGGTCTTTCTATCTAAGATTATGATGAGTTAATCATGCCGACGCTGGGGGAAACGGGCTGCTTATTGAGGCGTTTCCCCGCGCAGGACATTTTTTAAAACCTTTTGCATCGCATTTTTCGGCAATGTTTCCACAAATTCAACGATGGCGGGTTTCTTATAGCTGGCCATTTTCTCCCGGCAGTAATCGATGATTTCATCGGCATCGGCCTGCTGTCCCGGTTTGAGCACAATGACCGCTTTTACTATCTCTCCCCAGTATTCATCGGGTACGCCGATCACGGCCGACTCCAAGACCTTGGGGTGGCCATGCAAAACATTTTCGATTTCCACGGGATAAATGTTCTCCCCCCCGCGGATGATCATGTCCTTTTTCCGTCCCGCTAGGTAGAGATAGCCGTCTTCATCCATGCTGGCCAGATCACCCGAATGAAGCCATCCTCCCCGCAGGGTTTCTTCCGTCGCTTGCGGCTTGTTCCAATATCCCTTCATGATCTTTCTGCCGCGGGCAATGACCTCGCCGACAATGCCAATGGGGACATCCTGATCCTGATCATCCACAATGCGAACCTCCCCTTCGGGAATACAATGGCCGATACCGGCCAGGCGCCGAGTTTTTTTCGCTATTTCCTCCGGGCTGCCTTTCAGGAGATGATCTTCGGGAGATAATATGGAAATGATACCTGTAGATTCCGTCATGCCGAAAAAATTCGTGTAGCCGGCCTGGAGAAGTTTCTTGGCCCGCATGAGGAGCTTGACGGGCATAGGGGATGCGCCATATCCGATATTTCTCAATGAGCTTAAATCTTTTTTCGGAAACTCAGGGTGATCCAGGATGCCTTGAAGCATGGTGGGGACCAGGTAGGTTGTGGCCACCTTTTCTTGTGCAACGATATCCAGGAACAACCCGGTCTCGAACTGGGGCAGCACGATCTGGGTGTCTCCCCGGTACATGGGAAGCAAGGTGCTGACGACTCCGGCAATATGGTACATGGGCACATTCAACAGCAAAGTTCCCGGCCCGATGGTGTAGCGATCCGTCAGGGGCGTTATGATATTGGCATGCGTTAACATGGCGCCCTTGGGAAAGCCGGTTGTTCCGCTGGTATAGATCAGGCAGGCCGTGTCACTCTCCTGAACGGACACACAAGGGAAAGGGGCCGACGACTGCTGCGAAAGCAGGGGTTCGTAACTTTGCATATCCGCCGGGGACTGTCCGATAACCACATAACGCTTTATTGACGGCAGATTCGATCGAATATCCCGGATGAGGTCTATGTAGCGGTCACCGAAAATCAGCACCTTGGGCTCACAGTTATTCAAGATATAAGAGACTTCTTCTCCCCGCAGCCTGAAATTCAGATTGACGAAAACGCCGCCCACTTTGCCGATGGCATAGATCATTTCGCAAAACTGAAAACAGTTGGTTTGAAAGACGGCAACACGGTCGCCCGGCTGCACACCCATTGCCAGCAGGGCATGGGTCAGGCGATTGGCCCGTTCCTCCATCTGCCTGAACGTCAAGCGCCGATCCTCCTGAATCACGCAGGTTTTATCCGGAGTCATCCGGCAGCTCTCTTCAATCTTTAATGCGAAGTTCATGGTTCCTCCTTATACGTGGCGAGGTGTGGGGACAAAGGCCCCATCCCTTTTCTGAGCGCATGCCGTTGCCGATATTCGGAAAGGACAAAAATGACACCAGGGCAATCATAGCCAAAGCTGCTGCTAAAGAAGATTACGAGCGCTGGATTATTTAATTTGAATGGATTGCTTGCCAATAAGATGTTCGGGACGTAACAAATCATAAATTATCTTTACCGGATTGAATACTATCAGTGGAAGTTCCACAAAAACCGTATTCCAATAGGCCATGCCTCCATTCCAAAGACCGGGTGATTCCAGCGCTTTCAAACTTTGTCCCTTTTCATTTTTCATGGTAATTAAATAAGCGTCTTTATTGACGTAGTTATCCAAATTGAATTTTTTCCTCCGATAATTTTTCGTGCAGCAGACCAGATCCACCGGATTGAAATATTGCGCGGCCGACCATATGGCCATTTGTTCCGGCCTGCTTTTGTCAACGTGCCCACTTTCAACAATCTGCAATGTCTGATTACCATCGGTTTCTTCAACCCAGAATGGAGCCCCCCCT
>Ga0209748_1000540_pt1 | contig 19780 bp, 12 predicted proteins | sample BarGraIncu00421A_FD_185490 | JGI IMG/M metagenome (GOLD analysis project Ga0209748, IMG submission 185490) | Arctic peat soil microbial communities from Barrow, Alaska - Barrow Graham LP Incubations 004-21A (SPAdes) (version 2) | ecosystem: Environmental > Terrestrial > Soil > Wetlands > Peat... | reverse complement strand
AGGGAGATCCCCGGATTATGCAAAATAAGCCTGTTTATGATGACATTGTTGCAGATATTCTGAAATGGTTTGGTGAAAGGATATTTAAACTAAAATCAGCCGGAGTGAAGGATATCATAATTGATCCGGGATTCGGATTCGGAAAAACCATTGAACATAACTTTGAACTGTTGAGGAGACTTGGCGATTTTTCGATAGCTGGTTTGCCGGTTCTTGTTGGAATTTCACGGAAATCGATGATCTGGAAAACTCTTAACATTGATGCAGAAGAAGCTCTCAACGGAACTACTGCAATAAATGCGATAGCCCTTCTTAATGGTGCCGATATTCTGAGAGTTCATGATGTGAAAGAGGCAGTACAGACGGTGCTACTCATAAAGAGATTTAAAAACTCTAAAAGCAATTAGTAAGCAGTAAGTAGTAAGTGGTAAAAAGTGAAGATAAAAGACAATAGAAAAAAGACAAAAGGATTGCCACGACCTCCTGCGTCGGGCTCGCAATGACGGTGCAGGTAATCAAGTTCTGATTTTAACGAAAAACGAGTAACCAGTAACCAGTAATCAGCACCAAATAATTATGCCATTTCATATAACCATTCTTGATATTATTGATATAGTTCTTGTAGCGACTGTGCTCTTCCAGTTATACCGGCTTATAAGAGGTACTGCCGCTTTAAGTATCTTCCTGGGAATATTCTTTATATATATCTTCTGGATTATCGTAAAGGCGCTGAACATGGAACTTATGAGCGCATTGCTCGGACAGGTGATCGGAGTTGGTGTAATAGCTATAATTATTGTTTTTCAACAGGAGGTAAGGAGGTTTTTGCTTGTGCTGGGAAACAAGTATATAAAACGGAGCAGATTTTCATTCGGACGGCTGTTTTCTCTGGTCACAGATGAACATGGAAGTCCGAGAGAGGCTGAGGAGATAGTAAAAGCATGCGAAAGACTATCGTCGCAAAAAACAGGAGCTCTGATTGTGATTGGCCGGAAAAGCAGTCTTGATCTTTTTTCTGAAGGAGGAGAAATTCTAAAGGCCAGGATAAGTGCTGAATTACTGGAAACAATATTCTTCAAGAATACTCCCCTGCATGACGGAGCTGTACTTATCCAGGGCGGTTTGATCCTGGCTGCCAGATGCCCGTTGCCAACAACCGAACAAGTCACTTTGCCTACCCGTTTTGGTATGCGTCACAGAGCCGCAATAGGTATGTCGGAACACTCTGATTCTCTTATCATTGTTATTTCAGAAGAGTCAGGATTCATTTCAGTTGTCGATACCGGAGAGATAAGGGAGAATGTAACGCCAAATGATTTGAGGAATATCCTGCTGATGGAGAAGGTCTGGTAGGAAAGTCGAAAGTCGAAAGTCGAAAGTCAAAAGTCGAAAGTCGAAAGTCAAAAGTCAAAAGTCAAAAGTCAAAAGTCAAAAGTCAAAAGTCGAAAGTCAAGAACTTTACAACCTTTATGGACTTTATGGACTTTACAGACTTTATGAACTTTACAGACTTCATAGATTATTCAGGTTTTGCTTGACCTTTATCATTTTATGGTGTAAATTTGATCTCATACTATGTCTGTCTAAAAAGACAAAGCCATGAAATCTAAATTTCTGAAACTAAACAGCCGCGATTTTATTAATGGATTGATCATAGCCATTTTTTGCACCTTCATAACAGGTTTTTATCAGCTTATCGCCAACGGTGGTATTATTAACTGGATGACAGTCAAGCCCGTAGTTATTGCAGCAATAGGTTCAGGAGTTGCCTACCTTACTAAGAATCTTCTTACCAACTCTAAAGGGGAGTTTATGAGGAGAGAGAGATAGCCTCACCCCCTCCCGTCCCCCGCTCCCAAGAGAGCTGGGGAGGCTGATTCATCCAGATACTTTCTGATTTGTCTGATTACCAGTTCCTTATTTCCAAGAATTTCTTCGTTAGTAAACCTGATTACTTTTATTCCAAAATGTTCAAGGTGACCTGTTCTACCGTCATCATGTTCTCTTGCCACATCCGTTTCATGTATTTCACCATCAACTTCAATAACTAGTTTGAGTTGATGACAGTAAAAGTCAGCTATATAAAAATCAATCGGATGTTGTCTTCTGAATATATATCCTGTTGATCTGAATTTCTTAAGATATTTCCAAAGTACTTTCTCTGCTTCAGTTGGATTTTTACGCATCATTTCAGACATCCTGAAAAGTTCAGGTTTTGCCCCGAAATAAATATCTCTGGTTACAGATCTACCCAAATAGACCATAAAATTTCATAATTACAGAAAGTTAAAGCCCTCGTGGGGGAGGGGTTTGGGGAGAGGCCTTAAAAAGCAAATTTCATCAGCGTCTCAGCATCCTTAATATAAATGCTGTTCCCTGAGATTACAGGATATGCATAAATTGGTGTTTCCGAAACTTTGTACTTGACAACTTCGGAATATGCTTTTGCATCGGGTTTCAGAACTAACAGGTTATCTGTACTTGTTAAACCTATTATTACTGAACCGCAGTCCACTATAGTAGAAAAATCGCTGTTAACAGAATTATCTATCCAGGCTGTTTGTCCGGTGGCCGCATTAATGCAATAAATTCTTTTCTGATCGGTAAAACCATAAAGGAATCCATCTTTCAGGATTGGTGTATTCCATTTCGCACCAACTTCAGCATTGCTCCACAGTTCTTTTGTTATGTAATCATTCCCTGATTTCTCTACTTTAATGGCCTTTGTTCCGGTACCCTGGCCTGACAGATAAATTGTTTGTCCGTCGATATACGGACTTACACAATTATAAAACCTCTGCTGAACGGGAGTTGCGATCTGCCAGAGCTGTTTACCATCTGCCAAACCAAGCGCCATAATATTTTTTTCTGTGATAACAATCAGAAGTTTCTTCCCTTCTACAGTCATGACCGATGGCGACGAGTAGGATGGACCCTCACCTGTCCATTTCCATTCTTCATTACCTGAGTTGAGGTCTAAGGCTATAACCTGACCATCATCCTTTTTCCCAATATGCACAATACACATTCCGTCGGCGATTATAGGTGAAGCACCTGTAAAGAAGGCTGGAAATGCATTTGTCGGATTATCTTTTCTCCATATCAGTTTTCCGGTTGCTGCATCGAGGCATGACAGAATACCTGCGGCTCCGAATGTGACAATCTTTCCGTTTGAAACTGCAGGAGTTCCCCTTGGTCCAGGATGTTGTGATGCAGATGGTCCGGTAACCGCCATTGAAGGATAAGAGGTTTTCCACAACTCTTTTCCTGTTGCTGCATCAACACAAAGTATAACCTCCTGATCGCCCTGCCGTGTATTAAGATAAATTTTATTTCCTACAAGGACGGGAGTGGCATCACTAAAGCCTACTGTTACTTTCCATTCCTGTTTAAGATCTACCGGCCATGCACTTGGCGCTTTGAAACCGGTTACTTTACTGTCGCGGTTCATTCCTCGCCATTGGGGCCAGTCCTGTGAAAAGGAGTTAGATGAACTTAAAACTAAAAGTGTGACTAATACACTGGTTATCAATCTTATTTTTTTCATGGCTTGATGTTTTTGGTCATAAAAGATACTATATTGTAAATTTACTTTTTAATCTGCTTAAATGCAAAAAAAGGCTTAAATTGCCATTATTAATCTTGTTTTATACTTATTGACTACCAGGCTTGCTATAAAAACAAGAATTGCAGAATGATCACTTCATTTAACAGAAAAAGTGGCATGAAAGCAGAATCAGAAAAAAAGAAATCCCAAAATCCGGGGTCTATAAATAAAAAATCATTTGAAAATATTCCTGAGATTAATAAAATATTTTTTGAAAACAGCCTCGATGCTATGATGATCGGCTCGCAGGATGGGAGAATCTTTAAAGCCAATCCTGCTGCGTGCAGGATGTTGGGTTTTAGTGAAAAAGAGATATGTAAGCTGGGCAGAAAAGGTATAGTTGAACAAACTCCTCAACTGATTGAAGCTGTCAGAAAACGTAAAGAATTTGGTAATTTTTTTGGTGAACTGACATTAATTAAAAAAGATGGAACTCTTTTCCCGGGTGAAGTATCTTCATCCGTTTTCATAAATTCTGATGGAAGGGAATTCACAACACTGATTGTAAGAGATATAACTGAACGAGTAAACGCCGAAAATAAGCTAAGAATCTCTGAGGAAGAATACCGTGCCCTTTTCGAAAATTCATTAATGGGTATATCCCAGGCTTATGCCGACGGTAGATTTATAAGGATAAATAAAGCTTATGCAGATATGTATGGTTATCCCGATATATCCACAATGATTAGCGAACTGACTCAGGGTTCAAAAATGCTATACTCAAATCCTGGGGACAAGCAAAAGGTTTTGGAACTTCTTGATAAATATGGTTTCATGGTACCGACCGAATTTGAATTGAACAGGCGAAACGGAGAAAAATTCTGGGCCCTGGTCAGTGCAAAACATGTAAAGGACAGTGAGGGAAAATTGCTATATCTTCAGGCAGAACATATTGATATTACTAATCTGAAAAAATTGGAAAAGGAAAGGTATGAAGCCTCTTTTTATGCCAGAAACCTCATTGAAGCAAGTCTTGATCCTCTTGTGACGATCAATACTGAAGGAAAAATTACTGATGTAAATTTGGCGACCGAGCAGATTACCGGGTTAGAAAGAGAGATGCTTATTGGAACTGACTTTGCCGACTACTTTACCGACCCGGAGAAAGCACAAGAGGGATATAAAACTGTTTTTAAAAATGGAATCGTCAGGGATTTTCCACTCTCTATACTTAATACGAACGGAAGGGAAATAGAGGTTTTATATAACGCGACACTCTTTAAAAATGAATCGGGAGAGGTTCAGGGTGTTTTCGCTGCTTCCCGCGACATTACGGACTGGAAGATAATGGAGGAAGAACTTCTTAAGTCCAAGGAGTTGCTTGAGAAGTTGAATCAACATTTGGTGGAAGTGATAGAAAATGAGAGGAATCAGATTGCGCTGAACCTTCATGATGATCTTGGTCAGAAACTTACAGCCATAAATCTTGATATTGCCTGGCTGAAAAGCAGGATTGGAGTTCAGTCGAAAACCGTACGGGAAAAATTTGAAGAGATGAGCAGTATGATAAAAGAGACAGTTGAGAGTATCAGGGAGACCTCTTCATTGCTGCGACCTGCCATATTATTCGACCTTGGGTTGGTTCCGGCTATCAAATCACATCTTGGAAAATTTGAAAAACAAACCGGTATAAAATGTCACTTTTATTTTAAACCTGAGGAATTTGATATCGAGGACCGTGTCGCCTTAATACTTTACAGAATACTTCAGGAATCATTAACGAATATAGCAAGACACTCGGGCGCATCAGCAACTGAAATTGAGCTTTCTATCCGCAAGAATAAAATTGAGATGATTATTACAGATAACGGATCAGGAATTGCAAAGGATAAAGTTACTTCTTTGGAATCAATGGGAATAGCTGGTATGAAAGAAAGAGTAAAATCGGTTAATGGCGAAATAATTATAAAGGGTGAAACCGGAGCAGGAACCCGGATAAAAGTTATAATTCCAATAATAAAAGAAAAAGTCGATGATTAAAGTGCTTATTACAGACGATCACCCGGTTGTCAGACGCGGGATCAGGCAGATTCTTGAAGATGATGAAAGAATCGGTCCTGTTCAGGAAGCCGGTGATGGAAAGGAATTGTTTGAAAAATTAAAGGAACAATCGTTTGATGTCATACTTCTCGATATTTCTCTTCCGGGCCGGAGTGGTCTTGATATGATAAGTCAGATTAAAAGGACCCGGCAATCTGCCGCAGTACTTATATTGAGCATACATTCGGAAGCAATGTATGCTATCAAAGCATTGAAATCAGGAGCAGCAGGTTATCTTACAAAAACGAGCGCTCCCGAAGAACTTATATCAGCAATTATTAAAGTCTCGAAGGGAGAAAGATACATATCACCATCACTTGCTGATGCGATGGCTGAAAGTCTTATCTCCGGTTCAGAAAAGCCTCTTTATCAATTACTTTCTGCCAGGGAACTTGAAGTTTTGCAGCTTTTTGCCGAAGGTAAGAAAGTTGTTCAGATCGCTTCTGAACTATCTCTTAGTCCAAAAACTATCGGTACCTACCGGGAAAGATTACTTGAAAAGCTAAAACTTCATACAACAGCTGAACTCATCAGGTATGCTATTATGGAGGGGATTGGGAGGCAGAAATGAAGTAAGACAGGGCGAAGCCCTAGACCTTGAGATCGTTCCTGTAGTCCAAACCCCTACAAAACAATCAGGTTTTCGCCTATAACTATACACATTTTAAATAGTTAACTTTCAGAAATTGTGATTGGTTCTGAAATGTTTTTTAATTGAGCTGAAACTAAATATTTATTAAGATTCTTTTAAAAGTGTAAAATAAACACTTATAAAGGGCATTAAATTCAAAAATCTTAAAAAGTTGAACTCAGATTTTTCGTTATGGGCAAAACTAATATTAACCCTGATATTAAAAAAACCTTTCCCTGGAGACTGGCAGTGATTTTCCTTTTGTTTTCTTTTGTTATTATCATTATGGGCATTTATTATTACCGTTATGAGAGAAACAGAATCTTTGCGGAACAGGAAAACAACCTTTCAGCTATTGCCACACTGAAGATCGGACAGATACAACAATGGCATTCGGAACGGCTTAGAGATGCTTTTGTCATCAGAGATAACAGGCTGTTTATCAGGAGTATTGAGCAATATCTATACGATAAAAACGCAGGGTTAAAAGATGAACTTCTTTACTGGATGCAATCAGTCAGCAGAGGGACTGATTACTTCAATGTTTTACTCACTGACACAACTTTTAAAGTCAGGTTATCGGTTTTAAAATCTGATACTGTTGCGGGAGAAGTGATCGAACACGATCTCCGGCATGTATTGAAGGAACAGAATATCATTATGACCGACCTTCACAAGTCAAGCTATGTCAGCAATGTCCATATGGATATACTTGTCCCGCTTTATGAATATCTGCAAAAAAAGAGGATACCAGTGGGCGTTATAATTCTTCGTATAGATCCTGAAAAGACTCTTTTCCCGTTGATCCAGTCGTGGCCGACACCAAGCAAAAGCTCTGAGACTCTCCTGATACGCAAGGAAGGTGACAGTGTAATGTTCCTTAACGAATTGAGGCACAGACATAATACTTCTCTCAATCTCAGTCTTCCATTAATTGTATCACTGCCTGCTTCAATGGCCGCAAATGGTGTTACAGGACTGGTAGAAGGGCTGGATTACAGGAATGTACCAGTCGTTGCCTGGCTGGCCAATGTGCCGGGTTTCCCCTGGTATATGGTTGCCAAAACGGATAAGGAAGAGATTTTATCGCCACTTAAGAAGTATGTCTTTCTGATTATTCTGATAGTTGCACTTCTTGTTCTTATAAATGCTTCAATATTTGGATTCTGGATATGGCAACAGAGGATAAAATTTTACAGGAGCCAGCTTAAAAATGAAGTTTCATTACGCGAAAGCGAGATGAAATTTCGGCAGACCTTCGACCTGTCGCCTATTGGAATTGTTATGGTAGGGCTGGATAAAAAGTTCCTACGCTGTAATGATTCATTCTCGAAGTCTCTCGGTTTTAATATGAAAGAACTGGCAGGAAAAACTATTGCTGATGTGACTCATCCCGAAGATATCAGCATCGGGATGGATGATATGATGGCTATTGCCAAAGGAGAACTTGAAACTTCTCATGTTCAGAAAAGGTATTTAAGAAAAGACGGAGAGATTGTTTGGGGCGATGTTTTGATTTCACTCATAAGAAATAATTCAGGGGAACCTCAATATTTTCTGGCTATTATCCAGGATATTACAGAGAGCAAGAAAATAGTTGAGGCCCTGCGTGAAAGCGAGGAACGATTCCGGAGCCTTTATGAAAATGTCACAATTGGTATATACCGAACCACCCTTGAGGGTCGAATAATGATGGCAAACCCCGCAATGGTGAGCATGCTGGGATTTGACACCTTTGAACAACTCGCAAATCGCAATCTGCAGCAGGAAGGATATGAACCCGATTATCCCAGGTCGAAATTTCTGGAGACTATTGAAAAGGATGGCAGAATCATAGGTCTGGAGTCAGCCTGGAACAGGAGGAACGGAAAGGCGCTGATTGTAAGAGAAAGTGCTAATGCAGTACGGGATGCCAAGGGGAGAATTCTTTACTTTGATGGAACTGTTGAAGATATTACCGATCGTAAAAAAATCGAGGAAGCTTTACGTGAAAATGAAAAAAGATTAAGAGAAGCTCAGGATATGGCTCATCTCGGTTTCTGGCTCTGGGATATTAAAACGGGTGAAGTTGAATGGTCTGACGAAGTATATAAAATATTCTGTCTCGATCCTGCAACATTCAAGCCACAAATAAATTCTATTCTTGAACTATCGCCTTGGCCGGAGGAGAATCAGCGCGACAAAGAACTGATCAACAGGGCGATTGAATCTCACAACCCTGGCACCTATGAACAAAGGTTTATGCGTCCCGATAAGAGTATTGGATATTACTACTCAACCTTCAGAGGCAGTTATGATGATGAAGGTGACCTGATATCGATTGTCGGGACAATCCTTGATATAACTGAACGTAAGCTTGCAGAAGATGCATTACGCGAGAGTGAAGACAAATTCAAATACGTTTTCGACCATTCTTTAATTGCGAAGTCAATTACTCTTCCTTCCGGTGAGATCAATGTTAACAGGGCTTTTTGCGATGTGCTTGGGTACCAACCCGAAGAACTTAAAAAAATGAACTGGGCTGACATTTCACATCCCGATGATATTAAACTGACTAATGATTCCCTGAATTTAATTCTCTCAGGTAAAAAGGATTCGGTGCGGTTCACCAAGAGATATATCCATAAGAACGGTTCTATAGTATGGGCAGATGTAGGCACATCACTGCGCCGTGATGCCAATAATAACCCGCAGTATTTTATGACTTCGGTAAACGACATTACTGAACGTAAGACAGCAGAGGATGAATTGCTTATGCAGAGCGAGATTATGAGTCATATGGCTGAAGCTGTCTATCTGGTTAGGATGGAGGATGGAATTATTGTATTTGCAAATTCAAGATTCGAAGAACTTTTTGGATATGCGCCAGGGGAGATGACCGGCAAACCAGTTTCAATTGTAAATGCGCCTACTGATAAAAGTCCTGTAGAGATTGCAACAGAAATTATAGGTGAGCTCGAGAAAAATGGCTTCTGGACAGGTGAGGTCTTGAATCTTAAAAAAGATGGAACAGTTTTTTGGAGCCATGCCAATGTTGCTATTTTTGACCATTCAAAATTTGGGAAAGTTCTTGTTTCAGTCCAACAGGATATTACAGAACGTAAAAACGCAGAATCTCAGATAAAGAAGTTAAATGAAGACCTCGAGAATCGTGTAATTCAGAGAACAGAACTTCTCGAAGCTGCCAACAAAGAGCTTGAAGCATTCAGTTATTCCGTCTCCCACGATCTCAGGGCCCCTTTGCGTTCGGTCCATGGGTTTACAAAAATCCTGCTTGAAGATTACGAAGCAAACCTCGATGATGAAGGTAAAAGGATATGTGGAATTATTTCCTCGAGCGCCACGAAAATGGGTGAACTCATCGACGACCTCCTGAGTTTTTCCAGAATAGGCAGGAGCACACTGAGTTCTTCTGAGATAGACATGAAAAGGATAGCGAAAGTGGTCTTTGAAGGGATGACATCTCCCACTGAAAGAAAAAGAATAAAACTGAATATTGGTAAACTTCAAAAAGCCTTTGGCGATATTACTTTATTTGGCCAGGTCTGGACTAATCTGATATCCAATGCTATAAAATACTCATCTAAAAATGATGTTTCTGAAATAAGTATTGGTTCGAAAATAGCCGGGAATATGATTATCTACTTTATAAAAGATAACGGCGTCGGATTTGACATGCAATATGCACATAAGTTATTCGGTGTATTTCAGCGTTTACACAGTGAAGCTGATTTTGAAGGAAACGGAGTCGGGTTGGCAATTGTTCAGAGGATTATTTTAAAACACGGAGGTAATGTATGGGCGGAAGGTGAAGAAGAGAAAGGGGCGACGTTCTATTTCAGCCTGCCGGCTGAAGGCGACGGGCAACGGGCAACAGGCAACAGGCAAATAAAAAACCAGACGCCGGATGCCCGACGCCTGACGCCTGACGCACGACGCCAATAAAAATTGTATTCATTTTACTAATAATGACATACCATGGAAGACTTTAATGCAGTTGAAATTCTGATTGTTGAGGACAATCCTCGTGATGCTGAGCTGACTCTTCGGGCACTGAAGAAAAACAACCTGGCAAATAATATCCTGGTGGCAAAGGATGGAGCTGAAGCTCTTGATTTTTTCTTCTGCCGAGGAAAATTTGAAAAAAGGACATTTACAAACCCGCCAAAAGTAGTTCTTCTGGATCTAAAACTTCCCAAGGTAAGCGGACTTGAGGTTCTGAAAATTGTAAAAGGGGATAAGCGCACTTCAAATATCCCTATTGTTGTTGTAACCTCTTCGAAACAGGAACCTGATATGAAGGAAGCGTACGCGCTTGGGGTAAACAGTTATGTAGTAAAACCGGTAGATTTTGACCAGTTTATTAATGCAATGAGCAGCCTGGGGTTGTACTGGCTGCTGGTTAATGAACCGTTGAAATAAGTTGAAATAGTTGGAAATAAGTAGAAATAAGTTGATATGGGATGATTTGTTCCGTAACAAATTGCAGATGAAACCTATTAAACAGATATAAACTATGCGCAACATGTCAGGTAAGCTGAAAATATTGTTTGTGGAAGATGTTCTTTTTGATGCGGAATTGATATGGCGCGAAATTGAGAAAAATAAGATCTTTTTCTCAAAAGAACTGGTTGACAAAAGAGAAACTTATCTCGAATACCTTAAAGACTTTGAGCCCGATCTGATAATTTCCGATTACAGTCTGCCTCAGTTTGATGGAATGACAGCCCTATTGCTTCGGAATGAACTTGCTCCCTTGGTCCCTTTTATTCTCGTGACTGGCTCGGTAAATGAAGAAGTTGCTGTGGAATGCATGAAAGCAGGAGCCGATGATTATATACTTAAAGAAAATCTTTCGCGCCTGGGACCTGCAATTATCAATTCGATAAAAAAGTCAAAACTCTCAAAAGAGAAGATAGCTGCTAAAGAAGAATTGCAAAAGAGTGAGATGAGGCTGCAAAAAGCTCAGGTAATTGCTCATGTCGGCAACTGGGAGCTTGATCTTTCAAGAGGAACGATGTGGGGCTCTGATGAGGCTTTAAGGATCTATGGCCTGAACCAGGAAACTCATGAAATTCCGTTTGAGTTTGCCAGGATGGTCCCACTTTCTGAATACAGGGCTATGCTTGATGAGGCTTTGGATCGCTTATTAAAATATAATGAGCCATATGATATAGAATTTAAACTAAAGCGGGAAAATGACGGAGAGATAAGATGGGTCCATTCAAAAGCTGAGCTGATATTTGAGACTGATGGTGAGCAGGTAAAAGTAGCAGGTGTTCTTCAGGATATTACCGACCGTAAATATTCGGATGAAGCAGCAAAACATGAAAGGAGAACCCTGCGTACACTTATCGATAACCTTCCTAATCAAATTTATGTCAAGGATAAAGAATGCAGAAAAGTGATTGCCAATAAAGCAGATGTGGAGAATATTGGCAAGACAAAAGAATCAGAAGTTCTTGGAAAGACTGATATTGAGTTATTTCCGGGTCATATTGGTGAGCGTGGTTACGCCGAAGATAAAGAGATCCTCAAAACCGGCAAACCCATTTTTGATCTTGAAGAGGAATTCATTAATGCAGATGGAATAAAACGCTGGCTTCTGACAACAAAGATTCCGCTTAGAGATAAAGACGGGAATGTCAATGGTTTGGTTGGGATAGGACATGATATCACGGAACGGAAACATATTATTGAAGAACTGATAAGGGCAAAAGAAAAAGCTGAGGAGAGCGACAGGCTTAAAACTGCGTTCCTGCATAATATATCTCATGAGATCAGGACACCAATGAATGCTATTGTAGGATTTTCGGCCCTTCTTGGCGAACCCGACATTGATGAAAAGGTACGCCCCTCCTACATTGAAGTGATAATGCAAAGCAGTAATCACCTGCTTTCAATAATCAGTGATATTGTTGACATTTCAAATATTGAAGCTAATATCATCAAAACACTTAAAAATGAAGTAAATATTAACTCAATTCTGAAATCATTGTATAATCAGTTCATTCATAAAGCCGATGAAAAGAAAATCAGCCTGATCTGCGAAAAGGGATTGTCCGATTCTGAGGCCTTAATTTTTACAGACAGTACCAAACTAAACCAGATCCTTTCAAACCTCGTAAGCAATGCATTGAAATTCACAGATAGTGGACAGGTTAGAATATGGTACAGAATTAAGGACAGGTATCTGGAATTTGGTGTCTCGGATACCGGCATTGGAATTTCCCCGGAGCATCAGGATAGGGTCTTTAACAGGTTCTACCAGGTGCAGAACAACATAACAAGGCTTTATGAAGGAACCGGACTTGGTCTCGCTATATCAAAAGCATATGTTGAACATTTGGGAGGAAAGATATGGCTCTTCTCTGAACCGGGAATAGGAACATCTTTCTTTTTTACAATTCCTTATGAAAAACGGGAAGCTAAAGGTATTCTGGTTTATGATAAAGATCCTCCTGACAGATTTGTATTCCAGGTCAAGAAAGTTATACTGGTTGCTGAGGATGTGGAAAGCAATTTCAAGCTGATCAGATACTTTCTTAATGACTCAAATGCAGAAGTTCTTCATGCTTACAACGGAAAAGAGGCTGTTGAAAAGTGTCTTTCTTCCGAACATATTGATCTCGTCCTTATGGATATAAAAATGCCTGTTATGGATGGTTATACTGCAGTAAAGCTTATAAGGGAAAAGAACATTTCAATTCCTATAATTGCACAGACAGCTTATGCCGACGATAAGGAGAAAGCTATTGAATGCGGGTGTACCGGTTTCATATCAAAACCCTTTGATAGAAAAGGTCTATTTAAAGTTTTATGTGAGTTTATTTAATGAATAGTTACTTGTTGCCTGGTGCTGGTTTCTGGTTAAAATCAGAACTTGATTACTTGCAATGTCATTGCGATCCCGCAAAGCGGGAGAAGCGTATCGAATAATCTTGGACTGTTATCCCTGTCTGATAGAGGGTATTCCCCTGGGGTAAAGCATCAATTATAAATAGAAAAAAAATTACAATAGACGAAAGTTTTTTCATAATTTGCTATCATTGTTAAAGGTAAACCGCTTTTTGAAAAATCTTTACGATCTTTGAGACTTGTTGTTTAATGAATTAAAAATTTAATTAATCGATTTATATGAAAAATTTAATTGTAACTATTATGGTACTTATAAGTTTCTTCGGTTTAATGGGCAGTAAGAGCGCATCGGATCCCACAACCTGGAGCAGTAAACAAGTTGATAAATGGTTCGCTAAAGGAGAATGGTCACAAGGCTGGACTGTTACTCCGGATGCCTCAATAAATAAAAGAGAATTAGCAATTTCATATTTTAAAAACAAAGAAAGATGGACAAAAGCTTTTAAATTCTTAAAAAGCAATGATTTGACAAAACTTGAGTTGAAACGATATGATATTGATGATGATAATCTTTTTGCAACAGTAAGCGAGTATCAAAGTAAAAATGAAGAATCGGCAAAATTTGAAGCTCACAGGAAGTACATTGATATACAGTATGTGATCAGCGGTAAAGAGATTATGAATATAGCTCCTATAACAACTGTAAAGGAAGTCCTTAATCCATATGATGCAACAAAGGACATTGAGTTTGTAACAGTCAATAATATAGCAAATTACAAAGCGAGTCCCTCCAATTATTTTATCTTCTTTCCGACTGATGCACATCGTCCGGGTTTGAAAGACGGTGCAAACTCCCCGGTGCGGAAAGTTGTAATTAAGGTGAAAGTGGAATAAGAGGCTTGAGGCGTCGGGCGTCGGGCATCAGGTATCAGCCTGCCGCCTGTCGCCTGAAGCCTGTTGCCCGACGCCATGTACACAGCATCACAATATTTTGAACATTGTGTCAAATCCATGGTTATTCTTATGTATTGAAACTATTCGATGACTACATTATATGATCTCAATGAGGGGGATGCGGGGATAATTCTGAAGATCAAGGGAAGAGGTCAGTTCAGGCAGAGACTCTCAGAAATGGGTTTTGTTGTTGGCAAAAAGGTGGAAGTAATTAAAAAAGCTCCGCTTAGAGATCCTATTGAGTATAAGATCATGGGTTACCATATCTCATTGAGAAACAGCGAGGCCCAGCTTATTGAGGTAGATAAAGGCAATAAAATAGCTGAGTTAAGGTCTGATAACGGAGTCCTTGTAAGTGAAGGTGAAAATGGTTCCTGGCTTGAGAAGACTAAGCAGATCCAGGTGGCACTAGTCGGGAATCCAAACTCCGGGAAAACAACACTTTTTAATTATACATCAGGCTCAAAAGAGAAAGTTGGAAATTATGCAGGTGTGACTGTTGATTCAAAAGAAGCAACCTATAAACAATCGGGTTATACTTTTTCAATAGTTGATCTCCCCGGTACATACTCAATTAAAAGTTATTCTCCTGAAGAGATCTATCTGAGGAATTATATTTTCGACAATAAGCCTGATATTGTGGTCAATATTGTCGATGCTTCCAACCTTGAAAGGAATCTGTACCTGACTTCCCAATTAATTGATATGGGTGTGCAGATTGTTATTGCTCTTAATATGTACGATGAGCTTGAGAAAAAGGGTGATATCCTCGATCATATCTCATTGGGAAAATTATTGGGCGTACCGGTAATTCCTACTATCAGCTCCAGAGGAAAGGGAATTAAAGAACTCTTTGATAAAATAATAGAAGTTTATGAGGTCAGGGACCCGCTGGTAAGGCATATTCATATAAATTACGGGACAGAAATCGAAAATTCCATCTGTGCTATCCAGTCGAGAATAAAAATTGAGGAGAACAGAGCGTTCACCAATATAGTTTCAGCAAGATATCTTGCAATTGAATTGCTCGAGAATGACAGGGAATATTCAAAAAGCATAACCAGGTGCATAAATTCATCTGAGATAATTGAGATAGGGAGAAAGGAATATAGCAGACTGGAGAAATTGTATTCTGACCCTTTGGAAACTGTCATCACTGATCTTCGATACGGATTCATTTCAGGTGCATTGAAAGAGACTCTTAAAATCAGCAAAGTTGAAAGGTTACGCAAGACAAAATTAATTGATAACTACCTGACTAATAAATATCTTGGGATACCTATTTTTATCATCTTCATGTGGCTCACATTTTTCACCACTTTTAAGCTTGGGGGATATCCTAAATACTGGATGGAATTGGGTTTCGGCAGACTGTCAGGATTAATCTCAGATAATCTCCCTCCCGGAATAGTCAGGGATTTTTTAGTAGAAGCAATTATTGGAGGTGTCGGGGGAGTGATTGTATTTCTTCCCAATATTATAATTCTCTTTCTATTTATTTCTTTTATGGAAGATACCGGTTATATGGCAAGGGCGGTATTCATAATGGACAAAGTGATGCATAAGATCGGATTACATGGCAAATCATTTATTCCTCTTTTTATGGGATTTGGATGCAATGTGCCGGCAATAATGGCAACAAGAATTATTGAAAGCAGAAGAGACCGTCTTATCACAATGCTTATTACACCTTTTATGTCATGCAGTGCAAGGTTGCCGGTTTATATCCTCTTTATCAGTGCATTTTTTCCTAAAAATCAAGGGTCTGTCCTGTTTCTTCTTTATTTCCTGGGTGCTTTGTTTGCAATATTATCAGCGCTGTTTTTAAAAAGGGTGTTTTTTAAATCCGAAGAGATCCCTTTTGTAATGGAACTGCCACCATACAGGGTTCCAACTATCATAAGCATTTTTAAACATGTCAGGTTCAGAACAAGTCAGTACTTCAGGAAAATCGGAGGTGTAATTCTTCTTGCAGCAATTATAGTCTGGATCTTAAGCAATTTTCCCCGGTCTGCAACTAATTCTCGGGATTATTCAAATGAAATTTCAATGGTCAAAAAATCTGAGATGTCATCTTATAAAAAAGCTGAATCAATAACCAGACTTATTTCAGAAAAGAAGAGCGAAGAACACAGCCGGTCTTTTATGGGAATAATCGGAAAGTCGATAGAACCAGTTATGAAACCATTAGGATTTGACTGGCATCTCAGTGTCAGCATACTCTCGGGTTTAGCTGCAAAAGAGGTCGTTGTAAGTACATTAGGTGTTATTTACCAGGCTGATGCTGACTCGGGAGGGAAATCTCTGGTTGAAAAGATACGGACACAAAAGGATGCTTCAGGGAAAACTGTTTTTACACCTCTGATTGCATTTTCATTTATGTTATTTATTCTCACCTATTTCCCATGTGTTGGAGTTGTATCTGCGATCAGGAGGGAATCAGGAAGCTGGAAATGGGCTGCATTTACTGTTGTTTATACAACGGGCATAGCATGGTTGCTGTCATTTACGGTGTTTCAGATTGGGAGATTGTTTATTGGTTAGCGAGACCGATACTTTGCATGATATATTTAAAATTCAATTAACCGCAAAGAACATGCCCCCTGTCCGCTACGCGGCCTTCCCCCTGAAGGGGGGCAAAATAAAAACTTTGCGCCCTTTGCGGTTAAAATATTCTATTTTTTTCGTCCGGATTATCTTGAATTGAAGTAGATGTTAACGGCAATATAATCCACAATATTCTCAGCAAAGTACATATCGTGAAGTGATGTAAACAGAGTCTTTAGCTGGGCGAGTGCAGGACTTATCAATGTACTCAGTTTAGCGGTTGTTCCGTCATCAAAAGTAAGCAGGATATCCCTTCTGCTGAATATGGATCCAGTTGAATCAGCGCTGTCGGTGATTTTTGCCCCGGCTTTTTTCTGAAGCACGCCATTCTGGAATACTTGTATTGAATCAATTCCAAGACCTCTTTTAATTTCAACATTTCCGATGGTCAGATCATACTGTCTCTCTCTTTTATGAAATCCGGTTCCTGCAAATAGAGTTTTCTCCAATAAAAGCGGAGAAGTATCTTTATAGAGCGCAAATGACGATTTAGAAGTATCACCTGTCTGCCATGAAGTAGAAATGCTGTATCCGCCGGTGAAGGTATATTTCGATGAATTAACCTGGTCCTTATATGTGGTTGAAACAGCAGAGATGTCAAAACTTCCCAGATCAGCCCCTTTGAGAGTTAGTCCGGCAGTAAGTTTGTAGTCAAGATTGTTCCAGAAGTTATAATAAAGATGATAATTGGAAGCAGTAATTGTAAAGTCATTTTTAAGAATTGAATCGGGCTTTAAAAAACTGTGAAGATACCGTGGATGAAAGATCAGCTTCTGAGGTAAATTGACAACCATCATACTGCTGGTACCGGTCTTTTTAAATAACCGGTATGGAAACTCGAAACGGTGATGCATTGGAATAGTATCGAACTGATAATCATAAATACCTGCGACCAGTGCAAGAGTGAGACTATCTTTATATGAAGGCCCGGTTACATTAATCCTTGCAACAGGGTCTCCGGTTGCAGAGAGAACCTGATAACCTTGAGTTGCAGAAATTTTACTGATTGCAGTGTTAATGTCAGCAACATTCTTTTCAAGTGATTGTTTCAGGCTCATTGATTGTGTTTGTGTGTCAACCTTGGAACAACTCCAGCCAAGCAGTCCAAAAACAATACCGATAAATAAAATATTTCTTTTCATAACTTTAAATATTAGTTTCTCTTTCACTTTATCAATCAAAACACCTCAAAAAATATACCATATTTTTAAAGGGAACAGAAAATTTATCCTAATGTTCAATGTTCCTTTCTAAAAATCAACCGTAATATTAACGCTGGTATATACTTTTTATTTTGTACATCATCCCGGAAGCCAAATCGTACTTCTAGTGCAAAAAAGTCACATCTCCGATCTTGTTAAAATAGGTTCCGTCAGCATAACGGCCTGTCGCTTTATATACATAGACTCCCTCAAGAGCCAGTTTTGACTTGTCAAAATAGCCATCCCAACCCTTGTTAAGGTTGTAGCTTTCATAAAGTAAAACTCCCCACCGATTAAATATCTGCAATTTATATTCAATCACATTCGTGAAAAATGGTCTGAATACATTGTCATTTATCGCTCCATCCTCCCAATAACCTCCGGTAGGACCCGACTCGTTCCATTTAAATACGTTAGGAAATTTTATTTCACCCGTTTTATAATCAACCACAACAGGAGATTTATATTTGGCTGAATCGGTGCATCCATCTTTTGAGGTCACTTTTAAAGTAATATCATATATTCCCTCAGATTCATATTTATGCCATGGACTTTCTTCGGCGGAGGTATTCCCATCTCCAAAGGTCCAAAACCAGTCCACTGCATTGCTCGAATAATCTGAAAAGACCACAACCTGCGAATTCTTTATAACTTCAGTAGGATAGACAGTGAAAGCCGCAGATGGTTTCTCAAAGACTGAAATTAATGCGTTATGCGACGATTGGCCTGCAACACTGGAAACAGTCAGTTTTACAATATAATTTCCGGGGAGAATATATATGTGAGATGGATTTTTCTCCGTTGAGATCGCCTTGTCTCCGAAATCCCATGAGTATGATTCTCCATAAACACTTAAGTTTCTGAAGTGTACAAATAAAGGAGAACATCCAACAGTGTCGGGTTCAAAAGCAGCAATTGGTTTTTGTGGCATTATTACTTTAATGTGAATAGTATCGGTTCCAATACATCCAAATTTATCAGGTAAGGTCTGGTAAGTGATTACATGGATGCCTAAGCCTGCTGAATCGGGATTGAATATGTTGCCTGTTACTCCATCCCCTTTCCATGGTCCGCCTGTTATTGAAGCAGAGAGAATAACAGGTGCGTCGTTAATATTGAGAGTGCCTACAGGATTAATTTTTACTGCGGGGGATGGCATAACTGTAATTGTTATCTGATCGGAATCGCTGCAACCATTTGCATCAGTGATTGCATATCTGATTATATGATTCCCTGCTCCGGCAACTCCCGGAAAGAATTTTTTATTGCTGACTCCATCTCCTGACCAGATACCTCCTGAATCGTGTGCACTCAAATCCTCAGGGCCATTCTCAATACAAAGAGTGTCCACAGGAGTTATGGTAGCATCAGGGTCTGGGACAATAAGTATTATAGCAGTTGTAACCACAGGAGAATGATCTCCATTCACAGGGTCCACAGGAGGTCCTGGAATATTTGGATCATCATATGGGTTACAATAGTTCCAGTTTCGTAATGTAACCTGAAAATATTGTCCAATCTGTTTATCATTAGCCACATTTATCATATCCGAATATACTCCCGATCCGGTGACAGGTCCGGGAAGAGTAATGATTGGTCCGGAATAGGGATAAGATCTCGGTGTTCCGTTTACTGTAACCGGAATTCCGGTCATAGTAATGTCGGTTCCGTAAATCCATTGTACCCACCTGGTATAAAGATTTGGCACATCCTCTTCCTGTGGAGGCACGCAATTAAACTGGGTGAGATCCTGAAACCTGACGTTGGCGCTGTTACCAAAACAAACAGGATAAACAGTAGGATTTATATGCATATGACCTCCATTATGATCATCGTTATCCCAGACTGTAACTATTTGTTCCTGTGTTGATGATGAACAGA
>Ga0209748_1000538_pt1 | contig 19869 bp, 21 predicted proteins | sample BarGraIncu00421A_FD_185490 | JGI IMG/M metagenome (GOLD analysis project Ga0209748, IMG submission 185490) | Arctic peat soil microbial communities from Barrow, Alaska - Barrow Graham LP Incubations 004-21A (SPAdes) (version 2) | ecosystem: Environmental > Terrestrial > Soil > Wetlands > Peat... | reverse complement strand
GGAGATCGGATTTGCGCTTACAGTTACGTTGTTCATAACTGTCGTGCTACCAGATGCCTGTGATGCCTGAGCAGCGACGTTCAGCACGCCGCAGTGCAGCGAACTGTCGCACACAAACGTCAAACCAGCCGTGATCATCAACGCGAAAATAAGCGCCGCGCACACTAATCGTGCTTTGCTACTGGAACGAGTCATGAACCACACCTAATGTACGAATGCCACAAATCCCTGAAGAGACGTGTTCACTGAATCGCTCCTATCGGCTTGTATCCCCGTCCAAAGCCTTAACCAACGCTCATTTGAAAAAGTCTAGATACGTTTGAATTCATGCTCTTTGTCGTGATTTGGCTTTGAGCCGCTTTACTTTTTTTCTGGATGAATCGACGCCGCTTTGTAACGTGAGAAAGTCTATGAGGTCGTCGACGATGGTTACGTTTTCGAATTTTGGTTAAGTGTTCGGTCTTTAGTATATAGTCGCTCACTGATCTTCAAGGTGTGTTAGCCTCCAAGTGCTCCCACCAAATCCTGGTCAAACACCCTTCGTACCTCTTCGGCACACCCGCGCATATCTTCAGATGGCATCCGTTTGATCACCCGATCAAGGATCGGGCCTGGTCGGTCACAGACGGGACAGCGTTCGAGTAGGCTTTATCCATATGAACGCACCCTTCCATGAATCAAAAAACCCATCAGTCCTCGAACACGAGTGCTGCGTGTTCCTTGGCCTCTATGATCGGGGGAGAGAGCCTCCGCTCCCGCGCCTTCTTATCATATGCTTCGCGCCCACCGGCCTCCTCGATGATCTTCCTTCCCTGTGGTAAGTTATTTTTAACGGCAAGATTGGCTCGTTCCATCGCCGCGGGAGCTAACCACATGAGGGCGTTCATTGCGATTCCGAGCTGCAAGGGGATGGACTCAAAGCGCTTTACCGTCCCCGGAATTAATTTAAACGTGAAGCCTATCGGGTCTTCTCCGAACGTCGGTATAGGGAGGCCTACACGAGCATAGATCTCAGATGGCATCGCCACGTGTCCAACTGTCCATTTACCGTCGACGTACACCTCACCTTCCCCTTCAGGTACGCCCGTGTTGAACATGTCCGCCGTCATCGCCTCTCCCTCAGTCACCTCTTCTACGTTCACTATGTTCATTATCTCATCAGGCAAAAGCATGTTAAACGTCTTATACCGGGCCTTGATCCCAGCAGCCCTGCAGAGAGCGATCCACACGGAGATCAGGTGATAACACGTCCCCGTGCCTCTCTTTAAGGTTGCGCTCACGCTGTTCAGGCTAAGCATCTCAACTAGCAATTTGGTGTTGACAAACCAATAAGCAGCTTCAGCGAACTCATAATCTGATAGTTCATAGGCACCCAGTTCGGTCGCCATTGCGATAACCTCGGGTTCCCCGGGGTTGCAGTACCGCGTGGGCCTGAGGTACTTCTCATTGGAGGTGCAGTACTCCATATTCTCGCGAAAAGGGGGGAGCTCATACTGCCTCGGCGGGCGGACGTACCGCTCTTCGTCGGGGCCCATCACCCTAAACTTTTTGAGGGCGGCAGGGTTCTCGAGTAGCATCCTGGCGAACGTCATTCCCACCCCTAACATCGACGTCTTCGGCACCTCCTGTGAGGTATGCCTCTGATCGGTGATTTCACTTACTTGTGTCATATGGTCTCACTCGTTAGTTAATCAACTGAAAAGTCCCTTGCCAGAGCTCTCCGAACTTCTTCTGCACATCCTCGCACTTCCTCTCCTGTGGCCCGGTGAATCTCTGGTTCAAGGACCGGGCCTGGTCGGTCACAGACGGGGCAGTGCTCGTACATCCGTACTTGATCGCCGGTAATAATGAATCCGGGGTAGCTTTCCGCAAGCGCGTCGAGGAAGGCAAAGCGTCCCGATTCGCCGTACTCTACAGGCATTAAGTCCTCGTTAAGGACGAAAGGCTTGTAATACGTGTACGGCAGGTGAAGGTAGTGACCTTCAGGACATTGAACCATCCACCCGTTTCCTTCGACCATTGCGTAAAGATCGAAGCAGCTGGCGTCAGGGATGCCCAACACGTCTTCTACTTGTTTTCTGAAATCCTTGACAGGCAACCGAATGTTCTCCCGTACCTTCCAGCCACCGCCGGTTAAAACGAAGCTATCCTCGCCCAAATCAAAGCTCTTTCCATCTGCCTGTAGTTTTTGCATAACGAAATAGAGTAAGTAGGGCGCGCCGACGAGGCTTACTGTTCCGCCTGCCTTATCGTGCCGCTCGAGCCATTGTATAATCTTGCCGATCGTCTTCTCTTGCGTCCTGTTTTGGACATATGAGAATAGTCTTCCTTTTGGCCCATGACCGCCACTCATAGCCGTTTGTATGTCTTTCGACGTAAGTTCCCGATCTATCGCCATCTGTATCTCATTTACTATATCAAAATAAACCGAAGTAACCTTCCCGACGAATACGTTGGTCTTCGCCGGGTTTGGCAAAAGGAGGTAGCCATCAGTCTCAAAGAGGTCTCCTGCCCACATATTAATAGCCGATTTTGCAAGCCCATATTGGCCTGTCAAAAACGTCTTTTGGTCCCTCGGAATAAAGGTAAATCGTCCGCTCGTGCCGCTGCTGTAGGTGACCACCATTCCACTCGCGTTGAAGGCGTTGATCACCTCGTCAAACGTTGGGTTTGCCCCCTTAATGACCACTTTTGGTAGATCACCGGTAAACACGCTTCCTATCCAGCGCGCAAAGTCCTTGCCTTCTGGATACTGCTTGAAGGTCAGATCAGGGATGAGGGGTATTTTGAACAGGTCGTCGACAGTCTTGATGTCACTGGGTGAGACGCCCTGCGTCGTGCAGTACTCGTGATAAAAGCTGTTGTTATTGTAGTGGCGTGTGAAGGCGTACGTGATCGCCTTCAGCTGCATCGTCTGTGCGTCTTCCAAGGGCACGCGATAGAGGTCGATCGGCCCAAAAAGGGCCTCGTCGACAGGAGTCCACATCTCGCGTGAGGGAATGTATCGGGCTAAGCGCTCATTTAGTTTCGCTACTCGCAATCCCACTTCCGCCGGAGCGTCAATTCTTAGCGTCTGTTCTTGAGCTTCTATTGCTCCTTCCATGTTCAACTCCCATGCTCGCCGAACACAACACTTTCATCAGCGCCGTCGTCCTCTTTTACTTTTTTGTGCATGTTTCTTCCTCATAACGTTGAAAGCCGTCTGCGTGGAACAACAACTAGAATGAAGGGAGTGGCCTAATGAATAAGTATTTTTGGTCTGGTTTCAGACTATCTCGTCGATATTTCTTGTCGTGCTCAAACACGTTCACAACGAACACGGCTGCTTAGCACCGTTACCCTGCAGCACTCAGCCTAGTGCGCGAATACGTGACGACACCTATCACAAACAGGATAGCCGTCAAGATGATCAGCCAGTACATCTCAAAGATTACGTCCCCGCTTAATCCGCTTCCGGGAGCTCGCCTCCTGCGGACGTCCACACGCCCGCCATTTCGGGATCGACATCACCAAAGACCTCTTTTTCTATCGGGCGGAAACGCATCTTTTAGCCCTTGAACCGGGCTTTTATCCCGGCACACCTGCATAGGGCAATGTAGGTGTTGTTGAAATGCAAACACGCTCCGGAGCCTTTCTTTAGGGCCCCCCAGAACCGTCGAAGCCCGACACTTCGTACCACATATTGGTCTTCATCCACCAGTACGCGGCCTCCGCGTACTCCCTGTCAGGAAGTTCATACGCGCCTAGCTCGTGCGCGAGCGCAACAACTTCAGGCTTTGGCGCGTATTCCTTTGAGCGTATGACGGAGGCAGGTGAATAAAGGCAATGTGAGATTATGGTGAAGAGACTGGGACAATTAAGCATCTATATAAAAGCTAGCTAAATAAAACTAGAAAGACCTTGCTCCAAGGCGGCGAAGCGTTCTGTTTCACGCAATGTGTCCCAAAATATTATGAGCTTGCTTTATCTTTTTAAGCCACGAAAGGACCGCTATCTAAGTACAATCACCACGTTGCTCGACGGTGCCGGGGTTACCGCTAACGAGGTGACCGCACTCGGACTATGCCTTGCACTAGGAGCCGGACTCTTGGCTTATTACGGTCACCTCTACGTAGGCCTGATTCTTTTCGCCACTAGTGCCATGTGCGATGCAGTCGATGGTTCCCTTGCGCGAGTATCCAAGATAGGAACGGACTTTGGACTGTACTTTGATGGCGTAGCTGACCGGTTCTCAGAGCTCTTCTTCATTAGCGGTGCCGTGCTGGGAGCGCAAGTACCCTCGTCCGCATTTGCCGTTGTAGGGGGTGGTTTCGCTCTGTTGCTCGCCCGGATCTATGGCCACGCACATCAGTGGGGCTCCGTGTCTACTACTTTTGGGAGGCCTGAGCGGTTGGCACTTCTTGTGGCTGGGATGCTTTCTCCTGCTCCCATCAACACATTGCTTTTCATTGTTGCTGGCCTATGTTGTGTCTTTTCATCTGTTCAAATCCTCGCCCGAGGGATTACTGTCCAAGATGAACGACGTGAAGGAGAGCTTCAAAGGGGCTTCTGATTCAAAAGCGCCCTTTTTGTAATCGTTTAACGTATCGGACGAGAATCGTTTAATGCACCTCAAGCGTTATTCGCACCCAACGCGTCTAAGATATATGCTTTTGAGGAGATTTTATAGTATTTAGGCCCCCCGCCCATCGATAGAATCCCGATATAGCCTGCCTCCAGCAACTCGTGGAGCGCTTCCTGAACTTCAAACTTCGTCCCCGTGACCTTCTTCTGTACCTGCCACAAGCGAAGGCCTTCGCCGCTTGCGTCATTAATGCTTTTGAAAACCTCTTTTTGTAGATCATTCATCAAAGCTACTTCAGCAGGGCCGTCGCGCAAGAGCGGATTTAGTATAGTCCCCACCTTTTTTAACGATCAGTAATCGCAATGAGCGTCTTTTCATTATATAGCTCTCAGTTGCACCCACGACACAGCACGGGGTTTGTGGGCTGACGAGTTTTTTCAATTGTCTAGCTCGCTCAGCTGAGCGCACTCGCGTACATAATTTCTATGCAAAACTGTAATATGGGGGGCTAGACAAAAACTCTTTGACGTCGCGCTTGAAGACGTAACAGGTGCACGAGATTCAAAATAGGGAAGAAAGCATGAAACAATCGCGTTTAGGTGGGATGGTCGTCATCATCGTCACAGTTGCGATTCTAGTCGCTGGATGTGCGGCTATCCCCGCACAAAATAATACAGCTCAGCAACTCCCGCTCGCTAACGCAGGCGCTGATCAGAAGGTCAAAGCCGGCAGTGTGGTTACCCTTAACGGAAGCGCGAGTAGCGCCCCTCGTGGCGGTGCGCTCACCTACGACTGGTCGTTAACCTCAGTCCCCAAGAACAGTACAGCGCACCTTATCAACCAAACGTCGAATCGTCCGGCCTTCACACCTGACAAGGTGGGCACATACGTCGTGAGTCTTGTGGTCACCGATAGTGCGGGGACGAGGGGTACGCCTGATGCTACTAACATCACCGTGATACCAGCAGAACGATCTAATACGACGCTTACTGCTAAAGCATCCACGACCGACTTTAATATCGGTGATACCGTAGTGATTAGCGGAAGATTGGTTGATGCTGACGGCAACGGCATCTCCAATCAGACCATCAGCTTCAAATTAGAAGCGTACGTGCTTGGGTCAACGTACGAACAGCCTGTAAATAGCGCTTCGACTGATAGCACAGGCGCCTATACGCAGTCCGTGACAGCAGAACGTCAGAATGCCCCGTTCTTTATCACCACGGTGAATCTCGAGGGATGGGCGGTTTATGCGGGAAATGAACTGTATAAACCGTCTACAACCGAGCACGCGAATTTTGTCGCCCACCTTTAGAGAATCGGTTTGTCAGGGAGGTTCAGACCTCACCTCCCGTAACCTTATTTCCTGCCACCGACCGTCTTTTGTGAGACGCTTGCTTGCGCAGTTTACTGTCTCTCTTGTTCACAGAGGCTGTAGCCAGAACACGCAGCATACGTCTCATCAAAGGGTAAAAACTGAGCAATTTTGCATGATGCTCTATAATATCTCTAATATTCATGGTAAAGCACTGTTTGTAGCTAGCGAGCAGTGGCTTTGAGGTGGTTAAATGGAAATCGGTTCCGAAGCACCGTTGTTCTGTCTCCCCGATCGCGCAGGCAAGCAAGAATGTTTAACCGACTTTGCGGGTAAATGGGTCGTTCTGTACTTCTATCCTAAAGACAACACAAGTGGCTGTACGAGAGAGGCTATGGAGTTTAGTGAGCAACTGCCAGATTTTGAGAAGCAAAACGCAACAATCATCGGGATAAGCCCGGATTCGCCTGCCAGTCATCAGAAATTCGCTGAAAAACACCAGCTGCGCGTGTTGCTGTTGAGTGATGAAAATCACCAAGTAGCGGAAAAATAAGGCGTCTGGAAACTAAAACGCATGTGCGGACGAGAGTACTACGGCATTGAACGTAGCACATTCCTTATAACCCCAGAAGGGAAGCTGGCACAAGAGTGGCGAAAGGTCAAGGTAGCAGGCCACGTTGACGCCGTCAAGCAGGCTTTAGAAACGCTCAGACAATAGTTTTATTCCAGCGAGTCAAATCCTGCCTCGTCAGTCCTTCTAAGTCGTTAAAAAAAGTTACCAGTCCGGTTCGCCCTCGGTGTCAAATAGACCTGAGTAGAATAAACCGTTAAAGCGGTAGTCTTTAAAGTTATCGACGATTTCTTGAGAACCGTTGTTTTTGCTGCCAACCAGCCTGCCATCTTCGAACCACCTAAGTGAGTCGTAATGGGAAAGCGTTGGGACCACATGAAGCTCGATTAGCTCTTCGTAGGATGCTTTAGAGAGCGCTTCCTTAACGCTGTCAAGCGGCCATTTCGAAACGTCAGGCTCGAGCCACTGGACGAATTCTTTCACCTGCCACGGGTATATAATGACTGCTCGCATGTTTTTCAAATTCTGGACTTTAGATGCACTCCTCATCCTTCTTGAAGATTAAAACTTTTTCCTTTTGCATCACGTTGTAAAGGCCAAAGATGGTCTTGTTTACGCTCTTCGTAAGCCGCAAGCCTATCTCGTTCGCGTGTTTGGTGATGAGCTCGACTGACTCAAGCGTACTGCCCCGATAGGTGGCATTTCCAATAACAATAAGAGCGAATTTGTTCGGCTTCAATACGCGCGCCATTTCTTCCAAGCTTCTCTTCATGTCCTCATTATAGAGATGTACGCGCTCGTTCATTCGACCTCGCAAACCGATGAATTGTCTCCGTATTTCATGCGTGTCCAATCCCAGGGCCTGAAGCGCGTGTGCGTCGTTTTTGATATAATCTAGTGCAATGGCATATGGTGGTGACGTTATAATCCCATCGATGCTATTATCACTCAGTGGCAGCGCACGCGCATCGCCACGTTCGATCACGACACGTCCCAGCGAAAGTCCGAGTTCCCTCCTAATTTCATCGTAATCCATAATCGACTGGGTCATCAACTTCGTCCTTGAGACGAACGCCGAAGCGAAGTCTTTTCGCCGGCGAACGCTATCGCTCAGCGCTATGAGCTTGGCCAAGCGAAAGAAGTCTTGTATTCTTTGATCAGCAGTGGACGGCACTAGGTCCAGCGCTGCGTCCTCGAGCGCAACGTCTGCATGCTCTAATCTCGGAAGCTCTTCGCAATATGCTCGTATGTTCCTGGCGACTTCGTGCGACGCAGTTTTGACCTTGCTTTGTAGGACACAAAGGGGTGAGGCGTCGAGGCCAATACAGTTTACGCCGAGCAACTGTGCTTCTAGTGCCGTTGTTCCGCTTCCGACAAAGGGGTCTAAGACCGTCTCTCCAGATTCTAGGCCAATAATGTTGAGCGCTGCCCTAATCATTTGTGGGTGGAATTTTCCCTTGTACGGATACATCCAATGGGTAAGATACTGGTTGACCGAACGTGTCCTATTTTTTCGCGAAATGAAGGAATAGTCGGAACTCGCTCCGTTGATTGTCTGAAAATATGCAAGCCGTCTTCTGAGTCGCTCATCATCTATGACGTTAAGAAGTGTGAAACGTGAAAATTCATCCGTTAGCTTAAAAGCAGCACCTAGGGAATGGAGCTCGAGCTGCGCTAAGATTAGTTCATAGATAAACTGGACGTTACTGAATAGCCTTGCACTGCCGTTTGATGGATGTTCTTCGTGGTCTGAGCGTGGGGCTATCTTTGAATTATTCAACGCACACCTCTTTCCCTTCTCGTCATCTTTAAGACCAGAGATAAAAGACGTGAGGGCTTTTTCGTCGTTCTAATCTCTGATTGCTTATATTTCTGCTATCTGGCGCGGTAAATTCAAGAGGTTTTAAACGCCTATGCATTTAAAACTGATGTAAACGTCTTTTTTGTGAGTAGGATAAATAAGAGCTGCAGTCACACTCGAACACCGCTAGAACACGAGCACTAACGTCGAATGATGCAATGGTCATATCTCCTAAAAAGCTAATCGTGCACGTATTGAGGGGCCTTTCAGCTAGCACAGCGCAATTAGGTTCAACTCTCACGGTTTTGCAGAATGTATATATGTGCGAGATATGAAATTGAATAATATGCAATCGAGTACTGCAAGCGCTGCAAAAAGCGCACCAGCTGCGCAAGGAATGCCGTTAATCGGTGATAAATTCCCGCAAATCGAAGTTCAAACGACCCACGGCAAGATGACGCTGCCTGATGCTTTTAGCGGCAAGTGGTTCGTTCTTTTTAGCCACCCTGCCGATTTTACCCCGGTGTGCACGACCGAGTTTGTGGCCTTTGCCAAACGGTATGACCAGTTTAAAAAGCTAGATTGCGAGCTCATTGGACTGTCCATTGATCAAGTCATCTCGCACATGAAGTGGACCGAGTGGATCCAACAAAACTTAGACGTCGAAATTCCTTTCCCCATAATTGCAGACACGGGCAAGGTCGCTTCGATGCTGGGAATGATTCACCCAAATAAGGCGTCAAATACCGTGCGCGCGGTGTTCATTATCGATCCCAAAAGTACCGTTCGTTTGATCATCTATTATCCGCAAGAAGTCGGCAGAAATATAGACGAAATAATCAGGGCCGTAAAAGCTCTCCAAACCGCTGACAAATATAGCGTCGCAATGCCCGCGGGATGGCCTCAAAATGAGCTTATTGGGAATAAAGTCCTTATTCCTGCGCCAGCCGACGAGAAGACGGCCAAAGAACGTGTAAAGATGTATGACAATTACGACTTTTGGTTGTGTTACAAAGAGCTCGAAGAGTAAATCAGCGTCAGCTAAACTGCGCTTAAGACAAAGAGCCCCAAGGGGGCGAATGGCGTCATAAGCCGTGAGCGTATAATCGAGGATTCCATGATAGATAAGAATCAAGATACGCATGATAAGACCCGCTTAGTCTACCACAAACCGGCCGACCTAGCTCAAAGACTACAGGAGGACCCGCCACTTTTCGTGATCGATGTCCGTGATCCACCCGAACTTGAGGGCGAGTTAGGACGATTGCCTGGTGCGGTGAATATCCCGCTTCATCAACTTAAGCAGCGCTTGGGGGAGCTCTCGACGCGGGAAGCGGGAGATATACTCGTAGTGTGCCGCTCTGGTAAACGCTCAGAGGCTGCAGCTCGAATGCTTCAGGAATCAGGTTTTGAGCGAGTCTTTGTTTTGGAAGGTGGCATGATAGCGTGGCGTAACACGCAGCGCTGAACGAAAAGGGACAACTCTGCGCAGCGTAGACGAGTCCCTTTTTCGCGCAGGTTTGCTACAAAGCCACCCAAACGTCTGAGCGGTATTTTGCGAGAATCTACTAGCATTTTATAATACAAGGCTTTTAGTTCAAACGAACTACGCTCTTTTATACGAAAGCTGCGCAGCGAATACGAGCCAATTGTTTCCACCCACCTAACGTTATCCGCGCTCGAGCGGATATCTGCGGCTTTTCCAAGCTCTTATTGCGCCAAGAACGACGTAGACGTTTACAAGCCCGAGTCCCGCCAAAATACTTGCAGCAATACTCGCGCCCCCCCACGCACAGTGAATTGCGAGGGGTTTGTCCTGTGGTATTTCTTCAAAACGCTGTTTTAAATGGCCGAAAAAGAAGTGCGTGGCTCCTTTAATGTGCCCCTCTCGTCACTCCGGCTCGTCACGGACGTCTAACACGGTAACAGCTGCTCGATCTAAGGCTTTTTTCAGCTGATCAACTGAACACGTCTTGAGACGTGCAATTGGCTTTCCTCGGTTGCGCCAATCAGGCATTCCGCCACAGAGGTGAGCTTCAACATCATCAAAACCGAGCTGACTAAAATACGTGCGAGCAACCGATGCATCCGATGGTCTTTCCGTCACGAGCGCGACTGACTCATCGTCGCCAAGCACCCATCCCGGAAAGAAACTTGTGCCATCAAGCCAAATGTTCAGTGATCCGGGAACATGCGAACTGGCAAATGCCCCTGGCTCACGGGTATCGATAATGGTCATTCCTTCTTTGACAAACTCGTCAAATTCTTCGGGGTTGACCTCGCAAACTGCGTGAGGCATCGGTGGTGGGCCTGCGATATTCAGGTCGCGCACTCTGCGGAAGTGGGGCGGGATCGAAAGGTGCTGCCCCTTCAAATAGTGCACGAAACGTTCTTCGTCCAGCTGCAACAGCGGATTCATTTGCCGTTCATAGCCGAGAACGCTAATATCCCGCGTGCCCATATTATGTCCGCAAACGCTTCCTGCACCGTGAGCTGGGTAACCGGCTAGATGATCGCCTAGCGGTAAAATCCTTCAAAAATGCTGCGATAGAGCTTTTTTGACTGTGAGGTGGTCTCTTCCGTTCCTAGGAGATCGGTCCGCCCGACGTCGTCTGCAAGCAGCGTGTCCCCTGTAAATACGAATAACGGCGTATTGCTGTGCAGCCGTTCATAGATAACAAAGCACAGGTTATCGTCGGTATGTCCGGGCGTGCTCAGGACCTCAATTTTGAGATCGCCTACATAGAAAGTCTCGCTATCGGTGAGGTTGTGATCCCCCGTATCGGAAACGCGTTTCTTTGCTATGTCCAATTTCTGCGCCTGTCTGCCGCTGTAAGTCGAGCGATCCAACAACTAAGTCTTCATTGCAGTGCGACTCAAAGATGTACTTGATTTTAGCGCACTCTCGGATCCCTAGCTCCGTGTATATAGCACAATCTCGACGGGATCGATGACGATTGCCTCGCCATGGTCAGAAAGGAAGTAGCTATTATGGGCAAGACCTTGTGCCCTCACAGTCTCGAGCTGCATTGATGCTTAATTGGATCTTGGCGTTTATCACACTTTCTCGTTCAGAGATGTCTTGCCGCGTGTGCTTTTGATATTCGCTCTTTCGCAGAATAATCGCGCGTTTTCAGGGTAAGCGGCCGCCACGTGACTCTCTCAGAGCGCGAAACGTTTTTTGAGGTGGTCACAGTGCTAAGCAATGAGTGCATCTAAGACAATAACATTCACATTCGTAGTAATAGGGTTGCAGGCCCCATCATCCCAATCGCTCTACGGCGACGATTCGACTAGCTGGAAGCCACGTTCGGTAAGCAATTTGGCTGCTGTTATAAGGTCGCTAGCTTGGAGAATCAGGATTGCCTTACCAGGCGCTGCACTCGTGTAAGCGTAAGCGTAGTCGACGTTGATCCCGTTGTCGGAAAGAGCACTGCTGATTTCAAACAGGGCTCCCGGCTTGTCGGACATTTCGAGACCAAGTACCTTGGTTTCAGACACAGTAAACCCCCCTCTTTGTAAGTGGCGCAAGGCTGCGTCTGCATCGTCTACAACAAACCGAATTATGCCAAACTCACCGGTGTCAGCGATCGTAAAAGCACGTATGTTGATTCCGTTTTCAGAAAGGATTTTCGTCGCGCTTGTAAGTCGGCCGGGCTTGTTCTCTGCGAACAACGTGATCTGTTTCAGTATTTTGTTCTGGACCATTCGCATCACGACTTTGAATGCTAAACCTCGCGGAGATCGATGACTTTCTGCGACTTGCCAGATGATCGCGGCAGCGTGCCTCGTTCCACGAGCTCGACTTTTGCGTTTACCATCAGCACTTCTCGGAGCTGCTTCGCTATTCGTTCCTCTAGTTGCATGAGCACGCCGATTCTGTCGCTCAGTGCGCTTTCCGTGACTTCGACCTTTACCGTCATGACGTCCAAGGGGCCGACGCGATCGACCACGATCTGGAAGTGGTCGCCGACTTCGGGAATCTGCATGAGCACCGATTCAATCTGACTCGGGAACACGTTGATGCCTCTGATGACGATCATGTCGTCTACACGCCCTTGAACGCGCATAATTTTTGGATGCGTCCGTCCGCACTCGCACTCCTCCCACACGAGTGAGGTGATGTCCCCCATTCTGTAACGTATGAGTGGGAGTGCCTCTTTTGAAAGCGTCGTCACGACGAGTTCTCCTTTCTTTCCCTGCTTTACTGGCCTGCCGTGATCGTCGATAATTTCAAGCAAGAAGTGATCTGCCCACGCGTGAATGCCATTCTGGGCGGAACACTCGGTAAAGAGCGGACCGCTCATTTCAGACGTGCCGTAAATGTCGTACGCCGTTATCCCAAGGTTCTGTTCAATGCGTTTTCGCGATTCGAGCGACCAGGGTTCAGCCCCTAAGATGCCGACTCGTAGTTTAGTCTGCGACGCTATGTCGACCTTCATTGACTCAGCGACTTCTCCAATGTGGAGAAGGTATGATGGCGTACAGGCCATGGCTGTCGTTCCGAGGTCTTTCATGAGGCTTACCTGTCTCGACGTCGATCCAGCGCCGATTGGCAGAACGGTTGCGCCGATTTTTTCGACCCCGTAATGAAGACCAAGTCCACCTGTAAAAAGACCGTAGCCATATGCGACTTGGACAACGTCACCCCGTCCTAATCCGCATGCCGTCAATGAGCGTGCTAAGCACGTTGACCACACGTCGATGTCGTTAACGGTATAGCCGACGACGGTCGGCACGCCCGTCGTGCCGCTTGAAACGTGAAATCGCACGATCTGGCTCTGTGGGACCGAGAACATGCCCGTCGGGTAGGTGTCGCGCAGATCAGTTTTGAGCGTAAATGGGAGCTTTGCGAGATCTTCAAGTGACCGAATATCGTTTGGTGAAATACCGGCCGATCTAAAGCGCTCCTTGTAAAAACTGGAATATTCGAACGCGTTTTCGACCAGCCGTCGAAGCTTGCGTTCCTGCAGCTGTTTGAGCTCTTCTTCTGGCAGACGTTCGATGTTGGGATTCCAAAACTCCATAGTAATCATCCGTTGCTAATCTTTGGCACGTACCCTTTGCCATTTTAGTACTTTAACGTTATGAGTAACCGTGTGCTGTTTAATAGCGTTTCTTTGGCGAACTCGCCCACAAAGTGCGCAACGAGGGTTAGAAAAAAACGCATTGAATTGGCGGCAATGTATCAACAAGTTATATATATGCTAAAACTGATAAATTGGAGTGCAGTGTTAACTACATTTTGATTTGCAAATGCGCTTTGATGCAATGTGAGTGTTCATGAAAGCTATCGAAACTAAGGACTTGGTCAAACGATTCGAGGACGTTGAAGCAGTTAAGGGAATAAATCTTGAAATTGAAGAAGGTGAACTCTTCGGATTGCTCGGACCGAACGGTGCAGGCAAGACGACTACCATCTCGATGCTGTGCACCATAGTGAGGCCCACGAGCGGCTCGGCCACCATCTACGGACACGACGTGAGAAAAGAATCTGACACGGTCCGTGGATTGATAGGGATTGTGTTCCAGGACCCGAGTCTCGACGACAATTTAACCGGAAGGGAAAACCTCGATTTCCATGGTCGGCTTTATAAAGTGCCCCGAGGCGAAATAGCAGGGAGAATAAACGACGTGCTCGAGCTCGTGGAACTGAGTGACAAGGCCGATGTTATCGTCAAGAAGTACTCTGGGGGGATGAAACGGCGTTTAGAGATCGCGCGCGGTTTGCTTCACCACCCCAAAGTCCTCTTTCTCGATGAGCCCACGCTCGGGCTTGATCCGCAAACCCGACGGCACATCTGGGAGTACATCGGGCGTCTTAACAGGGAAAAACAGATAACGATGATCTTGACGACGCACTATATGGACGAAGCCGATCAGCTGTGTGATCGCATTGCTATTGTGGATCACGGAAAGATCGTAGCGATGGACACCCCCGATAACCTTAAACACGACGTCGGAGGTGACGTCGTGATTATGACGGTGCCAAATGGGGGTGAGCAGCTCAAGGCCAAGCTTGAACAGCTCGAAGTCGTCAAATCAACTCAACTGGTCGATTCCACGTTGCGGCTGAGCGTTGATAAAGGCGAGACTGCGATACCGGTTTTTATGGACGTGGCGCGTCAAGAGGGGATCGCCGTGCCCTCGATTTCACTCCACGAGCCTACGCTCGAGGACATATTTATCAAGTACACGGGACGCGAGATTCGGGCTCAAGAAGCTGCCGGCGGTTTCGCCGGGCACGTTCCAGGGAGACGATAGAGATGCCAAACGGACGAATAGAGTTTATGGGTGATATCTATTCGATTTGGCTCAGGGAGATGATCCGGTATATCCGCGCTCGGTCGCGGGTCGTTACCTCTCTTATTACTCCGCTTCTGTGGCTCATTATATTCGGGTCGGGATTTAGCTCATCGCTGTCGTTCGGTGGGCCTGGCGGTAGCACGAACTACATCAACTTTCTTGCGCCCGGGATCCTCGGCATGACGGTACTCTTTACCTCGATATTTTCAGGAATGAGCGTTATGTTCGACAAGGAATTCGGCTTCCTGAAAGAGATTCTCGTGGCTCCTGTATCACGGACGTCAATCGTCCTGGGAAAAGCCCTCGGCGGCACAACGCAAGCGTCAATACAGGCCCTGCTGATACTCGCCCTTTCTACGCTGATCGGCGTAAAGATATCGGGTCCGCTCGGACTCGCCGGGGCCCTGGCGCTTATTCTCGTGACGATGTTCTTCACCGGCATGGGTTTTGTCGGGCTCGGTATTAGCATCGCCTCACGACTTGAGAATATCGAGGGCTTTCAAGTAGTCGCTAACCTCTTGGTGCTTCCAATATTCTTCCTAAGCGGGGCATTCTTCCCCGTCACGTCGCTCCCCGACTGGATGAAGGTCCTCGTAGACATCAACCCGCTCGCATATAGCGTCGATGCTATGCGCTACGCGGTTACTGGCCTGCACACTTACAGTATAATGCTTGATCTCGCAGTCGTATTCGGCTTCTTCGTGTTAATGACCGTTCTTGGATCCGTTCTGTTTCGAAACGTGCGCTAGGGCAACGTCTCTGCACGGAAAAAAAGGAAATTGCGCCCCTGGCAGTGAGCGATCGTTATCCCGGGTTAGATGAACTGTTCCGGATCTCGCTCAAACATCGCCTTGCAACCAGGCGCGCAAAAAAAGTACTTTTTGCCCTTGTATTCACTGACGTACTTTGCCGTCTTTTCATCGACGTCCATATTGCATACGGGATCTTGTGCCATTTTTTCCTCGCTATATAATCTATCTACGTGTTTAAATTATTACCTCAGTCGGTTTGGTTGCTGCGTTCCCAGAAAAAATCAAAAAGTTCGGCGAGGTCCCGGTACGTTATGTGAGCCGCAGGGACGAAGAATCCACATGAAGTATCCATGTCGTACCCTTCTCGGGTGGTCACCCGCGGGAAACAGATGAGCGCGCAAAATTCGTTAAGCAGCAGCACGGTGTTGACGCCGTCGACGTATCGAATGGGGGGGCGTTCTGTTGTGGCCGTGCGTTTGCAGAGCACTTCAACCGCGGAGGCCTTGACCGCTGTCTCATCGACGATGTGATTCAAAACCCACAGGAAGCTTTTCGCTTCGCGCACTATATCAGTTGCTGCTGTGGCCACCAGATCACCCTCGGAGACAAAAAACTCATTAAGGTCGGCCGGCAAACGTTTGAGGTGCTCTGGAAGTTCAGCTGCTGAGTGGAGTTCCCAGTATTCCAACAAATCTTGGACGTCGCCTATGCCCTCGACGTAGGTTATGACCACCTTTCCATATTCCGATATGACATAGTCGCCGTTTGGGAGCTGACGGACGAGTCCTACATCTTCTAACCGACGGAGGTGCCGCACGACTTCGTGCACGAGCAGACCAAATCGTCTGCAAATGTCGACTACGGACGTTCGTTCATACAACTGGTTGAGGATGTCGAGCCGGCTAACGTCTGAAAGTGACAAAAAGAGCCTCGTCAGTTCGTAAGAACTCCGGATAGGCATATTATCTCCCGAAAGACGTTTCGCCGTAGATGCGTATATCCTTACGGTAAGAAACGTATAAATAACATTCCCTTTTAGAATTTACAGCGGAGGTTGGCCTTGAAAGCGGTTCATGAGGACGTCAAGCGCGAATTGATTGAGATCCTAATGGGAATCGACCTTCGAGAGACGAAAAAGCTGCACGTCGTTTGCACGCCGAGCTTCTATTTGGATCACTTCGTTCAGGTCGACGATTTAAACGCCTTTTGTGACCAACTTCGAACGAAGTACAAAGCAGGCGGGGGTAATATTCCCGGCTTTGTTCAAAACGTGTTCTCAGGCGGGGGCGCCGTAAATACCGCTGTCGCGTTGTCATGTCTAGGGCTGAGCTCTCATTACATCGGCAGAACGAGCGAATTTGGCTATAACGTTTTGAAATTCTTCGCAAGGAACAGCGGCATGGACGTCTCCCACGCAAAAACGGACGGGAGGTTGGGGCAGACCCTAGCAATTGAGATCGGTGAGCGAAAAATCAACGTGATGCTCAACGACGTTGGCTCAAACTACGACTTTACTTTTGACAGCTTAAAGGACTCCGATCTCGAATTAATCGAGAACAGCCAGCTCGTCTCCGTTCACGACTGGGGCACCAACGTTGTTGGTGGCACTGATCTTGCAGCGAGAACTTTCGAGTACGCCAAGCAGTACAACGTCAAGACGTATTTTGACTCAGCGGATCCGAGCCCTCGCACTAACGAACTTCCAGAGCTCTTCGAACGCGTCATAGCGAACAAAAACCTCGACATGCTGAGCATGAATCAAAACGAGCTGGGGCAGCATGTAGGTGAGGTCTCCATTGAGCGTGCGATCGCGTTCAAGCGGCGAGTGACCCCGCGGATTGACTATCACACCCCGTCGTTTGCGGCCTCGATGGACGATAACGTGACCTTTTTCCCCGCATATGACGTGGAACTACATCGATCAACGGGCGCGGGGGATGCGTGGAACGCTGGCAACATCTTTGGTGAGCTTCTCGGTTTGACACCAGCGTTTCGTCTTTGCTTAGCGAACGCGGTAGCTGGTTATTACGTTTCGAGTAAGCGTGCTGTGCACCCCACTGTTGATGACTTGATCGCGTTCGTCAAGGCTCAGCAACTGCGTGCTCTCCCCTCCGAAGTTTAAGTGATTTTTAGTTATCGAGTTCTCAGGTAAGCATGAGGACAAGCTGCAACGCTTCGACGCGCGATACACGAACGTGATCACAGCAACTGAGCAATAAGGAGCAGAACCACACTCACTCGTCTCGTTCGACGCCAATTTCCGCATAAAACCTGCGCGTTACGACCTCTTCGATGAGGTGCAGCAGCGTCGTGCGGTCGCGCACGCCCGAAAAAACTCCAAGAGGGATCTGCGCGGCACCGGCGTTTGAATGGCCGCCAGCCGAGCCTATATCGCCAAATGCTTGACTCATCACTTCACCGATATTAACTCGTACATCCTTGCTCCTCGCTGACAAGTGGATCTTCTCGTCATTCATCCCGAAGACCGCAACGGCGGTGACCCCCTCAAGGTTGAGCAGGTAATCGGCAGCCTGCGCGAGCGCGTCAATGTTATGGATAACCCCAACGTTCGAGATTAGATAGCTCCCGGTAATGTGTTTGTTGTGAATAGCCTCTCCTAATATGTCGAGCGTCTCCATCGACATTGTTGGCGATTCGATTTGGATGAGGGCCTCTCTGTCGGAGAGCTGCATGAGTGTCGTAACAGCAGCGAGATCCGCTGGAGTCACGTGGACTTTGTAGTCCTGTGTGTCTATTCTTATGCCGTAGAGCAAAGCGGTGGCGAGTCGTTTGTCGATGTCTATGTCGAGCTCTTCGAGGTAACTGGTCAGTATCGTAGCGGTAGAGCCGACGTCCCGGATATCAGTATAGAGAACTTCTTGTTCAGGAACGCCGTGATGGTCAATAATAATCCCCACGTTTTCATAGTTCGTAAGTGGATTGTTCGCGCCCGGGGTGGCCGTGTCGACCAAGGCGAGCATGTCGTAGTCGCTCGGGTGCACTTCGTCAACGTGGACGAGGTCAATACCTAGCAAGTTAACGAATGCACGGTTTTCCTGTCGGCTAATCTCCCCGTGGTAAATTATTGCTGCTTCGGTGTCGACGCTTGCGGCGATTTGCTTAAGCGCGAGAGCGCTGGCTATCGAGTCCGGATCGGGATTATCGTGAACGAGAATGCCGAGAGTTTTGATAGATTTAAGAATCTGATGAAGTCGAGTCGCCGACCGCTGCGATTCGGCCCTCTGCAGATCGTGCAGCGCGGCTTTCGCGATCAGTGATGATGGATAAACGACCGCGTCAGCGCCGAGCTCTTCGAGCTTATCCTTGCTCAGCGGGTCAGCGGCACGGACGATAACAAAAACGTCTGGCTTTCTCTCCTTTATCGCACTCAGCGCTGCCATATTTGCTTTAACGTCGGAGCTCAGAATCATTACAGTCTCTAGGTCGGTGGATAGCAGCTTCCTAATAACCTCCTCTTTCGTTATGTCCCCAACGTGCGCGTCAAAATTCTGGTCGCGAAGCGTCTCAACACGTTTAGCGTTTTTCTCGACAATTGTAAACATCCGGCCGCGTTGTGTGAGTTCCTTGGCAACGAGAAAGCCAACGCTGCCTGCGCCGAGTATCGCGTACGTTAGTCGCTTGTCATTCTTGAAGGGAATGTCATGCTCAAAGGTTGTCCCGTTGTAACTAATAAGTTATCACCTGCTCTTGAGCCGTGATTAAATCTTAAATTTGGATTGGGCAACGTATATATGTGGAAGCGGTATAAGAGCATATGCCAAAAAACGGGCCGGTAGCTTAGTCAGGCAGAGCGTTGGGCTCTTACGGTATTTTACTAATGACCTGTTGACCAGAGATACCCAAAGGTCGAGGGTTCAATTCCCTCCCGGCCCGCGTATTTGAGGGGCTGTGGCCTAGTCTGGAATGGCGACGGGCTCCAGCGGTATAAGTTCACGATGTGATGAGCAACGGGTCAACTGATGGCTCGGGGACGCTTGGGCCAAGTGATGTCCCGTTGGAGCACTGATCGGAGAGACCCGTCGATCGAGAGTTCAAATCTCTCCAGCCCCATTTTTTTCAATCTTTTAGACCGCAAGATGTATGGGCGCGTATATGCCGATAAGTCACTTTGAGCAGTAAAGCGTACGGGCGCTTTGTTCGATCCTCCGGTTTTGGATATCCTTATTTGCAATTAAATCCTGTGCTGATGAACGCCCCGAAAGGCTACAGACGGCACCAAAACATTAAGTATTCTTGACTCTTACCCTAGGGAGAAGTCCCGTGGTGTAGTGGTCAATCATGCGGGCCTTTGGATTCACGTGGTCTTGAACGTTGACCACTGATAGAAGAAAGCCCGCGACTGCGGTTCGAATCCGCACGGGACTATCGTCCGTTAGATATTTGCCGAGGTGGGGTAGCCTGGTAATCCTATGGCCCTGTGGAGGCCACGACGCGGGTTCGAATCTCGCCCTCGGCCTTTTGTTTTCTGTTTTCGGCTAGGTTATCGCTTTCGTTTAAAAGAAGAAGTGATTTTAGGTCTTTGATTTCTGATTCCAGAGA
>Ga0209748_1000535_pt1 | contig 20002 bp, 17 predicted proteins | sample BarGraIncu00421A_FD_185490 | JGI IMG/M metagenome (GOLD analysis project Ga0209748, IMG submission 185490) | Arctic peat soil microbial communities from Barrow, Alaska - Barrow Graham LP Incubations 004-21A (SPAdes) (version 2) | ecosystem: Environmental > Terrestrial > Soil > Wetlands > Peat... | reverse complement strand
GGTGCTAACAGCACCGGGCTTATTTCCGTACTTAGGTGCTAATACTTCTATCATAACGCTGGCCACGTCTGTAATCCTCATCACCTTCATTTTAAAGATGAATACTTCCCCCCCTCGAGCGATTTCCACGCGTGCAAAATCAGCTTAAGGGCATTGGGCATAAGGATTCTAGGCCGTACCATCTCCTGGTGTGTGATTGTAACCGGCCCCCCAGTTTCAATCTGTCGTCGGAACAACGGGAATATGGACCCGCGCGAGCCGAGCACGTTGCCGAATCTAACGCTGGCAAAAACTGTTCCCGTTGTCGTACAGTTTGCAATCGCCATTAGGCGTTCTGTGAAGAGTTTAGAGGCACCATATACCGTGGTTGGCTTGACAGATTTGCCCGAGCTCGGAAACATGGCTTTCTTAACATTTTGTCGTAAACAGACCTCGATCAGGTTCTGGGTCCCGATGATGTTCGTTTTGACTGCTTCGTAAGGATTATCCTCGCACATCGGCACATTCTTAAGCGCCGCAAGATGGAAGACGTAATCAACTCCTTCAAAAAGAGGGTCAATCCGTTCCTTATCCCGTATATCAGCCACAAAAAACGACACTTTTTTCGATTTGCGCTCTTGCTCAAGATCATAAAGCGCGCCTTCGTTGTTATCTAAAAGCACTAAAGCACGAGGGTTACCATTTAATAAAGCTCGAACAAGCTGCTGCCCTACTGAGCCGGTTCCGCCTGTCAACAATATAGTCTTATTGGCATAGAACGAGGATGTAGAGGTATCCATGTTCTTCTTAAAACTTGAGAAGCTATTTTGTGTGTCTCAATATTACTCTTATACCTTTCTTCCGATTGTGTCGTTACCGCCTTAAGCTTAAATCCCAGCAGTTGTCGTTCTACCTAAGAGCTCTTAATCAGCATAACGCGAAAGGATCAAGTAGATCGTGTAAAGTCCTACTACCATCATGCGCTTTCCAGCTGGCTAGGGCGTTTAGATCATAAGTCTAAGTAATATTTTTAGATCTCGACGCTTCTGAGACGAAAGAGCGTCATCCTCATTCTTAGTTACCGCTCAGAAGCTCTTCAAACAGGGCCTTTTCTTTCGCTTCGCAAAGTTTGTTTGAGTATTTTTTAAGTGCAACTGATCTACACATTTGTGGAAACTCTTTTTTCTCCAAGGCCTTCATAATCTTCTCCGCAATGTCACTCGGATCATCAGACGCAAGGTATCCGGTAACGCCGTCCTCGATCGTATCTCTTATTCCAAAAACGTCCGTACCGACGGCAGGCGTTCCACAAGACATCGCCTCGATCAGAACTCTTGGCTGACCTTCAATTGAACTAGTCATCACTATCAAATCTGCCATATTCATAAACTTCGGCACCTCAGAGTAGGGCACGGCGCCGGTAAAGAGAACCCTATCAGCAACCCCAAACGATTCTGCCATTTCTTTGAGTTCATTTTCAAGAGAGCCTGTACCAACGATAAACAGTTTACATTTCTCATCAAGCTGCTGAACGGCCTTTAGTAGTAAATCAAGCCTTTTTACCGGATGCAACCTCCCAACAAAGATAAGGATTTTTTCATCCCGAATGCCGAATCTTTTTTTAAGCTCTGTGACGTCAATTCCAGGCCGAAAAACGTCTTCATCAAAACTCAATGGAATAATAACTACTCGCCTAGCGCCTCTTTGATGAAGCTCATTTTTAAGAGATGCATTGCGTGTGACCACCACGTCAGCATTTTTGATGACATAGTTTTCGATCAAGCTAGCTAAGGTTCCTAAGGCTCTTCCTTTGTTTACATGCGTAACTTGATATGCCCAGTTATATTCATAAAAAACTACTGACGGCTTTTCTTTAAGTTTAGCTGCCAAGACTGCCCCGGGACAGGCAGCGCTAAAGCCTCTTACAAGGGACCTTCCCCTCAATCGCTTGGCAATCTTGAAAGCACTCAAGATGGTATAGGAAAGGTGCCAAAGGCCAAATCTGTGAAAAAGCGCCGAGGGAACATGTTCGATTGCTGATGCCAATTCAAACCTGCGAGTGTCCCCAGTAAATAAAAAAAGATCGCACAAACCTTCGTATCGCAGCAAACTATCCTTAAGAAGCTGAATCGCACTGCCGTCTGTATTCACGCTATCAACTAATCGAACATCAAATGAAGTTACAAAAAGCAGCCTACAGCTGTCTTGAGTCATCCGATTGGTAATAGCAGATGGACGTTAATAATCTTTTAGATACACTAACAGAAGTATATTTAACAAGAGTGGGCTGAATAATTGACCGATATGGCCAACACTGTCTCGAGATTTGCAGCTGCTTTCCAAAAAGCGCGAGACTTGCTTTCTCTTCACTTTATCCGCGGCATCGTGCGCGGGCTCTCTGTTTTGGGAGCTGGGTATGCGCTGGCGAAAATCATCTCGCTTGCAGAGGAACTTTTCATTGGCCGCTACCTTGGGGTCGAAGTTTATGGGACATATCTCATCATTCTTGCTATAGCTGCCATTTTAAACGCAGTGATGATGCTTGGGATTCCGAAAGCAGTCGTGAAGCTCGTCGCCGAACGAAATGAACGCATTGTTGACGTGCCGACAAATGCATTTTTGATGGCTTTTTTTCTCGCGGTTGTGACGTCTGTGCCCGTAATCATCATCGGGTATTCGGACAGCTCTTTAGCGTTACTAGGAATTACTCGGTATGAGCTGGTTTTTGGCTATATCATAGCAGTTCTTCTCACACTATACGCCGTCACACAATCCTTCAAGCTAGCACTATATAAGATTAGGTTTGTTGTCGTCGCAGACGTTCTGTATTGGAGCGTTGCGCTCATCTTTTTCGTAATTTTTCGTGACTTATCGCTGGGCTTGATTGGCATATGTGTTGGCTCTTTGCTCGGCTCTCTCATCCTCATTTACCGGGTACCAGTCAGTTTCGCACGCATCTCGATTCCAGGGATTAAATCACTCATCCCACTTAGTATGTACCTAGGTGCGGACAGCGTACTTGGTATTTCAGCGCAACAGATTAGCTTTCTCTATCTGAACATAATAGCAACAGCTTACGCTGTCGGAGTCTTTGGCGCACACTACCGATCAAGCGTATTTCTGATCGTGCCCCTCGTAACTGTACTCTCGATGGCCCTTTATCCGCGCTTCTGCTCAATTGACCAGAGCTTACGACCACGCGTTGGGAGATATCTTGCCTATGGTGGCATTCCAATTTTTATCGCGGCGTTTGTTCTATCGTTTATAAGTGGCTGGTTCTTCCTGCAAATTTTTAGAGTTTCACTAATCTTACCACTTCTGTTTGTTCTCGCAATTTATTCAGGGCTCTTCGTCTACAACAGAATCTGGGACAAATTAGTAACAGCGTGTGAGGGCGCAAAGATGGTCGGCTGGGGAATCGCATTTGGGACTTTAACGTTCTTGTCAGTTATGCTTTTACTCACCCCGTACGTAGGCGGTATGCTCGCAATCGCCACCGGGATGGTCGCCAACGAGATCGTATATGCGGTCTTGCTGCTCAGCTGGTTCAAGCTTCGCGTCGCGACATCGGGAACCACAAACTATAAGTGACTCGCGCATAGCGATTCAATAGGAAAGCTTGATCATACATTATTCGAGGTAGTCTACTTCTAATGCGAGCGCGATACGAGCAGAATCAAGATTATTCTAGCTTAAAATCTTCACAGTCCCCATCAGCGCAACATAGTCAGACGGGTGCGTCCGCCTCTTCGAGAAAGTTAGGCAAGAAAGTCTCAGTCGGCATTATGCTGACGACTCTCGCCGTCCTCCTTATCACGGTAGGTTACGCCGGATATTGGAATGGCGGTACCGATTTAATCGATCACGATACTTCAACGTACATCGCGCTCGCAAAATATATCCAACAGAACGGCGCTCTAAGCGCTACCAATCCAAACGCAGCGCCCGGTGACGTCTGGTACAACGGCCAACCGCCTGGCCTTCCGATCATTTTCAGTGCAGTTGCCACGCTTGGCGGCGTCAATATCAACTTAAATTCTGATCTACTCCTATTGCTACAGGGATTTTCCGCTTTCATATTAGTTTCCTTCGTCCTCACTACTTTTGTAGTTGTAAAGAAGATAACCGGCGACACGCGAATAGCCGCGTTGGCATCATTTTTTTCAGCAACTTTTAGCCCGAACCCGGCCATATTAGGACCCCAGTATATCGTGCCGTCAAGCTTCGGACTCATTCTAATGTACCTCGCGACGTACTACCTTTACAGTACAATCAATGATGATGCGGGAAAGTCTCTCTTGAGCTCAAAATATACGTTGTTAGGCGCTTTCACCGTGACTACACTCATCTTTACTCACAGGTTTTCCACTACTACGTTTTACTATATTTTCACCGTATTCATCATATTATACGTGTTGATTAATCTCGGCACCCGGATGCATTTGAAACAGATCAGCGCTATGATTGTGCTTCCAGTCATAATAAGCGCCCCGTGGTGGCTCTCCATGTATAACCAGTATCAAACCCTTCCTTGGAGCATTCCAGAAGTCTTAACGTTATCAGCAGGGATGTTGGGACTCAGCGCAGTCGGCTTGCTCTTTAGCGGAAGCGCCGATACGAGATCGGCACATAAACGCCGCGATAGACTGTTTGCTGTTATCGGTCATTCGACAAAAAACGTGTTGAATTTGATCATTATTTTAGTGTTAGTCGCGATTGCAGGAGTTATTGCTATTTCTCTTGTATTTTCGGCTCAGACAGCATTTTCGCTAGCTTTCATGATTTCAAGTCTAGGCCTCATTCCAATTCTTGGCCTTCTTGTCTACAAAACGTCGCTCTGGGATCGCCCTGAGACTAATCTGCGGAACATGCTTGTCTCAAGCTGGCTGCTCGTTGCCTTGGTACCTACTATAATAGGGGTAATTGGGATAGCGGCCCCTAATTTGCCGTGGCTCGTTCAACGTGTCATACCATACGCGCTAAAAAATGCAGACGGGGTGCGCTCGATACTTTATCTCGTGCTCCCTTTGTCCATACTCGCCTCGCTCCTGGTTTTCAGGTTGGCATATGAGCCACAGCCCCGCGTTCAAGGCTTGCGCCGGAGGGGGGACAGAAGGGCCTTGCGTTCGATTCTTATAATCGTTTTTGTGGTTATTTCGGTGCTCTCCCCCGTGTTTCACATCGCCACCACCACTGCCCTCGCTTCTCATTCTCAAGATCCAAAGCTCACTAACAATGAAATGGTTGCGCTGCAGTGGCTTAACAATCATACGTCGTCAAATGACGGAGTTTTGTCAGATCCAACTTTCCTGCAATACGTCAACACCTTCACTAACGCGCGAGCGGTATTGTCCACCGATTCTGAAAATTCGTACGTCGTCACCCATCAGCTATCGCAGCTCACCGACCTCGCCAACTTTATGAACGGCTCTACAAATTCCGCCACTAAGCTGCTTATTGCGAAAAAAATGAACATAAACTACTTCGTTTATGATCGTGTAAAGGCAAAATACTCGAGCGACCTTTGGAAATTTCCATTGCCAGACTTTGTTCCTGATACCGGAATTATGACGGAAGTCTTCAAAAACAGCGACGTCGTTGTGTACAAAATGGACCAAAGCAAGCTCTCCTTAACGCCAACACAATATGCGTCGATTAGCAAGGCCGTGATAAACGGCGATTCGGCAGTTGTCTATGTAACGAATCACGCGAGCGACCCAATAAGCTTGCACATCGCATGGCAAGACAGGTACAAACCGGTCACCCTAAACGGCGGGGAAACAAAGCCAGTGACCATAGACCTGCCAAAAAGCAGCGGGTCGAGCAGATTCGGATTTATACCCACATTAGGCTCAACAAGCACGTTGTACGTGAGTTTGTGGATGGATCCACCCTCCGGTAGTAGTAACTCAACGACAGACGCGAGATATACTTACCCCGTCGATGCGATCAATATCAATTCACAACAGCTAGTATAGCTGCGGTTTAGAAGACGCGTAGGGATTGTCAACTACAGTATTTTTTTTATAAGATCCCTATAATTACGCGACTAACTCCGCTAACCGAAGACTATTGTAAAGGGTATTCTGAGCACCTACAACATCGTGGGAGTCCCGCACTCTTTTTTCTTGCTGATGCCCCGCCAAAGGTTCACAAAGTTGACAGCACTGCGAGCACTATGGCAGCGGCGCAAGATATACCGCAAAACACCCACATCAGTTTGACCAGTCCTGGCTCTTTCGTGGATCTACGGCTTAAGATGAAATCAGACAAGTTCTTTCGAACAGAATATGATTTCGATGGGATCAAGTACCCATCGTCCGTAACTTGGGTGGCTGTATATAGGTGACTTTCTGTAACCTTTCCAACAGAGAGCAGCACCATTGCATAGTTGATGATGTAAGGCAAAGCTGCGATAACAGCGAAAACTTCGATTTTTAGCGCTATTGCGCCGACGGCGATAGCGCTACCTACGCAGAGCGTTCCTATATCGCCTGTGAATATGCGGGCAGGATACTTGTTATACGGAAAAAAACCTAGAAGTGCTCCGAGTAGCGCCGCCAATATTATTAGCCCTGCTATGTCACTAGTCGGCGATAACATAACCCCGCCGACGATTATTAGAGAAGAAGTCAGTATAGCGCCGCACCCGATCTCCATTCCATTGAATCCAGCAAAGGTGTTTACAGCATTAGCTCCAGCGGTAACGGCAAAGGGTACAAGAGGAATCCATGCGAGCCCAAGCCATAGGGCCCCCGCCAAAGGTATGAAAAGATAAGGATCACGCCCAGCAGCTAATATGAGCGGAATGCCAGCGAAATAACCGAGGAGGGGCTTTTCCCAAGCACCGAGGTGCATTATATCATCTAGGGCCCCCACCATTGCTGATAGGGTCACCACTAACAGCGAGATCAATATCAGGTCTACACTTATGCCCAAAAAAGTAGCAACGACTAACGATGTGGCAAACCCCGCGTAAATTGCAAAACCACCCATTTCCGAGATCTGAGGCTTATCAACTTTGTGAACGTCGATGCCAGATACGCCCGCAGATTTCATTCTCGAGATGAGAGGCGGCGCTGCAGCAAATGCGACAACAAATGAAAGAAGAATAGAGATTATAAGTAAAAATAGCGTATAGCTATCGATCATCTAGAATGTCACTTTATTCAAGGTTCTTAAGTCTTCTTAGTTGGTCCAAATGTGCGCACTACCTGAGCACGCGTAGTGTCTAGGGTGATGGCTCCTGTCTCGTCGAACATAGCCTGCACCGTACCTTCTGCTTGAGATGCAGCGAGCGTGCGCATACCCATAAAACCCTCCGAAAAACACGTAAGGTGGGTATAAAAGCCCGTTTTTGCCACTTGCGGAGAGATCGTGAGGTTCCCTTCTTCAAAAAGCTGAATGACCTTGGAAACTATTCGTTCTGACGATTTTCCGTCGTAAAGAGAGTCATCTATCATTTTTCCTGACGCTGTCGATCGTATGGCGTCAGTCAAGACACCAGGATCCGGACTCTTGCCTACTAACCTGTTCCATCCGTTTTCGATAGTTTCTATGTAGTAGGTGCTATCAGACAGCGTGATACACGGAGTTTGCAAAACCGCGCTTTCCTTCTGAGGCCCCCCAGAATCGGTGATTAATACATTGCAGTCCATCATTAGTCGTAAAAAATCTGTGTAAGGAAGAGGATTGATCAGATGGATATGCTCAGAGGACTCCAGTTTGTCCATCAGACCATACTTGATGAGATGGTTTCGCGTGTTTGGATGCAAGAGCATGATGACGCTATAATCATCGAGATTGACCGCAACTTTCACGATTCGTCCTAGTGCCTCAGGGTTTCCAATGTTCCACGGCAGCCGCACGGCGAATGCTGCAAGCGGCCTTTCGCCTTCGCGATATACATTAAAAGAGTGCGCCTTCAATGCTCTTGGCTTGTAGTCAAGGAGCGAATCTATTAGAGGATCTCCTAAATAGTGGATGAAATCAGGATCATAGCACTCTTCGAGCAAATTCAGATACGCCGTGTTACATACGGGAAAGAATAGCGTCGAGCACATTTCGATTACCTTTCTTCTTACATCACTATGCAAGTCGCGTAACGAACGGTACCCCGACTCAATATGGCCAACCGGAACGAATCTCATCGAAGACGCGATAGCTGCGCTAAACGAGGAGATGACATTACCTTGAACGAACACGAAATCAGGTCGAGCTTTTTCTAGTATATCGTCGATCTGACTGATCATAGCGGAGATCTGCGTATTGTAACTCATATTCCCAAGCGAGAGGCTATAATCGGGCTCTCTAAGACCCAAATCGATTAGCAGGTCTTCATACATCCCGCGGTCAAAGTGCTGTCCCGTATGAGCGAAAATGAGTTCAGCCTTATCGTTCTTGTCAATCTCCTTAAGAAAAGAAGCCATCCCTATTAGCTCCGCTCGCGTTCCAACAAAAACAGCAATCCGCATAGCTCGTCTCCTTTGAGCTAACAAGCGCCATCGGCTAAATAGCTTATCATCTCGAAGTGAGCGGCACGCATTATCAGTGCGTGGCCCCTTTCCTTTCGATTTGCGAACCTGGCGGATAGACTCCGGCAGCTAGGGCGCCAACGCCGACAATCGATCCGGGACCTATCGACGTTCCGACATTTATCATGCTATTTATGCCTGTGTGTACGTCATCGCCCATAATGACGCCAAGTTTTCGTCGTCCGGTTTGAACTCCGGCGATCTTAATGGGCTTTTCGTTAAAACGGAGGTTAGCTACCAACGTCCCCGCACCGAAATTACATCGCTGCCCGATGACGCTATCGCCGACGTAGGATAGGTGTCCAATTCGACTGTCCTCCATAATTACGCAATTTTTTACTTCAACAGCGTTGCCGATCCTGACTCCGTTTCCTATACACGTAATAGGACGGATACAACAGTTTGGCCCTATTTCGCAGCGTTCTCCTATTATTGCTGGGCCCATGATATAAGCGCCATTTCTGACAATCGAGCCACGTCCGATTTTCACAGCGCCTTCTATAGTTGCAAAGGGCTCAACAATACCTTCGTTTTTGCATTCAAGTGTTTGGAAAAGGAGCTCATTGGCATACAGCAGATCCCAAGGCCTCCCAATGTCTATCCACTGTTCCCTGACGTCAAGATACCGCACTTTATCACCTTGGTCTATCACCAACTGTATCGCGTCGGTAATCTCATACTCGCCTCTTGTAGACTTTGGGATCTGAGCAATAGCATCGAATATCATCGGGTTAAAAGCGTAAATACCTAAATTCGCCAAATCGGAAACCGGTTTACCAGGTTTTTCCGTAATTTTTAAAACAGCATCACCAACTACATCGATTATGCCATAGTTAATAGGCTCTTTCACTCTCTTAGCCGCGATAACAACTGCTGAATCTTTTTGGGTCTCAGCCAGCGATTTCAACGTAAGGGGGTTTACCAGACTGTCGCCGTTGAGAGCGAGAAAGCGCTCATCCACGAGGTCTTTAACCTGGCCAATTGCGCCCGCCGTCCCGCGCTGTTTTTCTTGCGTTACGAACTCAATTTGAGCCCCGTGCTGCGCTTCATGGAAATGAGAGCGAATAAACTCCTCCTTATACCCAGTGACGATTATCACGTGCTTAATGCGTGCTTCGACACACGAGTTCACGATGTGTTCAATTATGGGGATCCCTAGCACCGGTAGCATGACTTTCGGACGGGTGTATGTAAGCGGCCTCATCCGTGTCCCTTCACCTGCACCGAGTATGACCGCTAACATTACATGTGCCTCTTCACTATGGTCATGGCGGTTCTGTAGAGCTCTTTTGCCGCCGACAAGTCTTGCGCTTCAGCAGTTATCCTTAACTTTGGCTCTGTTCCGGATTTTCTCACCAAGAACCAGCCTTCCTCAAAATCAAGCCTCACACCGTCTATAGTCGTCATTTCGACGTAGTTAAGCGAGTGCAGTTCCTGAGCAATCGCCACCATCGGATCTTTGTCACTTTGGTGCTTACAGGATCCTCGCAAAACGTGATACTTAGGAAACCGTGCTATAAGTTCCGAGATCGATTGTTCAGCAGCAATTGAAACGATTCGCGCTGCTGCATAGATGCCATCTGGACAGTATGAAACGCTGGGAAAAATCCAGCTGCCGCTGCTTTCACCTCCGAAGTCCGCCCCCGAACGCTTGACTTCTTCAGCGACATAAACATCACCTACGCGCGTTCGATGGACAGGACAAGGGAGCACGTCATCAACCATGCGTGAGACATCAACAGGACAAACTGCCATATTTTTCGCTTCATTGACGCCAAACAACGCGAACATCTCGTCGCCAGTCACGTAGATCCCACCGCGGTCAATTGCCATCATGCGATCAGCATCACCGTCATGCGCTATGCCGATGTCGGCGTGAAAACTTCGCACCGCTTCCTTGAGAAGGTGTAAGTTGCTTTCGATCGGCTCGGGATTTCTTGCAGGGAAGAACCCATCAAGCTGCGCGTTTAGCGTAATCACGTCACAACCCATTTCTCTGAGCACGTATGGTGTAATAGTTGCCCCTGCTCCTGAGCCGCAGTCAACAACAACTCTACAGCTTACCTTGTTGAAGTGTGCTAACACTTCCCTTTTATGATCATTGATTGCGTTTTCATAAGAAGTTATTCTCCCAATCGCGTCCCAGTTCGCCCGACTTCCTGAATACACAGGACGCGATTGCGCTTCGGTAATTGATGATTCAATGTCTTTTTGCTGCCTGCTATCGAATGACGTTCCATCGGCATTCCATAATTTGATGCCAACATATTCAGAAGGATTGTGTGAAGCAGTGACCATAATCCCACAATCATAATTTCGTGCTGCGTAAGAGAGTGTGGGTGTCGATACGAGGCCAATTCGTGTGACGTCGCACTCACAGGCGGTGAGTCCGGAAATAAGCCCGAACTCAATCATTTCGCTGGCAATTCGAGGATCTCGGCCGATTACGGCAGATTTACACCTTGATCCGACGGCAAGTCCAATACTAACTGCCAGCTCTGAGTTGAGGTCCTTATTAGCTATTCCACGAATTCCCGAAGATCCGAACATGGCAAGCCTCTTGCCCCTTTACGCACCGCAGTTCATCATGCAGCAAATGGCAAAAATTACAGTCAGAATCCTTTTCCCATTGAAATTAAATGTTTTGGTAAAACTATAAATCAAGAGCTATGCTTTCAATATTGCGTGCGTCGATTGACAGAGTATGCAGTATATGAGCGCAACTCGATGTGGGCTTGGTCAAAAACCAGAAACCCTTTGAGGGTGGCCCTGAACTACTTGGTAATACGCATATCTGGCTCCTTGCCTTCACTGAAAATAAAAAACGCAATCTATCGTTCAATAGGCATCAAAGTTGGCAAGAATGTTGCTATCGGTTTAGAAGTCACTTTTGACATCTTTTTTCCTGAATTAATAGAAATCGGAGACAATTCCGTCATCGGATACCACTCTACACTGCTTTGTCACGAGTTCTTAGTAGACAAATGGAAAAAAGGCCCAGTGAGAATCGGCAGAAATGTTTTGATAGGGGCAAATACAACAGTTCTGGCCGGAGTTGTCATTGAAAGTGGTGCTACGGTCTCGGCCTGCTCTCTTGTCAACGGGGACGTAGCCGGAGACGCCCTTGTCGGTGGGGTGCCAGCGAGAGAGATTAGGAGTGAATCCGGGACGTGAGGTTTCGTAGCATAGTGGAAAACACCCCACTCCTGATTGCGATTATTATAATCAACATTGCCGGTTCGCTGGTCGGCCTATTCTACTACTGGGATCAGCTCGTATCTGCGAGCCCCTTTGCCTGGATATTCATACCAGATTGCCCCCTGTATACTTTGTTAGTCGCCGTTGTGCTCGCTGTGTACGCTAGCACAAAGCGTAGCTCCGATCTAATCAACTTCATCACAGCCGTCGGATTGGCAAAATATGGTACTTGGACTGTAATTGTCGTTTTGGGGTTCAGCACGTTCTATTTTTCAGTCGACAGCACCTTGTACACAGTGCTTATTCTCATGCACGTTGCGATGGCAGCTGAATTTATTCTTCCATTGCTCTTGATTCGACAGCTAAAATATCGCTTTACCGCCATTGCACTTGTATGGTTTCTTGCAAACGATTTCTCCGACTACTTCTTAGGCACGCACCCTCCCGTCCCAACAAGCCAAATCTCGCTGATCGCTGCATTTACTTTCCTTCTCACGCCGCTTTTCATAGTATTAGCTTACTGTACAGTTAGATTTTTAAATAATAGCAAAACACATAAAGACCCATAGCGGGGGTTGCCAAGCTAGGTCAAAGGCGCAGGGCTTAGGACTACACAATGTGAGTGAGGGACCCTGTCTCATAGGAGTTCGTGCGTTCAAATCGCACCCCCCGCACTCTTCACGCTACTATCCGTTTCATGATAATCTGCATGCTCGTATAGGTGAAATTAGATACTAACCATTCGGTGAATAGCCAACAGAGCAACAAAACGAGAGCATGGTATGGAAGAAGCTGTTTGCCGGTCGCTTCGCTCGAAATCGATAGTGGCAGTCAGATTCGTCTCGCGCAGAGTGTCATTTCAAGGCAAAAGCATGAGAAGATCGGCGCTCGATTCAATTTTGGTTTCTATGCCGTCTTTGAAAAGACGGACTGTGCCCCCGCTTTCTGAAACTGTTACCGCTATTGCTTGCGTCTCACGTGTCACTGCAAGCGCTGAAATGTGCCGCCCGCCAAATCCTCCGAGCTCGATTGACTTCGTGTTAACATCTAAATATCTGCCCGCCGATATTATCACACCTTTGTCGTCAACTATAAACACGCCATCAATCTGCGCAAACTCTTTAATGGTTTCCCAGTGAGAGCGATTCTTGATGTTACGCGTATCCTCAGAGTGACCTTTATATGGATTTAAGATAAGCTGGTGAGATCTCTTCAACACTTCGTTGGTGTCTCCGATGATGAACGCGGTTCCTACTTTCTTACCTTCTCTTCCCTCTCTTCCCAATTCAAGAGCCAAACGCAGTACGGCTTTTAGCGCGGTTGGATCAACTCGTTCGCCCGTTTTGTCTATTGTCTTCACCGTTGCGAGCTGCTTGACGTCGAACACAACGATCGATGATAGTTGAGATAGACATAGTACCCCAAGAACGAACCCTCCGTCTACTATGTCGTCGATATAAGCAGCTGTTGCTACATCCTTCACAAGAGAAAAATCATTTAACACAGGGGCAACGATGCTAGCGTTGAAGGTTCGGGTGCCGCCTTCGCGCAAAAAGTCTCGCAATTCATCGTTGACGCCGTTAGCAAGCGTAGAGGTTGTGATAAAGGTTGTAGGGACATCAAATGGCACTTCATTGCAGGGCATGTCTGAGATCACAAAAACATGCGTCGCATTGACCATTTTCGCTAAAGCATTAGCAGCCGTGGTTATTGCTGTGAAAATTTGATCCATAGAGTCCTAAGCTTCAGATATGTTGCTGTTCCCCATGCATACTCTTTCTCTTGACTTAAAAAACTGCCTCAGCTGGATTTAAAGGGCGCTGGTTGTGATCTATTTATATTTGTTTTGTGAAATGGCAAGAGATGAAATATTTTAATGCAGATTTACATCTACATTCACGTTTCAGCATAGGGACGAGCCCCAAAATGGACTTACCACACATGAGTGAAGCGGCTCGTATCAAGGGCGTTGACATACTTGGAACGGGTGATTGCCTTTATAGGCCTTGGCTCGATGAGCTTGAATCGAACCTAGAAAAAGTTGGAGACCGCTATGAGAATAAAGGCGTGGCATACATAATTCAAGCTGAAGTCGAAACAACGATCGGGGGCCGTGTCCACCACTTGTTATTCTTCCCAAGTTTCTCTTCGGCTTACGAACTGCATGACATCATAATGGAAGGCGGGTATTCCCAGCTTACAAGCGGCAGACCGCAGCTTAAAATATCGCCCGAAGGCCTTGTCAGCTTATCTCGTGGTGTCGGTGCGCTCATAGGACCTTCACACGCTTTTACGCCGTGGACTTCAATGTATGCGGCTTTTGAAAGCATCTACGATTGCTATGGAAAGAATGCAAAGCATGTTACCTTCTTGGAGCTTGGATTGAGCGCCGACACCCAAATGGCGAGTAAAATTGCGGAATTAGACTCGTTTAACTTCATATCTTGTAGCGACGCCCATTCACCGTCGCCAGACAAGCTAGGCAGAGAAGTAACACGATTCTACTTGAACCGTGCAAGTTTTCGCGAGATCGACAAAGCTCTTAAAGGCGTCAACGGCCGAGAGGTGATCCTCAACGTTGGTCTCGATCCACGGGAAGGCAAATACCATTTGACCGGCTGCCGCCGCTGTAAAAAAGCGTACAACTTGGAAGATATCATCATTGAAGGAAAAGTCCTGAAAACCTGCCCCGTATGTGGCGGACCTCTTAAAATTGGAGTAAAAGATCGAATACAACTCCTAACGCTCAAGAACGACAAGGTTTCATCATCCCGACGGCCGCCATATATACACGTCGTTCCGCTTATAGAGATATTAAAAGCTATGAAACAGTCACAACGCCTAAACGTCAATAAGGTTTACGAAGCGCTGATTCAACAGTTTGACAACGAGATAGCTATTTTGATCGACACGCCATTACCTAGCGTGAAGGAATACCTGCCACGTTTAGCTGAGATACTTGAACGATTTAGAAAAGACGCTATCGACTTCGAGTTTGTAGGGAGAGGCGGCTGGTACGGAAAAATTACAATCTAATAGTTTTCAATTTGCCGCTTTCTGTTTTCAAGGTTCTTTTTTTCATAAGCTTCGAAGACCGTTTGCGGAGTTAAACCAGCACTGATCATCGCAGACACTAAGAAGTGTAAGCAATCAATAAGCTCTTCGTGGACACCGCGCCACTTCTCTTCAGTTAATTTCTGTTGTTTCCACCACTTTCGGTCACCAGTGATGACAACGCCAAGCGTATTTCGTGTCTCGTACGACTCCTGTACAAGGTGCCCAAGCAGGGCAATGACCCTATCTTCCTTATTCCACTCACTGAAAGGGGGTCGATTTTGCACAGATTCATCAAAACTCGCTTGCAGTTCAAAGATCCTTTCGAGCCTATCCATGTAATGACAAGAAGGAGCTGGAGGTAATAACGCTACCGATGCTTATACATAGAAAAATTGATGTTAAGAGAACGGTAGGTCGAATGGGTGGTGCAGTATCCAACCTATGGATAAAAAGCAACGCGACAGATTAGTTCTCCTCGGTTTCGCAGCATTTGTCTTAGTGGTCCTCGTTTTTATCTCGTGGCCGTTCAGAGACGTAATAGCGGTGACGCTTCTGCTCGCGTTTATACTTCAGTACCCTACAGCTTGGCTCGAAAAACGTATACACAGACGACGAAGCGCTATTCTGATCGTCATATCGTCAATTTTTGCAGCCTTCGCCTTTGTGTTGCTAGACATCGTCTACATTCTCTACAGTGAGATTACGAGTCTTTCTGTCTCCTCTGAGAGTTTGAATGTGCTCCTCAACCAAGGCTTAGAAGGGCTTGCTAACAATCTTAGCGCTCGAATAAGCGAGAGTCTCCAAGTCTCAATCATCCAGGATAGGACCTCCCAGATATTGTCCACAATTCTGAAAGACGCGCTTGAGAGTTCAATAGGAATAATTGAGCGGGTTATTCCAAACATCCCGCTCTATGTCGTCGAGCTTATAATCGTTACTCTGCTTCTATACTACTTCTTGCTGCGCGGACACGATTTCTTGGATGAGATAGTTACGTTAGTACCTGCCGCGTATCAAAACGACTTACATCGGTTTTTACGACACCTCCAAAGCATTTATTACTCGCTCTACGTCGTTAATCTTGGATCGAGCCTTGTTAGTGGCATTTTCGCTGCGGTCGGATACGCCATCCTTGGCGTGCCGTATTTCGTTACTTTTGCAATACTCATTGCCATTTTTGGGCTCATTCCGGTCATAGGGCGGGCTATCATATATGTCCCCCTCACGTTATACTACCTCCTCATCGGAGATCCCGTCAGAGCAATAGTGCTCCTAGTCTTCAGTTGGGCTGTGCTCGATCAACTGACTGGCCTCTATATCCTTCCTTTGTGGGCACACCGTACAGGTCGAGTGCCACAAGCACTTACGATTCTCGCTTTCACGGCACCTATTTTTGCCCTCGGCCCAATCGGTTTCGTAATCGGGCCCGCGGCTTATGGGCTCGCTCTTGCTTTGTATCGAACTTACAAAGATTCAAAGCAGCTACAAAACTTATCTGCAGGTTCTTAGCATGTTAACCGCAAACTTAAGCGGCTATCCGAAGAGACCCGATCTCGACGCTATTCGAAAATATTTGGACGCTGGCGGTGAAAACCCCTTCACAACAGCAGTAAAGAACGCCGTTCAAGGCCAAAAAAAAGCCGAGATAGATATAGTCACAGACGGCCAGATCAGAGACCCCGTCTCCGTAATAGCTTACAATGTCCCAGGAATGACGACAGATGGCAGCGTTTGCATCGAAGGCAAGTTAGGGGCCCCGCGGAGGCCGACGATGGCTTTAGATTTTCTTATTGCTACTGCCGAGTGCGGCGATGCTAGGCTCGTTAAAGCAGTCTTACCGGGCCCATTTTCGTTTGCAAAAAGCTGTCAAGTAACGACCAAATCACCATATAGCTCAAACTGCGACGTAGACCTGCTATTCGATATAGCATCTATTATTCGGTTCGAAATCGAGGCGCTAAAAGAGAATAACGCGCGCTTGATCCAAATTGTCGAACCCATCGAGAGTGTCAAGGACATTGATATTTTTTTAGAGATGCTTTCATTTGTATTTAAAAGGGTTAAAACGCCAATTTGCCATATCGAAGGTGACATCAGCTCGGCGTTTCCACTGCTTCTTGATGCAAAAATCTCAGTTATTTCATTTGATGTCGTTGCTTTCCCACAGAATCGCGAGATTCTTAAATTTGAAGAGCTTTTTGAGGTACACGAGAAAATAATCTCTTTAGGGTGCGTCGACTCGTCAGCAGCAAAAAAAGATTCAGTCGAATCGATTGAGAGGAGGGTGATCGCTTTCGTTGACGCTTTTGGTTATGAATCTGTTTGGATTTCTCCGAATAAAAACCTCGCAAGTCTCCCCCAACGAACTGCATTTCAAAAACTAAAGCAACTAACGAGTGCGAAGAACCGAATCGCCGCGAGAATGACATAGTCATTGTGCAAGGGCGAAGGCTGCTGATCGTAAGAGAAATATAGCCTCTGTCCTATCTAGTCTTGGAGTTGATCACGTGCTTAGCGTTAATGAGATTTCTATGGGAATCGTTGAAGAAATGCTCGACTACACTGAAGAGCTCAAAATAGAAGCGCTGGAGCTTGACAACGGTTCCACAGTTATTGATTGTGGTGTTAACGTTGAAGGGGGCTACGAAGCTGGAGAGATGTTTACCGAGATATGCCTTGGCGGGCTTGGATCTGTTAGGTTAACCGTGCAGACGCTCAAGGATACACCTCTTGTCTTTATCCACGTTTTTACCGATCATCCCGCTCTAGCTACCCTGGGAGCGCAAAAAGCGGGCTGGTCAATTAAGAATGATAAATACAGCGCGATGGGTTCGGGACCTGCGCGAGCCTTATCTTGCCAGCCAAAGAAAACATATGAACTGATAGATTACGAAGATGATTATGATTTTGGGGTACTCGCGCTTGAATGCGACCACCTACCCGATGAGAAAGTTGCAGAGACAATAGCCGAGCAGTGCAACCTTGAGCCCTCAAAACTGACGCTTCTAAATGCGCCGACATCTTCAATCGTCGGCACAGTTCAAGTAGCAGGGCGGGTAGTTGAGGTCGCCGTTTACAAAGCAGCTGAACTTGGGTATGACCCCCTACAAATACAAAGCGCTGCTGGCTCGTGCCCGATAGCTCCTGTAACAAAGGATTCTCTTCGAGCAATGGGCATGACAAATGACGGCATCATTTACTATGGAAATGTCTTTATGACCGTCAAGAAATATGACGAGATTTTTGAGCGCCTACCCTCGGAAACGTCTTCATCATACGGCAAACCCTTCTACCAGACGTTCAAAGAAGCCGACTATGACTTTTATAAGATTGACAAGTTTATGTTCGCTCCTGCCCAAATAACCGTTACAGATTCACAATCAAACGAAACGCACAAACTTGGTCGCTTAAACGAATCCGTACTCGCCGAATCGTTTGGGATTTAGATTCCACTCAAGAAAAAGTCAGTTTAAAACGTTCAGGACCGTTCCTATGCCTTTACTTTTGCCTTCTCTGAAAATAAACTTCTGACCAGCATAAACGTGATATGGCCTATATTTGAATCGTATCCGCGCTTTCCCAGATTCTCCCGCCATCATGAATTCGCTTTCAGGATAAAATGTCACGCTCTCCGATATAGTCTCAATATGAATTACCGGTTCATAACCACGTCCGATTCTCGTTGGATGTTGTAAGATATAGACTTCGCTAATGAATTCCCTTACAGCAGCAGGTTTATTCCGGGAAATAACCATGCCTCGCTCAATCTGATGCGGTTTAACTCCCTTGATTGCCAATCCCACGATGTCGCCTGCAGACGCTTTTTCAACGTTGCAGTGGTGCATTTCAATCGATTGAATCTTCACTAGGCGCAACGCGCCGTCTTTTCCTGGGCCTAAGTAGAGCCTATCGCCTACTAGAACTCTGCCGCTTTTGATCGTGCCGCTGGCGACTGACCCAACTCCCGTTATCTGATAAACCCGATCGATGTAAATTTCAAAATCTCCGTTCTCATTATCGTTCCTCTTTGGCAAACACTTAAAAAGCTCATCCAAGATGTCTATGCCCTCAAGCGTGACAGGCGAAGCCCGAATGATCGGTACGAGCAGTCCCTGTGCGACCTTACTATAGATCCGTGCGACCCCGTCGACGGATTTCAACTTGTATGGTACGCGACCGACAATTCCTAAGACGTCATGGATCTGAGATTCGACCTCTAATAACGTGTGCTCTGAAACTCTGTCTATCTTCGTTACAGCAACTATAGTAGGCAGCTCCATTGCGAGAAGGATCCCAAGATGTTCCCGCGTAACGTTAGTAACGCCGTCGTCAGCTGACACGACAAGAAGCCCATAATCGAGCTTCGGCCCGACAATTCCTCTGATAGTGGTTCTGAGCCACGGTTCATGGCCTACGGTGTCAACAAATGACACTAACTTTCTCGACTTTTGAACGACCCCCGCCCGTTCCTTCTTGCTTAGGGGGTTCTTAAGCCGAATCACATCGTCGTTGAACCCGTAAACGACGTACGATAAGTCAGCGGAGAGGCCCCTCTCTATTTCGTGGGGTTTCACATCGAGATAGAGTCTCGTTTTTCCTGATCCGTCATCAGGAGTTCCACTTACGATCGTTCCAACCAACGTGCTCTTCCCGTGGTCAACGTGGCCTGCCGTTCCAACAAGGATATGCTCTTTATCGGCGTATGTGTTCTTGATCGTTATTAACCCGATATGACCATTGCGGACTGGATAATCCTCCCGCTTACTGATGTCAGCGCCGATGTCGTGGGCGATTTCTTGCAAAACATTCACAGACTCCTCTAGTTGTGACCTAGAGATGCCCTTTAAGTAGCCTGAATCAGTGATTCCGACGACGTATTGCGCTTTCCCGTTAGCCTGTAATAGTGTATACCTCATCTGACACGCGAGAGTCTGTCGGCGCTCAACCTTAAGGTGCGTTTCCCGTGTCAAAAACTCTTTAAACTCAAGCCCGGCTCCTTCACCGGTGCCTGCGATCGCCGTCAGTTTCTCAAAACCTGAAAACATGAATGTCTGCAAGTCAATAGGTGTCGTTATAAAAAATAGTTCTGTCGATGAAATCGACTTCCGTCAGCCGCTAACTTACGCCTCAAAGAAACTTTGATTGACTGCAAAACGCATTTAATAAATCTGCATAGCGTCTTCTTTACACTGTGTTACCCTTGTAATCTTGACAACTCACCAAAAGGGTGTGTC